>Ga0183095_10057_pt4 | contig 178793 bp, 180 predicted proteins | sample BioMet4_FD_130346 | JGI IMG/M metagenome (GOLD analysis project Ga0183095, IMG submission 130346) | Microbial communities from bioreactor (seeded with sewage sludge) at LBNL, California, USA - Biofuel metagenome 4 (v2) (version 3) | ecosystem: Engineered > Bioreactor > Anaerobic > Unclassified ...
GGAGGTAAACAAGTGGACTATGCAAAGGAATCCCTTCGCCTGCACGAGCAGTGGAAGGGCAAAATCGAGGTTGTGGCGACCGTTCCCGTCGAGACGAAGGACGATCTGTCTCTGGCCTACACCCCCGGCGTGGCGCAGCCGTGCCTGGAGATCCAGAAGGACGTCAGCAAGAGCTATGACCTGACCCGCCGGCACAATCTGTGCGCGGTCATCACGGACGGCACGGCCGTCCTGGGTCTCGGCGACATCGGCCCCGAGGCCGGCATGCCCGTCATGGAGGGCAAGTGCGTGCTCTTCAAGTCGTTCGGCGGCGTGGACGCCTTCCCGCTCTGCGTCAAGACGAAGGACGTCGACGAGTTCGTGAACGCGGTCTATCTCATCTCGGGCTCCTTCGGCGGTATCAACCTCGAGGACATCTCCGCCCCGCGCTGCTTCGAGATCGAGCGCAAGCTCAAGGAAAAGTGCGATATTCCCATCTTCCACGACGACCAGCACGGCACCGCGGTCATCACCCTCGCGGGCCTCACGAACGCCTTGAAGGTCGTCGGCAAGAAGAAGGAGGACGTGAAGATCGTCACCTCCGGCGCGGGCGCCGCGGCGATCTCGATTGTTCGGCTGCTGCTCTCGGCGGGCTTCCGGAACGTCACGATGTGCGACCGCAAGGGCGCCATCTACGCGGGCCGCGACAACCTCAACTGGATCAAGGAGGAGATGGCCCAGGTCACGAACCTGGAGAAGAAGGCCGGCAGCCTTGCCGACATGCTGGTCGGGGCCGACGTGTTCATCGGCGTCTCCGCGCCCGGCACGGTCACGACGGACATGGTCAAAACCATGAACCGCGACGCGATCATCTTCGCCTGCGCCAACCCGACGCCGGAGATCTTCCCGGACGACGCCAAGGCGGGCGGCGCGGCCGTCATCGCGACGGGCCGCAGCGACTATCCCAACCAGGTCAACAACGTTCTGGCCTTCCCGGGCATCTTCCGCGGCACGTTCGACGTGCGCGCGAGCGACATCAACGAGGAGATGAAGATGGCGGCCGCCATGGCTCTGGCCGGACTCATCTCCGAGGAGGAGCTCTCCGCCGACTACATCATCCCCAAGGCGTTCGACCGCCGCGTGGGTCCCGCCGTGGCCAAGGCCGTGGCCGAGGCCGCGAGAAAATCCGGCGTTGCCAGAATCTGAAGACAGACTGAAATTTGCGGGGCCCTGGGCCCCGCAAATTTATTTTTGAAAACACTTGCTTTTTTCAGGAACATGCAGTATGATAACTTACGTGTTCTAAATGTACTGATTGATTTCCGCCAGATGCAGGTCAATTTCCATTTTGACCTCCACCGGCGGTTTTTCTATGGCTCCATTTTGAATAACAATTTATCAGGAGGTATTGTTAATATGAACGGTACTGTAAAATGGTTCAACGAGGAAAAGGGCTTTGGTTTTATCTCCAACGACGACGGCAGCGGCGATGTGTTTGTGCATTTCTCCGCGATCCGCAGCAACGGCTTCAAGACCCTCAAGGAAGGCCAGAAAGTCTCCTATGAGACCGAGACCGACCCGAAGGACAGCAGCAAGCTGCGCGCTGTCAACGTAATGCCCCTCTAATAGAGCATGAGAAATCCGGATGCAGAAATGCATCCGGATTTTTTTGCGCGCCCGCAGAGAACGGTCCCGGCCGTTCGGCGAAAAAGGCGGGGCGGCCGGAGAGGGCCGCCCCGCCGAGCTCTTACTTGGGCAGGATCTGCTGGATATACGCCTCAAGCTGGTCGGCCGAGACCATGCCGACGTTCTGGCCCGCCAGATTGCCGTCCGCGTCCACGAAGATCGAGGTGGGCATGGAGCGGATGCCGTAGGCGTAGGCCGCGGAGTTGTCGTCGTCGTAGAACACGGGGAAGGTGAAGCCGTTCTCGGCGATCACCGCGTCGCCGGCCGCGCGCGTGTCGTTGCCGCCGCCCGTGAGATCGACCATCAGGAACTGGATCTTGTCGCCGTAGGTCTCGTAGGCCTTCTGGAAGTCGGGCATTTCGATCTTGCAGTAGCCGCACCACGAGGCCCAGAAGTTGACGACGACGGGCTTGCCGAGATAGTCGCTCAGCTTGACGGTGTTGCCGTCCGCGTCGTAGACCGAGAAGTCGGGCGCGGGGGAGAGGCTGGACGAGGCGCCCGCGGCCGCGCTGCCGGAGGCCGCCATGCTCTCGGAGGCGGAGGCCTGGGCGGAGGCGGCGGCCGCCTTTTGCATCGAGGCCGACTCATACCGGTCGGAGAGCGTGTTGTACAGTGCCACCGCGCCGAGGATCACGGCGACGGAGAGAAGGACGATCAGGAGGAGCTTGATTTTCGGATTCATCTGGAAATCTCCTTTTTGTTATTGGCGCAGCAGCACGGAGAGCTTCGCAAACAGCCCGGTCATCATGAGGATGCCGATGACGATGAGAAACGCGCCGCAGATGCGGTTGATGACGGTGTAGTGCTTTTTGATGAAATCGAACGCGCCCTTGAGCTTGTCGATGAGCACGGCGCAGAGAAGGAACGGCACGCCGAGGCCGACGGAGTAGCACAAAAGCATCAGCATGCCGGTCGTCCAGCTCTGCTGGCTCGCGGCCATCAGCATGGCCGAGCCGAGGAACGCGCCCGTGCAGGGAGACCAGCCGATGGCGAAGACGAAGCCGAAGACGAGCGCCGAAAAGAAGCCCGTGGGCCGGACGTTCGTATCCGGGCGGAAGGTGCGGCTGAGAAAGCCGATCCTGATGATTCCCGCGTAGTGCAGGCCGAACACGATCACGACCGCGCCCGTGACGAGATTCACGACCGTCTTGTGGCGCACCAGCAGACTGCCCAGCGTGCCCGCGAACAGGCCGAGCACGACGAACAGCAGCGTAAAGCCGAGCACAAAGCCGAGCGCGTTCGTGAGCGTGCGGTCGCGCTTGCCCTCCTGCTGGTCGCCCGCGAAGTACAGCACGTACACCGGGATCATCGGCAGCACGCAGGGGGAGACGAAGGTGATGATGCCCTCGAGAAAGGTGATGAGAAACTGCATAGAACCTCCGAAAGATGGATTTTGGGCAGACGCCGCGCTTCAGGCGCTCGCCGCGAAGCGCGCGGCGCCGGCTTAGAGGGAGAACAGGTCGTTGAGCGACTCGCTCATCGTCGGATGGGTGAAGATCTGGTCGCGCAGGACGGTGTAGTCGGCGTTGAAGTCCATGGCGAGCTTCACGATGTTGATCATCTCGGGCGCCTCCTCGCACAGGAGCATCGCGCCGAGGATGCGGCCGGACTCGCGGTCGATGACCGCCTTCAAAAATCCATCCGTGCGGCGGAGCACCTGGGCCTTGGGGATGGCGGCGACGGGCAGCTTCACGACGCGCACGTCGAGCCCGGCCTTTCTGGCCTCCTGCTCGTTGAGCCCCACGCGGGCGAACGGCGTGGCCATGAAGACGCTGTAGGGCAGGTTCCGGCGGTCCTTTTCGGTGTAGTGGCCGCCGCGCAGCGCGCTCGCGAGGATGCGGTAGTCGTCGAGCGAGCGGTAGGTGAACTGCTGTCCGCCCGTCACGTCGCCCATGGCGAACACGCCGGGGACGTTTGTCTGCAGATGCTCGTCGGTGACGATGCCGCCGCGCTGGGAGACGGCCACGCCCGCGTTTTCGAGCCCGAGACCCTCGATGTTCGGCCTGCGGCCCGTGGCGACGAGCACGGCGTCGGAGGCGACAGTGTCGCCGTTCGCGTCCGTGACGGTGCCGTCATGGCCGATCGAGCGGATGCCCACGCCGAGGCGGAAGCGCACACCCTGCTTCTCGAGAAGCGCGCGGATGGCGTCGGCGGCGTCCTCGTCCTCGCGCGGCAGGAAGCGCGCGCCGTCCTGGAAGACCGTGACCTTGGCGCCGAAATTCGCGTACATGGAAGCGAACTCCATGCCGATGTAGCCGCCGCCGATGATGGACAGGCGGTGCGGCAGCGCGTCCAGCTCCATGAGGCCGTCGCTGTAATACGCCTTCGGATTGCCCGCGAGGCCCTCGATCGCGGGGACGACGGAGGTCGAGCCGGTGTTGATGTAGACGCGCTCGGCCTCGAAGGTCTCGCCCGCGGCCTCGACGGTGTGCGCTCCGGTGAAGCGCGCGGCCGCGTTCAGGATCGTGACGTTGGGGTTGGCGGCCAGCTTGTCGTAGTTCTTGCCCCGCAGGAAGCCCGTCACGCGGCGCTTTTCCGCGATCGCGGCGGCGTAGCGCGCCTCGCGCGCAGCCCAGGACTGGTCGGCGTCGGCCGCCGAGAGCGCCGCGCCGCGCACGAGCGACTTCGACGGGATGCAGCCCACGTTGATGCAGGTGCCGCCGTACATTTTGTCGGATTTTTCGATGAGCAGGACCTGCTTGCCCTGCGCGCCCAGCATGCCGCCGAGCGTCTTGCCGGCCTTGCCGAAGCCGATGATGATGGCGTCAAATTTTTTCATGATTTGCTCCTTTCAAAGAAAGACGATCGTAGATGGTTTCAATGGTGATGCCGGCGAGCGTCCGGCGCCCGCTTTCGTTGACTTCCGCAAGGACGCCGTCCATGACGCCCGCCATGCCTGAGGCGATCTGGCAGTCCATGTCGAGGCTGCCGGAGCGCCACTTGGTGGCGACGAGCGTCTCGTCCAGGGCGTCCAGGATGTCGAGCAGGGTGACGCTTTTGGGGTCGCCCGGAAAATGGTAGCCGCCGAGATAGCCGTTTTTGACCTCGACGAGCCCGGCCTTCTCCAGCCGCGAGAGCACCTTGCGCACGCGCGCGGGGTTTGTGCAGACGTTTTCGGCCAGCTCCTCGCTGGAGACGTAGCCGCCCCGGTGATTCAGATAGACGATGGCGTGCACCGCCACCAGATATTCCGCAGTCAAATAACCTCCCCCAATCTGTAACCAAGTTAATTACTCATATCTGTAATTATAATGATTACAGATAAAATGTCAATAGGCGGCTGAAAAAATTTCCGCCCGGGGCGGATTGACAAATATATAGTATTATATATAATATAATAATATATAAAGAAACATGGAGGCGGATGCAGTGAACGCGCAGTACAAAAAAGGCGTGCTGGAGCTCTGCGTGCTGGCGCTCTTGTCCGAGGGCGACCGCTACGGCTACGAGATCTCGGAGCGGCTGGGCGAGCGCATCGGGCTCGCGGGCAGCACGGTCTACCCCATTCTGCGCCGGCTCGAGGCCGACGGGCTGCTCACGAGCTATCTCGGCGCGCCGCAGGGCGGAGCCCCGCGCAAATACTACGCGCTGACCGGGGCGGGGCTCGAGTCCTACCGCGCGGCGCGCGGAGAATACCTGCAGTTCGCCGAGGCGGCCGCTTCGTTCCTCCGGCCGGAGCCGCCCGCCGCGCCGCCCGCGCGGATCCCGGAGGAAAAACCGCCGCGCCCGAAAAAGCGCAGCTGGTCGATGCAATATGACTGAACGGGAGGACTTGCCATGTTCCGATCCATGAGAAGAAGCCGCCAGGCTCTGACAGCCGAACAGACGGAGCAGATCCTGAAAAGAAATACCTCCGGCGTGCTCGCCGTGAGGGGCGACGAGGGCTGGCCCTATGCGGTGCCGCTGAGCTACGTCTATACGGAGGGCAGAATTTATTTTCATTGCGCAAAGGCGGGCCACAAGCTCGACGCCATTGCGCGTGAGGAACGGGTGTCCTTCTGCGTGATCGACCGGGACGAGATTGTGCCGGAGAAATACACGACTTATTTTCGCAGTGCCATCGTCTTTGGCCGCGCACAGGTCGTGGAGGATGAGGCGGAGCGCCGCGCCGCGCTCTCGGCCATCGCGGCCAAGTATGCGCCCGGCGACCCCGAGGGCCGGGAAAAAGAAGCGGCAGACTCGCTTTCGCGCGTCTGCCTGCTGCGCCTGACCCCCGAGCACATGAGCGGCAAGGAGGCCATTGAGCTGGTTCGGGCCCGGGAAAAGGGGACTGCCCCTACCGGCTGAAGAATCCCTCGAGACCGACCTTCAGAAAATGATCGACCGTGCCCTGCACGCTGCGCCAGCCGGTCGACCGCTCGCGCAGCAGACGGCGGTTCACGGCCAGGCAGCCGTTGATCTGGAAGCAGAAGAGCGCCTCGGCCTGTTCGCGGGTGAGGTCGCTTTTTTCCAGGAGCTTCTTCACAAAGTCCTCCTGGTAGGAGTCCGTGAGCTTCTCAAGCATCCGCGAGGCCGCGAGCTCGTCGAGAAAAAGCGGGCGGTAGGCCTCGTCCTCGCGCATCTTCTCGCAGAACGGATAGCGGCAGCCCGCGCCGGTCGGGCAGAGCGCGCGGTCGAGAATGCCGCAGGTGCCCGTCAGCGCGTCGGTCAGCACGTCGTCGAGCACGTCGTCGAGATCGTAGTAGTGCAGATAGAAGGTGCCCCGGTTGATCTCCGACAGCCGGCAGACCTCCGTGACGGTGATGCTGCCGAACGGCTTTTTAGCCAGCAGCTGCAGAAACGAGTCCTTGATCGTCTTTTTTGTGTACCGCGTGCGGCGGTCGGTATCCCTGTTGTCCATGCGTATCTCTCCCAAATCAACAGAATTGTATATTTGTTCAGAAACATGACAGAATAAACGCAGCTGGTGATTGCTTTTTTATTCCCTACCATTATAATAGGGATGTAAGCAAAAATCAACACTGCGTTCAGAAACTTACGACTTGTTCCGGAACGCGGCACACCACCTGATACCATGATGGGAGGATAAAATTATGCAGAGATTTACATTACCGAGAGATCTTTACCACGGCAAGGGCGCGCTGGAGGCGCTCAAGGGCTTCGAGGGCAAACGCGCGATGGTCTGCGTCGGCGGCGGCAGCATGAAGCGCTTCGGCTTCCTGGACAGAGCCGTCTCCTACCTGAAGGAGGCGGGCATGGAGGTCGAGACAATCGAGGGCATCGAGTCCGACCCCTCAGTCGAGACCGTCATGAAGGGCGCCGAGGCCATGCAGAAATTCCAGCCCGACTGGATCGTCGCCATGGGCGGCGGCTCGCCGATCGACGCGGCCAAGGCCATGTGGATCAAGTACGAGTACCCCGAGACCACGTTCGAGGACATGTGCAAGGTCTTCGGCCTGCCGAAGCTCCGCCGCAAGGCGCGCTTCTGCGCCATCTCCTCCACCTCCGGCACCGCGACCGAGGTCACCGCGTTCTCCATCATCACCGACTATCAGAAGGGCATCAAGTACCCGATCGCCGACTTTGAGATCACGCCCGACGTGGCCATCGTCGACCCGGAGCTGGCCGAGACGATGCCCAAGAAGCTCGTCGCGCACACCGGCATGGACGCCATGACGCACTCCATCGAGGCGTACGTCTCCACCGCTCACTCCGACTACACCGATCCGCTCGCCATCTTCGCCATCCGCATGATTCAGAGCGACCTTATCGGCTCGTACAACGGCGACATGGAAAAGCGCGACCGGATGCACAACGCCCAGTGCCTCGCGGGTATGGCGTTCTCCAATGCGCTGCTCGGCATCGTCCACTCGATGGCGCACAAGACGGGCGCGGCGTTCGCCGACTACGGCGCGCACATCATCCACGGCGCGGCCAACGCCATGTATCTGCCGAAGGTCATCGCCTTCAACGCCAAAAATCCCGAGGCAAAGAAGCGCTACGGCGAGATCGCGGACTACATGGGCCTCGGCGGCGCGAACGACGACGAGAAGGTGAAGCTGCTCATCGCCAAGCTGCGCGGCATGAACGACGAGCTGAACATCCCGCAGTCCATCAGCCGCTACGGCGCGGACAGCTATCCCGCGGCCGAGGGCTTCGTCCCCGAGAAGGTGTTCCTGGAGCGCCTGCCCGAGATCGCGAAGAACGCGATCGCCGACGCCTGCACGGGCTCCAATCCCCGTCAGCCGAGCCAGGAGGAGATGGAAAAGCTCCTCAAGTGCTGCTATTACGATACCGAAGTCGACTTCTGAGAAAACGCGCGCGCGGCGGGGCATTGCCCCGCCGCGTTTTTTGCGCGCTTTTCCGCTGCCCGCGGCCCCGACGACATTGTATATATTTCCCATCCGACCGATTGACGGTGAAAACCGCCCGACTTATACTGGGCGTACAGGCGAACCCCGACAAGATCCCGCCCGGCTTTTCGCCGCGCGGCCAGGACGGAAACCCCGTCGAAAGGATGCGTGCATGGAAAAAACGAACCGGCACTACGCGCTCGAAACCCTGCAGACCGTCGCCCTGCTCCTCATGCTGGCCGTCAACGCGCTCGCGGTGGCGCTGCCGCTGAACGGCGTCGAGACGGGCGCGGTCTCCGACGCCTACCCCAATCTCTTCGCCCCGGACGGGACGACCTTCGCGATCTGGAGCGTCATCTACCTGCTGCTGACGGGCCACACGCTCTACCGCCTGGGCCTTCTGCGCGGGCACGCCGCCGACGAGGCGCTGCTGGTAAAGATCGGTCCTGCCTACATCCTCTCGTCGCTTCTGAACGCGGCCTGGATGTTCGCCTGGCACTACGGCGTGCTCTGGCTCACGATGCTTTTGATGCTCGGTATTCTCGGCTGCCTCGTCTACATCCGGAACGCCATCGGCACGCGGCCCATGGACGCGGCGGGGACGGTGCTGGTGCGCCTGCCGTTCAGCGTCTATTTCGGCTGGATCACCGTGGCGACGATTGCGAACGCGGCCACGCTGCTCGTGAGCCTCGGGTGGAACCGCTTCGGCCTGTCCGAGACGCTCTGGTTCACGCTCATCCTCGCCGTCGGCACGCTGATCGCACTGGCGGTCATCCTCACGAAGCGCGACGCGGCCTATGCGGCCGTGATCCTCTGGGCCTTCTGGGGCATCCTGCGCAAACGGCTCGCGGCCGCGTCCGTGCTGCCGGAGACGGTCGTGACCGTCTCGGTCTGCATGGCGCTGGTGCTGCTCGCGCTCGTCTATACGCTCGCGCGCCGCCGCCGGACGGAGCCGCGCCGGGCGGCCGTCTGATTCACGTTAGATTTCTGTTAATTTTTGCACCGAAACCCGGAAGATATGCTTATAGCTTATTGTTTTCCTTGACGGATAAATTATAATTAATATTAGGATTACCAAAGTATGCCAGAACGAGGAAAACACCATCCGCGAAAGCGGATGATACAAGGAGAATCGGCGTGAAAAAAGACAGAGAGACGCTCGAAAGCGAGCTTAGAAGCGCAAAACGGATCGAGGACTACCTGACCGTCAACCGCGACAGTCTCCGGGACGAGAGCTTTGAGGAGCTGATCGCCAGAACCTTCCGAGGCAAGGGGATCACCAAGGCCGAGCTGTCGCGCCGCTCGAACAGCAGCACCGTCTATATCCACCAGGTTTTCGCCGGGCGCAGATGTCCCTCGCGGGACAAGCTGCTCTGCCTGTGCATCGGCATGAGCGCTGAGCTCGACGAGACGCAGGAACTGCTCCTGGCGGCAGGCTATGCCCCGCTGCGCGCGGACTTCCCGCGCGACGTCGTCATCATGCACGGCCTGATCCGCTGGAAATCGCTCGAACAGATCAACGACAAGCTCAGTGAGACGCAGCTCGAGCAGCTGGACTGAAAAAAATCCCGCAGGAATCCAAAGATTCCTGCGGGATTTTCAGCTCTCCTTCGGCTTCCATTGCTCGAGCGGCTGCGCCTCGAGCGCGCGCAGATACTCGCTGCGCGCCCGCCAGAGCGCGGCGTCGCGGGCGGCTGCGGGGCGCAGCGCCAGCTCGGACCGGATCCAGCCGCCCAAGAATTCCGTGAATTTGCGGGCCCCCGCCACGTTGAGGTGGAGCGAATCGTAGAAATCATAGCTCTCGTCGAGCCCGGGCGAATCGAAGACGGCGTTTCCGTCGAGCACGCGCGCGCCCTCCAGCGCCCGGACGCGCGCAAGCAGCGCGTCCATGTCCGCCTGCCGCACGCGCAGAAGCGTGGGCGCGACGTAGAAGACGGGGATGATCCCGCGGCTGAGGCACAGATCGCGGATCTGCACGAGCGACGCCCAGCTGCGCTCAAAATTCTCCGGGTCGCGCTCCGGCGGGCGCACCTGAAAGCCCTCCGAGGGACGCCACTGCCGCATGCAGGTGTAGCCTGCGAGCGGGTCGCGGGAATAGCCGCGCAGCGCGACCGTCCAGTCGTCCGCGGTCAGCTCGCTCCAGCGGTCGTGGTAGAACAGCAGCGGGAACAGCAGCCCCGCGCGCACCTCGGGCTCGGCCTCCGTGAACGTGGCGGCTAGCCGGTTATAGCCCCAGGGCATCTGCCCGACGTTCGTCTTGGTGTAGTTTGTGCACCGGTGATAAAACATCCCCGTGAGCTCGACGAAGACGGCCTGCGGCGACTGCGTGCGCAGCGCCTCGCGCAGATAGAGGGCGGTCATAGGGATGGTCTGCTCCGGCCCGGCCATGACGAAGGAGCTGAGCCCGGTCGTCTCCCAGAGCGCGGCGGGGGCCACGTCGCAGTAGACGAGCGAGCTGCCGAAGAACAGCACGTCCTCGGAGTCGGGCTCCTCCTGCAGAAAATGCCCCCAGACGGAGCCGTAGGCGTGCTGCTTCGGCGTCGTGAGCCGGGTCATAAACGCCAGCGCCAGAGCCAGCGCCAGCAGGACGGAGACAAGCGCGAGCGCTTCGCGTCTGCGTGTGAGCAAGCGGCGCACCCCCTAAAATCGGAAATAGACAAATTCCTGCGCGCGGTAGCCCGAGCCGTAGGCGCCGAAGACCGCGACGGCCAGCACAAGCAGCGCCCATACGGCGTAGCGCGGCCAGACGCGGCCGCACAGCCGCGCGGGCAGCGCCCGGCCCCAGCCGGTCGCCTCGCAGACGAACAGCACGAGCGCGCAGAGCCCGACCGCGGCCAGCCGTATGCGCGTGAGCCCGAGCGCGGCGAAGCCCAGCGGGAACACGCCGCCCGCGAGCGTCGCGATCCGCCGCAGGATCAAAAGCGCCTGGGACAGGGATTCCGCGCGGAAAAAGACCCAGGTGACGGTCAGGAGCAAGAAGGTGAGCGCGGTCTGCGCCCAGCGCAGCGGGGCGGCGTCCTCCCGGAGACCCAGGCGGCCGCGCAGACGCGCGGCGGGCCGGCGGAGCAGCCCCTCCAGCACCTGATAGACGCCGTTCAGCAGGCCCCACACGAGGAAGGTCAGGGCTGCGCCGTGCCACAGGCCGCTGACGGCGAACACGACAAGCACGTTGAACCAGGCGCGCAGCCTTCCGCGGCGGCTGCCGCCCAGCGGGATATAGAGATAGTCGCGGAACCACGAGGAGAGCGAGATGTGCCAGCGCCGCCAGAAATCGCGGATGGAGCGGGCGAGATAGGGCGCGTCGAAGTTCTCCGGCAGGCGGATGCCGAACAGCAGCGCCGAGCCGACGGCCATGTCGGAATAGGCCGAAAAATCGCAGTAGATCTGCAGAGAGTAGGCGAGCGCGGCGGCGAGCAGCTGCATGCCGGTGTGCGCGGCCGGGGCCGCGTAGGCGGTGTTTACGAAAATGGCCAGCTGGTCGGCCAGCAGCAGCTTTTTGGAAAGGCCGATCAGAAACCGCGTGACGCCGGTCTTGGCGTCCGCGCCCGAGAGGCGGTCGGGCTCGTGCAGCTGCGGCAGCAGCCCCTCCGCCCGCGCGATCGGGCCGGACAGCACGGCCGGGAAGAAGGACGCGAACAGGGCGAATTCGCAGAAGCGGCGCTCGGGCGGGCGGTCGCCCCGGAAGACGTCGATCAGATAGCCGCTCACCACAAAGGTGTAGAACGAGATGCCGGCGGGCAGCGCCAGCGCGGGCAGGCCGCCCCCGGGCCAGCCGGTCAGCGCGGCGGCGAGCTGCGCGAAAAAGCCGAGATATTTGCATAAAAACAGCGCCCCGAGGTCGGCGCACAGGCCGAGCGCGAGGTAAAGCCCTTTTTTTGAGGGGCGGCGCTCCATGCCGAGGGCGAGCGCGTAGTTGACCAGGACGGACAGCAGGAGCAGCGGCAGAAAGCGCAGCGAGCAGAGCGCGTAAAATCCCCAGCCGGCCGCGAGCAGAAAGAGGTTTCGCCGGCGCGGGGGGAGCAGCGCGTGGACGCAGGCTGCCGCCGCGAGGAACAGCACATAGCGGGCGGAATGGAAGGGCAAATCGGCGCCTCCTCTCGGAATGCGGAATTCTGGCCGGGCGCGGTCCGCGCCCATTTCATGATAGCAGAAAGAGCCTGAAAAGCAAGAAAATTCCATGTAAAAAAAGGAAAAAACGTCGGATCGCGCCGAATCGGGGCCTTTCGCGGCGCAAAAAAAACGCCGTCCCGGCGTTTGCGTCCGGGACGGCGGAAGAATGTCTGCGTTATGGCTCGCAGCTCGCGAGAAAGCTCAGCACCGCGCGGTTGTAGTCCTCCGGGCTGGCCACGGAGAGCTGGTGCGGTCCCTCGAGAAAGAGCAGCTTCGCGCCCGGGATGCTGCGCGCGATGCGCCGCGTGTGGGCGGAGAGGATGACGTCGTGCGTGCCCGCCAGCACGAGCACCGGCATCGAGAGCGCGCGCAGCTCGCGGGGGCGGATGTGCGGCTGCGCCGCCATGAGTCCCAGCAGCTCGGCCTTCTTTTTGGCCTCCGGGTCGAACGGCGCGCGCACTCTGGCGGCCGCGCAGCCGGCGACGATCTGGAGATACACGTCGGGCCGCAGCCCGAGGGGATAGAGATTCGCGCTGCTCAGGATGAGCGAGGCGGTCATGTCGGGGTAGCGCAGCGCGAAGAGCGCCGCGATGTTGCCGCCGTCGGAAAAGCCCAGCAGGTGCGCGCGCAGAATGCCGCGCTCGAGCAGAAACTCGTGCAGATCGTCGGCGAACTGGGAGAGCGTGAAGGGCGCGCCGCCGCGCGGCGAGGCGCCGTGGCCGCGCGTGTCGACGGCCAGCACGCGGTAGCGCGCGGAAAATTCGTCCATCTGGCGCTCAAAGACGGCGTGGCTTTCGCCGTTGCCGTGGAGCAGCACAAGCGGGAACCCCGTCCCGCGCTCGACATAGTGCAGCGTAATATCCGTAACAATCGCCCGCCCTGTTTTTTGATAGCCGCCCGCGAAGCCGCCTTAGACCAGCCCCGCGATGTGGATGACGCCCTTGCACACGAGCAGCACGATGACGCCCGCGGCGGCCACGCCCGCGCCGATGGCGGGCACGGCGGATTTCATCCGGAGATCGAGCAGCGACGCGACCAGCGCGCCCGTCCAGGCGCCCGTGCCGGGCAGCGGGATCGCCACCAGCACGAACAGGCCGAACAGCTCGTATTTCTGGTACAGCTCGGATTTCGCGCGTCCGCGCGTCTCGAGCCAGACGGCGGCCTTCTGCAGGCGGCCGCCCCGGCCGCGCATCCACGCGAGAATGCGCCGCAGAAACAGCATGATGAACGGCACCGGCAGCATGTTCGCCAGCACGCACAGGGGAAAGAGCACGCCCGCGGGGATGTCGTTCGAGAGTCCGTAGGGGATCGCGCCGCGCAGCTCCGAGACGGGAGCCATGGCCAGCAGCGCGCAGAAGAAGAAAGATTTCAGGGTAAAAGACAAAACCAACACTCCAAATAATCAGTTGCCGCGCGGCGCGGGCTCGACGGTCTCCCGCGCGCGGCTGTCCGCCCAGTTGTCGAGCCAGTTGCTGATGGCCTCGATCGGGTGGCGGTTCTTGAGCCATTCGATGGGGTGCAGGCCCTCCTGCACCGATTTTGCGTTCGAGACGAGCAGCAGCTTGATCGTGCTGCCCAGCGCCCGGCGCGTGTCGCGGTCGAGATTCTGCAGCGCGCGCATCATCGCGGAGGCCGTCTTGAGTCCGCCCTCCTTGAGATCGGTCAGCGTCTCGGCGTCCGTGCAGGTGAGCACGGCGAAGAGCGCGTCGACGAATTTCACGCGCGTCTCGGCGTCCATGCCGGAGACGAACTCGCGCAGCGCGGTGTCCATAATGCGGCCGTTGAGGCTCGCCGCCGGGACGTGCTCAAAATGCGCGCGCTCCACGACCCAGGAGAAGCCGTCGTGCTGCATGACGCCGACCTGCGTGCTGCGGACGATGTCGTAGGTCTCCTCGTGCTCGAGCAGCATGCCCACGACGGAGGACTCGGGCACCAGGGTGAAGATGCGGCTTTCGAGCGCGCGGTGCTCCGGCAGCTCGAGAAGACTTCTGCGGAAGCCGGGCCCGTCGTTGTTGTGCACGCTGACGATGCGGCTCTGCACGGCTTCGCCGCAGAACACGGCCGCGTAGACCGCGAGGTTGCCGCCCTTCGAGTGCCCGCCCACGCGCAGCGGCGCCCCGGGGAAGGCGGCGGCCGCCGTCTGGAGATACGACACCGCCTCGGCCTGCGCCGGCACCGTGTCGAGAAGCCCCATGTTGAAGTCCTCTTTCCAGCCGACGAGCGTGTCGTCGGTGCCGCGGAAGGCGACGTAGACGCTGCCGTCGTCCAGCTCCAGCGTGACGGCGGAGAACTGCAGCTCGGTCTGCGGGTCGATTTGGTTGACATAACCGGAAAGCCGCAGGCTGCCGAAGCGCGCGCTGTCCGCCATGCGGCGCACGAGCTCCGGGATCTGGCTCGGCACCAGCACGCCCATCTCGGTCGTGGGGTGGGCCGCGAAGTAGCCGTCGGCGGCAGCCTTGAGCGCCGCGGACGCCGCGAACGAGGCCGGGGCGAAGCTCCCGAAGTCGAGATAGGACAGCTCCGAAAGGAGCAGGTTGTCCACCTCGTTGAAGGCGCGTTCGGCCAGCGTCAGATCGCCGCGCCAGCTGAGATAGTCGAGAATATTGGCCATGGGGCGTCCTCCTGTTCCTTTTTCCCTATCATACACAAAAATCGCGCCGCCGACAAGCGGAAATGGCCGTTTTCCTCTTAAGATTCGGTTAAGAGTTCCGCCGCGCAGGCGAAAACGCCCGGCGGGGACTGCTCCCCGCCGGGCGTTCTTCCGCGGCTTATACCATTCTGCACGAACCGCAGTTTTCGCAGTCCGGGAATTCTTTTTTGTCGTAGGCGATGCCGTTCTTGTCGTAGTAGTCCTTCACGGCCGACTTGATGGCCTCCTCGGCCAGCACCGAACAGTGGAGCTTGTACGCGGGCAGGCCGCCCAGCGCATCCACGACGTCCTTGTTCGTGACGGCCATGGCCTCCTCGAGCGTCTTGCCCTTGATCATCTCGGTCGCGATGGAGCTCGAGGCGATCGCGCTGCCGCAGCCGAAGGTCTCGAACTTGACGTCCTCGACGCGGTTGTCCTTGATCTTGAGATACATCTTCATGATGTCGCCGCACTTGGCGTTGCCGACCTCGCCGACGCCGTCCGCGTTTTCAATTTCGCCCACGTTGCGGGGATTTCTGAAATGGTCCATGACCGTATCCGTATAGAGTGCCATATTCGCGTTCCTCCTTAATCAGATGTTGAACTTGCGGGCGCCCGACTGGAGCTCTTTCCAGACAGGGGACATGCCGCGCAGGTAGGTGATGATCTGCGGGATCTCCCGCAGCATATAGTCGATCTCTTCCTCGGTGTTGTTCTCGGACAGGCTCAGGCGCAGCGAGCCGTGCGCGACCTCGTGCGGGCGGCCGATGGCCAGCAGCACGTGGCTGGGGTCGAGCGAGCCGGAGGTGCAGGCGGAGCCGGACGAGGCGCAGATGCCCTTGTCGTCGAGCAGCAGCAGCAGGCTTTCGCCCTCGATGCCCTCGAAGCAGAAGTTCACGTTGCCGGGCAGGCGGGTTTTCGCGTCGCCGTTGAGCGCGCCGTGCGGGATCTGCGACAGACCCGCGATCAGCTTGTCCCGCAAATAGGTGACCTTGGCGGCGTTCTCGTCGAGGTGGTCGCAGGCCTCCTTCAGAGCGGCCGCCATACCCGCGATGGCCGGGATGTTCTCGGTGCCGGCGCGCTTGCCGCGCTCCTGCGCGCCGCCCTCGATGAGCGGGGTGAGCACGATGCCGCGCCTTGCATAGAGCAGGCCGACGCCCTTCGGGCCGTGGAACTTGTGCGCGGAGAGCGAGAGCATGTCGATGTTCTGCTCCCGGACGTTGATGTGCAGGTGGCCCGCAGCCTGGACGGCGTCCGTGTGGAACAGAACGCCCTTTTCATGGCAGACCCTGCCGATCTCGGCGATGGGCTGGATGGTGCCGATCTCGTTGTTGGCGAACATGACGGACACGAGGCAGGTGTCGGGCCGGATGGCGGCCGCGACCTCGTCGGCCGTCACAAGGCCGTTTTCGTGGACGTCCAGCAGCGTGACCTCAAAGCCCATGCTCTCGAGCCGCTTGAGAGAGTGCAGGATCGCGTGGTGCTCGAACGCCGTGGAGATGATGTGCTTTTTGCCTTTTTTGGCCCCGAGCATCGCGGCGGAGAGCAGCGCCTGGTTGTCGGCCTCGCTGCCGCCGGAGGTAAAGGTGATCTCGCGCGGCTCGGCGCCCAGGCAGTCGGCGACGGTCTGGCGCGCGGCCGCCAGAGCCTCCGCGGCGCGCTGGCCGACCGAATGGAGGCTGGAGGGGTTGCCGTAAACGGACTCCATATAGGGCAGCATCGCGTCGATGGCGGTTTTGCTCATCTTGGTGGTGGCTGCGTTGTCTGCGTAAATCTGCATAGAATCCACTCCTTTTATTTCTACAAACCTAGTTGTTTTCTATCCATACGCAGAATAACATATATAACCTACAAAGTCAATAGGGATATAAAAGATTCCCCCATGCCGCACGCGGAATTTTGCGCGTCTGCCGTCCCGCGCCCGCGCGCAAAAGCCCCCGCCGGCGCTGCCGGCGGGGGCTGCGGCTTATTAAAAAGCCTCGCAGAGTTTGCGCCCGCAGGCGCAAATCAAATGCAAATCTGCTTTTTCCGGCGGCGTGTACGTCGGAAAAAGCTCTTCTCAGTCTGCAAGTGTGGAAATTGCGCGTCTCCCGTCGCGCAATTTATGCGCGCGCAGACTGCAACCCTTCTGCCAAAAGAGACCGAAGGCCTCTTTTGGCAGTTTCAGGCCCCCGCCGGCGTTGCCGGCGGGGGCCTGAGCTTATTTCATTTTTTCCTTCATGCCGGAGAGCCGGTCGAGGGCCGCGAGCAGCGTCTCGTCCTTCTTGGCGAAGTGCAGGCGCACGATGTTGCGCACGTCCTCCTGGAAGAACGACGTGCCGGGCACGCAGGCAACGCTGACCTTCTGGACCATCTCCTCGCAGAACGCGACGTCCGTCTGGCCGGGCTTGAGGTACGGGCCGATGTCGGCCAGGACAAAATAGGTGCCCTGCGGGTCGGTGAAGGGGATGCCGATGTTTTTGAGCCCCGAGGTGAACAGCTCCTTCATGTGCGCGTAGTGCGCGCCGAACTCCCGATAGTAGCTGTCGGGCATCTCGAGCCCCACGACGGCGGCCTCCATAAGCGGAGACGGCGCGCCGACCGTGTTGAAGTCGTGAAACTGCTTGATGCGGTCCATGATGGGCTTGGGCGCGATCGCGTAGCCGAGCCGCCAGCCGGTGACGGAATAGGTCTTGGAGAGCGAGCTGCAGGAGATCGTGCGCTCCCACATGCCGGGCAGGCTGTTCATGTAGACGTGCTCGTGCGGGGCGTAGACGATGTGCTCGTACACCTCGTCCATGATGACGTAGCTGTCGTAGCGGACGGCGAGGTCGGCAATGGTCTGGAGCTCCTCGCGCGTGAAGACCTTGCCGCTCGGGTTGGACGGGTTGCAGATCAGGATGGCCTTCGGGCGCTGCCGGAAGGCGTCCTCGAGCACGTTCGCGTCGAAGTGGAAGTCGGGCGGCACGAGCGGGACGAAAATGGGCTCGCAGTCGGCCATGATGGTCTGCGCACGGTAGTTTTCAAAGTACGGGGAGAAGATGACGATCTTGTCGCCGGGATTCGTGAGCGCGAAGATCGTGTCGACCATGGCCTCGGTCGAGCCGATCGTGACGACGACCTCGGTCTCGGGGTCGAGCGTCCGGCCCATGAAGCGGCCGCACTTTTTGCACACGGCGCGGCGGAAATTCGGCGCGCCCATCGTGATTGGGTACTGGTGAGGGCCGGTGTGGCTGACCACCTCGAGCCGGTCCATGAGCGCCTGGGGCGGGTCGAAGTCGGGGAAGCCCTGGGCGAGGTTGATGGCGTTGTTCGCAATCGCGATGCGGGTCATCCGGCGGATGACGGAGTCGGTGAAGAGCTGGCATTTTCTGCTGGTAGGCTGCATAATTTTCCCTCGTTTTCTTATTGACGGAGCCCCAGCTCCTCGCCGGAGACGGTGTCGAGACCGTTGTCCGCGAGCAGCGTATGGAGCGCTTTTTCGTCGGAAACGCGGAAAACCATGTAGGCCTTGTTTTCCCCGCGGCCGATGAGTGAATACATGTACTCGATGTCGACGCTGTGCTCCGCGAGCAGCGTCAGGACGCGCGCGAGCCCGCCCGGCTCGTCCGGGACGGCCACAACCGTGACGCCCGTGGCGCTCACGACGCAGTTGTGCTGGGAGAGGACCTCCTTTGCCTTCGGCAGATCGCTCACGAGCATCCTGAGGACGCCGAAGTCCGTCGTGTCGGCGACGGAGAGCGCGCGGATGTCGATCCCGGCGTCCGCCAGGGCGCGGGTGATGGCCGCGATCTTGCCGGGCTTGTTCTGGAGAAAGACGGAAAGCTGCTGTGCCATGTCGATTCCTCCTTAATCAATCAGCTTGCGCTTGTCGATGACGCGCACCGCCTTGCCGGTGGAGCGCTCGATGGAATTGGGCTCGAGCAGATGCACCTTCGCGGAGATGCCGAGCAGGGACTTGAGCGCCTCCTCGAGCTCCTTCTCCTTTTTCACGAGGCCGCGGACGGTGTCGGAGAAGATCTCCGGGTTCATCTCCACGTTGACCTCGATGGAGTCGAAGTTGTTGGCGCGGTCGACGAGAATCTGGTAGTTCGCCGTGTAGCCCTGGCTCAGAAGCACCGACTCGATCTGCGACGGGAAGACGTTCACGCCGCGGATGATGAGCATGTCGTCGGTGCGCCCGCGCGGCTTCGTCATCTTCACGAGCGTGCGCCCGCAGGCGCATTTGCCGTGCTGGATGACGCCGATGTCGTGCGTGCGGTAGCGCAGGATGGGGAAGGCCTGCTTCGTGATGCAGGAGAAGACCAGCTCGCCCTGCTCGCCGTCGGGCAGCGGCGCGCCCGTATCGGGGTCGACTACCTCGACGAGGAAATGGTCCTCGTTCACGTGCATGCCCGTCTGCTCGGAGCACTCGAACGCGACGCCGGGGCCGACGATCTCGGTGAGCCCGTAGATGTCGTAGGCGCGGATGCCGAGCATTTGCTCGATCTGCGCGCGCATCTCGGCCGTCCAGGGCTCGGCGCCGAAGATGCCGGCCTTGAGGTGGATGTCGTCCTTCGTGAGCCCGGAGTCGCGGAGCACCTCCGCGATGTGCAGGGCGTAGGACGGGGTGCAGCAGAGAATCGTGGAGCCGAAGTCCTGCAAAATCGTGATCTGCCGCTGGGTGTTGCCGCTCGAGACGGGCACGGTCGCGGCGCCCAGGCGGCGCGCGCCGCCGTCGATGCCGAGCCCGCCCGTGAACAGGCCGTAGCCGTAGGAGATGTGGACGATGTCCTCTTTGGTGCCGCCCGCGGCCGTGAGAGCTCGGGCGCAGCAGTCGGCCCAGAGGTCCAGGTCGTGCTGCGTGTAGCCCACGACGATCTGCTTGCCCGTCGTGCCGGACGAGGCGTGCAGGCGGACGATGTCCTTCATCGGCACGGCGAAGAGGCCGTAGGGATAGGTGTCGCGCAGATCCTGCTTGCAGGTGAAGGGGAGCTTGGAGAGGTCGTCCACCGAGCGGATATCCTCGGGCGACACCTTCGCCTGCTCCATCCGCGCGCGGTAGAACGGGACGTGCTCCCAGACGTGCCGGACGGTCTTCACGAGCCGTTCGGACTGCAGCGCGCGCATCTGCTCGCGGGGCATGGTTTCAATTTCGGGCTGATAGTAGTTTGCCATGTGTCTTCTGCCTCTCAACTGTTTCTGCCGAGCAGAAACGCCTGCTCGTTCATCGCCGCGAACTTGGGCGGCACGCTCTGGCGGATGGCCTCGAGCCACTCGGCCTCGGTGAAGTCGAAGAAGCGGGAGAGCCGGCCCATTAAAACGATGTTGACGGCCTTGACGGAGCCCGCCTGCTCGGCGAGGCCCAGGGCGTCGAGCGCCTCGACGCGCAGGCCCGCGGCCTGCATCTGCTCCAGCAGCCCCTCGGGATAGACGGCCGCGCCCGTGATGACGGGCATGGGGTTGATTTTCTGGGTGTTCGTGATGATGAGGCCGCCTTTTTTGAGATATTCCGTGTAGCGCGCGGCCTCCAGCAGCTCGAACGAGACGATGAAGTCGGCCTGGCCCCTGTCCACGATCGGGGAGCACACGCGCTCGCCCCAGCGGACGTAGGTCACGACCGAGCCGCCGCGCTGGCTCATGCCGTGCACCTCGGAGACCTTGATGTCGAACCCGCGCGAGAGAAGCATCCGCCCGAGCAGCTTGCTCGCGAGCAGCGTGCCCTGGCCGCCGACGCCGACGATCATCATGTTTTTCGTTTCCATGTTCAGCCCTCCTTCGGCGCGCGCAGCGCGTCAAACTTGCACAGCTGCCCGCAGACGCCGCAGCCGGTGCAGAGCGTCGCGTCCACGCGGGCCTTGCCGTCCGCCATGCTGATGGCGGGGCAGCCGATCTTCATGCAGGCCTTGCAGCCTCTGCACTTGTCGGGGTCGACCGAGAACGCGGGCTTTGCCTTGACGTATTTTAAAAGCGCGCACGGGCGGCGGGAGATGACGACCGACGCCTCCGGCGCGGCCAGCTCCTCGTCGAGGACCGCGCTGCACTCGTCGAGGTTGTAGGGGTCGACGACGCGCACGCGGCGGATGCCGACGGCATGGCAGAGCGCCTCGAGATCGACCTTCGAGGCGGGGTCGCCCTTGAGGTTGAAGCCCGTGGTCGGGTTCTGCTGGTGGCCGGTCATGCCGGTGATGGAGTTGTCGAGGATGATGACGGTCGCGTGCGAGTCGTTGTAGGCGATGTTCACGAGGCCCGTCATGCCGGAGTGCATGAAGGTCGAGTCGCCGATGACCGCGACGGTCTTGTGGTCGGCCGCGCCGCTGCTGGCCTTGCTGAAGCCGTGCAGCCCGGAGACGGAGGCGCCCATGCAGAGCACCGAGTCGATGGCTCCGAGCGGGGGCACCGCGCCGAGCGTGTAGCAGCCGATGTCGCCGATGACCGTGAGCTTCTTTTTGGCGAGCGTGTAGAAGAGCCCTCTGTGCGGGCAGCCCGCGCACATGACGGGCGGGCGCGCGGGGATGGCGGCCTGCAGCTTCACGCCCGAAGGCGCGGCAAAGCCCAGCTTTTCCGCCACGATATTCTGGCTGAGCTCGCCGATGCCGGAGAACAGGCTCCGTCCCTCGACGGGCAGGCCGAGCGCCTTGCAGTGGAGCTCCAGGAAGTCGTCCAGCTCCTCGACCACGACGAGTCGGTCGACCGAGGCGGCGAACTCGCGCAGCAGCCGCACGGGCAGCGGCCAGACGAGACCCAGCTTCAGAATCGAGGCCTCCGCGCCGCAGGCCTCCTTCACATACTGGTAGCAGGTGCTCGAGGTGATGACGCCGAGCTTGCGGGGGCCCTTTTCCCAGCGGTTGCAGGGCGCGCTCTCGGCCCAGGCGGCGAGCGCCGCGAGCCGCTTCTCCACGACCGGGTGGCGCAGCTTGGCGTAGCCCGGCATCATGATGTATTTCTGCGGATTCTTTTCGTAAACCTTCTGCGGCACCTCGACGCGCTCGGAGAGCGTCACGACGCTCTGCGAGTGGGACACGCGCGTGCACATCTTCAGCAGCACCGGCGTGTCGAACTGCTCGGAGAGGGTATAGGCGAGCTTGGCGAATTCCAGCGCCTCCTGCGAGTCGGACGGCTCGAGCATCGGCAGCTTCGCAGACTCGGCGTAGTGCCGGGAGTCCTGCTCGTTCTGCGAGGAGTGCATGCCCGCGTCGTCGGCGACGCCGATGACGAGTCCCGCGCCGACGCCGGTGTAGCTCATCGTGAAGAGCGGGTCGGCCGCGACGTTGAGCCCGACGTGCTTCATGGCGCAGAAGCTGCGCCGCCCGGCGAGACTCGCGCCGAAGCAGGACTCCATGGCGACCTTCTCGTTGGGCGCCCACTCGGCGTAGACCTCGGGGAACTTGGCGATGGACTCGGTGATTTCGGTGCTGGGCGTGCCGGGGTAGCTGCTGACGAAGCAGCAGCCCGCCTCATACAGGCCGCGCGCGACGGCCTCGTTGCCCAGGAGCAGGGTTTTGTTCATGACAGGTCATCCCTTTCTAAAAGCCCGGAAACCGGGCGGTGCTTGACGATTACGCTTCCTCGTCGCCGATGGCTTCCTCGGCCCGCACGACGACCTTCTTTTCATAGCAGGAGAACACGTTCTCCACAAACGCGCGGTCGGGCGCCCTGGTCACGAGACTTACGAGCGGCACGAGCACGAGATCCGCCACCATGACGAACGCGCCGCAGCTGATGGGGCTCTCGAGCCACGCGGGGAAGATCGCGGGACAGAAGGTGTTGAGCACCATGACGCCCACGCCGAAGGCGAAGCTGACCCACACGGAGGCGGGGGAGATGCGCTTGCAGTACAGACCGTAGAGGTACGGCCCGAGGAACGAGCCGGCCATGGCGCCCCAGCTGAGGCCCATGAGCTGCGCAATGAAGAGGGATTTGTGCTTGTACTGCACGATCGCGATCACAGCCGAGAGGGCGATGAACACGAGAATCAGGATGCGGATGACGGACAGCTGGCGTTTGTCCTTCATTTTATCACAAAACTTCGGTTTAATAAAGTCCAAAGTCAGAGTTGAGCTGGCCGTCAGCACGAGCGACGAGAGCGTCGACATGGAGGCCGAGAGCACGAGGATGACGACAAGGCTGATGAGCAGCGGGGAGAACGAGGAGAACATTGTGGGGATGATCGAGTCATAGCCGTTCGCGCCGACGTCCACGCGGTCGGACAGGAGCCGCCCGAAGCCGCCCAAAAAGTAGCAGCCGCCCGCGACCACGAAGGCGAAGAGCGTGGAGATGACGGTGCCCTTGACGATGGCGGCCTCATTTTTGATCGCGTAGAACTTCGCGGTCATCTGCGGCAGGCTCCAGGTGCCGAGCGAGGTGAGAATCACGACGCAGAGCAGGTTATAGAAGTCCGGGCCGAAGAACGAGGTGAAGATGCCGGGGGCCTCGGACACCGTGGGGTCGGAGACCTTTGCAAGACTGAGCATGGCCGCCTGCAGGCCGCCGAACTGCCGCAGCGACGCCCACACGATCACGACGATGCCGACCAGCATGATGATGCCCTGCACGAAGTCGTTCACGACGGTCGCCATGTAGCCGCCCGCCACGACGTAGATCGCGGTGAGCACGGTCATGGCGAGGATGCAGATCGTGTAGTCGATGCCGAAGGCCATCGCGAACAGGCGCGAAAGGCCGTTGTACAGGGAAGCCGCGTAGGGGATGAGGAACAGGAAGATGATGAGCGCTGCGCCCGTCTTGAGCGCGGAGCTGTTGTAGCGCTTTTCAAAGAAGTCGGGCATGGTGCGGCTCTGCAGGTGCTGGGTCATGATGCGCGTGCGCCGGCCGAGCACGTTCCAGGCGAGATACGAGCCGATGATCGCGTTGCCGAGTCCGATCCAGGTCGAGGCGATGCCGTATTTCCAGCCGAACTGGCCGGAGTAGCCGACCATGATGACGGCGGAGAAGTACGAGGTGCCGTAGGCGAAGGCCGTGAACCACGCGCCGACGGAGCGGCCGCCGAGGACGAAGCCGTCCACGCTTTGGGAGTGCCGGCGGCAGTAGAGGCCGATGGCGATCATCAGGCCGAAAAACAGCGCCAGCATCAGAATTTTCCAGAACAGTTCCATATCGTGCTCCTCCAGACGTCCTGCCGTTTGGGGCGGAAGCTTCCCCCCAAGGGACAGGCGGTTTTTTAATGGGTGGTTTGGGCCTCGACCAGCCGCTCGGCGCGGTAGCGCTCGCGCAGCACCGGCTTTTCAATCTTGCCGGTCGGGTTGCGCGGGACCTTGTCGAAGATGATCTTGCGCGGCCGCTTGTAGCGCGGCAGCTCGCGGCAGAACTCGTTCAGCTCGTCCTCCGTGCAGCGGACGCCCTCCTTGAGCTCCACGATCGCGGCGGCGATCTCGCCCAGTCTCGCGTCGGGCAGGCCGATCACGGCCACGTCCTTGATCTTGTCGCTGCGCCGCAGAAAGTCCTCGATCTGCACGGGGTAGAGGTTTTCGCCGCCCGTGATGATGACGTCCTTCTTGCGGTCGACGAGGTAGTAGAACCCGTCCTCGTCCTGCTTGGCCATGTCGCCCGTGAAGAGCCAGCCGTTCTTGAGCACCTCGGCGGTCGCCTCGGGGTTTTTGTAGTAGCGGAGCATCACGCCGGGGCCGCGGACGATCAGCTCGCCCACCTCGCCGCGCCGGACCTCCTGTCCGGCCTCGTCCACGATCTTCGCCTCCCAGCCGTAGCCGGGCACGCCGATGGCGCCGACCTTCGCGATGTTCTCGACGCCCAGGTGCACGCAGCCCGGCCCAATCGACTCGCTGAGGCCGTAGTTCGTGTCGTACTGCTGGTTCGGGAACACCTTCTGCCAGCGGTGGATGAGCGACGGCGGCACGGGCTGCGCGCCGATGTGCATGAGCCGCCACTGGTCGAGCAGATAGTGGCTGAGGTCGATGCGCCCGGCGTCCACGGCGTCGAGCAGATCCTGCGCCCAGGGCACGAGCAGCCAGACGATCGTACATTTTTCCTCGGTCACGGCCCGGAGAATCCACTCGGGCTTCACGCCGCGCAGCAGCACGGCCTTGCTGCCGGAGATGAGGCTGCCGAACCAGTGCATCTTCGCGCCCGTGTGGTAGAGGGGCGGGATGCAGAGGAACACGTCGTCGCGCGTCTGGCCGTGGTGCTTCTGCTCGGTGACGCAGGAGGAGGTCAGCGCCCGGTGCGCGTGCAGGATCGCCTTCGGGAAGCCCGTCGTGCCGGAGGAGAAGTAGATGGCCGCGTCGTCCTCGGGCTCGAGGTGGATGGGCGGCGTCTCGAACGAGCAGTAGGTCATGAGCTGCGCCGTGTCCTCGGCGAAGGCCGGGACGTCGGTGCCGACGAAAAAGCGCATCCGCACGCCCGCGAGATCGTCCGCGATGGGCTCGAGGCGGGAGATGAACTCCGGCCCGAACACGAGAATCTCCACGTCCGCGAGGTCGAGGCAGTAGCGGATCTCCTCGCCCGAGTAGCGGAAGTTGAGCGGCACCGCCACGCAGCCCGCCTTGAGGATGCCGAAGTAGATGGGCAGCCACTCGAGGCAGTTCATGAGCAGAATGCCCACCTTCGTGCCGCGCTTGACGCCGCGGCTTAAGAGCAGGTTCGCGAAGCGGTTGGCGTTCTTGTCGAACTGCCGCCACGTCATCTCGCGCCGGTAGGGCGTGCCGGGGTTGGCGCTCTCAATGAGGCTGAAATCGCGCCAGGTGACGGCGGCGTCGCGCTCCTCCGAGGGGTTGAGCTCGACGAGGCTCACCTCCGAGCCGTACAGACGCGCGTTTTGCTCCAGAAAATCGGTAATGACCATGACTGATATCTCCTTCTATCGCTAAACTTTTTTTGAGAAAGGACGGGGCTGCCTCCCGCGGAGCGGCCCGGATAAAAAAACGGGCCGTCCCCTGCATCTGCAGAGGACGGCTCGTGACCGTGGTACCACCTCAATTTACCGCGCGGAGCGCGGCCTCGGCGGGTTCTGGGGCCTGCGCCCGAAAAACCCTGGCGCTGTATCGGGCGCTCCCGTCGTTGCCTACTGCTGGTTCGGCAAGCCGCTCAGAACCGTATTCACCGTCCGCTTCGCCGCTGCCTCGCACCGTCCGGCAGCTCTCTGGGGCTATTCGGGTGGCTACTTGTGTTCTTCATCGCGTTAAAGTGCTATATCATTATATCGCGACATTCCTTATCTGGAATGGTATCAATTCCGACGGAAAAAGTCAAGCCTTTTTTTCGGAATTTGGCAGACGGTAGAGTTTTTCGGGGTCGACGACGCTCCAGATATAGTCGTCGGGGCGGTTGGCCCCGTCGAGAAATTCCCCGCCGTATACCGTGACGCCGTCCGTCAGCCGCGCCTTGCCCGTCTCCGGGTCTTCGGCGAACAGATCGGGGTGCAGGGAATAGCTGTCCAGGATCAGGTGGATGAGCTCCCGCAGGCGGAACACGCGGCAGATCGCGTTGCCGACAGGCGCGATCCGCACCCCGCCCAGCTGCTCGAGACGGACGCCGATGCGGTTAAAATCGTGCGGATAGGCGTAGTAGTCGCCGTTTTCGGTCGCCCTGGGGCAGTAGTCGGTCATCACGGTCTTCTGCACGCTGCCGTCCGGCAGCACGAGGCGGACGGTGTGCCGGACCGTCTCGCGGTCGGGCACCTTTAAGATGTACTCCGCGAAGTGGTGCGCGGTGCAGTTCTCGTAGGTCACGCCCAGCAGCACGATTTTGGCGTCGAGCGCCAGAAGCCGGCCGAAGGACGAGCGGATGTCGAACACGCTCAGCGTGTGGTCGACGTCCGTGACGGCCGCGGCGCCGGGGCCGACGGCCGAGACGCTGTGGCGGTAGGCGGCCGAGCGCAGCGCGCCGGGCAGCAGGCGGACGGCCTCGGTCACGGCGCCCATCTCGGAGGGGTCGTGCAGGGGGTCGATGAGGGGATTTTCTTCGATTTCGTGCACGAAACTGAAGGCGGGCGCGCACAGCGTGCCCGCGGGGCCGACCGCGGCCTGCAGAGCCCGCGCGACGGCAATCGCGCCGCCCTCGACCCGGCCCAGCGTGCGCAGGGCCGCGTGGACGAAAATCGTATCGCCCGCCTCCACGCCGGCGCGGCGGAAGGCGGCGGTCAGCTCAGGAAAACCAAGCTCCATAAAAACTCCTTGTTTCGGTTGTAAACCAGCCCGAACGCTGGTATAATCAGATTAAAAATAAGACAATTTGCATATTTTGGGAGGACGCCATGAATCGCACCGACGAACCGTTTCTGCGCCAGCTGCTCAATCTGATCTGCGACCTGTTTCTCTGCAACGTGTATTTTATTGCGTGCAGTCTGCCGGTCGTCACCATGGGCGCGGCCTTTTCAGGGCTCTACCGGGCCATGCTGCGCCTGACGCGGGGCGAGGGCAGCTTCACGAAGGACTTTTTCGCGGGCTTCCGCTCCGACTTCTGGCGCTCGACCGTCGTCTGGCTCATCCTGCTGGCCGTCGGCCTCGGCGTCTGGGCGGACTATTATTTCGTCCTCGCGGTGCAGGGCGGCAGCGCGCTCGTCTCGGTTCTGCTGTGCGTCATCGCGTTCTGGGTGCTGGCGACGGGCTCGTACGCCTTCCCGCTCATCGCGCAGTTTTCGAACAGCGTCGGCAGGACGCTGCGCAACGCAATGCTGCTGTCGGTCACGAATCTGCCGAAGACGATCCTCATGGCGGCCATGAGCGCCGTCTTCTGGCTCGTGCTGGTGTTCGCGACGGACTGGTTTTTCCGTCTCGCCGTCCTCTGGGTTTTCGGCGCGTTCTCCGTGCCGGCGTATTTCAATTCTCTGCTGCTCAAAAAGATCTTTAAGCCCTTCCTGGACAAAAAGCCCGCGGAGGAATAGAGCTCTGAACACGCCCTCCCCATTTTGGGGAGGGCGTTTTTTGCGGACTGCAGAGGCCTTATTCTTCCGACAGCTGGAGCACCAGATGCTCGATGGCGGTGTGGCGGTGCATGTAGACGACGTGCAGAAGCCCGTCCGCGCCTCTGCACATGGCGGGCTGGCATTTGTTGCCGGGCGCCGGGGCCAGCGTGCAGACGTTCTCCCACGTGAGCCCCTCGTCATGCGAGCAGGCCAGCGTGAGCGGGCTGCGCTCGTGCCAGTCGGTCTCGGGCGTGTCGTTGTAGGCCATGAGGATCGTGTTTTTATCCCAGCTGATGACGTCCAGCTTCGATTCGTTGTTGAGAATGCCGCAGGGCTTCGGCTCCGACCAGGTGGCGCCGCCGTCGAGGCTCTCCGCGCGGTAGGAGGGCAGGGATTTGCCGCCCTCGGTGCCCCAGCCCGCGGTGCCGGGGCAGGTGCGCGTGAAGAGCAGCAGCCGGCCGTCGGGGCGCAGGCACACGGCGGGCTCGCGGATGCGGTTGCCGTCGGCCGCGGTCAGAAGCGCGCCCTTCTCCCAGCTGCCGCCGTCGTCGTGCGAGCGGTAGATGCGCACGGCGCCGAAGTAGTATTCGGGCAGCTCCGTGCTGGTCGAGGCGAAAACGATCGTCCCGTCGGGCAGGAGGACGCTGTCGTTCGACGCGTGGCCCGACTGGATGCCCGCCGGCACGGCAGGCTCCCAGGTGCGGCCGGAGTCGGTCGTTTTGCGCATCCAGAGCTCGTCCCGGCCGTTGCACCAAGTCGTGAAGTTCACCTCGGTGTCGAGGAACTTGGCGAAGAGCAGGATGATCTCGCCCTTTTTGTTCTTGATGAAGATGGGGTCGTGGCAGCAGTAGCGGATGTCGCAGCCGACCGCGTCGGGATTCGACCACGTCTTTTCCCCCGGCGCGAGGCGGGAGACCCAGTCCTTCGCGTCGCGGCCCATCGGGTCGCCGTTCCACTGCAGAAAGCCGCCGTTCCATACGGCGAGCAGCGAGCCGTCCGGCGCGAGCGTGAGACTCGGCATGTGGTAGCACTGGCGCTCGTCGAACCATTCGACGACCCAGTTTCGTTCCAGGATTTCAGCCTTCATGGGGTTGCTCCTTTCCAAATTCGAGCGTCAGAAGCGCCGCGCTCAGCGGCGGGAGGGAGGCGGACAGCTTTGCTTCGCGCCCCAGCTGCGTGAAGACGACGGGGCTCTCGCGGCCGCTTTCCGACAGGCAGCGCACCTCCTGCAGCGTGCCGTCCGGCAGCAGCAGCGAGAGATTTTCTGCCGGGTCGTGGTTGCCGTTCACAAGATAGAGAAAGACGGTTTGCCCGCGCTTCGTGCAGTAGGCGTGCAGGTGCGCGGCGCCCAGAACGATCGGGGCGTCCAGCTTTCCCGACCCGGCCAGCGCCTTTTGGAGAATGTCGCGCCGCACCGGGTTCAGCTGCATGGGCGGGATTTCGCCCGGCTGGGAGAAGCGCCCGAACGGATAGACGAGCGCGCGCCCGTCCCAGACCGCGTGGCCCGGGCAGACGGGGCGGCGGAACGAGTCGTAAAATCTCGTCCAGAGCTCCGGCTCGCCCTCGTATTCGACGCGGAGTGCGTCCGCGCTCGAGATGACGGCGGAGGCGCGCCCCTCCGGCACCTCGCCGCAGGTCTTTTCCGGGACGACCTGCTCAAAGGCGTACTCACCGCCGTTCTGCGCCATCCAGCGGCAGCTTCGGATGCCCGCGAGACGGCCGAGACCGAGCGAAAAGAGCGTCCAGGCGGCGTCGCCGGAGAGAAGGACAAAGTTGTCTGCGAACAGGGCCTCGATTTGCCCTTCGGACAGATTGCGCAGATACTGGCCGCTCACGGCGCAGCAGCAGCCGCGGACGCCGGGGTCCGTCTCATAGACGAAGGGGATACCGAACGCGCCGAGAAGGCCCGCGAAATAGACCTCCTGCGGATAGAGCTCCTCCATCCGCTCGCCCTTTTCGGTCTCGAGCGTGTAGGACGAGCGCTCCGAGATCAGAACGCGCACGCCGCGCTTTTCCTGCCGCATGGCCCCGGAGGCCGTGACGGCGTTCAAAAACGGCTTACACTCCCGCAGCATGTCCTGGTAGCCGTCGGAGAAGACGATGCCGCTGCCGTTCAGGTCGAACAGGTCGATCGTCATGCCGGCGAGGTCCAGGGGCAGCGCCGAGGCGAGCTGGAAGCGCGTGAACGCGCGGGACTTGGAGAAGCGGGAATAGGGGTAGTTTTCAAGCTCGGGATAGACCTGCGAGTTTTCGGGGATCAGCGCGCGGCAGGCCATCGAGACCATGTCGAACCGCATGAGATATTCCTGCGGCGCGACCTCTGAATAACAGGGCAGGTGGATGCGGCTCACGGGCGGGTTGCCCGCCGCGAAGCCCTCCAGAATGCCGTGCCAGTCGCGGCCCTCGGCCGCGTGGACGTAGGGCACCGAGCTCATGAGTCCCACGCGCGTCTGAGGCGAGACCTCGTGCACGGCCCGGCCCACGCGCTCCGCCAGGCGCGTCATCGTCCCGCGCGAGACGTCGAGCCAGATCTTCCGGTAGGGGTGCACGCCGCCGGGCGCGAGCACGCCGCGCACGAATTCCTCGCGCGTGAGCGTTTTTCCCGCGCGGCGGGAATACTCCGCCATGTGGGCCGGGCAGAAGCAGCCGCCCCACAGAAGCGGGTCGTGGTTGTGCAGGCGGAAGTCGTCCTCCACCCAGAGAATGTTCGGGCGGAAGGCGGCGTAGCGCGCGTAGAGCTTTACAAAATAGTCCTGCCAGGCCTCGTCCATGGGGCATACGCAGAGCGAGGCCTCGCGCCCGGCGGGGTCCACCATGCGGCGGAACGGCTGGTCCGGGCGGAGCGCCTTGCCGAGATCGGCGTGCATGAGGCTGTGCCACGGGTTCACGGACACCGTGACGCCCTGCGGCGCGACGGCCTCGCGCACGTTTTTGAGCAGCGCCAGATAGATTTCCTGCTCGTCCGGCGTCGTGTGGCCGGTGTTGAGCTCCTCCACGTTGCAGAAAACCGACACGTCGTCGATTTCGGCCTCGCGGCAGAAACGCTTCAGGGATTCCAGCTCGCGCGCCTCGTTAAAATACGGGTCGCAGCAGAAGCGAAAGGAATAGCAAAAGGGATCCTTCATAAAACCTCCCGGTCAGCGGGTGATGGGCAGGCCGTAGAACGAGAGCATCGGCATGCGCATGCAGTCGCAGGGCGTGCAGGGGCCGGGATTCATGCGCCAGACGCCGTGCAGGCGGGCACCGTCTCCCAGCGGGCGGGCAAAGTGCAGCACGAGCGACTCGGTCTTGCACTCGTAGCTCGCGCATTTCTGCAGCCCCGCTCCGTCCTCGGCCTCGAACGGCAGCAGCTCGGGCCCCACGTCGAAGGGGTTGAGCCAGTTGTAGATGCGCGAGAAGAAGAGCTCCACCGTGTCGGGCGCGGTGAGTCTGGCCTCGGTCGCCTCCGGCGCGCGCCATTCGAGCGGCTTGCTGTAGAGCTCCGCCAGGCAGCAGCGCGCGCAGCGCTCGCCCACGACCAGGTTTCCCTGCGCCGCGTTGTGGATGAAGTCGTAGAGCGCGATGTCGGTCGAGGGCAGGACGTACACGCCGGGGATCGTCCGCGCGGCCTCGACCTGCGCCTGGCGCACCAGGCCCCACTGCCGGTCGAGCGCGAGATCGGCGGGGTTCATGCAGCGGTTGATCTGCACGGTGACGACGGGCAGCTCCGGCTGGCCGAGGCGGCTTCGCGCCGCCGCGACGAACTGGCCGAAGCGCCGGAGATACGTCTCGCCGGCGTTTTCATAGCCCTCGGCCTCGCCCTGGATCCAGAGCATGGCCTTCGGGTGGATGTCGTAGTCGCCCAGCTGCTCGAGCATGTTCTCGAGCAGCGAGCCGTTTTCCTCCGGGTTCCACCAGCGCAGCGGCGCGCCGCCGTAGGCGCTCATCACGAGGCCGATGGGGTAGCCCAGCTCGCGCTTCAGAATCTTTGCGAAGTGCAGCCAGGGCGTGTGGCCTGGGTTGTGGTTTTCAAAATGGCCGATGTGGACGGAGTTCGTCGTCTCGCCGAGCGGGTGCGTGGCCAGCGCCCAGCGCCCGCTGTCGCGCAGCAGGTGGATGCCCAGCTCCGGGCCGTCCTCCACGGGATTTTTCGAGCGCCCGGCGGCGTTGCTCTGCCCCGCGATGACGAAAATATCGCCGACGCCGAGATTGTGCACCATGTCGCCGCGCGTGGAGGACAGGCCGTCCCAGCCCTCGTACTCCATGTAGGTCTCGACGCGGTAGAGCCCGCCCGCGGGGACGTGCTCAAAGGTGATCTCCCAGCGCGCGTCGTCTGTCACGCGGCAGGGCGTCCAGGGGATCACGCTCTCGCCGCTCGACTCGAGCGCGATGCGCGCCCGGACGGTCACGGCGCCGGATTCGATCTCGTGGAAGGTCATGGGCAGCTCCATGTCCTGCCGGACGCGGTGGCAGGTGCCGGTCAGATGGAGGCTGGCCTCGCCCCGCGCGTCCTGCTGGAAAATCTGCCATTCGCTGGCGCCGCTTTCAATGACGACGCCCTTTTTGAGTTCCGCACCAGTCATAGCTTGCTCCTTTTAAATGGCCGCGCCCGCGGCCTCGTCGATCTGTGCCTCGCGCTTGACGCCGATGAGCGTCGAAAGAACGCCCGGCTGCCGCAGCGCCCAGGACAGGCTGTACTGCACCATGGACTGCCCGGCGGCCTTCGCGGCCTTCTCGGTCTCGTCCAGCACAGCCCAGATCTCCTCCGTCATGGGCTTCATCCAGTCGGGCTTCTCCGCCGCGCGGCTGCCCGCGGGCGGCTCCATGCCGCGGCGGTACTTGCCGGAGAGGATGCCGCCCTGCAGCACCTGGTAGGGGATGACGCCGATGCCCTCCTTTGCGCAGAAGGGGATGAGCTTCTCCAGAGCGCCCGTGTTCACGAGGCTCAGGGGCGGCTGGCACATCGCGGGGTCGGGGATGTTCTCCTCGCGCGCGGCCGCCAGCAGCGGCAAAAGCTGCTCGTAGGTGTAGTTGCTGACGCCCCAGGCACGGATCGTGCCGGCTTTCAGCTCCTGCCCCAGCGCGCGGGCGATCTCGCCGGGCTGCGTGTTCGGGTCGAAGCGGTGGAGATAGTAGAGGTCGACGTAGTCCGTGCCGAGCCGCTTCAGGCTGCGGCGCAGCTGCACGCGGATGGCCTCGGGCGAGGTGTTCTCGTCCTCGGGGGCCTCGCCGACCTTCATGCCGAGCTTGGTCGCCACGACGTAGTCCTGGCGGGCGCCGGCGACGGCCTTGCCGACGATCTCCTCGGCGACGCCGCCGTGGGAGCCCGCATACCGATTGTACCCCTCATACATGTTGGCGGTGTCAATAAAATTGATGCCCTTGTCATGCGCATAATGCACAAGACAGACGGCGTCCGGCTCCGCGACGGGGCTGCCGAAGGTCATGGTGCCGAGGCAGATCTTGGAGATTTTCAGGTCGGTGCCGGGCAGACGGGAATATAGCATGGCGTTTCCTCCTTATAAAGACGCGGCCAGTTCGTTGAGAGCGTTCATTTTTTGCAGCAGCTCGTCCAGCTGCTCCTTCGGCATGGAGCCGGGCACCCACATGGACGGGCGGCGGAAGCAGCGCAGCGCGAGATCCTGCGCGCGCATGAGCTCCTGGAACGCGTCGAGGATGCCGAACTGCCAGCCGAGGCTCAGAAATTCGGTGTAGGCCTTCTGCAGCGTGTAGAGCTTGTCGGTCTGCCCCGCCTGCGCGAGCGCCCAGACCTTGCAGTAGAACTCGGGCAGGAGATTGATCCAGGTGCCGATGGTGCCGTCCGCGCCGTAGAGAAGGCCCGGGACCAGCATCTCGTCGAGTCCGGAGTAGACGATCTTCTCCGGGTATTCGCGCTTGAGGCAGCGGATGAGGAAGATATTCCAGTCGCTCACCTTGATGCCCGCGACGCCGGGGATGTCCATCAGCCTGCGCAGCTGCGGCATGCCGGCTGTGACACCCGTCACGCCGGGGATGTAGTAGACGAAGACCGGCGCGCCGGTCGCGGCGAGCGCCGTGTAGTACTGCACGATCTCGTCCCAGCTGCCCTTGGGCGGAATGGACGCGACGGCGTCGGCGCCGAAGGACATGGCGTGCTCGGAGAGCGAGACGGCCTCGCGCTGCAGCGTCTGGCCGACGTGGACGATCGCGCGCTTGCCGGCCGACTGGACGGCGGGCAGCATCCAGGCCGCGATGTCCTTGCGCTCGCGGGTCGTGAGCTTGCTGCCGTCGCCGGTGCCGCCGTTGATGTAGAGCCCCGTGACGGGCGTTTTCAAAAGCTTCTGCGTCAGCCGTTCGAGCCGCGCCCAGTCGAGCGCCTCGTCCTCGCCGCAGGGCGCGGCGATCGGCGCGACCACGCCGCGCAGACAGGTGAAATCAAGCATAATTGCCTCCTAAAAAATAGGGGCGGCAGAAAATCTGCTGCCCCTGTGTTTTATTTCCGAAGTTCCTTGACGGCGGCGATCAGGCTTTCGCACATGATCTTCATGCTCTCGTCGTCCATGTTGCACCACCAGGGGAAGGAGAAGGAGTTGTCCCACCACTTCTCGAGCACCGGGCAGTCGAAGTCCCCGTCGCCCTTCTTCTGGAAGAGCGGATAGCGATAGAGCGGATAGTACTGCACGATGCAGCGCACGCCGTATTTCTCGGTCATGAGGTCGAGCAGATCGTCGCGCGTCTTGCCGGAGCCCATGGGATTGTAGTGCATGATGTACTGGTGCACGACGTAGCGCCCGCCGGGGATGCACTTGGAGAACTCGATCTCGGGCACGTCCTTGAGCCATTCGCGGATCTTCTTGTCCTGCGCGATGAGCGTGTTGTTGTTGTGGGTGACGCTCTTGAGCTCCTCGGTGCCGAGCGCGCACTGCGCCTCGCCGATGCAGTAGTTCTGCGGCCAGCGGTCGTCCAGGAAGCTGTCGACGTTGGACATGGCGGGCGACCAGTAGCGCTTGCGTTCGCCCTCGAAGCCGCAGGCGCCGTTGTGGCGGATGCCGGGGGCCGCGGCGGCGTCCTCGTCGGAGGCGCAGACGAACATGCCGCCCTCGCCGAGGGTCGTCATGGTCTTGGCCGAATGGAAGCTGAAGCAGCCGAAGTCGCCGAACGTGCCGACGTGCTGGCCGTCGATGCGGCAGTCGAGCGCCTGCGCGCAGTCCTCGACAACCTTGATGCCGTGCGCTCTGGCGAGCGGGACGATCTTCTTCATGTCGCAGGGCATGCCGAGCAGATGCACGCAGACGATCGCCTTCGTTTTGGACGTGATCTTGCGGGCAATGTCGTCCGGGTCGATCGTCCAGGTGTCGGGGTTGATGTCGCCCCAGACGAGCTTCGCGCCGAGATCGCCGAACGGGATCGCGGAGGCGCAGAAGGTGTAGGCGGGGACGATGACCTCGTCGCCCGGCTGGATGTGGCAGAAGATGGCGGCCATCTTGAGCGCGTCCGTGCAGTTGGCGACGGCGAAGGCGTGTTTGGCGCCGGTGAACTCCGAGAACGCCTTCTCGAACTCGACCATGTACTTGCCCTGCGTCTGGCCGCAGGCCTCGCGCATGACCTTGACGACGGCCGCGATCTCGGCCTCGGTGTAGGGGTGCTGCATGGCGGGGCAGGTCACGCGGTAGCCCGCGACGGCGCCGCGGCCGGAAGCATCACCGAGCAATTGATTTTTGGACATTTTTTTACCTCCTGAAGCCAGGAATCATCCCGGATTTTTCATGTTTGTGGGCCAGTTGGCCGTCATGCCGGCCGCCTGACATAGCTTGCGCCCCCCGGAGGGGGCGCAAGATGAAGAGCAGTTCTGCAGAGATTACTTGGTCGCGTAGTTCGTGCGCGCGGTGGCGACAGCCTCGTTGATCATGGTCTCGAGATCGGCCGCACCGGCGTCCTGATAAGCCTTCACATAGTCGGCCCAGGAGGCGTCCACATCGAGCTGGCCGCCGATGAACTGGGCCAGATACTCGTTCGTGGTGTCGGAGAGCTTGCTGATGATGTCGGTTGCCTCGGAGGGCAGCGCGATCATGTTGTAGTAGGACGGAAGGACGATGTGCACCTTGTCGACATAGGCGGACACGGTGTCGCGGGCCTTCTGCACGAGCTGGTTGTCGGTTTCAGTCGCCCAGTTGGAGGAGAAGTCGGTCGGGTTGGAGACCGCGGTCCACCAGTCGTTGTTCGTGAAGTCGACGTAGTACTCGGTGCCGCTGAACATGTAGCTGAACCAGCAGTACTTGCAGCGGCCGTCGCCGTAGCCGTAAGCGCCGTCGATGGCCTTCCAGTAATCGGAGCCCTGATCGGTGCGGAACTGGCCGTCGGTGCAGTTCTGGAGCAGATCCTGGCCCTTGCTGGAGGCGATGTACTCAACGAGGTCGAGCACACGGTCGGGATACGTGCAGCTGGTGGGGATGAAGTAGTGGGAGTTGATCCACGTGCCGGTGTCATAGATGGGGCCGTAGTTGCCGTCGGAGGTCAGAGCCTGGCCGACCGTGAGGTCGTCGGGGGAGGCGTCTGTCTTGACGGAGGCCCAGGCCGCGTTGTAGAAGTCGCGGAACTGGCCGGGATAGCCGAAGCCGAAGTTCACAGCGCCCAGCTTGCCGGCGCCGAAATCGGCGTACGCGTCGTCAAAGTCGCCCTTGACACCGATGTTGGCGTCGAGGCCGCCGGTCTTGTAGAGCTCGGCGAGCTGCTTGACGACCGCCTTGCTGGCGTCGGAGGTCGCGGTGATGGTCCACTTCTCGGAGTCGGTTCCGAGCTCGCCCGAGAGGACGGTGCCGGTGCCGGCAGCGGACGGAGCCTGGATGCTGGTGCCCTGCGGCAGAGCAAGCTCGGCGTCGATCTCAGCCCAGTTGGTCAGTTTGTCGTTGCGGGGCCACCAGCCGACGTAGCCGGCCTTGCCTGCGGCTTCGCAGTAGGTCATGAACTCATCGACGGTCGCGGGGACCTTGCCGCCGTTGACCTCGTCGAGGATGGACTGGTTGTAGACGCTCACGCCCGCGAAGGAGGGCTCTGCGAACGCCGCGACGGAGTAGATGGCGTAGGTGGTGTTTTCATCGCCGGTGTACAGTTTGTTGTACGCCTTGTATTCCGCGGAGTTGATGATCTTGTACAGGGTGGGATAGCGGTCGGGGCTGGCGTTGATGATGTCGCCGATGTTGGTCACAAGGCCGTCCTCGATGTACTTGGCGATCTTGTCGGTCTCGCCCCAGGTCGGGAAGAGATCGGGGCCGGAGCCCGTGTAGAGCTCGGTCTGCATCCGGTCGTCGAAGCCGTCGGTGCCGGTGTCGTACTCGACGGTGATGTTGAGGTCCTTTTCGATCTGTGCGCGGATGGGGTCGTTGGCATAGCCGTCGGCGTCGTCAAGGCTGTTGCCGAACTGGGCAAAGCGGATGTTGACGTTGTCCATGCTGGCATAGTCCTGCGCGTTGGCAGCGGAAGAGGAGCTGGCAGCGGAAGAGGACGCCGTGCTCGCCGAGGTCGACTGGGCGGCAGACGCAGACGCGCTGGCAGCGCTGGAGCTGGTCGCGGTCTTCTTGCTGCAGCCGGTGAAGCAGACTGCGAGCATCATAACCGCGAGAAGCAGACAAAGAGCACTTCTGAACTTTTTCATGATTTTCCTCCTTAGACGTTTTAACTCACGCGTTATGCGTAAATTACTCTTTTACGGCGCCCAGCGTCATACCGGACGTGAAGTACGGCTGGATGAAGGGATAGACGATCATGATGGGCAGCGTGGCGCAGATAATGGTCGCCATCCGCAGCGCCATGGGGGGCGGCAGCGTGAAGCCGAGGTTCACGGCGCCGTTGCGGATCTGGTTCATCATGGAGGCGTCTGTCAGCATCCTGTGCAGCACCCATGAGAAGGGCTGCAGCTTTGTTTTGTTGCTGATGAACATCATGTAGCTGTAGTAGTCGTTCCAGTTGATGACCGCGATGAACAGGCCCACCGCCGCGATCATGCCGCGCGAGAGGGGCATGATGATGCGGAAGAAGATGCCGACCTCGTTGCAGCCGTCGATCATGGCGGCCTCCTCGAGGTCCTTGGAGACGGAGAACGAGAAGTAGTTGCGCATGATGATGAAGTAGGTGATGTTGAGCGCGCCGGGCAGCACCATGACCCAGAACGTGCCGATGAGGTGCAGGCCCTTGTAGAGGAGGTAGGTCGGCACCAGGCCGCCCGCGAAGAACAGGTTGAACACGACGAGCGCGTTGATGACGCGCATGCCCTTGATGTGCACCTTGCTGACGGCGTAGGCCATCGTGGAGGTCACCATGAGGGAGAGCCCCGTGGCCAGGACGGTCTTGAGCACCGAGATGACCAGGCTGTTCGTGTAGACCTTGGTGTGGAAGATCTGGATGTAGTACTGGAAGTCGAAGCCCTTGAACCAGAGCATCAGCCCGCCCTTGATGTATTCGTCGTAGGGCATGACCGAGGCCACCACGCAGTACCACAGGGGGTAGAAGCAGATGAGGCCGAAGAGAACGCAGAAGAACGTGACGAAGATGTCGTAGAAGTTGAAGCCGCAGACCATCAGCATGCTGCGCCGGCAGCCGGACTCCTGTTTCGGTTGTTTTTTCATACGCGCGCCCCCTAGAAGATGCCCATGACGTCCATTTTGGAGACGATCTTGTTCGTCGCCAAAACCACCACCAGGCCCAGCAGCTGGGAAACCAGGCTGATCGCGGTGGAGACCTCGAACTGGGTGCCGCCGCCAAGACTGATCCGGTAGAGGTAGGTGGACATCACATCGCCGGTGGACAGGACGTAGTTGTTGTAGAGGTTGTAGATCTGGTCGAAGTTCGAGCTGAAGAGCCCGGCCAGGTTGAGGATCAGCAGGATTACGATGGTCGGCTTAATGGCGGGCAGGGTGATGTGCCACATCATGTCGCCGCGGTTGGCGCCGTCCATCTTGGCGGCCTCGTAGAGCGACGGGTTGATGGTGGCCATCGAGGCCAGATAGACGATCGTGCCGTAGCCGCTCGACTTGATGAGGTCGGAGACGACGACGATCGTGCGGAACATGTCGGGCTGCGTGAGGAAGTTGATCGGGTCGTGCCCCATCATGACGAGCAGTTGGTTGAGAACGCCGCCGACCTCGCCGGTCGAGGACGGGTACTCGAGAAAGACCTGCACAAGGCCGGAGAAGATGACCCAGGAGAGGAAGTACGGCAGGTAGGTCGCGGTCTGCACGACGGACTTGAGCCGCTTGAGCCGCATCTCGTTGAGCATGAGCGAGAGGAAGATCGTGAATACGGTGCTGAAGAAGATCATGTAGCAGTTGATGATGACCGTATTCTTGAACGCGCGCCAGAAGTTGGCGTCGTTCACCATCGTCTTGAAGTTCTCAAGGCCGACCCAGGGCGAGCCCCAGATGCCGAGGTTGGCGTGGTAATCCTTGAACGCCAGCTGGATGCCGTACATCGGGCCGTAATCGAAGACGAACAGAAACACAAGTCCCGGCAGTACCAGCAAATAAAGGAACCAGTAGCGCCGCATGTAGCGGAAGAAGCGAACGTACCAGGGGAGGGATTCCAGCGTAACAGCGCCGGCGGTCTGCGTTTTCTTCATTTTATCACTTCTCTTAATGAATTATTACTAATAAATTAATCCGGGACGGTGAAAATCACGGGGAAATGAGAGGCGGGAGGCCGCCTTTGAAAGGCGAAACAAAATAAACCAAGATACCAAAAAGGGATTGATATTTTTTACTTTTTAGTGTAGTATACCAACAGAAGGACGGCAAGTCAATAGACACATTCCATAATATCCGAAGAAAAAATTATTAATTTTGATCAGCGATTAGCGAGATATTATTACTAATAACCGGAAATCCCGCTGCTTTTCGGATTTTTCGATATTTAATAAAGGAGTGAATGGCCCATGACAAAGAAAATCGGCTTTATCGGCTATGGCCTGCGCTCGCGCACCATGCTCGAGGCGTTCCGCTCGATCGAGGCGGACATCACGGTCGCGGCGGTCGCGGACCCCCGGCGGGAGGAGATCGAACAGCAGAAAAAGGGCGACGAGCTGTTTGCCGGCACCCGCTATTTTGACGACGCCGCCGCGATGCTGGACACGGCGGAGCTCGACGGCGTCTTCATCGGCACGCGGTGCTCTCTGCATACGCCCATGGCCATCGAAGTTCTGAAGCGCGGCCTGCCGCTCTTCCTCGAAAAGCCCGTGTGCAATTCGGAGGAGCAGTACGCCGCCCTGAAGGAGGCCGCGCGCGGCAAGCTCGACCGGGCGGTCGTGTCGTTCCCGCTGCGCGTGACCGCGGTCGCGCAGGAGATGAAGCGGATCGCGCAGAGCGGCGAGCTCGGCCGCATCACGATGGTGCAGGCCGTCAACAACGTGCCCTACGGCAGCGTCTACTACCACAGCTGGTACCGCGACCCCAGGGAGACGGGCGGCCTGTTTCTGCAGAAGACGACGCACGACATCGACTATATCCGCTGCCTCATCGGCGAGACGCCCACGCGCGTCTTCGCGCACACGGAGAAGGTCTATTTTAAGGGCGACAAGCCCGCGAACCTCCGCTGCCCCGACTGCTCCGAGTACCGCACCTGCCGCGAGAGCAGCTACGTGGTCGGCAAGCTCTACAAGGAGGAGGTGCAGGGCGACAGCTGCTGCTTCGCCGTCGACACCGGCAACGAGGACATGGCCACGGCCACCTTCCTCTGCCCCAGCGGGACGATCATCAGCTACAACCAGAACTTCATGGTCAAAAAGAGCGCGGCCCGGCGCGGCTGCCGCCTGGTCGGCACGCGCGGCAGCGCCGAATTCGACTTCTACACCGGGAAGATCCGGCAGGACTGCTACGACAGCGCGCAGACCATCACGCACGAGTTCCTGCCCGGCAGCGGCAACCACTTCGGCGGCGACGAGGCGCTGGCGCTCGACTACATGAATCTCCTGAACGGCGGCAAGCCCTCCGCCAGCCTGCAGGACGGCCTTGTGAGCGCGGCCTGCTGCCTCGGCGCGCGGCGCGCGGCGCAGGAAAACCGCCTGGTGGACATCCTGGTCTGAGGGAGCCGCGATGGACAAAATCCTGACGCTGGACGTGGGCACAACCTCGGTCAAGACGTGTCTGTTCGAGGAAGACTGGCGCCTGGCCGCCAAGGCGGCCAGGGAATACCGGCTGCACGCCGCCGGCTGCCGCGCGGAGGCCGAGCCGGAGGACTATCTCGCGGCCATCCGGGCCTGCGTCCGCGAGCTGCCGGGCCGCGAGAGCGTGCGCGCAATCGCGGTCACGACGCAGGGCGAGACGCTCATCCCGGCGGACGCGGCCGGAAAGCCCCTCGCCCGCGCGATCGTCTGGCTCGACAGCCGGGCGGAGGACGCGGCGCGGGAGCTCGGCGCGAAGCTTGACCCGGAGGCGTTTTACCGCGAGACGGGCCTGCCGGGCCTCTCCGGGGCGCTGCCGCTCTGCAAGCTGCGGCAGATCCGGACCGGACAGCCGGAGCTGTATGAAAAAACGGACAAATTCCTGCTGCTGGAGGACTTCATCCTCCGCTGGTTAACCGGGCGGACGGTCACGGAGAAATCCCTTCTGACCTCGACCGGTTATTTCAGCCTCCGCGCCGACGGCTATTGGGACGAGGCGCTGCGCCTGGCGGAGATCGACCCCGGCAAGCTGCCGGAGCCCCTCGAGTGCGGCGAGCCGGTCGGCCCCGTGCTGCCGGAGATCGCGCGGGAGCTGGGGCTGCCCGGGGACGCCGTCGTGGTGACGGGCGCGATGGATCAGACGGCCGCGGCCCTGGCCGCGGGCTGCACCGCGCCGGGCACGGTCGCGGAGACGACCGGCACCGCGATGGTCGCGGCGGCGTACACGGACAAGCCCGTCTTCCGCGCGGAGCACCACCTCACGATCTACCGCCACGCCCAGAGGGGCGCGTATCTGTATCTGCCCATCAGCAACACGGCGGGCATGGCCCTCAAGTGGTTCCGCGACACGCTCTGCCCCGATCTCGCGGGGCCGGACGCCTACGGGGCGCTCGACCGCCTGGCGGAGAGCTCCGCCCCGGGCGCGAACGGCCTGCTGTTTCTGCCGTATCTCGCGGGCTCGGTCGACCCCGTGAACGAGCCTGCCGCCGAGGGCTGCTTCTACGGGGCCCGGCTGTCCACCGCACGGGGCGACTTCGTGCGCGCGGTTCTGGAGTCGGTCGGGTTCCAGCTGGCGGATTTTCTCGCCATGCTCTCGTCTCTCGGCTGCGGGGCCGGGTCGGTCGTGTCGCTCGGCGGCGGCTCGCAGAGCCTCCTCTGGCTGCAGATCAAGGCCGACTGCTGCGGCCTGCCGATTTGCACGCTGCCCACGAGCGAGGCCACCTCGCTCGGCGCGGCGCTGCTGGCGGCGAAGGCGCTCGGCTGGCGGACACAGAGCGTCCCGCGCCTGCCCGCCTGCCGCCCGCGGGAGGAAAACCGGGCGCCCACGCTGGCGGCCTACCGGCGCTGGCACGAACTGTTTGCGGCCGTGCGGCCGCTTTTTGGAAAGGATGGATGACACATCATGCTGAATCATCAAAAGCCGAAGCTCGGCGTGCTGGCCCTCATGCTGGAGGACTATCTGCCCCTGTTCCCGGGCATCCGCGAGAAGCAGGAGGCCTACGTCCGCACCCTGCTCGGGGAGCTGGACGGGACGGCGGAATTCACCTTCCCGCACGCGGCCCTGAACCGCGGGGAGATCGAGGAGCTGACGGAGCGGTATAACCACGAAAAGCTCGACGGCATCCTTATTTTCCTGCTGACCTATTCGCAGGGCGAATACCTCGTCCACGCGATGCAGGATAACCGCCTGCCGCTGGCCCTCGCGCTCGTGCAGCCCGAGGAGACGGTGCGGCGCGACTTCGTGGAGCTCGACTACACCGTGAACCAGGGCATCCACGGCAGCCAGGACAACGCCAACTGCCTCATGCGCGCGGGGATCAGCTGCTCGTTCTTCGCGGGCAGCCGCCGGGACGGCTCGTTTAAGCGCTTCGTCGAGGACTTCGCCGCCGCCGCGCGCACCTGGCGCGCGCTCCGGGACATGCGCCTGGCCGTGGTCGGCAAGCTGCCCGGCATGGGCGACGTCGTCGCGGACGACATGGCGCTCTACAGAAAGCTTGGCCCCGAGCTGGTCTACGACTCGATCGGCACCGTGCAGCGCTTCTGCGCGGAGGTCACGAACGAGCAGATCACGGAGCAGATGACGCTGGACCGGCAGAACTTCGAGGTCGACCCGGAGCTCCCGGACGAGCGGCTGGCCGAGGCCGAGCGCATGTATCTCGGCATGCGCGCGTGGCTGCGCGCGGGCGGCTACTCCGGCTACACCCTCCACTACGGCGAGTGCGGCGAGGACGGCCGCTTCACGCAGCTGCCGCTGCTCGCGGCCTCCAACCTGATGGCCGACGGCTACGGCTACGCGGCCGAGGGCGACGCCCCCGCGGCGGTGCTCGTCGCCGCGATGCAGAGCCTCTGCGGCCGGGCCGGCTTCTCGGAGATGTACATGATGGACTTTGAGCGGAAGGCGATCCTGCTCTGCCACCAGGGCGAGGGCAACTGGAAGATGTGCCGCCGCGACCGCCGCCCGTTCCTCAAGAACCGCGTGCTCTCCGAGGGCGGCCTGTCCAACCCGCCGACCCCGATCTTCACGCCCGAGCCCGGCCGCGCGGCCCTGCTCTCCATGACGCACGTCTCGGGCGAGCGCTTCCGCATCGTCTGCGCCCCCGGCGAGATCTTGCCGGAGGAGGGACTTTTGCACGTCGACATGCCGTACCTGTTCTTCCGCCCGGATTCCGGCGTTCAGGGCTGCGTCACGCGCTGGCTCGAGTCCGGCGGCACGCACCACGAGGCCGTCGTCCAGGGCGACCGCCTGCCGCGCATCCGCCAGCTGTGCAGAATGCTCGGCGTCGAGCTCATCGAGGTTTAGAAAGGAGCACACCATGATCCATGATTTCAGCCGCTCGCTCGCGGATATGCTGGGCGAGGACTATGTGTCCGCCGCCTGCCGCGCCCGCGCGGCCCTCACGGGGGAGAACGAGCAGGATTTGCAGAAGATCGCGCACGAGAAGGTGGCGTTCTATCCCGCCGCCTTTGCCGCGCGCCAGGAATACCTGATGACGAGGCTCGGCGAGACGCTCTGCCCGCCCGCGCCGGACAGCGTCCGCAAAACGCTGGGCGCCCCGACCGACGGCTACCGCGCGGCCCAGCACCCGGCCACCGCGCCGCTCTCCGGCTGCGGCTGCTTCCGGCTGGGCGAGGACGGCCGGCTCTATTTCGCCGGCAAGAGCGAGCACTACCACATCCCGCTGGGCCACGGCTTCCCCGGCTACCGGCTCATCGAGAAGGCCAAGCTGCTCGGCATCCCCAACGCGACCCACAACAACACGCGCGGCTACGTGACGCGCCTGCTCGAGGAGCGGCTCATCTCCGCCGCGACGGGCGTCGAGCCCGGCACGCCGGCGTGGGACGAGCTGCTGCAGAAGCGCGAGCCGGGCGTGCTGAACCGCGTCATCAATCTCGAGACGGGCTCGCTCGTCGTCGAGGCGGCGCTCAAGATGATGCTCGCCCGCTTCTACACGATGGGCGGCAAGAAGGCCCAGTACGAGGGCCGCACGCCGGTCTTCCTCGTGATGGCGGACAACGACGGCGGCATCACCGCCGGCTACCACGGCACGACCATCCTCGCGCAGACGCTGCGCGGCATCTGGCCGGAGCTGCTCAAGAAGTGCGAAAACGCCTACCGCGTCGTCCCCGTGAAGATCAACGACGCGCAGTCCATCCGCGAGGCGCTCGAGACGTGGAACAGGCCGCCCTTCAAGACGGCGGGCTTCTGCCACGAGATCATCATGATGAACTACTCCGGCATCGTGCTGACGAAGGAATACCTGCAGGAGGCCTACCGCCTCTGCCGCGCGTCCGACACGCCGGTGCTCTGCGACGAGATCCAGTCGAGCGCGTGGTATGAAACGGACTTCCTCTTCCGCCAGTACGGCATCCACCCCGACTTCGTCTCGATCGGCAAGGGCTTCCCCGGCGGGCAGTACCCGGCCAGCCGCGTGCTCGCGAGCGGGGCCTTCGACACGCTCGAGCAGTTCGGCGCGCTCGTCACGAACGGGCAGGAGGAGCTGGCGAGCCTGGCGTACCTCGTCACGATGGAATTCCTGAAGGAAAACGGCGAGCACGTCCGGAGGACGGGCCGCTATTACCACGAGTCCGTCGAGGCGCTCGCCGCGCGGCACCCCGGCCTCTGCGCGGGCGCCAAGGGCGACGGCCACATGACGGCCCTGCTCTTCCAGGACGTGGGCGAGGTCAGCGGGTTTGTCAAACGCATGAATTTTGAGCACTGCATCGATCTCAGCGCCCAGACCTACAAGGCCAACTGCCTGCCGGTCGCGCTCACGAAGCTGCCGCTCATCGTGACGGAGCCCATGGTCGACGCGCTCGTCGGCCACATGGAGCAGTGCCTGCGCGAGATGGAGGCCTGAGGATGGAAAAGACCGTGAAGTTCGGCGTCATCGGCTGCGGGCTCATGGGCAAGGAGTTCGCCAGTGCGTCTCTGCGCTGGCTCCACCTGCTGGGGGACATCCCCCGGCCGGAGATCATCGCGGCCTGCAATCGCTCCGACGCGAATCTCGACTGGTTCCGCCGCGACCCCGACACGAAGTATTTCTACCACGACTACCACGAGCTGCTGGCGAACCCCGAGGTCGAGGCCGTCTACTGCGCGGTGCCGCACGACCAGCACGCGAAGATCTATTCGGAGATCATCCGCGCGGGCAAGCACCTGCTCGCGGAAAAGCCGTTCGGCATCGACCTCGCGGCCTTCCGGGAGATCGAAGCCGCCATGGCGGAGCATCCGGAGGTCTTCGTCCGCTGCTCGAGTGAATTTCCCTATTACCCTGCGGCGCAGCAGATGGTACAATGGTACGAGGCGGGGGAGTTCGGCCGGATCATCGAGGCGAAGTTCGCCATCCGCCACTCGTCCGACATGGACCTGCAGAAGCCCGTCAACTGGAAGCGGACGCTCGCCGTGAACGGGCGCTACGGCTGCATGGGCGATCTCGGCATCCACACGCAGCACCTGCCCTTCCGGCTGGGGATCTATCCCGAGACCGTGAGCGCGCAGCTGGCGAACCTCGTGCCGACAAGGCCGGACGGCCGCGGCGGCACGGCCCCCTGCGAGACGTACGACAACGCGATCCTGCTCTGCGGCGCCAAAAACGCCGCGGGCGACCGCTTCCCCATGACCATGGAGATGAAGCGCATGGCCCCCGGCTGCACGAACGAGGTCGAGTACGCGATCTATGGCCTGAACCTCTCGGCCCGCTTCACGACGAACGACCCGAACGCCCTCTATTACACCCGCAACACGGGCCGCGAGCAGGCGTGGAGCCGCGTCGTGGTCGGGCAGAAGACGCTTTTCCCCGTGATCACGGGCTCCATTTTTGAGTTCGGCTTTTCCGACGCGATGCTGCAGATGTATGCGGCGTATGTTTCGGAGCTGAAGGGCCTGCCCTGCGCGTTCGGCTGCTTCCGGCCGGACGAGGCGGAGAAGAGCCACCGGCTGCTCACGGCGGCGCTCGATTCCTATGAGAACCGGCGCGTCGTCACCCTGTAAACAAGGAGATTTTTATGGAAGCAACCAACTCCGCCCGCGCGCAGGACGCCTGCCGCGAGGTGATTTACGAGCCGGCGGGCGAGCACGGCTTCGTCGGCTGGGTCACCGGCTTCGACTACGCGGACGGGCGCGTCGGCCTCTCCTTCAAAGAGGTGCGGCCCGGGCGCGACCCGCGCTTCCGCGCGCCGAAGCTGGAGATGGGCGAGGCCGTCGGCGCGCCCGTGTCCTACTGCTCAGTCGAGTGCGGCAGCGCCGACACGGTCTCCGAGCGGGTGTATCTTGCGTCCGACGACAGCGGCAAGACCTGGCGCGAGACGGGCAGATGCCCCCTCGACCTGGGCTCGTTCGCCAACGTCGGCTTCCCCGACGGGCGCATCGTCGGGCTCGACGTGGGCCGCGTCAACGAGGCGCGCACCGGCTGGTGCGACTATATCGCCGTCCGCGAGAGTCTGGACGGCGGGACGAGCTGGCGCGAGACCGCGCGGCTTCTGGAGGGCTGCGCGGTCTATCTCTGGCGAATCCGCCGCCTGCGGGACGGCTCGTTTCTCGTTCTCGCGAGCCTCTACGGCACGCCCTGGGGCCCCGGCCGCGCGCGCACGACGCGCAACACCATGCTGCCGGACGAGACGTATCTCTCGAAAATCCAGACCTTTTTCCTCCACTCCGCAGACGGGCGCAGCTTCTCCGGCCCGCACTACGTGCTGCCGGGCATCGGCGCGCACGAGTACGACGTCGCGGAGCTTACGAGCGGCGAGCTGCTCTTTCTGGCGGGCGACGTGCAGGCCACGCCGGTCGGCCGCCAGCTCGTGCGGCGGGAGGGGGAGCGCTTTCTCAACGGCCCGCTGCTGCCCGTCCGCCGCGGCGCGCCGCCGGATCCGCAGCGCGACCCGCAGGGCGGCTTCGTGCCGGAGACCGTCGCGGCGCTCGACGGCGATCTGCTGGTCGGCGCGCGGCGCAACAAGCCCTACACGGTCTCCCGCGACCTGGGCGCCAACTGGTACGAGCTGCCGGGCCTGCCCGTCAGCCTCTATCAGCCGTATCTGATGCGCCTGCCGGACGGGCGGATCGCCAACCTCGGCCACCAGGGCGGGGACGATCCCATGGGCAGAGGCAGAATGTTCATCGGCGCGGACGTCTTCCGCGTCGCGGGCACGCCGCCGCAGGCGTGCAGCCTGGCGCTCGAGCGCGAGCTGGACGCGGAGCACAGGCAGTATCAGAACGCCTACACGGCCCGGCTCACCTGCGCGGGAGAGCCCCTCGCGGGGAGAAGCGTCACCTTCCGCTTCACGCCCTACTGGAACGCGGACGGCACGGTCTGCACCGACCCGCAGGAGCGCGCACCCGTGCAGATCAAAGCGCTGACGGACGAAAACGGCGCCGCCCGCGCCGAGGTGCGCGAATACGACGCCGTGCGGGATATCCATTTCTACTACAACGCCGACGCGGTCTTCTGCCCGGAGGGCGGGGCCTTCGAGCCCTGCCGCAGCCCGCTCATGAGCGTCGCGGCCATGACGCCGCGCCGGAGATGCGCGCGGCCCTACGAGGCGTACTTCGCCGAGGGCGCGCTGTTCGTTTCAGACGAGCTCGCGGCGCGCTGCCCAGGCATTTTTGAAGCGCTGCGCGCGCAGCTCGGCAAAACGAAGCCCGAGGGGCTGGACGAGGACCTGGCGCGCGAGCTGCGGCGGCTGGGCATTCTGGACGCGGACGGGCGCTTCGCCTTCCGCGTGCACGCGCACGGGCTGGCGGACGTTCTGCCGATGGGCCCGGGCGACTGGTACGAATAAAAAAATACCGCGGACGATTGACCGGATCGTCCGCGGCATTTTTTATGAAGAGAAGAGGAGAGGAGAGGAAAAAATGAAGAAGTTTGATTGCTTTCTACGAGTATGAGAATACAGGAGAATTGTGAACAAAAACAGGTATAAACTGTGAAATATTTCTGAACAAAGAAAAAATCGGGAGCGGTCCGGGCCGCTCCGCGGAAAAAGCCCCCGCGCGGCACCGCCGCGCGGGGGCTTTTCTTATTTCTTTACAGGCACTTGCTCCAGCCGCAGTTCTTGCAGATGTTGCAGCCGCCCTCGAACACGAGCGGCTCGCCGCACTCGGGGCAGAGCGACTTGCCGGCCACGTCCTCGACGGCCTGGGGCTTCGGCATGATCTTGGCGGGCTTGGGCTTCTCGACCTCCGGCGTCTCGTTCGCGGCCAGCTCCTGCTGCACCTCGTTGTACATGGCGATGAGCGCGTTGCCGACCGCCATCGGGCAGCAGGCGCCCTTGCTGGTGTCGCGCCGGGTGGCGCTGCGCACCGCGTAGCTCGGGCAGGAGCCCGTGGAGTTCAGCTGGTCGACGATCGTGTAGATGTCGATGCCGCCGCGCGCGCAGATGGAGATCATGCGGCTGAGGCCGATCATGAAGTTGTTGCAGCCGCCGGTCGAACCCTTGCTGAGATAGGTCTCCAGCAGTGCGCCGGTGTACGGGTCGAAGAGCGCGATGCAGTGCAGCGTGCCGCAGCCCGTGACGAGCTTGCGCTTCTTGCCGATGACCTCGTCCGTGACCTGGACGATCTGTCCGCGCGCGAGGCCCTCGCCCGCGGCGAGGCGCTTCTTCTTCGGCTCCTCGGTCACGAGCACGCCGCCGCGCTTGCAGCCGTCGCGGTAGATCGTGACGCCCTTGAGCCCCTTGTCGTAGGCGTAGAGATAGAGCTGCTCAGTGTCCTCGACCGTGAACTCCTGCGGCACGTTGACCGTGGAGGAGATGGAGGCGTCGATGTGCGTCTGCCAGACGCTCTGCATGTCGATGCGGTTGTGGTAGTCGAGCGTCAGGGCCGTCACGAAATACTCGGGCAGCTCGGCGTCGTCCTCGATGTTGTGGTCGTGCATGTACTGCTCGACGATCTTCGTGTAGACCTTGTAGAACACGTCATGGCCGTGCAGGCTCTGCGTCTTGCGCTGGTAGTAGTTCGCGTAGATCGGCTCGATGCCGCCCGAGATGCCCAGCATCGTGGAGATCGTCCCGGCCGGGGCGATCGTGAGCAGCTGCGAGTTGCGCAGGCCGAACTGCTTGACGAGCGCGCGCGTGGCCTCGGTCGTGTTGGCGAGCAAAAACGGCGTCGCGAGGATGTCCTCGGGCCGGCAGCGCGGATACGCGCCGGACTCGCCGGCCATTTTGGCCGATTCCGCGATCGCGGTGTCGGCCATGGCGAAGCCGATCTCGTCGCACAGGTGCATGGCCTCGGCGCTGCCGTAGGTGACGCCCAGCTTGATGAGCAGGTCGGCCAGGCCCATGATGCCGAGCCCGATCTGCCGCCAGTCGCGCACGCTCTGCTGCTGCTCGTCCAGGGGATGCAGGGGCAGCCCCTCCTCGAGCACGTCGTCCATGCCGCGGATGCAGACGCGCACGGCGCGGCGGAACGACTCAAAGTCGAAATGCGCCTCCGGCGTAAAGGGCTTTGTGACGAAGTTCGCGAGGTTCATGCTGCCGAGCAGGCAGCTGCCGCCCGCGGGCAGCGGCTCCTCCGCGCAGGGGTTGACGCCCGCGTACTGGAAGTCGGGCGTGCGGCTCAGCAGGTTCCAGCCCGTGATGCGATCCCAGAACAGAGCGCCCGGCTCGGCGTAGTCCCAGTTGGTCTCCGCGATCAGGTGGAACAGCTCGCGCGCGTCGACCGTGCGGGAGACGGTCTCGCCCGTGGCCTTGCGGGTATAGCTCTGGCGGTAGGAGGTGCCGTTCTTGACGGCCTGCAGGAAGTCGTCGTGCAGGCGCAGGGACAGGTTGGCCTTCGTGACCTTGCTGAGATCGGTCTTGAGCTTGATGAACTCCTCCGCGTCGGGGTGGGAGGCGTCGAGGCTGATCATGAGCGCGCCGCGCCGGCCGTTCTGGCCGATGAGGCTCGTCGTGAGCGCGTAGAGCTCCATGAAGCTGACTGCGCCGCTTGTCTCCTTGGCGGCGTTGTTGATGTGCGCGCCCTTGGGGGACAGGCCGGACACGTCGACGCCGCAGCCGCCGCCGTAGCTGTAGGTGCGGGCGAGCTTCTTGGCGCAGTCGAAGATCTCCTCGAGACTGTCGCCCGGCGGCGTGATGACGTAGCAGTTCGACAGCGTCACCTTCCGGCCGCGGTTTTCAAGCCCGCGGTTGGCCAGGATGCGCCCGCCGAAGAGGAATTTCTTGTCGCGGATCATCTCCGCGACCTCCTCGTTGCCGCCCGAAACGCGGGTGAGCCAGCCGTCGAAGCTCTCGCCCTCGTAGCAGTATTTACTCTTCCAGATGTCGATTCCGAGCGTATTTTCCTCGCCCAGCCACTGTTCGATGGTCATTTTGTTCTCTCCTCTTATTCCTCGCTGCGGTTCTATATCTTGCGTCAGCTATATCATACTAACACAAGATATTGCGGGATTCAAGAGGAAAGCCCACAAAAATCCGCCGCCTTTTTACAGGGCGGCGGAAAGAGGGAAGCGGCGGGCGCCTACGCCTCCTGCGCGGGGGCGGGGCCGGTCGAGCCGCGCACGACGAGCTGCGGGGCGTACTCGATCTTGTCGGCCATCATGGTGATCTTCTCGCGCTCGTCCTCGTAGGAGTTCTGCTCGACGATGAGGTCGACGGCCGAGCGGCAGCGCGCCCAGAGCTTGTGGTCGATTGTGGTGAGCGGCGGCGAGACGATGGTGCCGGTGAAGATGTTGTCGAAGCCGCAGACCGAGAAGTCCTGCGGGATGTGGTAGCCGCGCGCGGTGAGCTCGGCCTCGATGCCCGTGGCGGTCATGTCGTTCGCGCCGACGAGCGCGGTCGAGCGCGTCCTGTGCTCGAGAAATTCCTTCGTGAGCTGGCGGCCGATGTAGAATTCATAGGGCAGGCCGCCGGGGATGACGTCCTCCTCGATCTCGGACGCGGCCAGCACGTCGACCGAGACCTTCTCCCCGTCGCGCTGCCCGCACTCGACGAGCTTCTGCCGCAGCCCCTCGAGGCGCTGCCGCCGGGCGAGCGTCATCTGGTTCATCGGCGTAGAGAGAAAGCTCACGCGGCGGTGGCCAAGCCGGTAGAGATGCTCGGCCAGCAGCGCGCCCGCGCGCATGTTGCTGAGCTCGATGGAGCAGATCGGCAGCTCGGCGGACTTTTCGCCGATCAGCACGAGCGGCGTCGTGGCGCTCAGCCGCTCGACCTCGCGCGGGAAGCTCGGCAGGAAGGCGTAGATGATGCCGGAGATCTTCGAGCCCGTGAACTGCTCGAGATAGTATTTTTCCAGCTCCTGCTTGCGGAAGGTGTTGCAGACCAGCACGCGGTAGCCGAGCGAGTCGGAGTACTGCTCGAGCGTCTGCACGAGCTCGGAGTAATACTGGTTTGTGAGCGTGGGGATGAGCACGAGGATGAGCCGGCTCGTGCGCTTTTTGAGCTTGCGGTGCGCGGGCGGCTGGTAGCCCAGCTGCTTGGCGGCGGCGAACACGCGCTCCTTCGTCTCGTTTGTGAAGCCGACCTTCGTGCTGCCGCTTAAAATGAGCGACACGCTCGCCTGGGAGACGCCGGCCAGCGCCGCGACGTCGCTTGAGGTCGGTTTTTTTACGCCGTTTGTCTTCATAACTGCACCACGCGCCCCTTATTTCTAAAATAATTACTAATATCATAGCATGCTGCCCGGGAGATGTCAATTTGATTCTTGAAAGTGCACGGTTGAAATCCCGTTTTTTTGTCGATATTTGCCCCTTTGGAATGGTTGACATCTGCATATTGGTCTGGTATGATAAATAAAAATATTAATCATATTAGCAATATTATTAGTAATAAATTTGGAGTCAATCGGCTTATGAGAATGGACAGTTTATTTCCGAATGCCAAAAAATCCGGGCGGATTCTGGTCCTGGGCGAGCTGCTGCTGGACTTTGTGCCGGCGGACATCCAAATGCGCCTGTCCGACCCCGGCATGATCGTCAAGACCGTGAGCGGCTCGGCGGGCATCTATGCCTGCGCGGCGGCCGCCTTCGGCGCGGACGTCGGATTTATCGGCAGGGTGGGGCCCGACCCCTTCAGCCGGCTCGCCCTGTCCACGATCGAGCGGCTGGGCGTGAACACCGAGAACGTCGTCCGCGCAAAAGAGGGCAAGCTCGGCCTGGCCTTCGTCGAGTACGAGCCGGGGCGGCGCAACTATGCCTATTACCGCGACGGCTCCGTCGGCAGCCGCTTCGGCCCGGACGAGCTGAACGAGGCGGCCTTCGAGGGCGCGCGCGTGCTGCACCTGCCGGGCATGCTGCTCGAGCTCAATGAAAACATGCGCGCGGCCTGCTTCAAGGCCGTCGAGCTGGCCAAGCGCCGCAATGTGCTCGTCTCCTTCGACCCCAACATCCGGCAGGAGCTGCAGAGCAGCCCCGCCGCGCGCGAGCGGATGATGACGATGCTCTCCATGGCCGACATGATCGAGCCGACGCTCGAGGAGGGCCGCATCCTGACGGGCTGCCAGGCGAGCGGCGACGTGCTGCGCGCGCTGCACGCGGCCGGGCCGAAGCTCGTCGTGCTGACGCAGGACAAGGACGGCGCGACGCTCAGCTGCGAGGGCGAGGTGCTGCGCGCCGAGGGCATCGACGTACCGGTGGTCGACCCCACGGGCGCGGGCGACACGTTCGCGGCCGCGCTGGCCTGCTGCCTCGGCGAGGGGCTGGACGCCGAGACGTCCATCAGCTTCTGCAACTGCGCGGGCACGCTCGTCTGCACGAAGCGCGGCGCCATCGGCATGGCCATCCCGACGAGGGAAGAGGTCGAGCGCCTGATGGCCACGGGCGTCTGCCGCGTGCGCCGCATGAAGCTGAGCGAAATGGAATAACCCGATTCGGGAAAGGAGTACCTCTTATGAGCAATTTAAGAGCCCGCCTGCGCGCGGGCGAGAGCCTGCTGGGCACCATGATCACCACCTTCCAGTGCGTCGATCTGCCGAAGGTTCTGAAGATCAGCGGCTTTGATTTTGCCGTGATCGACTGCGAGCACGGCTCGTTCACGACGCGCGAGGTCGCGGATCTCATCGCGGTCGCGCGGGCCGTCGATCTGCCCGCGGTCGTGCGCATCCCGGAGCTGCGGCGCGAGCACGCGCTCAAGTTCACCGAGATGGGCGCGAACGGCCTGCTGCTGCCGAACACCGAGTCGGCCGAGCAGGCGCGGCAGCTCGTCGATTTTACAAAATACGCCCCCATGGGCCACCGCGGCGTGTCGCTCTCCCGGCCGCACACCGAATTCCAGAAGGTGAACGGGCCCGCGTACATGGCGAAGGCCAACGACGAGAACTTCCTCATGTGCCAGATCGAGTCCCGCGAGGGCGTGGAGCACATCGGGGAGATCCTGGCGGTGGACGGCATCGACATCGCGCTGATCGGCCCGAACGACCTGTCGCAGGACTACGGCAAGCTCGGCCAATTCGACGATCCCGAGATCGTGGACGCGTTCCGCCGCGTGATCGCCGCCGCGAAGACGAACGGCAAGTTCTCCGGCGTGCACTTCGGCGCTTCGGCCTGGCTGAAAAAATGGCTCGGCAGCGGCATGACCATGAATATGTGCTCGAGCGATCTCGGCATGCTCACAATGGGCGCCAAGACCGTGCTGGGCGATCTCAGGGGGTAATCCGCATGAAAATTGTCATTCTCGACGGCTACACCGAAAATCCCGGCGACCTCAGCTGGGCGGGCTTCGAGCGGCTGGGCGCGCTCACGGTCTACGACCGCACGCCGCACGACCCCGCCGAGATCATCCGCCGCATCGGCGACGCGGAGATCGTCTACACCAATAAAACGCCGCTGCCCGCGGCCGTCTTCGACGCCTGCCCGGGCCTCCGGTTCGTCGGCGTGCTCGCCACGGGCTACAACGTCGTCGATATCGCGGCCGCGAGGGCGCACGGCGTCCCGGTCGCGAACATCCCGACCTACGGCACCGCCGCCGTCGGCCAGTACGCGATGGCCATGCTGCTGGAGATCTGCCACCATGTCGGCCACCACAGCGAGGCCGTCCACGAGGGCCGCTGGGCCTCCAATCCCGACTGGTGCTTCTGGGACTATCCGCTCATCGAACTCGACGGCAAGACCATGGGCGTCGTCGGCTTCGGCCGCATCGGCCAGACGACCGGCCGCATCGCCCGGGCGTTCGGCATGAGGGTGCTGGCGTTCGATCCGTATCCGAACGACGCCGGCCGCGCCGTCGCGGAATATGCCGATCTGGACACCCTGCTGCGCGAGTCCGACGTGATCGCGCTCCACTGCAATCTCACGAGGGAAAACACGGGCCTCATCAACCGTGAGACGATCGCGAAGATGAAGGACGGCGTGATTCTGCTCAACAACAGCCGCGGGCCGCTCATCTGCGAGCAGGATCTGGCCGACGCGCTCAATTCCGGCAAGGTCTACGCCGCCGGACTCGACGTGCTGGCCGAGGAGCCGGCCTCGCCCGACAACCCGCTGCTCACGGCGAAGAACTGCATCATCACCCCGCACATCTCCTGGGCCCCGAAGGAGAGCCGCCAGCGCCTCATGGACATCGCGGTCGGCAATCTGCAGGCGTTTCTGGACGGAAAGCCCGTCCATATCGTCAACGCATAAGACAAGAATTCCAAAAACGCGCCGCTTCTGCGGCGCGTTTTTTTGACCGACCGGCCCCGCCCGGACAAAAAAGGGGAGCGCCGAAAACGGCGCTCCCGGAGGGCATGGGTCACGAGGGACCCGGTTGGTTGTGTAAAAAACTTGGTTGGTGGTTGTTTGGTGAAAATTCTGTTTCGCTTCTTCCCGGGCACCGCCTCCCGCATTTTGAATTGAAATCGTAACCCAATCGTTACGCTTCTGTCATTATTATAGGAGCCCCCTCCGCCGAAGGCAAGGCCGGACGGGAAAAAACCTGCACAGAAAACGTCCGGAAAATTTGGCGTTATCCGTCGAGCCCCGTGAAATGGTCGATGCGGTACGACATGGACAGCTGAAAGCGCACGTCGGCGTCCTCCAGCCCCAGCCCCGTGAGCGCGCGGATGCGCGAGAGCCGGTAGTCGAGCGAATTGCGGTGGATGAAGAGCCTTTCCGCCGTCTCCTTGACGCTGCACGAGCAGGCGAGGTACGTCTCCAGCGTGTGGTAGAGATCCGACCCGCTGTCGCGGTCGTAGCGGCTGAGAATCGAGAGCGCGGGGTGGCAGAACTGGCCGGGCGCCGAGGACTGGGGCAGCGCGCTCAGAAGATCGTAGAACGCGCAGTCGTGGTAGAGGCAGACGGCCCTGTCCGGGGCCAGCCGCGCCGAGAGCTCCAGCGCGCGCCGGGCCTGCGCGTAGCCGCGGGCGAAGCGCTCGGGCGCGAAGAACAGGTCGGAGACGCCGATGCGCAGGTATTCCTCCTTTGCGAGCGTCTCCAGCGCGGCGCGCGTCTCGTCGGGCAGGCCGGGGGCCTGTCCCAGCGGGATGAGCGCCGCGATGCCGTTTTCGTGGAAGGTCCAGCGCGTCTCGGGCAGGGCCTGGGCGAGCTTCGGCGCGGTGCTCTCGCGCAGGCGCTTCTGGCCGAGGTGGCGCGTCTGCCGCAGGCAGAGCGCGGCCAGCCGCGGGGAAAACCGCAGCCCCGCCAGCCGGGGCGCGATCTGCTCCGGCGTCGCTCCGATGAGCAGGTCGTACAGGAGCTTCTGATACACCGTCGCGTCGGAGACGAGATACGGCATATACCGCGAGACGGCGCTGCCCACCGCCGCCGCGATGACGGGCAGCAGCTCCATCTGCACGGGGCTGATGGGCGTCTCCTTTTCAATCATGAGAACGCAGCCCGCGATGCGCCCGTCGAGGAAAAAGCGGCTCGAGAGCTTGCGCAGGGGAGAGGCGTAGCAGGTCACGACCATGGGCTCCGTCGTATAGGGCGCGTTCTTGACCGCGTCCATCTCGGCCACGGCGCTGATGAACTCGTAGCTGCAGTAGCCGCGCCGGATGTTCTCGGCCCAGAGGGGGTCGCTGATGGGGAAGATCGTCGAGTGCGAGAGCACCTTGAAGTCGGCGTCGAGCAGCACGACCGAGTTGCCCAGCCGGGAGGCCGCGAGATTCACGAGCGTGTCGATGGCCGCGCCCTGCGCCGCCATGTCCATCATCTCGGCGTAGAGCCCGCGCCCGCGGTCCTCGTCGATGCGGCGGCGCGCCGCGTTGAAGAGAAAGAACAGCTGCTCCGTGCCCGCGAGCGCGAGACAGCCCTCGGCCGCCCCGGGCGCGCCCGGCTCCGCAGCCAGCACGCACTGGGCGGGCAGCCGCCCGCCCGCAAGCTGGGCCGGGAAGCCGAAGTAGACCGTCGTGTTTGTATATTCCGACTGGACGCCGTCCAGCAGGGCTACGTCGGAGATCTCGTACAGGTCGTCAGAATGTACAATTTTCACGCTTAAATCCTGGGAAATCTGCCCGATCAGGGCGGAAAAATGCATCGTCCTCACCTCCCTCTCAGCATAGTGCACCGTGCACAAAGAGTCAAGCTTTTTTCGTGCCGTCGGCAACTTCCCAGCCGCGCCGGATTTCGATATACTATATCAGTACAAAGGTATTGATTTCCCCGTCCCGCGCGCCGGGCGCGCACACTTTGGAAAGGATGTATCGACAAATGTACGAAAAACTGTTTTCAGAGGGCAAAATCGGCAAGGTCACCTTCCGCAACCGCCTCGTGATGTCCCCCATGGGCATCGGCCTCGCGGAGCTCGACGGCACGCCGGGCGACGAGATGATCGCCTATTACGCCGCGCGCGCCGAGGGAGGCGCAGGCCTTGTGATCCCGGAGATCACGCGCGTGAACGACGTGCACGGCGCGGGCATGCTGCGCCAGCTCTCCGTCTCGCAGGACCGGAACATCGAGCCGCTCAGCCGCCTGGCCGCGGCCATCCACGCCAAGGACAGCAAAATCTTCATCCAGCTGCACCATCCCGGCCGCGAGGGCGTGTCCGCGCTCATCGGCGGCCAGCCGGTCGTCTCCGCGTCCGACATCCCCTGCAAGGTGAGCAAGCAGCCCACCCGCGCGCTCACGACCGATGAAGTGAAGGAACTGATCGGTCAGTTCATCGCGGGCGCCGCGCGCGTGCAGAAGGCCGGCTGCGACGGCGTCGAGCTCCACTGCGCGCACGGGTATCTGCTGCAGCAGTTCCTCTCGCCCTATACGAACAAGCGCACCGACGAATACGGCGGCAGCTTTGAAAACAGAGCGCGCATGGTAAGCGAGATCATCGCGGGCATCCGCAAAGCCTGCGGCCCCGACTTCCCCGTCGGCATCCGCCTCACGGTCGAGGAATTCCTCGACAAGACCGGCGTGACCGAGGACTACATCCACATCCAGGACGGCGTCAAAATGGCCATGTACTTCGAGGCGCAGGGCATCGACTTCATCGACGTCTCCGTGGGCCTGTACGAGACGGGCTCGACCTGTGTCGAGCCGATCTCCTTCCCGCAGGGCTGGCGGCGCGAGCTGGTGCGGGCCGTCAAGAGCCACGTGCACATCCCCGTCATCGCCGTGGGCGTCATCCGCGAGCCGGCGTTCGCCGAAAAGCTGCTCGAGGAGGGCACGCAGGACTTCGTCTCCATGGGCCGCAGCTGGCTCTGCGATGAGAACTGGGGCAAAAAGGCGCTCGAGGGCCGCGAAAAGGACATCCGCAAGTGCATCAACTGCATGCGCTGCTTTGAAAGCCTCGAGCAGTACAACTCCGTCGGCCTGCCCGCCGAGTGCGCGCTCAACCCGCGCTGCGCGCGCGAGCTGCGCTATCCGGCCCCGGAGACCGATCTGGGCCACCACACCGCCGTCGTCGTGGGCGGCGGCCCCGCCGGCCTCATCGCGGCCGAGACGCTGGCGCGCCGCGGCTGCCGCGTGACGCTCATCGACCGCCAGCCGACGCTGGGCGGCACCGTGAACCTCGCCAAGATGCCGCCGCTCAAGGAGCGCATGGAGTGGATCATGGACTACTACCGCGCGGCGTTCGACGAGCTGGGCGTCGCCGTGAAGCTCGGCACCGAGGCCACCCCGGAGCTGATCGCCTCCATGAAGCCGGACGCCGTGATCGTCGCCACGGGCTCGCAGTCCATTGTGCCGGGCAAGATCCCCGGCGTGCACGGCGGGAACGTCTTCACCGTCGAGCAGGTGCTCACGGGCGAGCGCGACCTCGCGGGCAGGAAGATCGCCATGATCGGCGCGGGCCTCACGGGACTCGAGGCCGCCGAATATCTCGCCGCGCGCAAGGCGCAGGTCACGATCGTCGACATGCTGGCCGCTCCCGCGCCCACCGCGAACCAGACGAACGTGCTGGACGTCTGCGGCCGGCTCAAGCAGTTCGGCGCGCAGTACCTGCTGGGACACGCGCTCAAGGAGATCCGCCCGGACGGCGTCGTGCTCGAGCGGCTGGCCGACCACGCGGACGTGAGCGTTGCAGCGGACGCCGTGGTGCTCTCGCTCGGCTACCGGCCCGACCATGCGCTGGCGGACGAGCTGCAGAAGCGCGGCATCGAGACCGTCGTCGTCGGCAGCGCCGTGAAGGATGGCAACATCGCCCCCGCGACGCGCAGCGGCTACGAGGCCGCGCGCAGGCTCTTCACCAGACCGGAGAAGGCCCCGAGCTTCCTGTCGACCCCCGAGGAGATCTCCCGCTTCACCGCACCCTCCATCATGAACAACCAGGAGGGCGTCTACCTGGCGTACCTCACCGACCCCGCCGCCATCGCGCGCCTGCTGCCGCCGCCCCTCAAGCCGTTCGCGGTGCCGGTCGTGACGCTCTCGGTCTGCCACATCCACAATCCGTCCTTCGCGGACGACTACTACGAGACGATCCTCGGCATCTACGCCATGTACGGCAAGACGCTCGGCCAGTACGCGGTCAGCCTCGTGCTGGGCGGGCCCGGCGCGGAGATGGCGACCCAGTGCGGCCGCGACAACGCCTCGATTCCGAAGAAGCTCGACGGCGAGTTCGTCCTGCGCCGCGACGGCAGCCATGTGACGGCCTGCGTCTCGCGCCGCGGCACGCAGCTCATCGACCTGAAGATGGAGCTCGGCCGGTACAACAGCCCGCTCACGCACGCGATCTTCCAGGCCCCGGCCGCGGGCAAGCACGTCGCGGGCAGCGGCTTCTATTTCCACTTCGACCGCGAGCCGGACGAAAACGGCGTCGCGCGCTTCATGAACGGCGGCCTCATCAAGCTCGACGCGGGCTATGACTACCTCTCCTGGGAGCCCGGCGAGGCGAAGCTGAAGCTGCAGTCGTCGGTCGACGATCCGTTCGCGGAGCTGCCGATCAACACGGTCATCGGCGGCGCGTACGCCAAAAACAACCTGACGCTCAGCGGGCTCACGCTGCTCGAGCACCTCGACGCGAACGAGATCGTGCCGTATCTGCTCACCGCGCGCTACGACCGCACCGCGTTCAAGGAGACCTTCCGCAGATAAAAACCAGCCGCGGGGGCGCCGGAGATCCGGCGCCCCCGTATTTTATGGGCTGCGCCCGCCCGGCGTCACACGGCGCCGGCGGCCGCGCGGAGGGCCGCGCCGCACGAGCGCTCGGGCACGGCGGCCATGAGGCACGAGCCCGACAGCTGCGAAAACAGCACCGGGGCCGCGGCCGCGACGGCCGCCAGCACCTCCGGCGCGCGCTCCGCGCCCCGGAACACGCCTGCGATCACGCCGACCTGGCCCGCCACGCACAGCCGCTCCGCCGGGACGAGCCCGGCCAGGCCCGCGGGCGCGGGGCCGTCCAGCAAAAAGGCCGCGCCGTCCGGGCCCTCGGAGGACAGGAACACGCGGCTTCCCGTCCGCCCGAGAAGCGCGCGCACGCGCTGCGCGTCCTCGGCCCGCTTTTGCGGCGCGAGCGCCAGCAGCGTGAGATTTTTCCGGCAGGCGAAGCCGACCGGCCCTGCCGGCGCGCCGTTCGGCAGCTCCGCCGTGACGAGCGTGCCGGGCTCCTCCGGCTCGAAGGTGCTGAGGATGCGCAGGGGAATGCCCCGCTCGCGCAGCGGCGCGGCGGCGTCTTCGTGCAGCACCGGCAGCCCCACGCCGGCGAGCAGCTGCAGCTCCGGCCAGCAGAGCAGCGGGATGGCGGGCGGATGCTCCGCCGCGCGCGGGTCCGCCCGCAGCACGCCCGGCACGTCCGTCCAGTTTTCGCACAGATCGGCCCCGAGCGCCGCCGCCGCGAGACTGCCCGTGACGTCCGAGCCGCCGCGCGGCAGCGTGTGGACGGACCCGTCCGGCATGGCGCCGTAGAACCCCGGCGTGACGATCCTCCGCCCCGCGGCGAGGGCCTCCAGCCGGCCGTAGGACTCCTTTTTGTCGATCTGTCCGGCCGCGTCGAAGATCAGCCAGTCGGCCGCGTCCAGAAACTCGAAGTCCAGCAGCTCCGCCATCAGCCTGGCTGACCAGTATTCGCCCCGGGAGACGAGCTCCTCCTCGGAAAAATCCGGGCCGAGCGCCGAGTAGAGCGCGTCGAGCTCCCGCTCGATGGGGCACGAGAGCGCGCAGCCGTCGCGGATGGCGACGTACCGCTCCTTCACGCGCCGGAACAGATCCCAGCAGCTGACGCCGCAGCGCAGATGCGCCCGGCACAGATACAGAAGGTCCGTGATCTTGTGGTCGGCCGCGTGCCGCTTGCCCGGCGCGGAGACCACCACGACGCGGCGGCCGGGGTCGGAGCGCACGATCTCGCGCACGCGCAGAAAGCGCGCGGCGTCGGCCAGCGACGAGCCGCCGAATTTGGAAACAATCAGCATGGTATCACCTCATTTAATCTGCGGACGGCAGACGCCGTCCGCCATCCTGCCCCATCGTATGGCGCGGCGCGCCGTTTTGACCGTCTTCGCGCGGGGAAACGCGGGAAAAAGTTCTCCCGCGCCGCCCAACCGGGCAATTTTACCCTGAAATTCTCCTTTACTTTTCGGAGTCGGTATGATATTCTAATTAGGCTGGCGCAATGCGCCGGGACCCCATCTCTCAGTTTCGGGACAACGCCCCGCAAGGGGCATTCTGCCAGCCCGATACTTAGACTGCGGGAAAATTTTGAAAGGTGGAAAAAACACTATGATGCGCAAAGAAGAAAAGACTGCTATTATCGAGCAGAACGCTACCCATGCCGGCGATACCGGCTCCCCCGAGGTCCAGATCGCGGTTCTCACCGCGCGGATCAACGACCTGACCGAGCACCTGCGCGTGCACAAGCAGGACAACCACTCCCGCCGCGGCCTTCTCATGATGGTCGGCAAGCGCCGCAGCCTGCTCGACTACCTCGCCAAGAAGGACATCAACCGCTACCGTGCGGTCGTCGCCAAGCTGGGTCTGCGTAAGTAATTCAGGCATTCAGGCGGCCAGCATTGGCCGCCTGATTCTTCGTTCGTCCATCCACCCATGCATGGGGGCCGGCTTAGCAGTTGAAAGAAGTTTGCCGCGCACGGCAAGCCTGTTTCAAGTGCTAAACCTCCCATGCGCCATAAAAACAAGGAGGTTTTCCATGGTTACGCACAAGCAGTATCCGAACCACCACATTTTTGAGACCGAGATCGGCGGCCGCACCTTTACGGTCGAGACCGGCAAGGTCGCAGAGCTCTGCAACGCCGAGGCCATCTGCCGCTACGGCGACACCGTCGTCCTTGTGACCGCGGTCGCGTCCCCGCTGCCGAAGGCCGGTATCGACTACTTCCCCCTCACCATCGAGGTCGAAGAGCGCATGTATTCCGTCGGCCGCATCCCCGGCAGCTTCAACCGCCGCGAGGGCCGTCCGTCCGACCGCGGCGTGCTCATCTCCCGCCTCATTGACCGCCCGATGCGCCCGCTGTTCGACGAAGAGCTCCGCAACGACGTCGTGCTCACGAACATGGTGCTCGCGCAGGACTACGACAACCCCGTCGAGATCGTCGCCTCCATCGGCTCGTCTCTCGTCATCGCCTATTCCGACATTCCCTGGAACGGCCCCACGGCCACCACGAACGTCGCCTATCTCGACGGCAAGTTCATCGTGAACCCGTCGCAGGATCAGCGCAACGCCTGCCAGTGCTTCGTCACGATCGCCTCGACCCATGAAAAGGTCGTCATGATCGAGACCGAGGCCAAGGAAGTCGGCGAGGACATCCTCATGCAGTGCATCGAGCTGGCCCACCAGACGAACGTCAAGATCGTGGAGTTCATCAACACGATCGTTCAGACGATCGGCAAGCCGAAGTTCACCTTCGAGAAGGCCGCCGTCAACCACGACATGCTCGACGATCTCTGCAATTACGGCATGGGCCAGATCGAATACGCCCTCGACACCGACGACAAGAACGTCCGCGAAGAGCGCCTGACCAAGGCCGTCGTGGACTTCAAGGAGAAGTTCGGCGAAAAGTACGGCGACGACTTCGACGTACAGATCGACGTCTGCCTCTACAAGATGCAGAAGAAGATCGTCAAGAAGTGGCTGCTCGACGGCAAGCGCGTCGACGGCCGCACGATGGACGAGATCCGCCCGCTGGCCGCCGAGGTCGGCGTCCTGCCGCGCGTCCACGGCTCCGGCCTGTTCACGAGAGGCCAGACCCAGGTGCTCTCCGTCTGCACGCTGAACACGCTCTCCGCCGCGCAGAAGCTCGACACCATCTACGACGAGACCGAGAAGCGCTATATCCACCACTACAACATGCCGCAGTGGTCCACCGGCGAAGCCAGAGCGGCCCGCTCGACCTCCCGCCGCGAGATCGGCCACGGCAGCCTCGCGGAAAAGGCGCTCGTGCCCGTCCTGCCCTCCGTTGAGGAATTCCCGTACTGCATCCGCGTCGTCTCCGAGGTCGTGTCCTCCAACGGCTCCACCTCCCAGGCCTCGATCTGCGGCTCGACCCTCGCCCTCATGGACGCCGGCGTGCCCATCAAGCGCCCCGTGGCCGGCATCTCCTGCGGCCTGATCTCCGACAAGGAGACCGGCAAGTGGAGAACCTTCACCGACATCCAGGGCGTCGAGGACTTCCACGGCGAGATGGACTTCAAGGTGGCCGGCACCTCCGTCGGCGTCACCGCCATCCAGATGGACCTCAAGAACGACGGCCTCACGATGGAAATCATCGCCGACGCCCTCGAGCGCTGCCGCAAGGCCCGCCTCGAGATCCTCAACGAGATCATGATCCCCTGCATCGCCGAGCCGCGCAAGGAAGTCTCCGAGTACGCGCCCAAGATGCTCTCCATGAAGATCGCGGTCGAGAAGATCCGCGAGGTCATCGGTTCCGGCGGCAAGACCATCCAGAAGATCTGCGCCGACACCGGCGCTAAGATCGACATCGACGACGACGGCTCCGTGTTCATCTCCGCAGTCGACGCCGCCGCGATCCAGGCCGCCAAGAAGATGGTCGACGACATCTGCTTCGAGCCGGTGGTCGGCCAGCTGTACTACGGCAAGGTCGTCCGCATCCTGCCGATCGGCGCGTTCGTCGAGCTGGCTCCCGGCAAGGACGGCATGATCCACATCTCCAAGCTGGAGAACCACCGCGTGGAAAAGGTCGAGGACGTGGTCAACATCGGCGACATGACCTGGGTCAAGGTCATGGAGATCGACGAAAAGGGCCGTGTGAACCTCAGCCGCAAGGATGCCTACAAGGAGCTCGCTGCCCAGGGCAACGGCCCCGAGGCCCGGTAAGGTAATCTGAAATTGAAAAGCGCCCGCTGCTTTTGGCAGCGGGCGCTTTTTTGCGCGCGGGCTTCGGGACGAGCCTCTGCGGCAGGTGCGCTTAAAGGAACGTCCGGGCGCGAACAAGCCTGCCCCGCTGCTTTTGGCGGCGGGGCAGGCTTGTTGCAAATCCTTATAAGATCGTCTGCCGGACGGCGTTCTGGATGTCGCCGACCATGTACAGAGAGCCGTAGGCCAGCACGGTGCCGTCGGGGCCAGCGTGGTCGATGGCGGTCATGACGCCATCCGCCACGGTGAGGCAGGTCGTGACCGGCTTGCCGAACTGCCCGAGGTACTCGGCCAGCTTTTCGGCCGGCAGGGCGCGCGGGTTGAGCGGCGTGACCGTGATGAATTCCTTCGCGTAGGGCGCGACGCAGGGATACATGGCGTCGTAGTTCTTGTCGGCCATGACGCCCGTGAGGACCGTGAGCTCGCGGCCCGCGAGATAGTCGCGGATGTTCTTGACGAGCGCCTCGATGCACTGGGGGTTGTGGCCGCCGTCGACGATGAAGAGCGGGTCCCTGCGCAGCACCTCGAACCGGCCGGGCCACGAGACGTGCTCGAGCCCCTCGCGGATGTCGTCGTCCGTGATCCTCCAGCCCTTCTGCTGCAGAAGCGTCGCCGTCGTGAGCACGACGGCCGCGTTTTTAAGCTGATGCTCGCCCAGCAGCGGCAGGCGCAGGCCGTGGAAGCGGCCCCAGTCGAACACCTGCCCGTCGAGGCTGTGGTAGACGGGACGCAGGGAGTCGAAGTCGGCCTTCGTGAGACGCGCGCCGACGGCGCGGCACTTGTCCTCGAACACGGCCTCGACCGACGGCTTTTCACGGTAGATGACGGCGTCGCCGCCCTTTTTGATGATGCCGGCCTTGGCGGAGGCGATCTTCTCGACGGTGTCGCCGAGCACCTCCATGTGGTCGAGGCCGATGTTGCAGATGACGGCGGCCTCGGGCGTGTCGATCACGTTCGTGGAATCCAGCTCGCCGCCCATGCCGACCTCGAGCACGACGATGTCGCAGCTGTGCTCCATGAAATACTCGAAGGCAATGCAGCTCACGAGCTCAAACTCGGTGGGGTGATCCTCCATGGACTCGGCGAGCGGCTCCACGGCCTCGGTGATCGTGGCGAGCTCCTCGTCGGAGATGGACACGCCGTTCACCTGCATCCGCTCGTGGAAGCGGGAGATGAAGGGCGAGGTGTAGAGGCCCGTCGTGTAGCCGGCGGTCTGCAGGATCGAGGCCAGCATGGCCGCGGTCGAGCCCTTGCCGTTGGTGCCGGCGACGTGGATGAATTTGAGCTGCTTTTCCGGGCTGCCCATTTTGGCGAGCAGCTCCTGCGTGCGGGAAAGACCGGGGATGCTGCCCTTCCAGCTGACGGAATGGATATACGCGAGCGCTTCTGTTACGTTCATAATCGACGCTTCCTTTTCAGAAGTGCCGCGCAGGGGGACCTGCGCGGCGCGGGAGTTTCAGGCCTTCGCCTGCGGGACGGTGCGGGCCGCGTGCTTTTTGACGGGCGGCCAGACGCGCGTGGCGCTGAAGACCTTGGATTTATAGAGCAGATAGACGAGCACGACGTCCAGCACATAGGTGATGGCGAACTGGATGGAGCGGGCGCCGAGCCGCGTCAGGAAATTGGCGAGGAACGCGCCCTCGGTGCTGTAGATGAGGGTGAGCGCGACGCTCTGGTAGAGCACGGAGCCGAGCGCGACGGGCGGCAGGAATGCCAGCGCCAGCCGGGGCAGGGACACCTTCTTCACGAGAAACGCCTGGAAGAGGCCCGCGAAAAGGCCGTAGAGAATGGGCGGAACGGCAAAGATCGGATTGTAGCCGTAGCCCGAAAACAGGCAGCCGACGAGGTCGGCCACAAAGCCGACGAGCGCGCCGGGCAGCGGCCCGAAAAGCATGCCGGCCATGAAGATGGGCACGGCTTCGATGGAAAAGCGGGTCGTGGCGTTCGGCATCGGGATGATGAGCCGCGCCAGCACGACGCTGACGGCCGCCAGCAGGGCGCAGGTCGCGAGGGTTCTCGTGGTCATGCCGCGCCCGGAGGGCGCGGACGGATGGTCTGCTCTTGACATAAAAAAGCCTCCTAATTCGTAACGAAAATGGGAGGAGGTTTTACAATATACACAAAGGAAACTGCAGTACAATTTCTGTTTGTTCAAGCGGATGCGAAAATGGCACCGCGGAACCGAAGTCCCTTCGCCCGGCGGCAACCTCCCATCCAACCGGTACTTGACGCGCCATTTCTACTCATGCAACGTTCGGGTACGCACGTTCTGTTAAATTGGCAGGTCCACATCTTCCCGCCCTTATAAACTCCTACGACTCCATTGTATTGTTTTTTCGGAAAATAGCAAGAGAGAAAACACCAGAATTCTGACAGAATTTTCGCTTTCTTTTTGTCTGAGGAAACAAAACGAACCGCGCCCGTCAACAGGGGGTTGACAGGCGCGGGGACCGGCTCAGGCGCGGCCGGGCCGTCCGCCGGATTTCGCGGGCTTTTCGCCCTTTTCCCGCTTCCGGTACGGGCGGATGAGGCACTCCGGCCCGAAGCCGATGAGATCCTGCCGCCCGGCCTTCTGCAGCGCCTCGCGCACGAGCGCGTAGTTTTTGGGGTCGCGGTACTGGATGAGCGCGCGCTGCATGGCCTTTTCGTGCGGATTGGTCGGCACGTAGACCGGCTTCATCGTGCGCGGGTCCAGGCCCGTGCAGTACATGACGGTCGAGAGCGTCGAGGGCGTGGGGTAGAAGTCCTGCACCTGCTCGGGGTTGTGGCCCGTGTCGCGCAGGTAGTCCGCGAGCTTGACGGCCTCGGCCATCGTGCAGCCGGGGTGCGAGGACATGAGGTACGGCACGACGAACTGCTTTTTCCCGGCCTCGCGGTTGAGCGCCTCGTACTTCTCCAGAAAGCGCAGATACACGCTGTGGCGCGGCTTGCCCATGACGGCCAGCACCTCGTCGGACACGTGCTCCGGCGCGACCTTGAGCTGGCCGGAGATGTGGTATTTGACGAGCTCGCGGAAGAAGGCGTCGTTCTTGTCGGCCAGCAGATAGTCGAAGCGGATGCCGCTGCGGATGAAGACCTTTTTGACGCCCGGGAGCCTGCGGAGCTTCCTTAAAAGCGAGAGATAGTCGCTGTGGTCGGCCACGAGATTCTTGCACGGCGCCGGGAACAGGCACTGCCGGTCGGGGCAGGCGCCCTTCGTGAGCTGCTTGGGGCAGGCGGGCTGGCGGAAATCCGCCGTCGGGCCGCCCACGTCGTGGATATAGCCCTTGAAGCCGGGGCTTTTCGTCATCGCCTCGGCCTCGCGCAGGATGGAATCCTGGCTGCGGGCCTGGATGATGCGCCCCTGGTGGAAGGTGAGCGCGCAGAAGCTGCAGGCGCCGAAACAGCCGCGGTTGGAGACGAGACTGAACTCGATCTCCTCGATCGCGGGCACGCCGCCCAGCTTTTCGTAGGACGGGTGGTAGGTCCGGCAGTAGGGCAGATCGTAGACGCGATCCATCTCCTGCTGCGAAAGAGGCTTCTGCGGCGGGTTCTGGACGACGAATTCGTGCTCGCCGTAGGGCTCGACGAGCCGCTGCGCCGTGAAGGGATCGGTGTTCCGGTACTGCACGGCGAAGCTCTCCGCGTAGCGGCGGCGGTTTTGCTGCAGCTCGGCGTAGGACGGGAGATACAGCGCGGGCAGCTCCGGGTTGGGGGCCTTCGTTTTGAAGACCGTGCCGTCGATCCAGGTGATGTCGCGCACGTCCATGCCGTCGTTGAGGGCGTTGGCCGCCTCGACGATGCTGCGCTCGCCCATGCCGTAGAGCAGCAGGTCGGCCTGGGAGTCGAGCAGGATCGAGCGCTTGATCTTGTCCGACCAGTAGTCGTAGTGCGCGAGCCTGCGCAGGCTCGCCTCGATGCCGCCGATCAGGATGGGGATGCGCGGGAACGTGCGGCGGATGAGGTTGCAGTAGACGACGGTCGCGTAGTCCGGCCGCTTGCCCATGACGCCGCCCGGCGTGTAGGCGTCGCGCGCGCGGTGCTTTTTCGAGACGGCGTAGTGGTTGACCATCGAGTCCATGTTGCCGCCCGTGACGAGATAGCCCAGGCGCGGCTCGCCCAGGGCCAGGATCGAGCGCTCGTCGCGCCAGTCCGGCTGGGAGAGGATGCCGACCTTGTAGCCCGCGTCCTCGAGCACGCGCGAGATGATCGCGTGGCCGAACGAGGGGTGGTCGACGTAGGCGTCGCCAATGATATAGACAAAGTCGCACTGGCTCCAGCCGCGCTTTTTAAGATCCGCCCGCGAGACGGGCAAAAATTCCGCCATCATGTTCTCCTCTTACAACGGCATCACGAATGCGACCGCGGCGCCCAGAAGCGCACCAAAGACGACCTGCATCGGGGTATGGCCGAGAAATTCCTGCAGCTTTTCCTCCGGGGCGACGCTGCTGCCGAGCAGCTCCATGAGCTCGTTGATCGCCTTGGCGTGCTTTCCCGCCTCCAGGCGGACGCCCATCGCGTCGTGCATGACGACGATGGCCAGAATGGCCGAGACGGCGAAGGCGGCCGAGCCCAGCCCGTAGACGAGCGCGGCCGAGACGGCCAGCGCCGTGACGGTGGCCGAGTGGCCGCTCGGCATCCCGCCGTCGCCGAACAGGCGCTGCCAGTCAAGCCTGTGGTTGACGGCGGCGTAGAGGATGGTCTTGAGGACCTGCGCCGCCAGCCAGGCCGAGACGGCGCACAGCAGCATGCGGTTGTGCAAAAGCGCGGACAATCCCGGTCATTTCCTTTCCAGAGCGGTTTCAAGCACGCGGGTCAGCTTTTCGCGGACGGCCTTTTCCCCGTCGCGGGCGTCGGCCTCGTAGAGCTTCTCGTCCCCCAGGAAGAACGTGGGGACGTACCAGTAGTCGTACTGCTCCGCGAGCGCGGCCTCGGCGTTTTCGTTGACGCGGCGCAGCGGGATCGTCTTGAATTCGGGGCGCTCGGCGAAGAGCTCGGTCAGAAGCTCCTCGGCCTGACGGCAGTACGGGCAGCCGGGACGGTAGAAAAATTTGAGTTCCATGTGGAAAATTCCTTTCTGTTTCAAGCGTTCGCGGAAGTTCGGATGACGCGCTTGACATCGCGCCCACGGGAAGCGGCTCTGCCGCTTTGAAGGGCGCCGCGCCGCGGGGTCAGAGGATCTCGATCTGGCACATCTTCATGGCGGCGAGGGCCGTCTCGTGGCTCGCGGGCGTCACGCCCGCGCAGCAGCGGCTGTCGACCCGGACGGGGATCTCCGGCAGCGCGCCCTTGATCATCATGGCGTTGCAGATGACGCAGATGTCGGTGCAGAGGCCGACCAGCTCGACCGACTCGAGCTTCGGCAGCATCGTGAGGAATTTGACGAGCTCCGTCGAGCCGAAGCCCGGCTTGTCGAAGACGGGGGAGCCGTCCACGTTCAAAGACGGGTCGATGCCCCAGCCCTCGGTGCCGAGAAGACAGTGCAGCACGGGCAGGTTCCGGCCCTCCTGCGTTTCGCGGTAGTTTTCCCGGTGCGTGTCGCGCGTAAAGACGACGAGCGTGCCCGCGTCCCGCGCCCCGGCGATCTTCTCCTGCACGGCGGGGACGATCCGGACGGCCTCCTTCGTACCCAGCGCGCCGTCGATAAAATCCTTCTGCATGTCGATGACAGCCAAAACCTTCATGGCGATCCGCCTCCTTGCGATATGATGTATTTTACCACAGATTCGGCCAAATGCACAGACTTGTTTTCCCGCCTCTTGACAAGCGGAACACGCGAGACTATACTTGAGAAAATTATATAAAGAATTTTATATAAAATAATTTATGGAGGCGGGGCCATGCTGGACGACAGCGTCGTGCGGCTGTTCCACAAGTTCCGGCTGGACAGCTACCGGCAGCTCTTCCGGGTCATCCGGGAGAAGGACGGCAGTCTCAGCGCGACCGAGGCGTTCTCGGCGGATATCATCCACCTGCTGGGCCGGCCGACCGTGACGCAGTTCGCCGATGCGATCGGCATTTCGCAGCCGAACGCGACCTACAAGGTCAACAACCTGGTCGCCAAGGGCTACGTGCGAAAGGTCGTGCCCGACACCGACCGGCGCGAGGTGCGGCTGGAGACGGCCGAAAAATTCACGCGCTACTTCACCGAGGACCGAGGGGCGCTCGGCGAGGCGGTGGGGGCGCTTCAGAAACAGTATTCTCAGGAAGAAATCGAACTGACCGCGCGGGTGATCGACTCGCTTGTGGCGGCAATCGAAGAGGAAGAGGGATAATCAATGGATATTTTTGAAAAGTGCATGAAGCCGTCCGCGGCGGACGAGGCGCGCGCGCGGGGCATCTACCCGTATTTCCACGCGCTCGAATCCCGGCAGGACACCGAGGTCATCATGGAGGGCAAGCGCCGCATCATGCTGGGCTCGAACAACTATCTGGGCCTCACGACGAACCCCGAGGTCATCGAGGCCGGCATCCACGCCTACGAGACGCTGGGCTCCGGCTGCTCCGGCTCGCGCTTTCTCAACGGCACCCTGAAGCTGCATCTCGAGCTTGAGCACGAGCTGGCGCAGTTTCTCGGCAAGGAGGCCGTCGTGACCTTCTCGACCGGCTTCCAGACGAATCTCGGCATCATCTCGGCCCTTGTCGGCATGCACGACTACGTCATCATGGACCGCGAGAACCACGCGAGCCTCTACGACGGCTGCAAGCTCTCCTACGGCAAGATGCTCCGCTTCGCGCACAACGACATGGAGGATCTGGAGAAGAAGCTGCAGAAGGTGCCCGAGGAGAACGGCAGCCTCATCGTGACGGACGGCGTGTTCTCCATGGGCGGCGACATCGCGAACCTGCCCGAGATCTGCCGGCTGGCCCGCAAGTACGGCGCGCGCGTCATGGTCGACGACGCCCACGGGCTGGGCGTGCTCGGCAAGGGCGGCCGCGGCACCGCGAGCTACTACGGGCTCGAGGACCAGGTCGACATCTACATGGGCACGTTCTCCAAGTCGCTGGCCAGCCTCGGCGGCTACATGGCGACGAGCGAGCGCGTGGCCGACTACGTGCGCCACTGCTCGCGCCCCTTCATCTTCTCGGCGTCCATCCCGCCCGCGAACTGCGCCTCCGCGCTGGCCGCGCTGCGCTATCTCGAGAAGCACCCCGAGATCGTCACGACGCTGCAGGAAAACGCCCTGTATCTGCGCGCGAAGCTCAATGAGCGCCAGATCAAGATGCGCCCGTCCAACGGCGACCGCATCCCCATCATTCCCATCTACACCTACGAGGTCTGGCCGACGCTCACGATCGCGAAGGATCTCTACGACCACGGCGTCTACGTGAACAGCTCCATGCCGCCCGCGACCGCGCCGCACGAATGCCTGCTGCGCACGAGCCTCATGGCCACGCACACGCACGCGCTCATCGACGAGGCGGTCGACATCATCGCAGAGGTTCTGCGGAGGTATGATCTGTGAGCAATCCGGTCTGTATCATCACGGGCGGCACGTCCGGCATCGGCAAGTGCACCGCCCAGGCCATGAAGGAAGCCGGCTACACCGTCTACGAGCTCAGCCGCCGCGAGCAGGGGATCGAGGGCTTCTTCCACATCCCGACCGACGTCACGAGCGAGGAGATGACGCAGCGCGCCGTCTCGGCGGTGCTGGCGCAGGAGGGACGCATCGACGTGCTCATCAACAACGCCGGCTTCGGCGTCTCGGGCGCGGTCGAGTTCACGAAGCCCCAGGACGCGCACCGTCAGTTCGACGTCAACTTCTTCGGCATGGTCAATATGAACCACGCCGTCCTGCCCGTCATGCGGCAGGCGCGGCACGGGCGGATCGTGAACCTCAGCTCCGTCGCGGCGCCCATCCCCATCCCGTTCCAGGCGTATTACTCGGCGTCCAAGGCCGCGATCAACGCCTATACGCTGGCGCTGGCGAACGAGGTGCGGCCGTTCGGCGTCGAGGTCTGCTGCGTCCAGCCGGGCGACATCAGGACCGGCTTCACCGCCGCGCGCGAGAAGACGAGCGAGGGCGACGACGTCTACGGCGGACGCATCAGCCGCAGCGTCGGAAAGATGGAGCACGACGAGCAGACCGGCATGGCCCCCGAGGCCGCCGCGCGGTTCATCTGCCGCGTGGCCACCAAAAAGGGCGTCAAGCCCGTCAACACGATCGGCTTCGCCTACCAGAGCGCCTGCGTGCTGGCAAAGCTCCTGTCCGCGCGGCTGCTCAACAGCCTGGTCGGCAAAATATACGCGAAATGATGCAAAACGCCCGCTGCGGGGAACGGTTCCGACCGTTCCGCTTCGCAGCGGGCGTTCTTTATTTTTCTTCGGGGGCGTCCTCCTTGGGGAAATAGCGCCGGAAGACCTTGCGCAGCAGCAGCGTGTTCGTGTAGGCCACGAGCGAGCCGCCCAGCAAAAACCAGACGATGAGCGAGTACCAGAAGCCGGTCGGCCAGAAGAAAAAGAGGATGACCGGCAGCAGATTGAGCAGCGAGACGACCAGCGTGACCGGCAGGTGCGCGAAGCTCATGAAGAACGCGTTTTTCAGCGTGCCGCCGAGCGTGTTTTCAAACTGCGCGGTGAGGGGATAGACGTAGGAGGCCACGAACACGAACACGACCGCGGGCAGGATGCAGAGCACCGAGGAAAGAACCGAGGCCGGCATCGCGCCGCTCAAGAGGAACCAGAGATCGAGCACGACGAGCGCGAGCGGCACGAGCAGGATGAGAAACAGCAGCGTGGCCTTTTTGAAGTTCGCGCGGAAGGCGTCCCAGAAGCCGCGCAGCACGGACGAGCCCCTGTCGTCCAGCAGATCGAGCGTCACGCGGTAGAGCGCCGTGGTCGACGCGCCGATCGTCACGACCGGCAGGCAGAACACGAGCCAGGTCAGGTTCAGAATGACGAGATCGGCGACGCGGGAGAGAATCACCATCACGGGCGAATCCAGATTGAAGATACGGTTCATTGCGGTCCTCCTGCAGAGCTTTTTTCTGAGAATCATTATAGCCGTCTCTGCAAAAAAGTGCAATCCAAATGATTTCGCAGAAAATCGGCCGCGGACCGTTGTTAATTCGCACAAAAACAAGGGGAGCAAAACGGTCACATCGCTGAAATTTGGAAACGTTTCCATTTTTTCTTGTTGACGCGGAGATTTTGTAGTATAATAAGGCCATGGAAATTGGAAACGTTTCCAAAAGCTTTTGCCCAAACCGGCAAAACAAAAATTTAGGAGGAAAAATCATGAAAAAGATCATCGCCCTGCTTCTGGTGGCAATCATGATCCTCGGCCTCGCGGCCTGCGCGTCCAAGACGACGGAGCAGACTTCCGCGGCGGCCAGCACATCTGCTGCCAGCACCACGTCCGCCAGCGCTTCCGCTTCCGCCAGCGCTTCCGCTTCCACCAGCGCGACGGCTGCGACCGGCTCCGTCTACTACCTGAACTTCAAGCCCGAATCCGACGAAGCCTGGCAGAAGATCGCCGCCGACTACACCGCCCAGACCGGCGTCCCCGTGAAGGTTGTCACCGCCGCTTCCGGCACCTATGACGACACCCTCACCGCCGAGATGGACAAGAGCAGCGCCCCCACCATGTTCCAGTGCGGCAACCAGGGCGCCATCAACACCTGGGGCGACTACTGCTACGACCTGAGCGACACCCCCGTCTACAAGGAAATGACCACCGACGACTTCAACCTCAAGGGTGAAGACGGTTCCGTCCTCTCCATCGGCTACTGCTACGAGGCCTTCGGCATCATCGTCAACAAGGCCCTGCTCGAAAAAGCCGGCCACTCCCTCGACGAGATCACGAACTTCGACTCCCTGAAGGCCGTCGCCGACGACATCCATGCCAACGCCGCGACCCTGGGCTTCGACGCCTTCTCCTCCGCCGGCCTCGACAGCTCCTCCTCCTGGAGATTCTCCGGCCATCTGGCCAACATGCCGCTGTTCTACGAGTTCCGCGACGACAACATCACCTCTCAGCCCGCGACCATCAAGGGCACCTATCTTGACAACTACAAGAAGATCTGGGATCTCTACACGACCGACTCCGCCACCACCGGCGCCGCTCTGGCGACCGCTACCGGCGACCAGTCCGAGGCCGAATTCGGCCAGGGCAAGGCTGTGTTCTTCCAGAACGGCACCTGGGAATACTCGAACCTCGTGACCGACGAAACCAAGGGCTTCAAGATGAACCCCGACGATCTCGCGATGATCCCGATCTACTGCGGCGTGGACGGCGAAGAGAAGGCCGGCCTCTGCTGCGGCACCGAGAACTGCTGGGCGGTCAACAAGGACGCCTCCCCCGAAGACATCCAGGCCACGCTCGACTTCATGTACTGGGTTGTTACCTCTGACGAGGGCACGCAGATGATGGCTGAGCAGTTTGGCCCGTGCCCGTTCAAGAACGCCAAGACCCCGGAGAACGTGTTCTTTGCACAGGCTGCCGACTACACCAACAAGGGCAACTACATCGTCACCTGGGCGTTCAACTACACCCCGGCTGTGGACGACTGGAGAGCCGCTGTTGTCGATGCTCTGACCCAGTATACGGCCGGCACCGGCAACTGGGACGCCGTCAAGTCCGCCTTCGTGGACGGCTGGGCCACCCAGTACGCCAACGAGCAGGGCTGATTGACGAATCCGCTCTGAAGCTGTAAAATATACCTGCGAAGGGGCGGGCAGCGCTGCCCGCCCCTTTTTTAAGAAAGATTTGTGCGGCGAAAACCGCAGACGTCCGCCCGGCAAGGCGGACGGAGGTCTGCAGTTTTCGCGGTCCGCCATACGATCTATAAAAGTGAGGAGAGAGATTATGAAAGCTCGCAGGGTCAAACCCGACGGCGCGGCGCTCAACTCAAGCCTGATCCGCCGCCCCATCCAGCGCTGTTTCTGGCTGTTTTTGCTTCCGACCTTCGCATCGTTCTGCATCGGCTTCCTGTATCCGTTTTTGAAGGGCCTGTTCCTGTCCTTCTGCAAGTTCAAGACCACGAGCCACTGGAAGTGGATCGGCCTCGGGAACTACGCGACCATCTTCCGGGACGCCTCGTTCCTGCACGCGTTCTGGTACACCGCCCTCTTCGCCGTCATTTCGCTCGTCATCATCAACGTCCTCGCGTTCGCCGTGGCCTACGCGCTCACGCGCGGCATGAAGAGCTCGAACATTTTCCGCACCGTCTTCTTCATGCCGAACCTGATCGGCGGCATCGTTCTGGGCTATATCTGGCTCATGATCTTCGACGGCATCCTCATCCACTACAACACCGCCGTGAAGCTCCAGACGGAATACGGCTTCTGGGGACTCGTGATCCTCATGTGCTGGCAGCAGATCGGCTACATGATGATCATCTACATCGCGGGCCTGCAGGCCGTGCCCGAGGATATGCTCGAGGCCGCCAAGATCGACGGCGCCTCCGGCTGGAAGACCCTCTGGCACATCACGATCCCGAACGTGATGCCCTCCATCACGATCTGCACCTTCCTCACGCTCACGAACTCCTTTAAACTCTTCGACCAGAACCTCGCCCTCACGAACGGCTCGCCGTTTGTGACGCAGGCGGACGGCTCGGTCATCAAGACGACCGAGATGCTCGCCCTCAACATTGTGAACTCCAACACGAGCAACACGCGCGGGCCGGGCCAGGCCAAGGCCGTCGTGTTCTTCATCCTGGTCGCCGCGATCGGCCTTCTGCAGCTGAGCGCGAACCGGAAGAAGGAGGTGCAGCAGTGATGGCCAAGACCCAGAACGGCTTCCGCGGCGAGCGCCGCGCGAACACGATCATCACGATTATTTTCTCCGTCATCGCGGTGGCGTATCTCTACCCGATCTTCGTCGTGCTGCTCAACTCCCTCAAGACGAACGCCTCCATCAACACGTCCACCTTCGCCTTCCCGAATTCCGACACGTTCATGGGCTTCCAGAACTATGTGAAGGGCATGACGTTCGGCAACTATCCGTTTTTGAAGTCGGTCGAGTACAGCTTCACGATCACGATCCTCTCGGCCGCGCTGATCCTCGTCTGCACGTCGATGGCCGCGTGGTACATCTCCCGCGTGGGCAGCCTCGTCTGCAAGATCGCGTACTACCTGTTCGTGTTCTCTATGGTCGTCCCGTTCCAGATGGTCATGTTCACCCTCTCCAAGACGGCCGACACCCTGAAGCTCAACACGCCGCTCACGATTCCCGTCATCTATCTCGGCTTCGGCGCGGGCCTCGCGGTGTTCATGTTCTCGGGCTTCGTCAAATCCATACCGCTCGAAATTGAAGAGGCGGCCGCCATCGACGGCTGCGGCCCCATCCGCACGTTCTTCACGGTCGTGATGCCCATGCTCAAGCCGACGCTCATCTCCGTGGGCGTGCTCGAGATCATGTGGGTCTGGAACGACTACCTCCTGCCGTACCTGGTACTCGACATCAACGAGTACCGCACCATCCCCATCCATATCCAGTACCTCCGCGGCAGCTACGGCTCGGTCGACATGGGCGCGACCATGGCGCTCATCCTCATGAGCATCATCCCGGTCATCATCTTCTATCTGAGCTGCCAGAAGTACATCATCAAGGGCGTCGCGGCAGGCGCCGTCAAGGGATAACATGCCCGGAAAGCGGGGACGCAAATGACCATCAAGGATCTGGCGAGGCAGAGCGGCTATTCGCTCGGGACCGTGTCGCGCGTGCTCAACAACCAGCCCAATGTGAGCGAAAAGGCGCGCGACGCGGTGCTGGCCGTCGTCAAGGAGAGCGGCTTCGAGCTCAACACCAACGCGCAGACGCTCAAGCAGCAGAAGACCAATTCCATCCTGGTCGTCGTCAAGGGCACCTCGAACGAGCTCTTCGCGGCCATGGTGGAGCGGCTGCAATCGCTCTTTTCGGAGACCTCCCACCCGCTCATTGTCAACTTCCTCGATGAAAACGACAACGAGGTGCGCAGGGCCGTCCAGCTCTGCCGCGAGCGCAAGCCCGCGGGCGTGCTGTTTCTGGGCGGCACCAACCGCAACTTCACGGAGGACTTCGGCCACATCCAGATCCCGGCGGTTGTCGTCACGAACGACGCCTCGAAGCTCCCGTTTCCCAATCTCTCCAGCGTCACGACGGACGACTGCAAGGGCGCGGCCTGCGCGGTCGAGTATCTGCTCCGCTCCGGCCACGAGAACATCGGCGTGCTGGGCGGCGACCGGACGCTCTCCGATACCTCGTTCGAACGGTTCGAGGGTTGTCTGGAGGCGTTCCGGCGCAACGGCCGCGCGTTCGACGAGTCGCGGTTCTACGTGACGGGCCGGTATTCCTACGAATTCGGCTACAGCGGCATGAAGGAGCTGCTCAAAAAGGAGCCCTCGGTCACGGCCGTCTTCGCGATGGCCGACGTCATCGCGATCGGCGCCATCCGCGCCCTCTACGACGAGGGGCTGCGCGTGCCGGACGACATCTCCGTCATCGGCTACGATGGCCTGAAGATCGGCGGGTTCTTCCTGCCGAAGCTCTCCACGATCACCCAGTCGGTAGAGCTGCTGGCCGGCCGCAGCTTCGAGCTCATGATGGCCTGCGTCGAGCAGGAGGCCCCCGCCCGGCACATCACCGTTCCCTTCACGCTCTCGTGCCGGGAAAGCGTCCGAAAAATTTCTACGTAAAGAGTGGATTCCTATGGAAAGAAGCAGCGGCATCCTGTTGCATATCTCCTCGCTGCCGAGCCCGTACGGCATCGGCAATCTGGGCGAGGCCGCGTTCCGCTTCGTGGATTTTCTCAAGGCCGCGAAGCAGCGCTACTGGCAGATCCTCCCGATCTGCCCGCCGGGCTACGGCGACTCGCCCTACCAGGCGTTCTCGACGTTCGCCGGCAACCCCTATTTCATCGACCCCGACCAGCTCGTCGCGGCCGGCTGGCTGCGCCAGGCCGACGTGGACGCCGTCTCGTGGGGCGAGCGGGCCGATCAGGTCGACTACCGCCTGCTCTATGAGGAGCGGCAGCGGCTGCTGCGGCTCGCGTTCTGCGGCTTCCGCAAGTCCCAGCCCGGCGATTTCGCCGCGTATGTGCGCGCCGAGAGCGGCTGGCTTGAGGAGTACGCCCTTTTCATGGCCGTCAAGGCCCACTTCGGCGACGGCCCCTGGACCAACTGGGAGCCCGACATCCGCCTGCACCAGAAGGACGCCATGGAGCACTACGCGGCGCTGCTGCAGGAGGACATCGAATACCAGTATTTCCTCCAGTACGAGTTCCACCGCGAGTGGCGGCGCCTGCGCGAGTACGCGCATGAAAACGGCATCCGCATCATCGGCGACGTGCCCATCTACGTGCCGCTCGACTCGGCCGACGTCTGGTCGCACCCCGAGAACTTCCAGCTTACGCGCAGCCGCAGACCGCGCTGCGTCGCGGGCTGCCCGCCCGACGGGTTCACGCGCAACGGCCAGTACTGGGGCAACCCGATCTACGACTGGGACAAGATGGAGCGCGACGGCTTCGGGTGGTGGATGCAGCGCATCGGCGCGGCCGGCGAGGCCTTCGACGTCGTGCGCATCGACCACTTCCGCGGGCTCGAGAGCTACTGGCGCATCCCGGCGGCCAACCGCACCGCCCGCTGCGGCACCTGGGTCAAGGGCCCGGGCATGAAGCTCGTCTCCGCCATCAAAAAGAACTATCCGCAGATCGACTTCATCGCGGAGGATCTGGGTTATCTCACGCCCGAGGTTCTGCAGCTCGTCGACGAATCCGGCTTCCCCGGCATGAAGGTGCTGGAGTTCGCCTTCGACCCGCGCGAGCCGAGCAACTACCTGCCCCACAAGTACAAGGAAAACTGCATCTGCTACACCGGCACGCACGACAACGAGACGCTCTACCAGTGGCGCGCCAATCTGCCGCCGGAGAACGAGGCATTCGCGCGCGAATATCTGAAGGCAAAGCCGGAGGACGACCTCGCGCACGCGATCCTCTGCAGCGGCATGGCCTCGAAGGCCAACCTCTTCGTCGCGCAGCTGCAGGACTATCTGAAGCTCGGCTCCGAGGCCCGCATGAACGAGCCCGGCACGCTCAAACCGGAGAACTGGCGCTGGCGCGTCTGCGCCGATCAGCTCACGCCGGAACTGGCCGCCGAAATCGCAGGTTTGACAAAAGCCAATAAACGGGTATAATATGGTGCATCCGTTTTAACGGCGTTCAGACAGACAAAAAGCCGTACCCGCCTCGGTGGAACGGGTACGGCTCTTTTTGGAATCGCCACCGATCAAGGAGTGTATTTCATGGGTTATCATGCGGAAAAAATCGTACAGGAAACAGAGGCCATGCTGAAGCTGCAGCACGACGAGACGCTGCAGGAGACGAGCCCCGAGCGGCTGCACGAGTGTCTGGGATTTGCGGTCATGATGGAGATCAACGACCGCTGGACGGCCACCAAGCGCCGCCAGGAGGAGGGACGCCGCGCGTTCTACTTCTCGGCCGAATATCTGGTCGGCCGCCTGGTCTACAGCAACCTCTTCAATATGGGCATTCTCGACGACGTCAAGAAGGCGTTCGCCGAAAAGGGCGTCGATCTGGCCTGCCTCGAGGAGATCGAAGACGCGGCGCTCGGCAACGGCGGCCTCGGCAGACTGGCCGCCTGCTTCCTCGACAGCGCGGCGACCTGCGATCTGCCGCTCACGGGCTACGGCCTGCGCTACCGCTTCGGCCTGTTCCGGCAGACCATCGAGCACGACAGCCAGCGCGAGAGCGCCGACGACTGGACCAAGTACGGCGACCCCTGGAGCCACCGCCGCGACAAGCTGGCCGTGCGCGTCAAATTCGCCGACCAGACCGTCGTGGCCGTGCCCTACGACATGCCGGTCATCGGCTATGAGAACAACACCGTCGGCACGCTCCGCCTCTGGCAGTGCGAGGCCGAAAAGGAGCTCGATTTTGACGCCTTCAACGCCCAGAACTACGCCGAGGCGCTCGACACCAAGAACAAGGCCGAGAACATCACGCGCGTGCTCTATCCGAACGACTCCACGCTCGAGGGCAAGCAGCTGCGCATCAAGCAGCAGTACGTCCTCTCCAGCGCCTCTCTGCAGGATATCCTGCGCGACTTCCGCGCCGTCCACGGCAGCGACTTCTTCCGCCTGCCCGAATTCGCCGCGGTGCAGCTCAACGACACGCACCCCGCCATGTCCATCCCGGAGCTCATCCGCCTCCTGATGCTCGAGGGGCTCGATTTCGAGGCCGCCGCCGAGCTGGCCGGACGCGTGTTCTCCTACACGAACCACACCGTCATGGTCGAGGCGCTCGAGAAGTGGGACATGGAGCTGCTGCGCTCCGTCGTGCCCGACATCTGCGACATCCTGGAGAAGCTCGACGCGCGGCTGAAAAAGCAGCTGCCCGGCTCGGGACTCTACCTCATCAAGGACGGCACGGTCTACATGGCGAATCTCTCCGTCTATCTCTCCACCGCCGTCAACGGCGTGGCGCAGATCCACTCGGAGATCCTCAAGAACGACCTCTTCCGCGACTGGTACCGCGTCTATCCCGAGCGCTTCCAGAACAAGACGAACGGCATCACGCCGCGCCGCTGGCTGGGTCTGTGCAATCCGGAGCTCTGCGGGCTCATCGAGAGCCGCGTCGGCGGGGGCTTCCTCACCGATCTCGACAAGCTCGAGGGCCTCAAGGGCCAGATGGACGAGATGACCGTCAAGCAGTTCAACGCGATCAAGCTCGAGAAGAAAAAGCAGCTCGTGCGCGTCATCGCCGAAAAAGAGGGCGTGGAGCTGAACCCCGAATTCGTCTTCGACGTGCAGGTCAAGCGCCTGCACGAGTACAAACGGCAGCTTATGAACGCGCTGTCCATCATGGATCTCTATCTGTCCCTCAAGGAGGGCAGCCTCAGGGACTTCACGCCGACGGCCTTTATCTTCGGCGCCAAGGCCGCCCCGGGCTACCGCCGCGCCAAGGCCATCATCCGCTACATCAACCGCCTTGCCGACCTCGTGAACGCCGACCCGGCCGTGGCGGACCGCATGAAGGTCGTCTTCGTCCAGAACTACAACTGCTCCTACGCCGAGCACATCATCCCGGCGGCCGACATCTCCGAGCAGATCTCCCCGGCCGGCACCGAGGCCTCCGGCACCGGCAACATGAAGCTCATGCTGAACGGCGCCGTGACCCTGGGCACGCTCGACGGCGCGAACGTCGAGATCGTGGCCGAGGCGGGCATCGAGAACAACTATATCTTCGGCGCGGGCGTCGACGAGCTGAACGGCATCCGCCAGACGTACGAGGCAAAAAAGCTCTACGAGTCCGACGCGCGCATCCGCCGCGCGGTCGAGACGCTCGTGGACGGCACCGTGGAGACCGACGAGGAGCTGCACGAGCTCTACACGTCCCTGCTCGACGGCGCGAGCTGGCACCGCCCGGACAACTATTTCGTGCTCTACGACTTCGAGAGCTACCGCGACGCGCGGCTGCGCGCCAACCGGGATTACCGCGACCGGCTCGCGTTCGGGCGCAAGTGCCTCATGAACACGGCCTCGGCCGGCAAATTCTCCTCCGACCGCACGATCCGCCAGTACGCGGAAGAGATCTGGAAAATCTGAAAGAGCGTCGAAGGGGCGCGCCGCATATGCGGCGCGCCCCTTGCCGGACCGCGGCGGGGCAGTTTCGCCCCGCCGCCTTTTTTTACGGACAAAAAGGAGCCCGCCGGACGGCGGGCTCCTTGCGTATAATCAGTCTTTCATCTTCCCGAGCGTCTGGCACAGCAGCAGCCAGGTGCGCGCGGTGGACGAGATGCTGAGCTTTTCGCGGCTTGTGTGGATGTTCTGCATGTCCGGGCCGAACGAGACGGCGTCGAGCCCCGGCAGCTTGCCGGAGAACAGACCGCACTCGAGCCCCGCGTGGATGGCCTTGACCTGCGGCTCTTTGCCGAACAGCTCGCGGTAGGTGGAGACGACCAGCTCGCGCATGGCGGAGTCCTTTTTGTATTCCCAGGCGGGATAGTCGCCCGTGACACGGAGGCTGCCCTCCAGCATGCGCGCGAGACCGCCGATGCGGCCCAGCAGCATCTGCTTCTGCGTGGCGATGGAGCTGCGCACGGAGGTGACGGCGTGCAGCCCCGCGGCCCCGGCGGAGAAGATGCCCATGTTGCAGGAGGTCTGCACGAGGCCCGGAATGTCGAGGCTCATGGCGTAGACGCCCTGCGGGCTCTGGAGCAGCCAGTCCGCCGTGCGGCGGGTGCTCTCCTCGGTCATGGCTTCGGCGGCGTTTTCGGCCGGGGAGAAGGTGACGCGGATGTCCGGGTCGGCGATCGCAAATTCATGGCGGAACGCGGCCTCGTATTCGCGGCAGGTGTCGGCCAGCACGCCCTCGGCGCCGGCGGGCACCGCGAGCAGCGCCTCGGTGCGCAGCGGGATGGCGTTGTCCTTGAGCCCGCCCGCGGCCGAGACGAGGCGGAACGGAGCCTTCCGCAGCAGCGCGTCGAGCAGACGGCCCATCAGCTGGTTGGAGCTGGCGCGGCCCTTGTTGATCTCCTCGCCCGAGTGGCCGCCGCGCAGACCCGTGACGGCGACGGCGAAGACCGCGTCGGCGCAGGGGGCGAAGACGAGGGGGATCGAGACCTCGGCGCTGGCGCCGCCCGCGCAGCTCACGGTGAAGATGCCCTCGTCCTCGGAGTCGAGATTCAGCATCCGGCGGCCCTGGAGCACGGAGCAGTCGAGCGCCTGCGCGCCCAGCATGCCGATCTCCTCGTCGGTCGTGAACACGGCCTCGATCGCGGGGCGGGGGATGGACGGGCTGTCGAGCAGGGCCAGCATCATGGCGGCGGCGATGCCGTCGTCGCCGCCCAGCGTGGTGCCGTCGGCCGAGAGGAAGTCGCCCTCGGCCCGCAGGCGCAGGGCGTCCTTGGTGAAGTCGAAGCTGCAGCCCTCGGCCTTTTCGGCCACCATGTCGAGATGGCCCTGGAGGATGACGGGGGCGGCGTTTTCATAGCCCGCGGAGGCGGGCGCCTTGATGACGACGTTGTTGGCCTCGTCCTGGCAGTGCCAGAGCCCCCGCGTCTCGGCGAAGCGGACGCAGTAGTCGCTCACGGCCTTGGTGTTGCGCGAGCCGTGCGGAATGCGGCTGAGCTCTTCAAAATAGTAGAATACGGACTTCGGTTCGAGTTGTTCCAAAACGCGCATGATGAACGCTCCTTATTATTTCAGCTTTTCGAAATCGGCCGCGCCGTGCTTGCAGATGGGGCACACGATGTCGGGCGGCAGCGTCTCGCCCTCGTAGATCCAGCCGCAGATGCGGCAGACCCAGCCGGTCTTCTTGACGAGCTTGGAGGGCTTCGGCTTGACGTTGGCGAAATAGTAGGCGTAGGTCATGGAGGGCAGCGCGCTCAGCACGCGGGCCTCGGTGACCTCGGCGATAAAGAGCGTGTGCGTCTCAAATTCGACCGTCTGGACGACCTTGCCGCTCACGAACGCGTTCGTGCAGTAGGGGATATAGTAGACGCCGTTCGTCGCGCGGGCCATGCCCTTGACGTCCGCGAACTTGTCCACATTGCGCCCGGACTGGAAGCCGTAGTGCTGGAACATCGCGAACGGCGCGTCGGTCGAGAGCATCGAGATGTTGAACACGCCGGTCTTTTTAATCATGTCGTGCGTGTAGTTCGCCTTGTTGACCGCGATGGAGATGCGCTTCGGCTTGTCGGTGAGCTGGATGGCGGTGTTGATGACGCAGCCGTTGTCCTTGGCGCCGTCGCGGGCGGTCAGGATGAACAGGCCGTAGGAGAAATTGAACATCGCGTTCGGCTCGACGGGCGTGGAGTGGTCGATGGGCGCGGGCTTCGGCATAGAGGCCGCGATGGCGTCCGCCATGGCGTCCACGGCGGCGAGATCCGCCTCCTTGAGAGACGACTGGATGGTGAAGGTCTCGTCGAGAATGCGGAAGTCCTTGAGCTTCTGGAACTCGGCGCGCATGAGCCCGCCCGCGGTCGGAGCCCAGGAGCCGTTCTCGGCGAGGGCGACGGTGCGGTTCTGCAGGTTGTGGTTCACGATGTCGTGGACAAGATTCTCCATGTTCACGAACATCCCGGCGTTGTAGGTGGTGGAGAGGAAGACCAGGTGGCTCGCGCGGAAGCACTCGGAGAGGATATAGCTCGGGTGCGTCGAGGAGACGTCGTAGAGCCGCACGTCGCGGACGCCGCGCTCGGAGAGCTTGCCCGCCAGGATGTTGGCGGCGTTCTCGGTGTCGCCGTAGACGGAGGCGTAGGCGATCACGACGGCCTTGTCCTCGGGCTCGTAGGTCGCCCAGTGGACGTATTTGTCGATGAACCAGGAGATGTCGGTGCGCCACACGGGTCCGTGCAGCGGGCAGATCATCTTGATGTCGAGCGCGGCGGTCTTGGTCAGCAGCGTCTGCACCTGCGTGCCGTATTTGCCGACGATGTTCGTGTAGTAGCGCCGCGCGTCGTCGAGCCGGCAGGCGCGGAAGCCGACCTCGTCGGCGTAGAGGCTGCCGCCCAGCGCGCCGAAGGTGCCGAAGGCGTCGGCCGAGAAGAGCGTGCCGGTCGTCTGGTCGAAGCTCACCATGACCTCGGGCCAGTGCACCATCGGGGCCATCACGAAGGAGAAGGTGTGGCGGCCGGTCGGGAGCGTGTCGCCCTCGTTCACGACGAGCGCGCGGGAGCGCACGTCGAAGGTGAAGAAGCGCTCCATCATGGCCATCGCCTTGGCGCTGCAGACGATCTTCATATCGGGGTAGTGCGCGGCCAGCGTGCCGAGCACGGCGCAGTGGTCGGGCTCCATGTGGTTGACGATCACGTAGTCGAGCGGTCGGCCGGCCAGGACGTGGGCGATATTCTCAAGGAACAGGCTCTCCACGGCCTTGTCCACGGTGTCGAGCAGAACCGTCTTCTCGTCGGTGAGCAGATAGGAGTTGTAGCTGATCCCGTCGGGGATGGGATAGACGTTCTCGAACAGCGCGAGCCGCCGGTCGTTCCCGCCGACCCAGTAGAGATCCTCCGTCATTTTCTTGACACAGTACATTGCTTCGGGTACCTCCGTTTTGTATAAATTTCTTTTCTTACCATACCACAAATCGCCGAAAAAAACCACAGGCAGGCGCGGAAAAATGACGATAAATCATCCCTTCACCGGCTTTTCGGGGCGGCGGTGGAGGAACTCGGTGAATTCGTCGAGCCGCTCGGTAAGCGGGCGCAGGGAGCGGATGCGGAAGAAGCCGCGCCGGGTCTGCATCCGCCGCTGGAAGGCCTGCAGGTCGACGAAGTCGTAGAGCGTCCGGTCGAGCTCCATCGCGCGGCGGCGCAGCGCGGTGCCGAGGTGGAGCGAGAACGCGAAGTCCACGAGGAAGATGCCGAAGCACACGCCCACGATGAAGGAGAAGAGCGGGTGCGCGACGAACCACTCGACCAGCAGCCGCAGCCGGGGATAGAGCAGGAAGTAGTAGCCCGCCGACAGAAGCCCCCAGATGAACATGAACTCGGGGCAGACGATGCCGAGGATGTTGCCCCATTTGTCCGAATAATCCCAGAGACGCAGGTGCATGACCTTGAGACTGAGAATGCCCGCCAGAAACTCGATGAGCGTCATGACGAGCGCCATGAGGAAGAACATCACGGGGTAGAACCAGACGCTGCCGTCGAATGAGCCGAAGATCGACCGCTCGCAGTCGCTCAGACCGTAGAGCGCGAGCGTGCCGAACCCGTAGAGCGGCACGCAGGGCCCGAAGAGAAAGCCAGGATTCAGCCACTTGCGCTCGGGATTGGCCTTCGAGAAATAGCGGCGGAAAAACAGCTCCAGCACCCAGCCGGCGAAGGAACCGAAGAAAAACAGATAGGCGATGATGAGAAAAACCTGAAATCGGCTCATAGCGCAGCCCTCCATGCTGGAAATTCTACCATGCCGCCGCCCGGTTTGCAACTGCGCGGGCGCCGCGCGGGGGGACAAACAGGGAGAAAAGTAAACCGGTTCGTAAAATTTTGTAAAAATGGCTGAAAATTTTTGACAATTCCATATAAGGTGTGTAAAATATACAATAGTATAGCCATATAATCCTTTTCGGGAGAAAAATACCAGACCTCACGGCAAGCAGAATAGTCCGGCAGACGGCAGAGAAGCGTCTGTACGACGGGTAAAGAGAGGTTTGCACAGCAAATGAGCGGAGAGAGAAAACCGACGGTGCTGATCATCGAGGATCAGAACATGAACCGTCAGATTTTGCGTCAGATCCTGGGCACGGAATATGAGGTGCTGGAGGCGGAGAACGGAGAGCGCGCGTTTGCGATTCTGCGCGAGCGCGACGGGATATCCGCCATCCTGCTGGATCTCATGATGCCGGTCATGGACGGCTACACGTTCCTCGAGCGCGTCAAGGGGACGCCCTATGCGTCCCTGCCGATCATCGCCGTCACGGGCGAGCGCGACCCCGATACCGAGCAGAAGGTGCTCAATCTCGGCGCGTGGGACTTCGTGTCCAAGCCCTATCAGACGAATGTGCTGCTGCTGCGGCTCAAAAACGCCATCATCCGCAGCCAGTTCTATCTGCTGCGGGAGATGCAGCACGCCTATGAGCACGACGCGCTGACCGATCTCTACAACCGCGGCAAGTTCTTTTCCGAGACCAAGCTGCTGCTCGAGCGCTGCGCCGACCGGCAGTTTGCGCTGCTGCGCTTCGACATCGACCACTTCCATCTGCTCAACTCGTTCTGGGGCGAGGAGGAGGGCGACCGCTTTCTGCGCTACGCGGCCGATCTGCTGCGCCGCGTCGGACGCGAGGTGGAGCCCTGCACCTACGCCCGCATCAGCGCCGACACCTTCTGCCTCTGCGAGAGCTTCGACGAGTCGCGCATCGCGCGGCAGGTGGACGAGATCCACGAGGCGCTCACCGCCTATAACCGCAACTACCTCATCAAGCCGTCCTTCGGCGTGTATGTGATCGAGGACCCGGCCGACCGCATCCAGAGCATGTACGAGCGCGCGACGCTCGCGGCCAAGGAGTGCAAGGGCCGCTACATGACCTATCTGTCCTATTACAAGCCCGACATGAGCCGCAAGGTCGTGCTCGAGCAGGAGATCGTCAACGAGATGCAGGAGGCCATGGACCAGGAGCAGTTCCAGGTCTATCTCCAGCCGAAATACAGCCTCAGCTCCGAGCAGCCCTACGGCGCCGAGGCGCTCGTGCGCTGGCAGCATCCGACCAAGGGCCTGCTCTCTCCGGGCATGTTCATCCCGGTGTTCGAGCGCAACGGCTTCATCGTCGACATCGACTTCTATATGTGGGAGCACGTCTGCCGGCTGCTGCGCAAGTGGCTCGACGAGGGGCTCAATCCCGCGCCGGTCTCGGTCAACGTCTCCCGCGTCAACATGTACAACCCCAACCTCGTGAGCCTCATCGCGGGGCTGGTCAAGAGATACGACGTGCCGCCGAGCCTCTTCAACCTGGAGCTCACCGAGAGCGCCTACATGGAGAACCCCGACGCCATGGGCAAGATGGTCGAGGCGCTGCAGGAGGCCGGGTTCACCATCATGATGGACGACTTCGGCAGCGGCTATTCCTCGCTCAACAACCTCAAGGACATCCCGATCGACGTGCTGAAGATCGACATGAAGTTCCTCTCGGGCGGCGGCAGCGCCGGCCGGAAGGAGTGCATCATGGCCTCGGTCGTCGACATGGCCGGCTGGCTCGGCATCCCCGTCATCATGGAGGGCGTCGAGACGAGAAGCCAGGTCGAGTTCCTGCGCTCCATCGGCTGCGACTACGCGCAGGGCTATTACTACGCGCGGCCGATGCCCGTGTCCGACTACGAGACGCTGATCCGCACGGCCGGCCAGCATGCCGCGCCCGGCCAGCCGGAGAACCACCGGCAGATCGCAAGCGCGCTCTGGTCCGGCGACGAGGGCACGGAGCTGCTGTTCAACAGCATCCGACAGCCCGCCGCCGTCTATTCCTTTGAAAACGACGAATACCGCGTCCTGCGCGTCAACGAGACCTACCGCGCCGTCTTCGGCTACGGCGGGCGGCCGGGCGAGCATGCGCTGGGCTCGTCCTGCGAGCTGCAGGACGACGGCTGCGACCAGCTGAAGGAGGCGTTCCGCACCGCCGCCTCCGCGCACGGGCAGAGCGCCTGCACCTGTCTTCTGCCCGTGGCGGGCGGCCCCGAGCGCAGAATGCGGCTGGAGCTGCAGTACTGGGGCGCCAACAAGAACGCCGCCGTGCTCTTCGCGCTCTTCTCCGAGACGGAGCGCCCCGCCTGAATCTGAGAAATCCGCCGGCCTGTCCGGCATCAATCGAATGCCGCCGTACGCGGCAGAAAAGGAGCAATGGGAATGGATCGTCAGGCATGCCGGGATGCCGGCATCAATTACGAGGAAGGCGTCGCCCGCTTCGTGGGCAACGCGGAGATGTACGAACGGTTTCTGGGCGAATTTGTGAACGACGGCACCTTTGCCGAGCTGGAGACCGCCATGAAGGCGGGCAATGTGAAGGACGCCTTCGCGGCGGCGCACACGCTCAAGGGACTCACGGGCAACCTCAGTCTCGACGCGCTCTATAAAAAGCTGGTCGTGCTGACCGACTCACTGCGCGGCGAAGGCGATCTCGCCCTGGCGAAGACGCTCTATCCGGGCGTCGAGCGGGAATATCGCGCCGTCCTTGCATTTTTATCCTCGCAGAAGTAAGAAAATTCAGATTCCCTGTTGACAAACGGCCGGCAGGGTGCTAGTATATGCAAAAATTGAATCGCTTAGATAGAGGCGCGAGGTTCAAGAGTATCGCCGGAAAAGACAGGCAGCTGTCCGGCGCGAAAGGGAACTTCGCCGAAGCGCTCCGGGCTGCCTGGCCTGGGGTAAGCTGGGCCGGCGGGAAACACCCGACGGACTGTCACATGATTTTCTTGTGAAGCGCTATCAAGAGTTGGCACGGGGATTCCACAATTCCATGTTTCCGTCTCTTCATGAACCGCTTGACACAAGCGGTTCATTTTTTATTACGGAAAAATGGAAAGGTGATCAAAATGAGAAGAATTCTTGCGTTCACACTGGCTGTCGCCATGATGCTCGCCCTCACGGCCTGCGTCACCACAGCTCCCGCGGCCTCCACGGCCGCCTCCGCTTCCGCCTCCGCTTCCGCCGCAGCGGCCTCGACGGCCTCGACAGCCGCCTCCGCCTCCGGCGCCGCTTCCGCCTCCGGCTCCGCGAGCCAGTCCGTCCCCACCGGCGTCGACGACGGCGTGCTGACCGTTGCCATGGAGTGCGCCTACGCCCCCTACAACTGGTCGCAGCCCGACGATTCCAACGGCGCCGTGCCCATCAAGGACTCCAGTGAATACGCCAACGGCTACGACATCATGATGGCCAAGAAGCTCTGCGAGGCCAACGGCTGGCAGCTCGAGGTCGTCCGTCTCGACTGGGATTCCCTGATCCCCGCCGTCCAGTCCGGCACCGTCGACGCTATCATCGCGGGCCAGTCCATGACCGCCGACCGCGCCGAGCAGGTCGACTTCGCCGGCCCGTATCTCTACGCCTCGATCGTCTGCCTGACCCTCAAGAACAGCAAGTTCGCCTCCGCCAAGGGCATTTCCGATCTGGCCGGCGGCACCTGCACCTCGCAGATGGGCACCATCTGGTACGACACCTGCCTGCCGCAGATCAAGGACGCCAAGATCCAGACCGCGTCCGAGTCCGCGCCCGCCATGCTGATGGCACTCGAGACCGGCACCGTCGATTTCATCTGCACCGATATGCCCACCGCGCAGGGCGCCGTGATCGCGTATCCCGACATGACCATCCTGGACTTCTCCAAGTCCAGTGACGACTTCCAGGTCTCCGACGAGGACGTCAACATCGGCATCTCCGTCATGAAGGGCAACACCTATCTGAAGGACGCGCTCAACAGCGTCCTGTCCAAGATGACCGCCGACGATTTCAACAGCATGATGGCGCAGGCCACCAAGATCCAGCCCGTGAGCAACGGCTGAGTTATTCAAAACTGGAAAGGAGCGTGACGTGAATGGTCTGGGCAAAGCTGGGCGCGGACATCGTCAAGCTGTGGAGCAAATACGGCTCTACCTATCTGGGCGGCATGGGCCGCACCCTGGCGCTGGCTACGATCGCCACGCTGATCGGCTGCCTCATCGGCCTTCTGTGCGGCATCCTGCAGACGATCCCCCACGCGAAGACGGACAATCCCGTCAAGCGGTTTTTCCTCTGCCTCATCCGGGTCATCCTGCGGATCTACGTCGAAGTCTTCCGCGGCACCCCGATGATTCTGCAGGCCGTGTTCATCTACTTCGGCCTGCCGTACTTCACGAACAACACCGTGCGCTTCGAGGGCATCTGGAGCGTGGCGATCCTGGTCGTCTCCATCAACACGGGCGCCTATATGGCCGAATCCGTGCGCGGCGGCATCCTCTCGGTCGACCCCGGCCAGACGGAGGGCGCCAAGGCCATCGGCATGAACCATGTGCAGACCATGACCTCCGTCGTCCTGCCGCAGGCGCTGCGGAACATCATGCCGCAGATCGGCAACAACTTCATCATCAACATCAAGGATACCTCCGTCATGTTCATCATCGGCTTCACGGAGTTCTTCACGGTGCACAAGTCCGTGGCCGGCGCGACGAACGCCTATTTCCCCTCCGCGACGATCGAGATGGCGGGCTACCTCACGATGACGCTGCTGGCGTCGTTCCTGCTGCGGTGGCTCGAGCGGAAGATGGACGGCTCGGACAGCTATGAGCTCGTCAAGACCGACAGCCTCACCATGACGGCCGGCACCTACAACCACCCGGCCAGCGGCAGCCCGTTCGACGAGCGCAGCCCCGAGCACGACAAGGCCGTCCGCGCCGCCAGGTGGAACCGGAACCAGGACAGCAGGGGGGACCGATAAAATGGGAGAGATCATTTTACAGGTCAATCACCTGTCCAAGACCTTCGGCAAGAACGAAGTCCTGCGCGACATCGACTTCACGGTGAACAAGGGCGACGTTACGAGCATCATCGGCGCCTCCGGCTCCGGCAAATCGACGCTGCTGCGCTGCATCAACCTCCTGGAGACGCCCACCACGGGCGAGGTGCTCTTCCACGGGAAAAACGTGGCCGCGCGCGGCATGAACCCCGCCGCCTACCGCGCCAAGGTCGGCATGGTGTTCCAGTCGTTCAACCTGTTCAACAACATGACGGTGCTGGAGAACTGCATGGTCGGCCAGCGCAAGGTGCTGCGCCGCAGCCGCGAGGAGGCCAGACAGAACGCCGTCCGGTATCTCGAGAAGGTCGGCATGGTGCCGTATCAGAACGCGCTGCCGCGCCAGATATCCGGCGGCCAGAAGCAGCGCGTCGCCATCGCGCGCGCGCTCGCGATGGAGCCCGAGGTGCTGCTCTTCGACGAGCCGACCTCCGCGCTCGACCCCGAGATGGTGGGCGAGGTGCTCGACGTCATGCGCAAGCTCGCCGAGACGGGCATGACCATGCTGGTCGTGACGCACGAGATGGCGTTTGCGCGCGACGTGAGCAGTCGGGTCGTCTATATGTCCGAGGGCGTCATCTGCGAGGACAACACGCCCGCCGAGCTGTTCGGCAACCCGCAGCAGCCGAAGACGAAGGAATTTTTGTCGCGGTTTCTGCAGAAATAAAAAACCCAAAGAGGGCGCTGCCGCCGGCAGCGCCCTCTTTTTGCGTGTTAAAGAACCTCGTAGAGTTTACGCCCGCAGGCGCAAATCAAGTGTAAATCGGTTTTTTCCGGCGGCGTGTACGTCGGAAAAAACTCTTTACAGGCTGCAAGTGTGGAAATTGCGCGTCCCGCGCCGCGCAATTTATGCGCGAAGCAGACTGCAATCCTTCTGCCCAAAGAGGCCGCAGGCCTCTTTTGACAGCCTCAGGGCGCTGCCGGCGGCAGCGCCCTCTTTTTGCGTGTTGGAAAACCACACCGCGCCGGTTATTCTCTCGGCGCGAGCAGGTGGAAATGGTTCTTCTCGAACGTCAGAATCCCCTCGTCGCGGAGCTTGCCCAGCTCCGCCGACATGGCGCTGCGCTCGACGGACAGATAATCCGCCAGCTGCTGGCGCGTGAAGGGGATGTCGAACGCCTCCGAGCCCTGCCGCTGCGCCTCGGCGGAGAGATAGGACAGCAGTTTTTCCTTCGTCGTGCGCTGGCCCAGATGGCTGAGCTTTTCGTTGAAGCGCAGATTCTTGTCCGCCAGATCGGAGAGCAGGTTGCGGATCATCCGCGTGTGGTAAACGCAGGCGGTCGGGCAGGTCGTGAGGATCTGCTGCACGCCGAGCCAGAGCACCGAGCAGTCCTCGTTGGCCTCGACCGCGATGGTGAGCGCCGCGCCGGGCGAGCAGGCGAACGCCTCCGCGAACAGCTGCCCCGGCTGCACCTGGGACACGAGGTTCCGCGCGCCCCAGAAATTCTCCTGCACGATGAGCGCGCTGCCCGAGAGCAGCAGCCCCACGTGGTCGGCCCGGTCGCCGACGCGCAGCAGATATTCGCCCTTTTGATAGTCGGCGCGCCGGGCGTGCAGGCAGGTGAGCATCGAGGAGATCTCGTCCGCCCGGATGCCCGTGAAGAGCGCCGAGCGCCGCAGCACCGGCAAAAATTCCTCCAAAATAATCCCTCCAGACGTTGGATATCCAACTGATTTATTGGATTGATTATAGTATCATCGAACCATGAAAGCAAGAGCCCATTTGAAATAAGAGGGGGAAACCTTCCATGAAACGAAAAATTATCCATATAGATGAAGAAAAATGCAGCGGCTGCGGCGCCTGCGCGGCCGCCTGCCACGAGGGCGCCATCGGCATGGTGAACGGCAAGGCAAAGCTGCTCCGCGACGACTACTGCGACGGCCTGGGCGACTGCCTGCCGGCCTGCCCGACGAACGCCATCACCTTCACCGAGCGCGAGGCCGCCGAGTACGACCGCGCGGCGGTCGAGGCGCACAAGCAGGCCAAGGCGCACGCCGAGGCCCATCCCCGCGCCGAGGGCACGCTGCCCTGCGGCTGCCCCGGCACCACGTCCCGATCGATTGACCGCCGGGAGGAGGCGCCCGCCTGCCAGACCGCTTCGGAGCCCGTCTCCCGCCTGTCCCAGTGGCCGGTGCAGATCAAGCTGGCGCCCGTGAACGCCCCGTATTTTAAGGGCGCGAAGCTGCTGATCGCCGCCACCTGCTCCGCCTACGCCTACGCGAATTTTCACGAGAAGTTCATCCGCGGCCGCGTCACCCTGGTCGGCTGCCCGAAGCTCGACGGCGTCGAGTATGCCGAAAAGCTGACCGCCATCCTGCAGGCCAACGACATCGAGTCCGTCACGGTCGTGCGGATGGAGGTGCCGTGCTGCGGAGGGCTGGTCAACTCCGTCAAGACCGCCCTGCAGCGGAGCGGCAAGTTCATCCCCTGGCAGGTCGTCACCATCTCCACCGAGGGCGAGATCCTCGATTGACCGTTTCCTTCACCAGACTGTGCTGCCGCGTTCCGCGGCGGAAAGGAGCAAATCATGAAATTCCATGTATCCAGCGAATGCATCGGCTGCGGCCTCTGCGCGTCCACCTGCCCCGAGGTCTTTGAGCTGACCGACGAAAACGTCGCCCGCGCCATCGAGGGCGAGGTCCCGGCTGAAAACGAAGAAACCGCGCTCGAGGCCATGGACGGCTGCCCCGTCTCGGCCATCGAACAGGAATAAGGAGACTGAAAATGGAGAATCAGATGTTCTGCTTCCAGTGCGAGCAGACCGCCCACTGCACCGGCTGCACCGGCGCCGCCGGCGTCTGCGGCAAGAAGGCGCCCACCGCCCGCCTGCAGGATGCGCTCACCGGCGCGCTCATCGGCCTGGCGCACGCCTGCGACGGCGCGGCCCAGCCGACCGAGAGCACCTATCAGGCGCTCATCGAGGGCCTGTTCACCACGATCACCAACGTAAACTTCGACGACGAGACCATCACGGACATGATCGCGCGCGTCCACCGCGAAAAGAACGCGCTCGCGCCCCAGTGCTGCGGCTGCGGCTCAAGCTGCGGGCGCAGCGACGACTACGACATGGAGAAGCTCTGGAAGGACGACGAGGACGTGCGCTCGCTCAAATCCCTCATCCTGTTCGGCCTGCGCGGCATGGCCGCCTACGCCTACCACGCGCGCGTGCTGGGCTACCGCGACGAGACGGTCGACCGCTTCTTCTGCGAAGGCCTTTTCGCCGTGGGCGAGGAGCTCACAATGGCGGAGCTGCTGCCCCTCACGCTCAAGGTCGGCGAGGTGAACCTGCGCTGCATGGAGCTGCTGGACAGGGCAAACACCGAGACCTACGGCACGCCCGTGCCCGTTACGGTGCCGCTCACCATCGAAAAGGGCCCGTTCATCGTGGTCTCCGGCCACGACCTGCGCGATCTCAAGCTGCTGCTCGAGCAGACCGCCGGCAAGGGCGTCAACGTCTACACGCACGGCGAGATGCTGCCCGCGCACGCCTATCCCGAGCTCAAGAAATACCCGCAGCTCAAGGGCAATTTCGGCACCGCCTGGCAGAACCAGCAGAAGGAATTTGCCGGCATCCCCGCGCCCGTGCTCTTCACGACGAACTGCCTCATGCCGCCGAAGGACAGCTACCGCGACCGCGTCTTCACGACCGAGGTCGTCTCCTTCCCGGGCCTCGTCCACATTGAAGAGGACAAGGACTTCACGCCCGTCATCGAAAAGGCGCTCGAGCTGGGCGGCTGGGCGGAGGACAAGGCCCTCACCGGCATCAACGGCGGCCACACCGTCACGACCGGCTTCGGCCGCGGCACCGTGCTCGCAAACGCCGGCGCGATCGTCGAGGCCGTCAAAGCCGGCAAGATTTCGCACTTCTTCCTCGTGGGCGGCTGCGACGGCGCCAAGCCCGGCCGCAACTACTACACCGAGTTCGTCAAGCAGACGCCGAAGGACTCTGTGATCCTGACGCTCGCCTGCGGCAAATACCGCTTCAACGATCTCGACCTCGGCACCGTCGCGGGCTTCCCGCGCATCCTCGACATGGGCCAGTGCAACGACGCCTACGGCGCCATCCAGGTGGCCGTCGCCCTCGCGGGCGCGTTCGGCTGCGGCGTCAACGAGCTGCCCTTGTCCTTCGTTCTGTCCTGGTACGAGCAGAAGGCCGTCTGCATCCTGCTGACGCTGCTGCACCTCGGCATTCAGAACATCCGCCTCGGCCCGACGCTGCCCGCGTTCGTCTCGCCGAACGTGCTGAACTATCTCGTCGAGAATTACAACATCGCGCCGATCTCCACACCGGAAGCCGACCTCAAGAGCCTGCTCGGCAAATAAGAAAAAACCGGCGGGGCAAGCCCCGCCGGTTTAGCGATATTCTCCCCGCGCGAAAAGCAGGGCCGCCCGGCGGGCGGCCCTGTTCTGTTTTTACTGCGCTTTTTTGCTCACGGCGTCGAATTCCTCCTCGATCTGCGCGGAGGGCTTCTTCGTGCAGAGCGAGACGACGACGATCACGATGCAGGAGATCACGAACGCGGGCAGCAGCTCGTAGATGCCCCAGACGCCGCCGAGCTTCGAGATCCAGAAGTTCCACACGAAGACCATGACGCCGCCGGAGATCATGCCGGCCACCGCGCCCTCGTAGGTCGTGCGCTTCCAGAAGAGCGAAAACAGCATGAGCGGGCCGAAGGCCGCGCCGAAGCCGGCCCAGGCGAAGTCCACGATCGAGAAGATGACCTTGTTCTGGCCGGTCGCCACGAGAATGGCGAAGACCGAGATGAGCACCAGCACGATGCGCGAGACGGTCATGACCTCCTTGTCGGAGGCCTTTTTGCGGATGAGCCCCTGCCAGACGTTCTTGGAGATGGCGGAGGCGGAGATCAGCAGATAGGAGTCGGACGAGCTGATCGCGGCCGCGAGGATGCCCGCGCACACGAGTCCGGCCAGCACCGGCGGGATGAGCTTGGTCGCCATGAGGATGAACACGTTCTCCGTGTTGCCGGAGCCGTAGGTCATGTAGGCGGTGGGGAAGAGCACGCGGCCGATCACGCCGATGGCCACGGCGCTGGCGAGCGAGATGACGACCCAGATCGTCGCGACGCGGCGCGAGCGGGTCAGCTCATGCTCGGAGCGGATGCCCATGAAGCGCAGCAGCACCTGCGGCATGCCGAAGTAGCCGAGGCCCCAGGCCAGCGTCGAGACGATGGAGAGAAGCGTGTAGGGTGCGGCGTCCCCGAAGAGCGCGGCGCCGTTCGCCGCCTCGCCCGTCGGCGTGGCGGAGGTCACAAAGCTCCAGAAGCCGGGGATCTGCTGCGCGTTCGAGACGACCGCGCCGATGCCGCCCGCGGCCAGCGTGCCGAGCGTCAGCACCGTGACGAGCGCGATCAGCATGACGATGCCCTGCATGAAATCGGACGCGCTCTCCGCGAGGAAGCCGCCCAAAAACGTGTAGGCCAGCACGAACACGGCGGCCACGATGACCATGGTGTTGTAGTCGGCCCCGAAGAGCTGGCTGAACAGCTTGCCGCAGGCCACGAGGCAGCTGCCGGCGTAGGGGGTGAAGAAGACGATGATCATGATGGAGGCGATCGTCATGAGGATCTTCTTCTTCTCATGGAAGCGGTTGGAGAAGAAGTCCGGGATCGTGATGGCGTCGACCTTCACGCTGTAGCGGCGCAGCCGCTTGGAGACGATGAGCCAGTTGAGATAGGTGCCGACCGCGAGGCCGATGGCCGTCCAGCTGGCGCTGGCGAGGCCCGACCAGTAGGCCAGGCCGGGCAGACCCATGAGCAGCCACCCGGACATGTCCGAGGCCTCGGCGCTGAAGGCCGCGACCCACGGGCCGAGCGAGCGCCCGCCCAGGAAGTAGGCCTCGGGGTTGCGGTTGGCCCGCTTGGCGAAATACAGGCCGATGCAGATGACCAGGCCCATATAGATGATCATGGAGACAAGATGCTGTAAATTTTCTCCCGACATAGTGGATTTCCCTTCTTTTCTCTTGACACATTACGTTTTATAATGTATAACATGATAAAACAATATGGTTGCATTGTAGCGTACCGATCGCCAAAAAGCAAGAGGGAAACTGTATGAATTTGAATAAATATGAAATTTTCTGCAGGACGGCCGAGCTGCGCTCGCTGACGCGGGCCGCGGAGGCGGCGGGCGTCACGCAGTCGGCCGTGAGCCACATCGTGGCCGATCTCGAGCAGGAATTCGGCTGCCCGCTGCTCGTGCGCTCGCGCACGGGCGCGCGGCTGACCGTCCAGGGAGAAAAGCTGCTGCCGTATTTCCGCGCGGTCGTCGCGGCCGAGGCGCGGCTGCGGCAGGAGGCGGCGGAGCTGCACAGCCCGACGGCGGGGCTCGTGCGCATCGGCGCGTTCACCTCGGTTGCCGTCCACTGGCTGCCCGGCATCCTGAAGGAGTTCCAGAAGGCCTGGCCCGAGGTCGAGATCCGCCTGTCGAACGGCGACTACCAGGACGTCAACACCTGGCTCTCGGAGGGCAGCGTCGACGTGGGGTTTCTGACGCTGCCGACGGAGCTCGGCTGCCGGACCGTGCCGCTCATGTCCGACCGGCTGCTCGCGGTGCTGCCGCCCGAGCATCCGCTCGCGGCAAAGGAGCGCGTCAACCTGCGCGAGCTCGGCGGCGAGAGCTTCATCAGCCTGCTCGAGGGCTCGAACCAGGACGCGCGCCGCGCGCTCGAGGCCGCGGGCGTGAATCCCGCCGTGCGCTACGTCACCAAGGACGACTACGCGATCATCGCCATGGTCGGCCAAGGGCTGGGCGTGAGCATCATGCCGGAGCTGCTGCTGCGCGGCCGCACCGAGGGCGTCCGCGTGGCGGAGATCGACCCGCCTGTGAGCCGCACGATCGCCCTGGCCTACGCGCCGGGGCGCGAGCCGAGCCCCTCGGCGGAGCGCTTCGCCGCGTGCGTGTCAGAGTGGGTCAGGCGCCACTCATGAACGGACACGCGAAAAATGGACAGGAAAATGAAGAGGAGGGGACGCGCATGGACTGCCGGCTGATCGCGCTTGATCTCGACGGAACGCTGCTGAACCGGGAAAAACAGATCCCGCCGGAGAATCTGGCCGCGCTGGAGAAGGCGCACCGCGCCGGGATCGTGCTGGTGCCGGCCTCCGGCCGCAGCCGCGCGGGCATCCCCGACTGCGTGAAGGCGGCGCCGTACTTCCGCTATTTCATCACGAGCAACGGCGCCTCGGTCTGGGACCGGGCGCGCGGCGAGGAGATCTGGTCCGCGCCCATCGCGCCGGAGCTGGCCCTGCGCGCGCTGGCGGCGCTGGGGGAGATGGACGGCGAGACGGACGTCTACGCCGACGGCGGCGGGCTCATTGGGGCGGCATCCCTTAAAAGGCTGGCGGAGTTCCCAATGCCCGCGCGGCAGCTCGCCTATATCCGCGCCACGAGGCGGCCCGTCGCCTCGCTGAGGGACGCGGTGGCGGCCGCGCGCTCGGTCGAGCTCATGCAGATCCTTCTGCGCGAGCCCGCGCAGAAGCAGGCCCTGATCGCCCGGCTGCGGGAGCAGTTTCCCGGGCTCTCGGTCGTGACCTCGATGGACAACAACATCGAGCTGAACAGCGCCCGCGCGGGCAAGGGCGCGGCGCTCACGGCGCTCTGCGGGCTGCTCGGCATCCCGACGGAGCAGACCGCCGCCTTCGGCGACGAGCAGAACGACCTGCCCATGCTCCGCGCGGCGGGGCTCGGCATCGCGATGGGCAACGCGCAGCCGGAGGTCCGGGCCGCGGCCGGTCTTGTGACCGGCACGAACGAGGAGGCCGGCGTCGCGCAGGCAATTTTCCGGCTGCTGGAGAACTGAAAACCGTCTGTCGTTTCCGGGGCTGTCCGCCGTCCCCGGAGACGACAGATTTTTTCTCATTTTCTTCCGTCAAATATCACAAAATTCTTGACAAGATCGCGGGATTATTCTATGATGTCCTTGTAAAAGGGACTAAAACAGAATAGTGTACACAACATAAAGACATTTGGCTGCTGCATGGAAACGGAGGAACTTCCATGGAAAACATGATGGACGCGATTGTCAAGCCGACCCCCGCGGAAGGACTGATCCTGACCCGGGTTCCCGTGCCGGAACCCAAGGCGGGCGAGGTGCAGATCAAGATCCACAAGACGGCGATCTGCGGCTCGGACGTGCATATCTACAAGTGGAACCAGTGGGCCCAGCAGCATGTGAAGCCGCCCCAGGTCATCGGCCACGAGTACGTGGGCGAGATCTCGGCGCTGGGCGAGGGCGTGAACGAGTACAAGATCGGCCAGCGGGTCAGCGGCGAGGGCCACATCACCTGCGGCCACTGCCGCAACTGCCATTCCGGCAATATCCAGTGGTGCAAGCACCACGTCGGCGTCGGCGTCGACCGCGACGGCGCGTTCGCCGAGTACGTCTGCATCCCCGCGCGCAACGTCATCCTGATCGACGAGTCGCTGCCCGAGGACATCGTCTCGTTCTTCGACGCCTTCGGCAACGCGACGCACACGGCGCTCATGTTCCCGCTGGTCGGCGAGGACGTGCTCATCTCCGGTGCGGGCCCGATCGGCATCATCGCGGTGGGCATCTGCAAGTACGCGGGCGCGCGGCGCGTCGTCATCACCGACATGAACGAGTACCGCCTGGAGCTCGCGCGCAAAATGGGCGCCGACGCGGCCGTGAACGTCGCCAAGGAGGACATCAGCGAGATCATGCACAAGCAGGGGCTGACCGAGGGCTTCGACGTGGGTCTGGAGATGTCGGGCAGCGGCGCGGCCTTCACGCAGATGATCTCCGTCATGCGCAACGGCGGCAAGATCAGCCTGCTCGGCCTCGGCGACAAGGACATTCTCGTGGACATGAACCAGATCATCACCAAGGGCCTGACGCTCCAGGGCATCTACGGCCGGAAGATGGACAACTGGCACCAGATGTCGTATATGGTGCAGGGCGGGCTCGATCTCTCGCCCGTCATCACGCACCGCTTCCACTACACCGAGTTCCAGAAGGGCTTCGATGCGATGATGAGCGGTCAGTCGGGAAAAGTGGTACTGGACTGGACGAAGAAATAGGAGGAAGCAGCCATGAAAACCGCATTGCAGGATATCCGGAAACAGCTGGACGAGATCCGCGCGTCCGGCACCTGGCGCGAGGAGCGCGTCATCACCACGCCGCAGACCTCCCGCATCGACACGACTGAGAAGAAAAACGTCGTGAACCTCTGCGCCAACAACTATCTCGGCCTCTCGGCCAATCCGAATCTGATCGCGGCCGCCAAAAAGAGCTACGACGAGTGGGGCTTCGGCCTCAGCTCCGTGCGCTTCATCTGCGGCACGCAGAAGATCCACAAGGAGCTCGAGGCGCGCATCGCGCGCTTCGTCGGCACCGACGACGCCATCCTCTATTCCTCGTGCTTCGACGCCAACGGCGGCCTGTTCGAGACGCTGCTGGGGCCCGAGGACGCGGTCGTCTCGGACGAACTGAACCACGCCTCCATCATCGACGGCATCCGTCTGTGCAAGGCCAAGCGCTACCGCTACAAGAACAACAATATGGACGACCTGCGCCTGCAGCTGCAGGACGCGCGCGCCTCGGGCTGCAAAAAGATCCTCATCGCGACCGACGGCGTGTTCTCCATGGACGGCTACATCGCGAATCTCAAGGGCATCTGCGATCTTGCGGACGAGTTTGACGCGCTCACGATGGTCGACGACAGCCATGCGGTCGGCTTCATGGGCGAGCACGGCCGCGGCACGCCGGAGTTCTGCGGCGTCATGGGCCGCATCGACATCGTGACCGGCACGTTCGGCAAGGCGCTGGGCGGCGCGTCCGGCGGCTACACCGCCTCGCGGCAGGAGATCGTCGATCTGCTGCGGCAGCGCTCGCGCCCGTATCTGTTCTCAAACACTGTGGCCCCGGCCATCTGCGCCGCCACGATCGAGACGATCAACCTGCTCGAGGCCTCGACCGAGCTGCGCGACCGCGTCCACGCGAACGCGCGCTACTTCCGCGCCGGGATGGAGAAGCTGGGCTTCGACCTGCTGCCCGGCGAGCACCCGATTGTCCCCGTCATGCTCTATGACCCGAAGGTCGCGCAGGAATTCGCGCGCCGGATGCTCGAGAAGGGCGTTTACGTCGTGGGCTTCTGCTATCCCGTCGTGCCGAAGGGCCGCGACCGCATCCGTACGCAGATCTCCGCCGGCCACACGAAGGAGGATCTGGACTTCGCGATTCGCTGCTTCGGCGAGGTCAAAAAGGAAATGGGGATCTGACCCACAGAGACACAGACCGCCCTCCCGGAACATCCGGGAGGGCGGTTTTTGCAGGCGCAGAAAAGGGCTGCCGCTTTTCGCGGCAGCCCTGCGGTGTCGGATATCGGAAAATCAATCATTCATCAGGCGGCGTACTTTACAGTGGTGATGCTGTCGGACTCCTGCGAATAGGTGGAGATGCGGGAGACGCACTTCATGATGCTGGTGACGGATTTCAGGTTTCTGCCAAGCGCGTAGGTCATGTCGATTGCGTACCAGTTTCCGTTGACGTATACCTTGTTCCATGCGTGGTAGGTCTTACCGGCGTAACCCTTGGTGATGACGCAGGGGATGTTCTGGCTGCGGCACAGCGCGGCGAACAGGGACGAGAGATCGTAGCAGATGCCGGTGTTGGAAGCGAGCGTCCTGGCGGTGTCGGGAAGATACGCGGTAACTTTGCCGGAGGTGATTTCGTTTGCGAAGGACTTGTTGAATTTATAGTTCGCGGAAATGAACTTGTAGAACGCGATGACTTTCGCTTCGTCGGTCGCGAGGCCCTTGCAGAGCTGGGCGGATTTGGCGCCGACGGCGTCCGTGGCGGAGAAGGTGACTTCCGTGGTGCTGATGAGATAAGGGGCCATTTCGCTTTCCAGGGTCACATCGACGCTCGCGCTTGCATAGGTGGAATAGGACTTTCCGCTGATGTTGTGGTAAACCGTGATCGTGTAGGTGCCGTTGCCGTTTTCAAACGCGTAGGTGCAGGCCGTGCCGTTGTTGTAGTCGTAATACCGGGTTACGGAGTTGTGGGTGACGCCGATTTTTACGATGGAGGTGAAGCCGGACTGATCGTTTACGGTGAAATAACCCTGCGCGGCGGTGCTGGTGTCGATCGTGTCGACAGAGGCGGCGCTCACGGCGGGGGCTGCGGCAAGGATGGAGATGGCGACAAGCAGAAGGATGCTGATCATACGGACAGAGCGTTTCATGGGAGTTTCTCCTTTCGGTAACTGGCTGCCAACCCGTGAGGGTAAGGCCCTGTAGCTTTGCGTCGCCGCCTTTCGACGGTTTTGCTATTGTCGTTTGAGATGCCCGAAGTCACGCTTCGCCGGCATCCGAACTACGGTTATTCAGTTTTTAGGCGACAAAAAAGAGCTCTCGCATTCGGTAACTGGCTGCCAACCGCACTAGGTAAGGCCCTGTAGCTTTGCGTCGCCGCTTTTCAACGGTTTTGCTATTATCGTCCAAAAACTCGTTCCAGATCATCTCTGATCTATTTATAGGATAACACGGCTTTCCGAAAAGTCAAGGGGTTTTTCAAAGTTTTCTGGGAAAAAGTTGCGGTTACATTCTGAAAACCAGTGATTTTCAGAATGTAACCGAATTTTCCTCAGAATGTCGCGACTTCCTGCTGGGCGGGCTTGGCGCTCTCCACCGAGACGGCCGAGAGGATCGGGCCGACGCCCTTGTAGAGCGGGTGGAACTTGACCTCGACCTTGGCCAGCACCTCGACCCACTCGCGGGCCTTGAGACTCGCGCTGTCCTCGTACTTGCAGGGCAGGCCCATGAAGGTGATGTCGGCCTCACAGCAGGTCATGACGAAGCGGCCCGGGGCGAACATCCCGTCCTTCTCGCGGCGCAGGCGCGCGACCTGGCCTTTAAACCGGACGGTCTTGCCGGTGTACTTCTTGGGCTCCTCCGTGATGTCGCGGTAGAACAGAGCGTAGTCCTCGTCCTTGATCTCGACGATGGGCGCGTTCAGATCGAACGGGAGCGGGTCCTCGATGTCGTCGTACTGCGTGTGGCCGTCGGCGAAATCGTAGGCGATGTCGATGCGGCGGTTCACGGCGCGGGCAATCTTGTGGAAGGGCATGATGTCGGTCCCGACGGGCATCCGGTTAAACACGACCATCTGCGCGCCCGAGAGCTTGTCGACCACGAGCGAGCGCATGTTGGCGTTGTAGCTCATAAAGCTCGTCGCGTCGGCGAACATGACCTCCTGCGCGATCTGCCAGTCGTCCGGCGTCTTGAGATAGAAGTCGGCGGCCATGTGCATGCCGTTGAGCTCGGCGACCACGCGCTCGGCCCGGTGCTTCTTGAGCAGGGCCTGCAGCTTTTCGGGGCTCAGATCCTCGTACTCGAGCACCTCCTGGTAGACGCAGTCGTGGGGGTAGGCGGAGAGGTCGTATTCCTCCTCGCCCTCCTCCAGAACGAGCAGCAGCGTGCGCTCGCCCGCGTTGAAGCGCTCGTCCTCGAGCGTTTCCTGGATAAACTTGGTCTTGCCGGATTCCAGAAATCCGGTGAAGACGTACATGGGAACGGGCATTGTATTCCTCCCCGGTTATTTCGCGGCCCCGAACAGGGCGGCGATGGCGCTTTCGTTGATCTTCGAGCCGATCACGCAGACGCGGCCCGTGACCATGGCGCAGCCGCTGCGGATGTCGGGTTCGCCCGGAACGTAGTCGAAGTGGATCCAATCCTCGCCCTCGGCGCTGGCGACGTAGCCCTTCGCGCGGAGGATGATGCCGTAGGTCTGCTCGTCCTCGAGCGCTTTGAGGATCTTCTCAATTTCGGCGCGGGTGAACTTTTTGTGCGTCTCCTCGCCCCAGCTGGTGAAGACCTCGTCGGCATGGTGGTGATGATGGTGATGCTCGTGCTCGTCCTCGCCGTCCTCGTCGTGATGATGGTGATGCTCGTGCTCATCCTCGTCGTCGTCGTGATGGTGGTGGCAGCCGCAGTGATCGTCGTCGTCATCGTCGTCGTCGTCGTGATGATGGTGATGCTCGTGCTCGTCCTCATCCTCGTCCTCGTGATGGTGATGGGCCTCTTCCTCGAGCTTTTCGAGCTCGTCCGCGATCGAGGTGCGCTGCTCCATGGCCTCCATGAGCTGCTTGCCCGTGAGCTGCGGCCACGGCGTCGTCACGATGACGGCGGCCTGGTTATGCTCGCGCAGCAGGGCGACGCACTGATCGAGCTTCTCCTCGGAGACGGAGTCGGTGCGGCTGAGGATGATGGTGTTGGCGGTCTCGATCTGGTTGTTGTAGAATTCGCCGAAGTTCTTGATGTACATTTTGCACTTGGTCGCGTCGGCCACGGTCACGAAATTGCCGAGCTGCACGGTGTCGCTTGTCACCTTGCGCACGGCGCCGATCACGTCGGAGAGCTTGCCGACGCCGGACGGCTCAATGAGGATGCGGTCGGGCGCGTACTCGTCGATGACCTTGTGGAGCGCTCTGCCGAAATCGCCCACGAGGCTGCAGCAGATGCAGCCGGAGTTCATCTCGGTGATCTGAATGCCGGCCTCCTTGAGGAAGCCGCCGTCGATGCCGATTTCGCCGAACTCGTTCTCAATGAGCACGAGCTTTTCGCCGGCATAGGCCTCTTTGATCATTTTCTTGATGAGCGTCGTCTTGCCGGCGCCCAGAAAGCCGGAGTAAATATCAATTTTTGTCATGGGAAAACACCTTCAGTTTCTTTCGAGAATTATCAACAGTATAGCACGTTCCGCCCGCAACATCAAGCAATCCGACGGGAATTCTTGGATAAGGCGGCGAAAATCGATTGACAAACGCGCACCGGTATGATAAGATTATTTCCGCATCTGAAAGCAACCTCATTCGGAGAGATGTCCGAGCGGTTTAAGGAGCCGGTCTTGAAAACCGGTGACGCAGAAATGCGCCGTGGGTTCGAATCCCACTCTCTCCGCCATTCTTTCCCAATACTGACTTTTTTCGACCTGCGGAAGTACCCAAGAGGCCGAAGGGGCTCCCCTGCTAAGGGAGTAGGTGTCTAATAAGCACGCGCGAGTTCAAATCTCGCCTTCCGCGCCAGGAAAGCGCTCCGAAACAGCTGTTTCGGAGCGCTTTTCGTCTGCCCGCCCGGGTGCTTTCAATTGACATTTCACTGGGAAAGTTATATGATTGAATTATCTTAATATGGGATGTTCCCCAAAAGCTGGATTTTAGAAAAGGAGAGACAGACAGTATGAAAAGAGTCCTTGTTATTCTTTTGGTTGTGCTTCTGCTTGCAACGAATGCCGGTGCGGTCAGCCTGTACGTGGATTACGCGCAGATCAAGACAGATGTCATGCCGACGATCGTTGGCGGACGGACACTGGTGCCCATGCGCGCGATTTTTGAAGCGCTCGGCGCAACTGTGGAGTGGGACGGACCGAGCAGAACCGCCACCGGCGTTTTGGGGGACAAGACGGTTGCCATCCAGATTGACAATACGACCGCATATGTAAACGGCGAAGCAAAGACGCTCGATGTCCCCGCGAAGATCATCGGTGGGCGGACAATGGTTCCGGCGCGGTTTGTCTCAGAATCGCTCGGTTGCTCGGTTACCTGGGACGGCGAGACGCAGACGGCTGCCGTAGCTAACGTGCTGAACGGGCAGAAAATCTATATCACGAAGACAGGAAAGCATTTCCACATCGACAGTACCTGCAACGGCGGGACCTATTTTGAGTGCACGCTTGCTCAGGCAATGGGAATGGGGCTGACGCCCTGCGGAAAGTGTATCGGAAACTGAGATTCGGTTTTTACGCCGGAGCGGACAGATCGTTCGCTCCGGCGTTTTGCCGCCCGGGTTGCATTTGCCGTCCGCGCGCGCTAGAATAGAGGGAAAGTAAAAGAAGGAGGCGGCAGATATGTGGGATTATCTCCTTAAAAACGGAACGCTGGTCGACGGCACCGGGCGGCCGGGTTTCCGGGGCGATCTGGCGGTGCAGGCCGGAAAAATCGCGGCCGTCGGGCGGCTGGACGCCCAAAACGCCCGGCAGACGCTGGACGTGTCGGGCCTGAGCGTCACGCCGGGCTTCATCGACATCCACCGCCACGCGGATGCGGCGGCCTTCCGCCCCGGCTTCGGGCAGCTGGAGCTCAAACAGGGGCTCACGACGATCCTGAACGGCAACTGCGGGCTCTCAGCCGCGCCCTGCCCGGCGCACAAAAAGGAAATCTGCGACTATCTCGAGCCCGTGCTCGGCCGGGTGGACGAGCGCGTCCCGACGGACAGCATCGCGGCCTACCGCGCGGGCGCGGCGCAGCTGGCGCTGCCCCTGAACATCGGCATGCTCGCGGGCGGCGGCACCATCCGCGCCGCGGCGGCGGGCTTCGAGACGGAGCACCTGGACGGCGCCCAGCTCGCGCGCGTCCACGCGCTCTTGGAGGGGGCGCTCTCGGACGGGGCGCTCGGCGTCTCGCTCGGTCTCGGCTACGCGCCCGAGTGCTTCTACACGACGGATGAGCTCATCGAGGCCCTGCGGCCCCTCGCCGGGACGGGCACGGTCGTCACCGTGCACATGCGGCAGGAGGGCAGCGGCGTCGAAACGGCGCTGGAGGAGATGCTGACGGTTTCCGGCGCGCTTAAAACGCCCGTGCACATCAGCCATCTCAAGAGCATCGGCAAGGCGAACTGGCGCTCGTGCACGCCGCGGATGCTCGCGCGGCTGGCGCAGGCGCGGGACGAGGGCCTGGACGTCTCCTGCGACGTGTACCCCTACACGGCTGGCTCGACGCAGCTCATCCACATCCTGCCGCCCGAGTGCCAGACCGGCGGGCTCGCGGAGCTCAGCCGGAACCTGCGCCGCCCGGAGTTCCGCCGCCGGGTAAAAGAGCGCATGCAGACGGGCACGGATTTTGAAAATATCACGATGCTGGTCGGCTTTGAAAACATCGTGATGTCGAGCCTTCGCGGCGAAAAGAACCAGCGCTGGGCGGGCATGAGCGTGCTGGACGCCGCGCGCGACCGCGGGCAGGAGCCCTACGACTGCCTGTTCGACCTCCTGGCGGACGAGGAATGCTCGATTACGATGATCGACTTCATCGCCCACGAGGACGACATTGCGGACGCGCTGCGCAGCCCTCTCAGCTGCGTGATCTCCGACAGCACCTATCCCACGGCGGGCCGCTGCCATCCGCGCGTCTACGGCACCTTCGTGCGCCTTTTGGAGCGCTACGTGCGCGAAAAGCGCGTGCTGACGCTCGAGCAGGCGGTCGAGAAGATCACCTCGAAGCCGGCGGCGCTGTTCTCGCTCAGGGGCAAGGGCCGCCTCGCCGAGGGGCTGGACGCCGACCTCTGCGTGTTCGATCCCGCCGCGCTGCGCGAGCGCGGCACCTATGAAAATCCCGCGCAGTACCCCGAGGGAATGCGCCACGTCTTCGTCGCGGGCCGACCGGCCATCCTGAACGGCGAATTCACGGGCGAAGCGAACGGGAAAATGCTTTGACATACTCCCACAGCTTACGCAGTGGGCTTTCTCGTAAAATAATCTGTAAGACAGACAAGGGCTGCCGCGATTGCGGCAGCCCTTAACTTTATCAATCCGTGGAAAAGACGCTCAGATGAACAGGTTGACGTTGGATTCCTCGGCGTCGCCCAGGTAGGCGCCGACGCCGCCCAGCTCCACGCCCTCGATCAGCTCCTCCTCCTTGATGCCCATGACGTCCATGCTCATGGTGCAGGCGACGATCTTGACGCCCTGCGCGATGGCCTTGCGGATGAGCTCCTCGAGGGAGTCGACGTTCTTGTCCTGCATGATTTTCTTCATCATGGCGGTGCCCATGCCGCCCATGTTCATGCGCGAGAGCTTGAGCTTGCCGCTGCCGCGCGGGAGCATCGCGCCGAACATGGATTCCATGAACGTCTTTTTGACGGGCTGCTTTTTGGACTTGCGCAGCACCGTGAGGCCCCAGAAGGTGAAGAACATCGTGACGGGCCGGCCCATGGCGGCCGCGCCGTTGGCGATGATGAAGCTCGCGAGCACCTTGTCGAGATCGCCGGAGAAGACGATGATCGTCTTGCCCTGCGGCGTGTCGCGCACGACGGGGGCCGAGGCCGCGCCGCCCTTGCGCAGAAGGGCCGTGTAGTCGCCGCCGTCGCGGCCGGTCGAGACGAGCGTGTTGCCCGTGCGGCGGCACCAGGCCGCGATGTCGCGCGTGAAGCCGGGGTCGGAGGCCGAGACCTCGAGCAGCGTGCCGTCCTTGAGGGTCTTCATCGTCTCGAAGACCTTCATGATGGGGCCGGGGCACTGCAGGCCGCTGCAGTCGAGGCGCATGGAGGCGGGCTTTTCCGCGGGCTCCGGCGAGCCGCTGTCGAGCACGGGCGTGGCGTCAAGCTCGCCGCCCGGCGTATAGTGCGTGGACTGATAGAAGCGCGTGCCGCCCGGATAGACGAGCACGTTTTTGAAGCCGTTCTGCATGAGGATGCGCGCGGCGTTGTAGGCGCGCACGCCGATGGCGCAGAAGACGATGGTGGTCTTGCCGGGGTCAAGCTCGGAGAGCCGGCCGCGCAGCTCGCCGAGGGCGATGTGCTTGGCGTTCGGCAGCGTGAAGGCCATGAGCTCCACGGCCTCGCGCACGTCGAGCAGCACCGCGTCCGGGTCCTTGTCGGGCGCGTCCCAGCCTGCGAAGCGGACGAGGCCGCGGATCACGTTCTGCGCCGTAAAGCCCGCCATGTTGACGGGGTCCTTGGCCGAGGAGTAGGGAGGCGCGTAGGCGAGCTCCAGCTCCGTGAGCGCCTCGACGCCGCCGCCCAGGCGGAGCGTCGCCGCGATCGTGTCGATGCGCTTGTCGACGCCGTCCCGGCCGACGATCTGCGCGCCGAAGAGCTTTTTGCCGTCCGGGGAGAAGATCAGCTTCAGAATCATAGGCGCCGCGCCGGGATAGTAGCCCGCGTGGGAGTTCTGGCTGATCGTGACGGTCTCGTAGTCGCGGCCGCGCGCGAGACCGCGCTTCTGCAGCGCTTTCTCGTTCGCGCCGGTCGAGGCGGCCGTGAGATCGAACACGCGGGCGACCGAGGTGCCCTGCGTGCCGCGGTAGCGCTCGTCCAGCCCCGCGATGTTGTCGGCCGCGATGCGGCCCTGCTTGTTGGCGGGCCCGGCCAGGGGCACCATGGCCTTGTCCCCGGAGACGAGATCGGTGATTTCAATGACGTCTCCGACCGCGTAGATGCTGGGGTCGGAGGTGAGAAGCGAGTCGCTCACAACCACGCCGCCGCGCGCGTTGACCTCGAGTCCGGCGGCCCGGGCGAGCTCGCTGTTGGGCTTCACGCCGATGGAGAGGATGACGAGCTCGGCCGAGACGGTCTCGCCGCTCTTGAGCGCGACCGTGACCTCCTTCGCGCCGTCCGTGAAGCTGCTCACGCCGTCGCCCAGATGCAGGCGGACGCCGTTCTGCTCGAGCTGCTCGTGCAGCAGCTGGGCCATCTCGAAGTCGAGCGGGGCCATGACCTGGTCCAGCATTTCGACGATCGTGACGGCCAGGCCCGCGCGGCGCAGGTTTTCAGCCATCTCGAGGCCGATGAAGCCGCCGCCCACCACGACGGCGCTCTTCAGATGCGCCTCCGAGACGAGCGCGCGGATGCGCACGGCGTCCTCGACGGTCCAGAGCGTCTGCACGCGCGGGGAGTCGATGCCGGGGATCGGCGGGCGCACGGGCGAGGAGCCTGTGGCGAGCACGAGCGTGTCGTAGGGAAGGGAATATTCCTCGCCCGTCTCGAGATTCCTGACGGCGACGGTCCTGGCCGCGCGGTCGATCAAGACGGCCTCGCTGCGCACGCGCACGTCGACGCGGAATTTTTTCTTCATGGCCTCGGGCGTCTGCAGCAGCAGCGACTGGCGCGCGGGGATGACGCCGCCCACGTGGTAGGGCAGGCCGCAGTTGGCATAGGAGATGTTGTAGCCGCGCTCGAGCAGGGTGATCTCCGCCGTCTCGTCGAGACGGCGCAGTCTGGCCGCGCAGCTGGCGCCGCCCGCGACGCCGCCGATAATGACTACCTTTTTCATGATGCATCCTCCTGATTGTTCTTTTTCCTCGAGGGCTTTACCACAAAGCCGAGCAGCAGCCCGATGACGCCGCCGTAGACGGTGGAGACGAAGGGGTTGGACGAGATGGCGCAGGTTCCGGTCGCGCAGCCGACGAGCCGGTAATAGAGCCAGCCGCCCGCGGCGCCCGCGAGCGTCAGGATCAGCACCGGCAGCCAGGGCAAAATGCGTTTTTTCATGGCGAAGCCTCCTGTTCGTTCTTTTAATATCAGTATAAGCGGAGGGATTGGATTCTTCTGTGATTTTATCACACAGCCGAAAAAAAGTGTCCCGTGTTGTCCGGCGCGAAAGGCATTGCGCAAATCGCGGGGAGGCTATATAATGGAAAAAACGGCAGGGGGCGGCAGGATGGAACTCGAGCGGGCATTTCCGGTCTGGGACAAGCTGACACAGCGGCAGCGCGAGGCGCTGTCCGAGGCGGCCCGCTGCCGCCGCGTCCCGGCGGGGACGATGCTGCACAACGGCGCGGCCGACTGCGTGGGGCTGTTTCTCGTCTGCACGGGGCAGCTGCGGGCGTTCATCCTCTCGTCCGAGGGTCGGGAGGTCACGCTCTACCGGCTCTTTGAGCGGGACATGTGCCTGTTTTCCGCCTCGTGTATGCTGCACAGCATCCAGTTTGACCTCGCGATCGAGTCCGAGAAGGACACGGAGCTCTGGGTCATCCCGCCCGACGTGTACAAGTCCGTGATGGCGGAGAACGCCGCCGTCGCAAATTACACGAACGAGCTCATGGCCGCGCGCTTTTCCGAGGTCATGTGGCTGGTGGAGCAGATCCTGTGGCAGCGGTTCGACAGGCGGCTGGCGGAATTTCTTTTGACCGAGAGCGCGCTCGAGGGCGCAGACGCGCTGCCCATCACGCACGACCGGATCGCCGCGCACCTCGGCACGGCGCGCGAGGTCGTGACGCGGATGCTGCGCTATTTCCAGGCCGAGGGCATGGTGCGCCTTACGCGCGGCAGCGTGGTGCTGACGGATCGCGAGGCGCTGAAAAAGCTGGCCGGGTCATAATCGCCGGAAAGCATGGGCGTATAAGAAAGCGTGTCTCCGCGGCGGCGGAGACACGCTCTTTTTATAGAATTTTCCCGTCCTTCAGGCGGAAGCGCAGCTGCTGCGGCTCGCCGTGCAGGCGCCAGTGGATCTCCATGAGGCCGCGCTCCTGGGTGACGCGGATGTCCTCCGCCTCCGCCAGCGCCTCGGCGCGGCGCACCTGCCCGCGCGTCTCCGGCGTCCGGTCGTCCGAGGTGAAGTGCACGGCGCCGAACAGGAAGCCCGTCTCCAGCAGCACGCGGCTCTGGTCGGGCGTAAGCCCCGTGTCCGGACGGAGAAAATACACGTCCGGGTCGTTCCAGAACACGCGGCCGTTCAGATGCGCGCGCCAGACGGTGTTTTGGATGGAGGGCAGCGTGCCCACGCGCTCGCGGTGGGCCAGGCGCATCGCGAGCCCGGCGTCCCAGGAGGGCGTCACGTCGCAGCCGATGCGCATGTATTCGGTCTGGCCGAAGCAGGCGAAGAACGGCGCGCCGCAGGCGAGGATCGGGCAGTCGCCCGCGCACTCGCGCAGCAGGCGGACGGCGTCGTACATGAGCTCGCCCCTCGTGCGGCCGGGCTTCGGGCGGACGCAGGCCGCATAGAGAAAATCGAGCTTGAAGAACCCGAAGCCGAGCGCGCGCAGGCGGGAGAAGACCTCCTTCAGGTATGCGCGCACCGCTTCGTTTTCAATGTCGAGCGCGCCGAAGCCGCTCCAGTTGGAGCCGCAGGAGACGACCTGGCCGAGCTCGTCCCGCACGAGCCAGTCGGGGTGCTCGCGCCAGAGGGCGCTCTTCTGCTCGCACGCGAACGGCGCCAGCCAGATGCCGGGCGTCATGCCCTTTTCGCGGATGGCCGACGCGGAGGGCCCCAGCCCATTGGGGAATTTCCGGGGGTCGGGCGTCAGCCAGTCGCCCACGAAGGGCTCGAAGCCGTCGTCGATCTGGAAGATGTCGCCCTCGGCGCTCTCGAGATCCCGCAGGATGGTCTGCTCCGAGATGTCCTGTCCGTGCCGGTACCAGGAGGTGTAGCCCGAGACGGGGCGGCCCTTGGGCGCGGGCACCTGCAGGGCGTCAAAGTAGCGCGCGAGCACCTCGTCCCGCCCGCCCGAAAGAAACAGCAGGTCGAGCGCGGCCCAGCGGCGCGTCAGCACGCGCCCGGCGCAGTCCTTCCGCGCCTCGAGCGTGCCGGCCGGCAGGTCGGCGTAGAGAACCGTCCAGCCCGTGTCCTCGCACAAGGAGCCCGCGAGCGTGCAGGCGTTCTCCGTGCGGACGTAGCCGTAGCCGAAGCCGTGGAAATAGCCCTTCCGGCGGCGGTACTCCGTGAAGTCGTAGTCGCCGTAGCCGCGCAGCTGATATTTTTTGACAAGGAAGCCGGGCCGGCCGAGCAGCCCCCGCATGGCGTCGCGCCGCGTGAGCTCGCGGCTGTCGGTCCAGGACTGGTAGCCGTTCAGATAAACCCGCGCGTCGGGCGGGAAGGCGAGCGGCGTTTTGCACGCCACGCGCCGCAGCGTGACGCTGCTCTCGGGCTCGAGCGTGAGCCGCACGCGGTCCTCCTCCAGACGCACCTCGCACACGAGGCCGGGCCCCGCGCAGCTGTCCCGGAAGCGGAGGCACTGCGCCCGGCCGCCCTGCTCGTATTCGACAAGAAAATCAAATGTTCTCATGCTTGGCCCCCGCGATTTCGCTGAGGATGCGCTTTTCCTGATAGCGCGTCAGGGCGACGCCGCCCAGCGCGCAGAACACGGCCGCCACGATGGCGGTGATGCGGTAGCCGGAGCCGTTCGCGCGGTCGATTGCGGCGATGCTCGTGAAGAGCAGCATGGCGACGCTCTGGCCCATCTTGAACGTGAAGGTGCGGGCGGCGAAGAACATGCCCTCACGGTTCTCGCCCGTCTTGAGCGCGTCGCTCTCGGCGACGTCCGCGACCATGGCCTGCTGCAGGATGCCGAGAATCGCCATCGGCACCGCCGCGAGAGCGGCGATCACGACGCCCCAGACGATGCCGGGGATGCCGAAGCGGCCGGCCTGCGAGGCCAGGGCCATCGCGGCCGCGAAGAGGAAGAACGCAAAGAGCACGAGCGGCTTTTTGCCCTTCTTCTTGGCCAGCACGTTGACCGGGAAGTAGCAGAGGAAGGACAGGAAGGTCATGAGCGCGAAAAGCACGAAGGTCATGGACTCCGGCAGCTTCATAAGCGAGACAATGTAGTAGCTGAGGCCGGTCTGGAAGATCGTGAGCGCAATCCAGTAGGAGATGTCGCTCTTGAGGAAGGTCGTGAAGTCGCGGTTGCGGAAGGTCTTGCCGAGCGAGGCGAAGATCGGCGTGTCGCTCGGGGTCGTGTCGACGTAGTCGGGCTCGTGGATCGTGAACACCGGCACGAGCATGCAGACGATCGCGACGAGCGCGATGCCGGAGATCGCCACGCGGTAGGACAGCGCGTAGCCGAGGCTGCCCATCATCAGGGAGGCGATGTTCGGCACGAGATAGGCGATGGCGCTGCCGGCGAAGTAGGTGATGGAGATGTAGGTCGAAATGTTGATGCGGTCCTTCTGCGTGCGGCCGAGCGCGGGGATGAGCGCGTTGTACGGCGTGCAGTAGATCGTCATGAAGAGATAGAACAGCAGGCAGCAGACGAGCAGCGCCGCGGCGTTCCAGTAGCTCTCGTGCCCGACGGGCGGCCAGAACACGGCGATCGTGATGAGGCCGAAGGGGATGGCGATGGCGCGCATGAAGGGGATGCGGCGGCCATCGCGGTGGCGGCAGCGGTCGGACCAGGAGCCGATGATGGGGTCGGTCACGGCGTCGAAGATGCGGCCGATGGCGCTGATGACGCCGATGATCGTGAGCCCGAGCAGCACGGCGCCCTGCTTGATGAAGATCTGCTGGCCCATGTCCAGCGCCTCCTGCGCGGGCTGGTAGAAGTAGACGAGCCAGTTGACGACGACGCCGGAGAGCATGCTCCAGCCGAGCTGGCCGATGGCAAAGAGCCAGAGAACTTTGTTGGTGATCTTTTTCATACGGTTTTCCTCTCTTTACAAATGATTATCGCAAATAGGCGACTGCCATGTCGATCACAAGGGAGAGCTCCTCCTCGCCGGAGGTGTCGCTGTCGCTGAGCAGGATGCGGCCGCGCAGGTGCTTCTGCGCAAGGCAGGTGACCGCGTGCGTGACGCTGCTGTAATAGGCGAGCGGATCGACGCGGCGGCGGATGCTGCCGTCCTGCAGCCCCGACTGGAAGCTCGCGAGAAAGACGGGGTAGAAGTTGAGCACGCTGCGCTCGTAGTCCAGGAGCAGCTTCGGGTCGGGCTTCTCGCGCAGGACGAATTCATCGAACTCAAAGAGGAATTTCAAAAACGCGGGCTCCTGGCGATAGAGCGTCAGGAAAATGTTCAGCAGCTCCCGGATGCGCGCGAGGCCGGACTGCTGCAGAAAGACGGGCCCCTCGAACACGCCCTCGAACAGCTTCGACACGTCCTGCCACAGCAGCGTGCCCGCCGCGGCGACGATGGCCGTCTTGGTGCCGAAATAGCGGTAGAGGGAGGCGACGCCGACGCCGCAGCTGTCCGCGAGGTCGGTCATCTTGACGCTTTCGATCCCGTCCTGCAAAAACTTCTGCGCGGCGGTCAGCACGACCAGCTGGGTTTTTTCATCCTTGTATTCCCGGTAATCCACTTGACAAACCTCCCCGGTTGTGATAGTCTGACTATCAGCTGATAGTCAGACTATCACAACGGTCTGCATTTGTCAAGAGGAGGCAGGAAAAATGGATCGGGCAAAAGTGATTTTCGGCAACGAGATCCGGGAGAAGGATTATCAGAAGGCCGTCAAAAAGCAGGCGGACTTCGTGCGCAAATACGGCGACGACCGCGGCGTGCAGTATGGCGTGTCGGTGCAGGACGCGCCGGTCATCACCGAGTATTTCGGCGCGCAGAACCTCGTCTCCGGCACGGACATGGCGCCGGAGCTGGGGGAGAACGCCCTGCTTGTGGGCAACATCCGCATGGGCTTCGGCCACTACCGCATCGCCATGGCGATCGCCTCCGCGGCCGCCTCGATGGGCAAAAAGCCCTACTGGCTCGATCTTCTGAGCTTTCCCGAGAGCGACTGCTCGCGCATCATCGCGGGGCAGAACGAGCTGTATTCGATGGGCTCGCGCTGGAGCCAGAAATATCCCCTCTTCAACAAGCTCGTCTGGGAGCCGATGAACTCCGAGGGCTTCCGCAAGTTGAGCTACAACGCCGCCGACCAGAAGACGGCGGAGCTGTTCGCGCCGATCCTCTCGAGCCTGCCTGCCGACACGCCGTTCGTCTCCACGCACGCGTGGTGCGCGCAGGCGGCGCTGCACGCGGGCTTCACGAGCGTCGTGAGCGCGGTCTGCGACAACTGGCCGATGGCGCTGCATCTGGCCGAGGGCTCCATCCACACGGTGCAGACGAGAAGCGCGTTTCTGGGCTACAAGGTGCTGCGCGGCATGGACAAGACGCGGCAGCTGAAGCCGATCCCCGAGGGCCAGGTGCGCTACGTCGGCCACTACGTCGACCACGAGCTGGTCGAGGGCATTGAGCACGACACCGCGAGACGGCTGGAAAAGCTGAAAAACGGCCGGCCGAAGGCGTATCTGCTCACGATCGGCGGCGCGGGCGCGCAGCGGGAGCTCTTCACCGCGGTCGTGCGCCATCTGCTGCCGGAGCTCGAGAGCGGGAAGGCCGCGCTGCTGCTCAATTTCGGCGACCACCCGGACGCCTGGGAGGACATGAAAAAAAGCCTTCCCGCGCTGGGAAGGCTGGCGAAGGAGCACTTCGGCGACTTCGCCGGGACGCAGAAATTCTTCGCGGAGCACCTCGACCGCGACGTCGAGGGTGTGCATGTGTTCTCGAACCCCGAGATCTTCTCGGCGGTGTACACGACGAACCTGCTCATGCGCCTGTGCGACGTGATGCTCACGAAGCCGAGCGAGCTCTCGTTCTACCCCGTGCCGAAGCTGATGCTCCGGCGGGTCGGCGGCCACGAGGCCTACGGCGCGCTGCACACGAGCGAACTCGGCGACGGCACCTACGAATGCCGCACGCCGGAGGAGATCTGCGGCATGCTCCGCGCGATGGAGCTGGACGGGGACATCCTGGGACAGATGAACGAGTGCATTCTGGAAAACAAAAAAGCGGGCCTGTACAACGGCGCCTACGAGGTCGTCCGCCTGGCCTGCGGCGGGAAATAAAATATGCCGCGGCGGGGTGAACCCCGCCGCGGCTCATTTTATGTCTGGCTCACCGTGACGGTTTTGCCGTCCGTGACCGCGAGCACGCCGCCCTCGCGCGTGAGGAAGACCTGCGCGCCCGCCGCCTCGAGGGCCGAGACGGTCTCGTCGTCCTCGGGCTCCTTGTCGGAGCTCGTGATGACCGCGTATTTGGGCTGCACCTCGTCGATGAGTTCCTGCAGGGCGGTCTGCCAGTGGCCGTGATACGGGACCTTCAGAAAGTCATAGCTGCCGGGGTTCTCGCCGAGAAATTCCCGGATGCGGTCGTTTTCGGCGTCGCCCGCGAAGAGAAAGCGCGTCTGTCCGAAGCTGACGGAGGTGATGAGCGAGGAATTGTTGCTCTCGTCCGTCTGATAGGTCGTCTTCTGGGGCGGACTGATCGAGAAGACCGCTCCGTCCAGCGTAAAGCTCGTGTCCTCGCGCACGGTGACGGCCGTGAGGCCGGCGGAGTCCAGCGCCGCGAGATATTTCGCATATTCCTTGCTGCTTTTCGGGCAGTCGCTCGTGTAGACGGCCTTGACCGTGACGCTCGAGAGCACCTTGGCCGCGCCGCCGACGTGGTCCTGGTCGAAGTGGGTGAGAATGAGCGCGTCGAGCGTGCCGATGCCCGCGTTTTGCAGATAGGACACGATCGTCTTGCCGAAGCCGCTCTCGCCGGTGTCGATCAGCACGGCGGCGCTGCCGGAATAGAGCAAAATCGCGTCGGCCTTGCCCGCCTGGAAGCAGTAGACCTGCCAGCTGCCGCTCGTCTCCGCGCCGGAGGAAACGCTCGCGGAGGCCGCCGCGGAGGCCGCGGCCGAATCCGCGCCGCACCCGCCGAGGGCGAGCAGCGCGGCGGCGAGCACGCCCGCCAGTAGTTTTTTCATGATGGTTACCTCATAACGCAGGGAAGCGGGGTGGCTTTTTGCCGCCCCGCTTCTCATGATAAGCGTTTAATTGCCGCTTGTCGAGCTGTCGGAGGACGAGCTGCTGTCTGCGGAGCCGCCGGTCGTCGTTTTGCCGCCCGGGAAGCCCCCGCGGCCGCCGCCCATGTCGCCGCCGCCCATGCTGCCGCCGCCCATACCGCCGCCCATCTCGTTGCCGGTGCCGTAGATGATGTCGGTCATTTCGATGGAGTAGGTCGCGGTGCCGACCGTGAGGGTGTAGGTGCCGCCCTTTTCGATGCCGGCCGCGCTCACGACGACGGACTGGAATTCCTTCTGCGGGGTGTAGGATGCGAGCACGCTGCCGCTGGCGTCCGTCAGCGTGACGGCGGTGCCGGCCTGCTGCACGGAGTCGAGATCGTAGAGAATGGAGCCCTGCGTGGAGTCGGTGCCGAAGTTCACGTCCATGCCGGTGCTGCCGACCGCGATGAGCGTGCCGCCGGAGATGGTGCCGGTGCTGCCGAAGTCGAGCGCGCCGTTGCCGGAATTGGTCGGGCCTTCGACATAGACGGTGCCGCCGGAGACGGTGATGGTGCCGTTGGAGTCGAGCCCGTCGCCGTCCGCGTCGACGGTGATCTCGCCGCCCGTGATGACGAGCGTCGAGCTGTCGCCGCTCATGCCGTTGCCCTGCGAGGCGGATTTGCCGAGGCTGGCGTTGAAGCCGTCGTCCGAGGAGACGACCGAGACGGTGCCGCCGGAGACGGTGATGGCCGCGCTCTCAATGCCCTCGTAGCAGGTGGTGATGTCGATGCTGCCGCCCTCGATGAGAAGGGAGGTGTCGGCGTGCATGCCGTCGTCGCCGGTCGCGATCGTAAAGGTGCCGCCCGCGATATCCATGGTGCCGTTCGTGTGGACGCCGTCGTCCGCGGAGTCGATCGTGAAGGTGCCGCCCGTGATGACGGTGGCGGTCGCGGACTTGAGGCCCTTCGTGGAGACCGAGTCGGTGCTGGAGCTTGCCGCAGAGCCGTCCGCCGCGGTGCCGTCGGAGGGCATCGTCGGCATACTGGAGCCGTCGGGCATCGTCGGCGCGGTGCCGGAATTACCGGAGCTGCCGGAGCTGCCGGAGCTGTCGGAGCTGCTGTCCGAATTGCCGGGCATCGTCGGCGCGGTGCCGTCGGAGTTGGACGGCGGGGTCGGCATGGTGCCGTCGGAATTGGAGGGCATCTGCGGCCGGCCGTTCGTGTTCGTCGTGGCGGAGCTGGTCGCATCGGGCACGACCGCGCTCGAGAGCGAGTCGGCGCTGGACGCGGAGGCCGAGGCGCCGGAATCGGCGCTGCTGTCCGTGCTGCTGTCGGAGGAATCGGACGAGCTGCCGAACGGGTTGTGCCCGCCGCCCATATCGCCGCCGCCCATGCCGCCGAACTGGCTGTCGCCGGACTTCACCTCGGCGTTGGCGCTGCCGCCGCCGGTCGTGATGTCGAACGTGCCGTCCAGGATCGTGAGCGTGGAGGAGGCCGAGATGCCGTCCTGCTGGGCGCTGATCGTAAAGGTGCCGCCCGCGATGTAGACGAAGCCCTTCGAGGCGTCGTCGCTGTTTTCAGAGTGGATGCCGTCCTTCTGGGAGGTGATCGTGAAGGTGCCGTCCGCGATGCGGACGCTGTCCTTGCCGCTCAGGCCCTGCTTGGCGGCCGTGATGTCGTAGGTGCCGGAGGTGATCTTGAGATCGTCCTTGCTCACGACGCCGTGGCCCGTCTCGCTCGTGATGTTCAGCGTGCCGTTTCCGTTGAGCGTGAGGTCGGACTTGGAGAAGATCGCGCCGTCGACGGTGTTGTCGTCGGTCTGTACGTAGTCGCCGGAGGAGGCGAGCGTGTTGCTCGAGCCCTCGGCCATCGTGATAAAGACCTTGTCGGCCGTCTTGACGTAGACGGCGGCGCTGCCCTCGCAGGTGACGGAGACGTTGTCCAGAACAAGCTGAACCTTGTCGGCGTCGTTCACGGCGACGACGATCTGGCCGTTCGTGAGCGTGCCCGTGAGCAGGTAGGTGCCCGCCTGGGTGATCGTGACGACGCTGCCCGAGACGTTATAGCCGCCGCCCGTGCCGGTGACGCCGCCGTCCGAGAGCGTGATGGCGGTGTAGTCGGAGTAGCCGACCTCGTAGTCGCGGTCGGTGAACATGTCGTCCGTCGACGAGACGGCGGCGGCAGAGACGGTCCCGGCCGCCGACTGGGCGGAGGTGGCCGACGCGGCGGCTGCCTTGCCGCACGCGGTGCAGCCGAACAGCAGAGCCGCGGCCGAGACCCCCGCGAGAATTTTTTTAACCTTGGTGTTCATGGAAATTTCTCCTTCTGTGCCGCGAAGGGGCCGGACTCACAGCGTCTCGCAGCCCTGGACGGGAAGCGAGGAGCTGATCTCCAGGTTGCCGTTGCGGCAGCGCAGCTCGTCGATCATGGCCTTTTCCTGGCCGGCGTCCCTGAGGGTGATGTCGTAGGTCAGCCGGTTGAGGCTGCCGAGGTTCGTGGTCTTCATCTGGACGAGCGCGGCGCTCATGGTGTACTTTTTGAACAGATCGTCAAACGCGTCGGTGTAGCTGAGATCCTCCGGCACGGTGATGCGGAGGGTGCGGCGCAGCGCCGCGTGCTTGCCCTGGCCGAAGCCGAGCTTTTCGTAGAGGAAGCTGATGAGGCACATGATGACGGTGAACAGGGCCGCGAAGCCCGGATAGCCCATGCCGCAGGCGAGGCCGATGGCCACCGCGAGGAAGATGGCGCAGATCTCCTTGGCCGTCCCCGGCGCGGAGCGGAAGCGGACGAGCGAGAACGTGCCCGCGACGGCGACGCCGGCGCCGAGGCTGCCGCTCACCATGAGGATGATGACGCTGACCACCGCGGGGAGCAGCGCCAGCGTCACGGCGAAGCTCCGGGTGGAATCGGCGCCGTAGGTGAAGACGAAGGCGAGAATCGCGCCCAGCACGAGCGCCGCGGCCATGCTGATGAAGAAGCTCGAGACGGTCACGGTTGCGGCCGAGGTCGTATACAGGCTGGAAAAGATGGAATCAAGCACAGAAAACACCCCTGTTCTTTAAGTCGTTTTGCAGCATCGACTGAAAGGCCGTGCCGTATTTCGAGAAGGAAATCTGCCGGATGGAGTTGCGGGTCAGAAGATCGGTCAGCCAAAGCGGCATCGCGCTGCCGGCCTTGATCTCCATGAGGCACTGCTCCGGGCTGAGAATCGGCTCGCCGCCGGGCCGGGACGTGAGGGACATGTCCTCGGTGCGCCAGCGGATGTCGGTGTCGAAGGTGATGCGCAGGCTGGGATCGTCCGCGCCGAACAGACCCTCGCGGTCGTAGCTGAGATACACGGCCGGGCCGAGCTCGCGGTAGAACCACTGGAAATAGCTGAGCTCGCGGCCGATCTGGGTGTCCTCGGGCAGCGGCGTCTTCTTCTGGAGGAAGTCGGTCGCGGCCTGCTCGGGCACGAGGATGCGGCGCTTGTAGACGATGGATTTGTATTTTTTCTTGAGCTCCAGGAAGACCGGCTGTTCGGCCGTGACGGGGCCGTAGCTGCGCACGCGGAGCTTCTCCTTGTAGATCGGCTTTTCGAGCGACCGCCGGATGAGGCGGAAGTCCGGGGTGTCGTAATAGATGTTGCAGACGGTGCTCTCGCCGTAGGGGTCCGGCTTCATATAGCCGCTCATCGCCTGCTCGAGCGTCTGGCGCTGCCGGGCAGTAAGGAGATACTTCAGTTCGTGCCGTTCAAAGATGGTCTCGGGATTCATAGCCGCTGCTGTTTCCATGGTGGTTGCCTCCTTAATGGATTGTCCCTATCATAAAGGAGAAACCTAAAGCTTACCTTAAGGGAAAAAAGAATTTCTGAAAAGAGGGAAAAATTCGGCCGGGAGCTTCGCACAGTACCCGGCCTGAGCCGTTTTCCGCGGGCCGGCGCGCCCGCCCGATCCGCCCGGACGCATGAAAAACCCCCGGCCGCATGGCCGGGGGTCCGTTTTCGGGATGTCACAGCTGCACCGTGATGACGAGGCTCTTGCCGTCGGGGCTTTTGGCCTCGATTTTGCCGCCGTGGGCGGCCGCGATCGACTGGGCCATCGAGAGGCCGATGCCGTAGCCGCTCTTTTCGCTGCTGTGCGAGGCGTCGCCGCGATAAAACCGGTCGAACAGCTGGTTCTGGCTGCCGGCCTGCAGGCCCTCGGCCGCGTTTTCGCTCGTGAGCACGGCTTTTTTCCCGCGCCGCGAGAGCGTAAAGCGGATCTCGCTGCCCGGCGCGGCGTATTTGACCGCGTTGTCCGCGAGGATCGAGACGAGCTGCCGCACGGTCTGCTCGTTTCCGCGCAGCGTCACGCCCTCCTGCAGCTCGGAGGCGAGCTGCAGCCCGGCGTTCCCGGCCAGCAGGGCGAACGGGGCCAGCGTGTCGCGCACGGCCTCGGTGAGATCGAAGTCCTCCATCGTGAGCTTCAGGCCCTCGTCCATGCGCGCAAGCGAGACGAGCTGCTTCGTGAGCTCCGTGAGCCGCGCCACCTGGCCGCGGATGCCGGTCGTCCACTTGCTCTCGCCCTGCTCCATCTCGATGACCTCGGTGCAGGAGTCGATGATGGCGAGCGGCGTCTTGATCTCGTGCCCCGCGTTCGTGATGAACTGCTTCTGCTTCTCGTAGCTCTCGGCCACGGGCAGGATCGCCCGGCGCGAGAGCACCAGCACGAGCACGAACACCGCGAGGATGCCGGCCGCCGAGGCGAGCAGGCTGACGGTCAGGAAGTTCCGGAACGACGACAGATCGCGCGTGCAGTCGAGAAAGACGTACAGCGTGCCGCTGTCCGACGCCGTCGCGAGATATTTGTAGTTGCCCGAATAGCCCGAGGTCTTGCCGCTCTTATAGAGCGTCTGCGCCATCGCGACGGCGTCCTCGGTCGAGACGGCCGCGATCTTGCCGGTGTTCACGGACGAGAGCTCGCCCGCCTTCGTCAGCTGGACGGAGAAGAACCGCGTCTCGTAGGGCGTCTCCTCGGAGAAGATGCTGCCCCGGTGCAGGGAATCGACGCCGTCCGGCTTCTCCGGCGCCTCGGAGCTGTCGGGCTGTTCCGGCGTCTCGGAGCTGTCGGGCTGCTCCGCGCCGCTCGGCGGCGTCATGTCGCCGCGCTCAAATTCGGGGAATTCGCCGCCGTTTTCCGCGAGCACCGCGAGCACCGCGTCGGAGCTGCGGTCGAGCTTCACGTAGTTCACGACGTTGATGGCGCCCATCAGCACCGCCAGCACGAGCACAAGCGAGCCCATCGCGATGAGGATGAACTTTTTCCGCAGCTTCGCGATCATGCCGGTTCCTCCAGCGAATAGCCCACGCCGCGCGCCGCGCGGATCTGCACGGCCGTGCCGAGCGAGACGAGCTTTTTGCGCAGGCCGGAGATGTAGACCCAGACGACGTTGATCTCCGACTCGCTGTCGTAGCCCCAGACGCGCTCGAGAAAGCGCTCGGTCGGAATGACCTGGCCGGGGTTCGTCATGAGCATCTCCATGATCTGAAATTCCTTGTTGGACAGGCGCGCGGAGCCGTCCGGCCCCGTGAGCAGAAAGCCCGCGCGGTCGAGCCCCAGCGTGCCGAAGCGCAGGACGGTGTCCTGCAGCTCGGGCTGGCGGCGCGTCATCGAGCGGATGCGCGCCAGCAGCTCCTTTGAGGCGAAGGGCTTCGTGAGATAGTCGTCCGCGCCGCTGTCGAGCCCCGCCACGCGGTCGTCGATCTCGCTCTTGGCGGTGAGCATCAGAACGGGCAGCGTGAGCCCGTCGGCCCGGATTTTTTTGAGCACCGACAGCCCGTCCATGCCCGGCATCATGATGTCGAGCACCGCGCCGTCGTAGCTCCCGTTTTCCAGATAGTCCAGCGCGTCGCGGCCGTTGTAGACCGCGTCCACGGAGTAGCTGTTGTGCTCCAGGATCGCGACGAGCGCGTCCGAGAGCATTTTTTCGTCTTCGGCCAGCAGCAGACGCATGGCGGATTCCTCCTCAGATATTCAGCATTTCGCGGCAGACGGCGTCCGCCGCGCAGGGGTCTACGTATTGCCGCTGCGCCTCGAGCATGCGGCGCTTCTGGCCCTCGTCGAAGGCCAGGCGGACGGCGTTTTCCGCCGCCTCGTCCTCGCTCGGCGCGAGGATGGACATGCCGCGCTGCGAGAAAAATTCGGCGTTGAGCGTCTCGCAGCCCGGGATGGGCGCGGTGTGGACGAGCGGCACGTTCTTGACGGCGGCCTCGGTCGAGGAGATGCCGCCGGGCTTGGAGAGCAGCACGTCGCAGGCGTCCATGTACAGGGGCACCTGGGTCGTGAAGGGCTCGGTGCGCACGCGCGAGTCGGCGCCGAAGGCCGTCTCGAGCTCGAACCGGAGTTCCTCGTTGCGCCCCGGCAGCACGAGCACGCGGCAGTCGCGCGCGCCCATGCGCGCGAGGATCGCGCGCGTGAGGGCGGCCGCGTTGCCGCAGCCCTCGCCGCCCGTCATAACGAGAAAGACGGGGACGCCCTCCGGCAGCGAGAGCGCCTGCCGCGCCTGGGCCGCCGGGGTCTTGTCCCGGAATTTGCGCATGACGGGGATGCCCGCCGGGACGAGGCGCGCCGGGTCCATCCCGCGCGCCGTGAACTGCGGAAGAAGCGTCTTGTCCGGCACGAACACCGCGTCGAGCGCGGTCTCCTCGAGGAACGGGATGCAGGTGTAGTCGGTGGAGACGAAGAAGCAGCGCGTGCGCGCGAGACCGCGGCGCTTCAGGTAGGTGAGGGCCTCGGCCGGGAACAGATGCGGGCAGACCGCGAGGTCGATCTCGTTCTGCTCGAGATAGGCGCGCAGGTTCTCCGCGTAGAGCGCGTTGGCGAGGTAGACGGGCGACTTGACGCGGTCGGCCAGCCCCTCGGAGAGCTTTTCGCCCACGCCGTACATGAAGCCGAAGGCGCGCGGCGTCTTGACCGCGATGTTCACAAAGGCGTCGGTGATGACGGCGGAGGCGCGCTCGCCGAGAAAGGAGAGCGCATCCGCGGTCTGGCAGCTTACGTCCCGGGCTTCGAGCGCCTCGGCGACCGCCTGCGCGGCGGAGTTGTGCCCCTGACCGGTGGAACAGGTGAGAAGAACCGCTTTCATACAGAGCCCTCCCGTGTTTTCAGATAGATAGGAACGGACTGCGAAATTCCACATACTGCATTATGCTTTGCTGCCTTAAATTTTACCTTAAAATACCGGGGAGTCAAGGAAAAACCGGAAAAAAACACGGGGCTGCTCTTGAGCAGCCCCGCTGGGGAAGATCATTCACCGCAGGTATGGCCGCCGCAGCCGTGGCTGCCGCAGCCGCCCTCGTGGTGCTCGTGGTGGGAGCACTGCACATCCGGGTCGTAGCGCAGATGGCCGTTCACAAAGGCCTCCACCGCCGCGTCCGCGCCGCCGGTCACGCCGCCGTAGAGAGCGATGCCGGCCTCCCGGAGCGCCTGCTGCGCGCCGCCGCCGATCCCGCCGCAGAGCAGCGTGTCCGCGCCCTGCTCCTTCAGAAATCCGGCCAGCGCGCCGTGGCCGCTGCCGTTTGTGTCCACCACGCGGGAGCTCACGACCTGACAGTTCTCCACGTCGTAGAGCTTGAACTGCTCCGTGTGGCCGAAGTGCTGGAACACCTCGCCGTTTTCATACGTTACCGCGATTCTCATGGGAATCCTCCTCCTCGTCCATGGGGCATCCGCCCGGACGGCAGCGGCCGCAGCAGCCCGAGGCGCGGCCGCAAAGCTCGTAGTCGCCCCCCGAGATGACCAGCTCCGCGCCGTTCACCAGGCACTCCGCCAGCTTGGCGCGGGCGCTCGCGTAGATAGCCTGCGCGGTCGTGCGCGCGACGTTCATGCGCGCGGCGCACTGCTCCTGCGTGAGCCCCTCGAGGTCGATCGAACGGATCGCCTCAAACTCGTCGAGCGTCATCGGGATCGTGCGCGCGGCCTCTGCGTCCTTCGGGCCGAAGCGCCCGCAGCTGGGCATGGCGCAGATGCGCCGTCTTTTACAGGGTCTCGGCATGGGATGCCTCCTAAGATATTGACATATGCCGATAAAGCTATCCTAGCATATTTTCGGCATATGTCAAGAATTATTTTCTCAGTGCGCGCGGCCGAGGTCGATCCAGTACCGCTCGAGATGCTCGCCCTCGCGCGGCTCGTAGACCGTGCTCTCGTACACGCCGCCGTTCGCGAGAATCGTGCGGCGGCTGGCCTCGTTTTCGCGCAGGCAGGTGATGAGCACGCGCGTGAGCCCCAGCTCGCGGCAGCGCGGCAGGCAGAGCCGGAGCATCTGCGCGGCGAAGCCCTTCCGGCGCTCGGACGGGCGCACGGAGTAGCCGATGTTGCCGCCGAATTTCTCGAGAAATTCGTTGAACCGGTGCCGGATCTGGAGCATGCCGACGACGCGGCCGTCCGACGGGCGCACGCCCAGAAACTGCGTCGAGGGCACCCAGTTCACAGGCGTCGTCTCCTCGCAGCGGAGCGCTTCGACCTGCGCGAGCCAGTCGGCGGGATCGGGCGTCGAGCGCAGCGAGCCCGTCCCGTCCATCGAGCCGCCCTCGTCCAGAAATTCCTGCCGGTAGGACGCGATCTGCGCGGAAAAGTCAGCCGAAGGCGCAACCAGAATCAGCGGTTCCATACCCTCGCCCCCTTGTCGTGATGCCTTATTTTACCACAGCCGGCGGGAAAAGGAAAGCGCCCGGGGCGACTCCGCCCGCTTTTTTGCGGCCCGCGCTTTAGGACAGGGGTTCGATTCCCCTCGGCTTTTCTCCATGGAACACCGGGATGGAGCTTCCGCCGACCGCGCAGACGACAAAAGAAGCAGAGCCGGGCAAACCCTCCGGGTTCGTCTGGCTCTGCGGTGGTGGAGCGGAGGGGAACTTATACGTACCTGCTCCGGGGTACGTATAGCGCGTGTCTGGTGGAGCTGAGGGGAATCGAACCCCTGTCCGAAAACAACTCAACTGGACTTTCTCCGGGCGAAGTCTGTTATTTACATTCCCTTGCCGAAGCGTGAGCAGACACACTCAGCGGCTTGGTAGCTTCATGATGCATGGCACGGGCAAAGCTTACCGTACTCATGTTCACCACTAAATCACACCCTGGCCCGGCTCGTGGTCCTTCCGGGTAGGATGGGCGCCTAAATTAGGCAGCCAGAGCTAATTGATTGTTGTCAGTTAACTTAGAAAAAATTGCCCGGTTTAAGGAGGTCAGACACCTCCGCCCGCTTATCCAGCCTTGCTGCCCCCGTCGAAACCAGTGCAGCCCCATATTCTCCCGCCATTCCGGGCGAAACGGAGAAACGCTTCTCCGCTTCGCCCAAAACGGCGGGGTGTGTTTTGGAAAAACGCTCAGAATCTGCCGTACGGGTCGCGGAGCTTGTCCGGCTCCGGATACGTCTCGCCCTTGGTGTCGACCGTGATGGAGGCGATCTTCTGCTCTGTCTGCGGGCGGTCGCTGCCGTCGGTCTTGACCGCGGCGATCTGATCGACCACATCCATGCCCTCCGTCACCTTGCCGAAGGCGGCGTACTGGCCGTCGAGGAACTCGCCGTCCTCATGCATGATGAAGAACTGGCTGCCGGCGGAGTTGGGGGACTGCGCTCTGGCCATGGACAGAACGCCGCGCTTGTGCGAGAGGTTGTTCTGCACGCCGTTGAGCTTGAACTCGCCCTTGATGCAGTAGCCGGGGCCGCCCATGCCGGTGCCGTCGGGGCAGCCGCCCTGGATCATGAAGCCGGAGATGACCCGGTGGAAGATGAGGCCGTTGTAAAAGCCCTTGTTCGCAAGGGAGATGAAGTTGCGCACGCTCTGCGGCGCCTTTTCGGGATAGAGCTCGGCGACGATCTTGCCGCCGTTTTCCATGGTGAGCGTCATCACGGGATTTGCCATAATCAGTTCCTTCCTTTCATTGCCCGGTCGATCTGCCGCTTCGCGTCCTTCCGGGCGGCGTCCTCGCGCTTGTCGTAGAGCTTTTTGCCCTTGCAGAGGGCAATCTCGACCTTGACGAGCGAGCCGCGGAAATAGACGGAGAGGGGAACGATCGCGTAGCCGTCCTGCCGGACGGCGTCGAACAGATGCCGGATCTCCCGGCTGTGCGCGAGCAGCCGCCGGGGACGCAGGGGGTCTTTATTGAAGATGTTGCCCTGCTCGTAGGGCGAAATGTGCATCTGCCGGATCCAAAGCTCGCCGTCCTTCACCTGGCACCACGCCTCCTTGAGGCTGAGGTTGCCGAGGCGGATGGACTTGACCTCGGTGCCGGAGAGCTCGATGCCGGTCTCAAATTTTTCCTCCACGAAATACTCGTGATAGGCCTTCTGGTTGCGGGCAATCGTCTTGATGGCATCGGCCGCCATGCGCTCACCTCCCGGCCCGTTGTCTGTGAAATTTATTATACCACAGCTGTCAAGCGTTTTTGCGCCCCCGCCGACCCGGCGCAAAAATTTCGGCGGGGGACTTGCAAAGCGCCGCGCGTCCGGTTATAATTAGAACAAACGTTCTAATAAATGGGAGGGGATATGCCATGACCCGGACCAATGTGCCGGTGCAGATGCTCGCGAGCTGCGGCACGGACGGCGAGCTGCGGCCGCTGCGCTTCCGGCTCGAGGAGCCGGACCACACGCTCAGCACCGTGAACGTCACGGAGCTTGTGAACACCCGGAAGGTGGAATACGTGGGGCTCGAAGCGTTCGTCTTTCTCTGCCGCGCGGACATGGACGGGCGGGAGAAGCTGTTCGAGCTCAAATACACGGTGCGCACGCACCGCTGGGTGCTGTTCCGGGAGATCTACTGATGGCCGGACGGATCATCTTCCACATCGACGTGAACAGCGCGTTCCTGTCCTGGACGGCGGCCTACCGCGTGCGCGTGCTGGGGGAGACGTTCGACCTGCGCGCGGTGCCGTCGGTCGTCGCGGGCGACCGCGAGTCGCGCCACAGCATCGTCCTCGCCAAGAGCGGGCCCGCCAAGCGGTTCGGCATCCAGACGGGCGAGCCGCTCGGCAAGGCGCGGGACAAGTGCCCGGACCTCGTCGTGGCGGAGCCGGACTACGGGCTCTACACGGCGGCCTCGCGCAGCCTGATGGCGCTGCTCAGAACCGTCTCACCCGCGGTCGAGCAGTTCTCGATCGACGAGGCCTGGGCCGACATGACGGGCACCGAGTCCCTCTGCGGCCCGCCCGTGCTCGCGGCGGAGCGGCTCAAAAACCGCATCCGCGAGGAGCTGGGCTTCACGGTGAACATCGGCATCTCCTGCAACAAGCTGCTCGCCAAGATGGCGGGCGACTTTGAAAAGCCGGACAAGGTGCACACGCTCTTCCCCCCGGAGCTGCCGGACAAGCTCTGGCCGCTGCCCGCCGGGGAGCTGTTTTTCGTCGGCCGCGCGACCGAGGACAAGCTCCGGCTCATGGGCATCCGCACGATCGGCCAGCTCGCCGCGGCCGACCCGGTCTTTTTAAAACAGAAGCTCGGCCGGCAGGGCGAGACGATCTGGCAGTTCGCCAACGGCCGCGACACGGGCGAGCTGCAGACCGTCCAGCCCGCGAACAAGGGCTACGGCAATTCCTATACGACGCCCTGCGACGTCACGACGCGCGCGTTCGGCCGCCAGGTGCTGCTGTCGCTCTGCGAGACGGTCGGGATGCGCATGCGGCGCGACGACTGGGCGGGCCGCTGCCTGGCCGTGCACATCCGCAGCAATCTCTTCGAGGAGTCGTCGCGCCAGCGCCAGCTGCCCGCCGCGACAAACGGGACGGACGAGCTCTACCGCGCGGCCTGCGCGCTCTTCGACGAGCTCTGGGACGGCGCGACGCCCCTGCGCCAGCTGGGCGTGCAGGTGACGAAGCTCTCGCGCGGCGAGGCGCGCCAGTGCAGCTTCTTCGACCCCACCGACTACGAGCGCCTGGGCAGGCTCGACGCCGCCGTGGACGCTATCCGCGACAAATTCGGCGAGGACGCGCTGCTGCGCGCGACGTTTCTCAAAAGCCGCGTCGCGAGCATGGAGGGCGGGCTCGGCAAGGACCGCCGCACCGGCGTCACGAAGCCCGTCGAGGAGGCGCTCTCGCCGCTCGCGCGGATCGCGCCTTGATGTTGTAGAATCAACAGACGCGCGCGTCCTCCGGGGGTATACTGAACAGCAGAAACCTATTTTAGTAAAGGAGGCGCACGCATGAAGGCACGCTTTTTGTCTCTGCTTGTGGCCGCGCTGCTGTTCTGCAGCGCCTGCGCGGCGAAACCGGCCGCGGATGAAAAGGAGACGACCGTTATGGACTTTTCCAACGAACCGAAAAATGTGATCTATCTCGCGGGCGGGTGCTTCTGGGGCATGGAGAGGCTGATGCAGTCCATCCCCGGCGTGCTGGACGCCGAGAGCGGCTACGCCAACGGCACGGGCGCGCAGGACGCCGACTACAAGACCGTCTGCACGGGCAAGACGGGCTTCCGCGAGACCGTGCGCGTGACGTACGACCCGGAGAAGGTCAGCCTCGACGCGCTGCTGATGGCCTATTTCTACGTGGTCGACCCGACCGTGCAGAACCGCCAGGGCAACGACGTCGGCACGCAGTACCAGTCCGGCGTCTACTACACGAACGAGGACGCGAAAGAAACCGTCGAGCGCATCGCCGCCATCGAGAAGGGCCGCACCAAAAAGTTCTATGTCGAGATCGGCCCGCTGCAGAACTTCTATCCCGCCGAGGAATACCACCAGGACTACCTCGACAAGAACCCGAACGGCTACTGCCACATCCCGTTCGAGGAGATCGAGCTGTTCTCGCATCTGCGGATCGACCCGGGCGACTACCGGAAGCCCGCGAAGCAGGCCATCGAGGACAAGCTCACGGCCGAGCAGTACGCCGTGACGCAGGAGAGCGCCACCGAGCAGCCGTACGCGAACGAATACTGGGACTTCAACGGCAAGGGCATCTACGTGGACGTCGTGACGGGCGAACCGCTCTTCTCCTCGCTCGACAAGTTTGACAGCTCCTGCGGCTGGCCGGCGTTCTCCGCGCCCATCGAGGCGCCCGCCGTCGTCGAGCGGCAGGACGCCAGCCACGGCATGATCCGCACCGAGGTGCGCAGCCGCGCCGGCGACTCCCATCTCGGCCACGTGTTCGAGGGCGACCCCGACTCGCCGAACGGCACGCGCTACTGCATCAACAGCGCCGCCCTGCGCTTCGTGCCCTACGAAAAAATGGAGGAGGAGGGCTACGGGTATCTGCTGAGTCTCTTCGACGCGAAATAAATGCGCGCGGGGACTTGACAGCGGGCATATCCGCGAGTAATATAAACACATAAACAAACAAACAAGTGTTTATATGAAAGGAAGTGCCCCAATGCTGGACCGCTATCAAAACGAGTGCTGCGAGGACCACATTGTGCACGCCGACGCGGTGGCACTCGTCGCCGGCCGGACCCCGGGCGAGGACGAGCTGGCCGCGATGGCCGAGCTGTTCAAGGTCTTCGGCGACTCCACCCGCATCAAGATTCTCTACGCGCTCTTCGAGGCCGAGCTCTGCGTCTGCGATCTCGCGGAGCTGCTGGGCCTCAGCCAGCCCGCCATGTCCTACCAGCTCAAGATCCTCCGCCAGGCAAAGCTCATCCGCAACCGCCGCGACGGCAAGACGGTCTACTATTCGCTCTCCGACGACCACGTGAAGACGATCATCGGCATGGCGAAAGAGCATCTGGAGGAGTGAGCGATGGAAAAGGAGCAAAAGATCCGGCTGGGCCGCATCCTTCTGAGCGCCGCGCTGCTGCTGGCGGCCTGGCTGCTGCCGACCGCGGGCTGGGTGCGGCTCGTGAGCTTCCTCGTGCCGTACGCCGTCGCGGGCTACGACGTCGTGTGGGAGGCCGCCGAAAAGATTTTTCACGGCGAGCTGTTTGAGGAGGACTTCCTAATGGCGCTCGCCACCATCGGCGCGTTCGCGATCGGGGAGTACCCCGAGGCCGTGTTCGTCATGGTCTTCTTCCAGGTGGGCGAGCTGTTCGAGGACATGGCGGTCGACAAGAGCCGCAGGTCCATCGAGGAGCTCATGGACATCCGCCCGGACAGCGCCAATCTCGAGCGCGGCGGGCAGCTTCTGCAGGTGAGCCCGCAGGAGGTCCATCCCGGCGACATTTTCGTCGTGAAGCCGGGGGAGAAGGTGCCGCTCGACGGCACGGTCGTCTCCGGCGCCTCGAGTCTCAACACGATGGCGCTCACGGGCGAATCGATGCCGCGCGACGTCGCCGAGGGCGACGCGGTCATCTCCGGCTGCGTGAGCCTCACGGGCGTGCTGCGCGTCCGGGCCGACAAGGAGTTCGGCGAGTCCACCGTCTCGAAGATCCTGAAGCTCGTCGAGGATTCGGCCGCGAGCAAGGCAAAGAGCGAGAGCTTCATCACAAAGTTCGCCCACTGGTACACCCCGGCGGTCGTGCTGGCGGCGGTCATTCTGGGTCTGGTGCCGCCGCTCTTCGTGGGGAACTGGGCGGGCTGGATCAACCGCGCGCTCATTTTCCTCGTGATCTCCTGCCCGTGCGCGCTCGTCATCTCCGTGCCGCTGACGTTCTTCGGCGGCATCGGCGGCGCTTCGCGCCGCGGCATCCTCGTCAAGGGCGGCAGCTATCTCGAGGCGCTCTCGAACGCGCAGATCGTGGTCTTCGACAAGACCGGCACGCTCACCAAGGGCAGCTTCTTCGTGACGACCGTCCACCCGATGCAGTGCCCCGAGGCGGAGCTTCTGGAGCTCGCCGCGATGGCCGAGGCCTATTCCAACCATCCCATCTCGCTCTCCATCCGCGAGGCCTACGGCAAGCCCATCGACGAGGCCCGCGTGTCCGACCTGCAGGAGCTGGCCGGCCACGGCGTGAGCGCCGTGATCGACGGCCGCAGGGTGCTGGTCGGCAACGAGCGGCTCATGCAGGAGAGCGGCGTCACGGTCGCCAAGTGCACGCACGACGGCACCATGATCCATGTCGCGGCCGACGGCGTCTACCTCGGGCACATCGTCATCAGCGACGAGCCGAAGGAGGACGCGGCCGACGCCATCCGCCTGCTGCGCGAGCAGGGCGTGCAGAAGACCGTCATGCTCACGGGCGACCGCGAGAGCGTCGCCAGATCCGTCGCCGCCAAGCTGGGCGTCGACGAGGTGCACGCCGAGCTGCTGCCCGAGGACAAGGTCGCGGCGGTCGAGGAACTTTTAAAACAGACGACGGGCCAGGGAAGACTCCTCTTTGTGGGCGACGGCGTCAACGACGCGCCGGTCCTCTCCCGCGCGGATATCGGCGTCGCCATGGGCGCGCTGGGCTCCGACGCCGCCATCGAGGCCGCCGACGTCGTGCTGATGGACGACAAGCCGTCGAAGATCCCGCTCGCCATCCGCATTTCGCGCCGGACGCGCCGGATCGCCAACCAGAACATCGCCTTCGCCCTCGCGGTGAAGCTGCTCGTGCTCGTGCTGGGCGCCTGCGGCGTCGCCACCATGTGGGAGGCCGTCTTCGCCGACGTCGGCGTCGCAGTGCTCGCCATTCTGAACGCGTCCAGAGCCATGCGCTTACCCAGATAATTCGTAAATTTTATAGCTTGGAGGATGAATTATGTCAACTACATTACAGGTCGAGGGCATGATGTGCGCCCACTGCAGGATGCACGTCGAGCAGGCGCTCAAAAAGGTGCCGGGCGTCGAGTCCGCCGAGGTCAGCCTCGAGGACAAATCCGCCGTCGTGACGGGCGGTGCCGACCGCGCCGCGCTCATCGCGGCCGTACAGGCCGCGGGCTACGAGGCAAAGTAAATCTTTCACAAAAAAACGCGCCGCAAATTGCATTTGCGGCGCGTTTTTGCTATGCTAGCAGAAGAATTTCAATGGGGAGGCGGCATTATGCTTCAACCAGAGCGGCAGGCGGAGGTTCTTTCGCTGGCCAAAAAACTCATCTCGCATCCCAGCACGTCCGGCCATGAGGAGGGCGTCGCGGCGGAGCTGCAGAGCTTCGCCCGGGCGCACGGCTTCGACGAGGTCACGGTCGACCGCTACGGCAGCGTGATTATCCGGCTGAAGGGCAGGCGTCCCGGCCCGTGCGTGCTCTTCGACGGCCACATCGACACGGTGCCGGTCGTCCCGGGCAGCTGGACGCGCGACCCCTATGCGGGCGAGATCGAAAACGGACGGCTCTACGGCCGCGGCACGTCCGACATGAAGGGCGCGGTCGCGGCGTTCACCGCGGCGGCGGACTTCTTCCTCGAGGACACGAAGCGCGACTTCGCGGGCGAGATCGCCCTGGCCGGCGTCGTGCACGAGGAGCTCTTCGAGGGCATCGCCGCGCGCAGCGTGAGCGGCGCCGTGAAGCCCGACGTCGTCGTGATCGGCGAGGCCTCCGGCTGCAACGTGAAGATCGGCCAGCGCGGCCGGGCGGAGGTCGTGGTCGAGACCTTCGGCGTCCCCGCGCACTCGGCCAACCCCGAAAAGGGCGTCAACGCGGTCTACGCGATGTGCCGCGTGGTCGAGGCCATCCGCACGCTGCCGGAGAGCGAGCACCCCGTGCTCGGCAAGGGCATTCTGGAGCTCACGGACGTCAAATCCTCGCCGTACCCCGGCGCGTCGGTCGTCCCGGCGTACTGCCGCGCGACGTACGACCGCCGCCTGCTCGTGGGCGAGACGCCCGAAAGCGTCCTCGCGCCGCTGCAGGCGCTGCTGGATGAGCTGCATGAAAAAGACCCCGCGCTGCGCGCGAAGGTCTCGTATGCCGAGGCGGAGCTCGACTGCTATACCGGAGACCGCATCGGCGGGCGGCGCTTCTTCCCGGGCTGGCTCTACCGCGAGGACGAGCCGTTTGTGGAAAAGACCGTCGCGGAGCTGCGCGCGGTCGGGCAGAGCCCGGAGATCACGCAGTACAGCTTCTGCACGAACGGCAGCCACTACGCGGGCGAGGCGGGCATCCGCACCCTGGGCTACGGCCCCTCGCGCGAGAATCTGGCGCACACGAACGACGAATATATCGAGCTCTCGGAGCTCTACAAGGCCGCCGAGGGCTACGAGGCCATCATGCGCGCGCTGACGAGATAGGCGCTACGCCTCCGCGGCAACGCGGGTCAGGATCGGGCCGGGGCGGCGAATCACCGCGCGGGCAAACGCCGCGTCCGCCAGCCACGGGCGCACCTCGCCCGGCTCCAGAATGACCGGCATCCGGCTGTGCACGTCCGCGACCGAGCCGTTGGCGGCCTCGGTCAGGACGACAAACCGCTCGGCGCGGTCAAAAAATCCGGCCAGGTAGAGCACATTCGAGCCCGGCTTTCGGAACAGGAACTTTTTCGCGGCCCCCTCGTGGCTCCATTCGTAGAAGCCCGTCGTGACGAGCGCGCAGCGGCGCGTGAGAAAGCTCTCCCGGAAGCCGGGCTTTTCCTCGGCCGTCTCGGCCCGGGCGTTGATGATGAGCCGCCCCGCCTGGCCCGGCAGGCCCCACTGCATGAGGGCCACCGCGGCCTTTTCCCCGCCCGCGACGAGCACGGGCAGCTTCGTTCCGGGAAAGCCCTCGCCCTCCGGCAGCGCCTGGCCGGGGAAGCGCTCGGCCATCACCTGCCGCAGGCGCAGCACGGCCGGGTCGTAGGTGTCCATGTGAAAGTCGATTCTGCCGCACATGCAAGCCGCCTCCCGTCGACGTTTATTCGGGAATTTCGATGTCCACGCCGTTCACGGCGACGTTTTCGTCCGCGCGGACGAGCAGATACCGCACGCCGCCCAGCACGCGCGTCTCCAGCAGATCGCCGCGCTCGGGGTTGACCTGGATGACCACGTCGGGCGTGCGCACCTCGAGCCGGCTGCCGACCAGGTTGCGCGGGCTCAGCTGCGCGTCGGCGCCGAAGGTCTCGTCGAAGCGCACGGCGAAGCTCGCCACGCTCTTTTCGGACAGGCCGCAGCTTTCGAGCACGGGGACGAGATCGCTCTTTCCGATCGTGAGCGGGTCCTCGAGCTTCAGCTCCTTGTGCGCCGCGATGCGCTCGCGCAGCTCGCCCTCGACCTTCTGCACGACGGGCAGGCTGCACTCCTTCTGCAGCGCGTCGCCGAGCAGATTCTGGAACGCCTCCTTCTGCTCCGCCGCGGGCAGCGGGGAGGCGAGCTTAAAGAGCGCGTCCACGAGCGTCTCGTGGTTGTCGGCGGGATTTCTCGTATAGTAGAGCGCGTCGTAGAGATTGGTCCGCCGCCCGTCGAAGGCGGGGAAGAGGAAGCCGGCCTCGGGCGCCGAGGCCGTCCAGGCCCCGCCCTGCACGTGGAACTCCTTCTCCTCCGGCGCGTAGCCGAGCGCGGACTTGGAGGGCTTCACGGGGCAGATCGCGCAGAGAATATAGGAGAAGACCTCGCTCGAGGCCTCGCCGAACGCCGCGCCGTCGCGTCCGCGGTAGGGCACGTCGTAGCTCTCGTGCGCGAGCAGGATGAGGTAGTGCCCCTCCAGCTGCAGCCCGCCGATGACGGTCTCGTAGAAGGTCTTGAGCGCCGCCTCGTCCTCGAGCTTCGAGTCGCGCAGCGCCATGAGCAGGCGGTGCTCCGGGGAGTCCGCGACCTGCTTCGTCTCGAACCGCATATCGAGCAGATTGCGGTCGATCGCGCCCGAGAGGGACTTCTTGAACAGGGCAAGATAGGTCTCCCGGTCCTCCTCGGTCATGAGGCCGAGGGACTGGCGGAAGGTCGAGAGGATCTCGCGGCTGTCGCTCACGTAGCAGCCGCGGATGGCGGTGATGTTGGTGCGGTCGGGTCTCAGGCGGCGCCGCAGCTCGCCGATTTCTTTATCGTTCATGGCATCTCCTGTGGATTTCGTTTTTGGCAAAAAGATTATATCATAAAAATCACGCGAAGGAAAGAAGGGCCTGTCATGACCATCTATGTGGACGCCGACGCCTGCCCCGTCGTGCCGGAGACGACCGCCGCCGCGCGCGCGGCCGGCGTGCCGCTCGTGCTGCTCTGCGACACGAACCACGTGCTCTCGAGCGACTACGGCACCGTTCTGACGATCGGCGCGGGGCGCGACGCGGTCGATCTCGCGCTCGTGAACCGCTGCGGCCCCGGGGACGTCGTCGTGACGCAGGACTACGGCCTCGCCGCGCTCGCGCTCGCCAGGGGCGCGTATCCCATCCACCAGAGCGGGATGCGCTACACGCCCGACAACATCGACGCGCTTTTAAATGAGCGCTATCTCTCGGGAAAGGCCCGCCGGGCCTCCGCCAAGGCGCATCTCAAAGGGCTGAAGCCGCGCACCAGGGCCGACGACGAGCGTTTTTCCGCCGCGCTCGCGGCGCTTCTGCGGGAACGAATCGCCGCGGCGCGCGTCTAAAGAGCGTATCTTAAAAAGAAAAGGAGAAAGAAATGGACTACACCAATCCCGACTACAGCGGCGGGCCCTCGTACGAGAGCGCGCCAAAGAAGCCGAAGCGGAAGCCGGGCCGGCTGTGGAAGCTGCTCTGGCTCGTGCCGCTGGCCGTGCTGGTTCTGGCTTTGGCGCTCGATTCGTTCTATACGCTCAAGGAGGACCAGTACGCCGTCATCACGACCTTCGGAAAGCCGTCCACGGTCTCGGCCTCCGGCCTGCAGTTCAAGCTGCCCTTCGTCCAGAAGTGCACCAAGGTCAGCAAGACCATCCAGGGCTTCCCGCTCGGCTACCGTGAGGGCAGCAGCGAGACGGTCGAGGACGAGTCGCTCATGATCACCTACGACTACAACTTCGTGAACGTGGACTTCTACGTCGAGTATCGCGTGACCGACCCCATCAGGTTCCTCTACAATTCCGACGACCCCGTGGCGATCCTCAAGATGCTCTGCCAGAGCTACATCCGCGACACGATCGGCCTGTACGACGTCGACAGCGTCATCACGACCGGCAAGAGCGAGATCCAGGCCGACATCAAGGAGAAGATCGTGAAGCGGCTCGACCAGGAGGATCTGGGCATCCAGCTCACGAATATCACGATCCAGGACGCCGAGCCGCCCACGGCTGAGGTGCAGCAGGCCTTCACCGCCGTCGAGACCGCCAAGCAGGGCGCGGACACGGCCGTGAACAACGCCAGAAAGTACGCCAACGAGGTCACGCCCGCGGCCGAGGCCGACGCGGACGAGATCATCAAGCAGGCCGAGGCCTACAGACAGAGCAAGATCAACGAGGCGACCGGCCAGGCCGCGCGCTTCTCCTCGCTCTTCAGCGAATACGAAAAATACCCGCTCATCACGAAGCAGCGCCTGTTTTACGAGGCCATGGAGGACGTGCTGCCCAATCTGAAGCTCTATATCGTCGACGAGAGCACGGGCGTGCAGACGTCCCTGCCGCTCGACCAGTACGCCACCGTGAACGTGGAAGGGGGAACCGCCGGTGAATAAGGTTATCCGAAACTACATCCTGGGCGGCCTCGCCGCGCTGCTGCTCGTCGTCGTGCTCGCGGGCGGGCTCGTCACGACGAACCGGAACGAATACACAATCGTCAAGCAGTTCGGCAAGGTGGTCGACGTGATCGGCGAGCCGGGCCTCAGCTTCAAAATTCCCTTCGTCCAGTCGGCCGCCAAGCTGCCGAAGACCGAAATGCTCTACGATCTGGCCGTGAGCGACGTCATCACCTCGGACAAAAAGTCCATGGTGGCCGACAGCTTCGTGCTCTGGCGGATCACCGACCCGCTCAAATTCATCCAGACGCTCTCCGGCAGCATCGCGAACGCCGAGTACCGCATCGACACCGTCGTCTACAACAGTCTCAAGACGGTCATCAGCTCCATGAAGCAGGAGGAGATCATCTCCGGCCGCGACGGGGCGCTGGCCGACCGGATCCAGGAGAACGTCGGGGACGTCTTCGACTCCTACGGCATCACGGTCATGGCCATCGAGACCAAGCGCATCGACCTGCCGGACGAGAACAAGTCCGCGGTCTACGAGCGCATGATCTCCGAGCGCGGCAACATCGCCGCGTCCTACGAGGCCCAGGGCAACGCCGAGGCCAAGCAGATCCGCAACGAGGCCGACAAGGCCGTCGAGATCTCGCTCTCCGAGGCCAAGTCCCAGGCCGAAAAGCTCAAGGCCGAGGGCGAGGCCGAGTACATGCGCATCCTGAGCGCCGTCTACGACACGCAGGAGGAGGCCGATTTCTACGAATTCATGCGCGCGCTGGACATGGCGAAGAGCTCGCTGACCACGGGCGAAAAGACGCTCGTCGTCTCGTCCGACTCGCCCATCGCCAAGGTTTTCACGGGAGAATAAGGAGGAAGCACCATGCGTCTTTACATGCAGGAGAAGGTCTTTTCCTGGCGCGACCGGTTCAAGGTCTGGGACGAGGAGCAGAACGAGAAATACTATGTCGAGGGCGAGCTGTTCAGCTGGGGCAAGCGCCTGCACGTCTACGACGCGCAGGGCAGGGAGGCCGCCTTCATCCAGCAGAAGGTCTTTTCGTTCCTGCCGCGCTTTTTCGTCTATGTGAACGGCGAGCAGGTCGCCGAGATCGTCAAGCGGTTCACGTTCTTCCGCCCGAGCTACGACATCGAGGGCTTGGGCTGGGAGATCGACGGCGACTTTTTCGGGCACGACTACTCCATCGTTCAAGACGGCCGCATGGTCGCGGCCATCCGCAAGCAGTGGCTGACCTGGGGCGACTGCTACGAGCTCGACATCGACGACGACCAGAGCGAGATCGCGGCGCTCGCGGTCGTGCTCGCGATCGACTGCGTGAACGAGCAGCAGTCCGCGAGCGCGTCGTCCGCCTCGACGTGAGGCAATTTCCGGCGCCGTTCGGCATAGTCTGAAGGGGAGGGCAGACACCCTCCCCTTCATTCTGTATGCGGAGGCGCGGATATGAGCATTCGCCTGATTTTCATTCTGTTCATCCTGATGTTCGTCAACCAGTGCATCGGCGCGAGCTACGGCGCTTTTCGCGAGGGCTTTCAGAAGAAAAAGCTGCTCGCGGGGCTCTGGCGCTACGCGACCGTCCTCGCGGGCTACGCGGCCATCGCGCTCACGGTGCACCTCGCGCGCAACGCGCTCGACGGCATCGAGTACGTGAGCGGCATCCTCATGGAGCCGATCGCGCGCTACTTCCTCAAGATCGTCGAAAAGCTCAAGAAGATCGTGGACGGCGAGGGATAGCTTGCTTTTTTCCCGCAGACGGGCTATTCTAAAGAAAAACGGACAGGGGGCGGGATCATGGCGGACGAAATCCAAAAGCCGGCGCGCCGGCTGCCGCGCGCGGTGGCGCGGGCGTTCGCCATCGCGCTCGCCGTGACGCTGCTCCTGAGCGCCTACATCCAGTACAACGTGAGCCAGCAGGAGCGCGAGCGCATGGACTACCTCGCCAAGACGCTCAGCTCCGAGACCTACGAGATCATGCTCTCGCAGCTGAGCAAGACGCGCGTGCTGGAGGCCTACCTCATGGAGACGGGCGGCAGCTACGAGGGCTTCGGCGAGATCGCGCAGATCCTGCTCAAGGAGGACTACGTGCGCAACGTGCTCTTCGCGCCGGAGGGCATCGTGCAGGAGGTCTACCCCCTCAAGGGAAACGAGTCGGTGCTGGGGCTCGACATGTCGGCCGAGGGCGCCGGCAACAAGGAGGCCCAGGCCGCCGTGGAAAAGGGCGAGCTCTATATGGCGGGCCCGTTCGAGCTCATCCAGGGCGGCTACGGCATCGCGGGCCGCCTGCCGGTGTTTCTGAAGGACGAGTCCGGCGCGCCGCACTACTGGGGCATCGTCTCCGTGACGCTCGACTATCCCGCCGTGCTCGAGACGAGCTCCATGGCGAGCCTCGAGAGCCAGGGCGTCCGCGGCCGCATGTGGCGCGTGAACCCCGACACGGGCGAGGAGCAGACCATCCTGGAGACCGCGACGAAGCCCATCCAGTCGCTCGAGCGCGACTACGAGCTCGACCTCTTCAACTCCACCTGGACGATCAGCCTGGCCCCGCCCGCGCCGTGGTACGGCCGGCCGAGCTGCTGGCTCTGCGCGAGGGCGAGCCTCATTCTGAGCCTGCTCGCGGCCGTCTTCGTCTACGGGCTCGACAAGGTGCGGCAGCTGCACCAGGAGGAGGCCCAGCGCCAGATCGTCGATCTGCGCCGGCAGCTTGAAAAGGAGCAGACCAACATGCTCCTGAGCCAGATCAGCTCGCACTTTTTCTACCACACGCTCAACTCCCTGCAGGCGCTCATCGTCCTGCAGCCCGACGCCGCCTATAAGATGGCGGGCGATTTCTCGCGCTACCTGCGCTTCAGCGTCGACAGCATCACGGCCGCGAACGGGCTCGGCTCGTTCCGCGAGGAGCTGCGCGCGGTGCGCGCCTACGCGGACATCAACATCCGCCAGCTGGGCGACCGGCTCGCGGTCGTCTACCGCGTGCCGGACGAGGACTTCTCGATCCCCGTCCTGACCATCCAGCCCATCGTCGAGAACGCGATCCTGCACGGCATCAAGCCGAAGGTGGGCGGCGGCACCGTGACCATCTCCCTCACCGACACGGACGAGTGCCACGTCGTCACGGTCGAGGACGACGGCATCGGCTTCGACCCCGAGGGCGAGGCCGTCCAGCGCTCCATCGGCCTCGGCAACGTGCACCGGCGCATCGCGCAGTTTCCCGGCTGCTCCATCTCGATCGAGTCCCATCCGGGCGAGGGCACCAGAGTCACGCTGCGATACGAAAAATATTTGCAGATTCCCGAATAAAGCGCGCAGACCGTACGGTTTCCGTACGGTCTGTTTGCTATAATCGAATCATAAGGGACCAAGGGCCTTCAGAAGGAGCAACGGCGATGAAAACGATCCTGGTGGACGATATGCTGCTCGACCTGCAGCTGTTCGAGCTCAAGTGCAGGGACATGCCGGACTTTGAGATCGTGGGCAAGTTCACGGACCCGAACGAAGCGGTGGCCTACGCGCGGAGCCACGAGGTGGACTTTGCCCTGCTCGACATCGACATGCCGGGCATGGACGGCATCGAGCTCGCGCGCAAGCTGCGCGAGCTGCGCAGCGACGTCATCATCGTCTTCGCGACCGCGCACACCAAGTTCGCGGTCGAGGCCCTGCGGATGAAGGCCGACTACATGATCTTCAAGCCCTTCGACCGCGAGGACATCGCGGACGTGCTGGAGCGGGCCAAGCTGCTGCACGGGCGGCAGCGCAAGCGGTATTATTTTCACACCTTCGGGGTGTTCGACATGATGGTGGCGGGGCAGCCGGTGCATTTCCGCTCCGGCAAGGCGCGCGAGCTCATGGCGCTCTGCGTCTTCCGCGACGGCCGGCCCGTCTCGATCCACGAGATCGTCGCCTATCTCTGGGGCGAGGAGACCGACGTCGACACCGACAAGACCGGCTACCGCCGCACGATCAAGGAGCTGACCGACACGCTTCGCGAGTACAACGCGGAGGAGATCCTGGAGCGCGAGCGCGGCGCCTGCCGCGCGAGGATGGAGCTCGCAGCCTCCGACTACCGCGACTTCATGAACGGCGACGAGGAGGCCTGCTGTCTGTTCCAGGGCAGCTACATGCAGCAGTATTCCTGGGCGGAGAGCGCGATCTACGCGCTGCAGGAACGGAAAGACCTCATGCTGGCCCGGCTTCGGGCCGCGGGAAAATAGAAGATTGCACACAGGGGAGAGTGAGGAAACTTGGAAGAACTGCTTCGCATGGAGCACATCAGCAAACGGTTCGGCGACTTCTACGCGAACAAGGACATCTGCCTGTCCGTGGCGAAGGGCGAGGTCCACACGCTGCTGGGCGAAAACGGCGCGGGAAAATCGACGCTCATGAACATCCTGATCGGCCTCTATCAGCCGACCGAGGGCAAGATTTTCCTGAACGGGAAGGAAGAGCGCATCGAGTCCCCCAGCCAGGCCGTGAAGCTCGGCATCGGCATGGTGCACCAGCACTTCATGCTGGTCGAGGCCATGACCGTGTTCGAGAACATCATCCTGGGCGACCGCAACAGCAAGGGCCTGTTCATTGACCGCGCCGCGCGGCGCAGGGAGATCGAGGCGCTGGCCGAAAAATACGGCCTCGACGTGGAGCTCGACAAGCTCATCACCGAGATCTCCGTCGGCGCGCAGCAGCGCGTCGAGATCCTGAAGGCGCTCTACCACGGCGCCGAGCTGCTCATCCTGGACGAGCCGTCGGCCGCCCTGACCGACATCGAGGTCGAGGGCCTGTTCGCCATCATGAAAAAGCTCATCTCCGAGGGCAAGAGCATCATCTTCATCAGTCACAAGATGCGCGAGGTGCTGCACATCTCCGACCGCATCACGATCCTCCGCGCGGGCGAGGTCATCACGACGGTCGAGTGCTGCAAGACGACCGGCCCGGAGCTGGCCAATCTCATGATCGGCCGCGAGCTGGCTCCGTCGCACTACGAAAAGGTGGACCGGCCCAAGGGCGAGGCCTTCCGGCTCACGAACATTGAGTACAACAAAAACTCCAAGCACAACGGCCTCTCGGACGTCTCCCTCACGGTCGGCCGCGGCGAGATCGTCGGCATCGCGGGCGTGGACGGCAACGGCCAGACCCAGCTGGCGCAGATCGTCACGGGCGTGCTGACCCCGGACGCCGGCGAGCTCGATCTCAAGGACAAGAAGATCGCGGTCTTCAACCCCAACGGCTTCATCGAGGACGGCGTCTCGCTCATCCCCGAGGACCGGAACCTGCAGGGCCTCGTCGGCAACATGACCGTCGCCGACAACATCGTCCTCAAGCAGACCGACACCCCGCAGTTCAGCGGTGGCAAGGGCTTTCACCTCAAGAAAAAGACCATCGAGTCCTACGCGCACGAGATGGCCGAAAAATACGACATCCGCTGCGCCTCCATCGACCAGGAGGTGCGCAACCTCTCGGGCGGCAACCAGCAGAAGGTCATCCTCGCGCGCGAGCTCGAGTCGAAGCCCGACCTGCTCGTCGCCGTGCACCCCACACGCGGCCTGGACATCGGCGCGACGCGCTTTATCCACGACTGCATGATCGAGGCGAGAGCCCGCGGCGTCGGCATTCTGCTCATCAGCGCCGACTTCGACGAGATCCTCGAGATGTCCGACCGCATTCTCGTCATCTTCGAGGGCCAGCTCATGGGAGAGTTCCCGGGCAAAAATCCGCCGATCGACGAGATCAGCCTCGCCATGACGGGCAAATAGGGGGGAGAGGAAATGACAAAATTCAAACGGGCGCTGACGAGCTTCGTGGTGCCGCTGCTCTCGATCCTGCTCGCCTTTCTGATCGGCGCCGTCATCATGATCGTGCTGGGCGCCAATCCGCTGCTCGCGCTCAAATACCTGTGGAAGGGCGCCTTCGGCACCGCCGCGAACCTCGGCACGACGCTCGCCAAGGCGACTCCGCTCATCTTCACGGCGCTCTGCGCGTGCTTCGCCTACAAGTGCGGCGTGTTTAACCTCGGCGGCGAGGGCCAGTTCATCATGGGCTCCGTCGTCGCGTGCCTCATCGCGCTGCAGTCCGGGCTGACCGGCTTCCCGGCGATCCTCCTCTGCCTCGTCGCGGGCGCGGCCGCGGGCGGCCTCTGGGGCCTCATCCCCGGCGTGCTCAAGATCACGCGCGGGCAGAACGAGATGATCATCTCCATCATGCTCAACTACGTCGCGACGCTTTTCATGGGCGTCATCTACACGAGCTGGCTGCGCGACCAGAACATCCCGCAGACGCCCGCGATCCCCGACTCCGTGAAGCTCTCGCGCGTGTTCCCGAACATGCGCTTCACGACGGCCTTTCTCATCGCGATCGCCGTGGGCCTGATCCTCTACTACTACCTGTTCTGGACCTCGAACGGCTTCAAGCTGCGCGCCGTCGGCTACAACATGACGGCCAGCCGCTTTAACGGCTTCCCGGTCAAGCGCTATATTCTCGCGAGCTTCATCGTCTCCGGCGCGGTCGCGGGCCTCGGCGGGGCGGCAGAGCTGCTCGGCACGCAGTTCCGCCTGATCAACGGCTTCGGCGCGGGCTACGGCTTCGACGGCGTGGCCATGGCCCTCATCGGCCAGCTGCACCCCATCGCGTCGATGGTCGTCGCGATCTTCTTCGCGGCCCTGCGCACGGGCTCGACCACCATGCAGGCCGGCACCGGCGTCCCCACCAGCGTTTCGGACATCATCCAGGCGCTCGTGATCGTCTTTACCGTCGCGGGCATGGCGCTCGTGAAGCTGCCCGAGTTCGAGGCCTTCCGCCTCAGACTCTCCGGCGGCAGAAAGAAGGAGGCGAAAACGGTATGAGCTTTGCAGCCAATCTGATCCTCGCAAGCGTCCGCATGGCGGTGCCGCTTCTGTTCATCGCCCTGGCCGAGCTCTATTCCGAGCGCGCGGGCATGGTCAACATCGGCCTCGAGGGCCTGGCCGCCATCGGCTCGCTCGTCGGCTTCCTCGTCTGCTTCGTCACCGGCAGCGCCTGGCTCGGCATCCTGGCGGGCGCGCTCGTCGGCGTTGCGGTCAACATGATCTACGCCTTCGCCACCATCACCCTCTGCGCCAACCAGATCGTCTACGGCATGGCCATCAACATCTTCGCGCCCGCCCTGGCGTCGTTCATCTACCGGGTCTATTTCGGCACCGGCTCCGAGCTCTCGCAGATCACGCTTATGAACGGCATCGGCATCCCGGGCCTCAAGGACATCCCGTTTTTGGGCGATCTGCTCTTCAACCAGACCCCGATGGTCTATCTCGCGTATCTGCTCGTCATCGTGACGGTCATCTACTTCGGCAAGACGCGCTCCGGCCTCAACTTCAAGTCCGTGGGCGAGCATCCGAAGGCCGCCGCGACGCTGGGCATCCCGGTCACCAAAATCAAGTACGTCTCCTGCGTCCTCTGCGGCGCGCTGGCCGGCGTCGGCGGCGCGTATCTCACCACCTGCTACGCCAACACTTACACCGAGGGCAACGTCGCGGGCCGCGGCTTCATCGCGCTGGCCGCCGTGATCTTCGGCCGCTGGACGGGCGGCGGCATCCTGCTCGCGTGCCTGTTCTTCGGCTTCTGCGACGCGCTGCAGATCCGCCTGCAGGTCGCGAACTTCGGCCTGCCGTACCAGTTCTTCCAGATGATCCCCTATATCGCCACCGTCGTGGTGCTCTCGCTGATCGGCGCCAAGAAGGCCGGCCCGCGCGCGGGCGGCCAGCCGTACCGGCGGGAAGAGAGATAATAGCCGGCAGCGCCGGATATTATAAGAAAATGAGTGAAGTTCAACACATTTGAGGAGGAAAACAAATGAAAAAAGTTCTGGCAGTTATCCTGGCTCTGACCGTCGTGCTCGGCCTCGCGGCCTGCGCGAAGACCGCCGCTCCCGCCGCCAGCACGGCCGCGTCCGCGTCGGCAGCCGCTTCCACCAGCACCGCCGCTTCCGCTTCCGCGTCTGCCGCGGCCTCCGGCGATCTGACCGGCACCAAGGATTTCAAGGTCGCCATGATCTGCGACTCCAGCATCTCCGACGGCGGCTGGGGCGCGGCCTGCTACAACGCCATGGTCGACGCCTGCAAGAGATCCGGCTGGAGCTATGAGGTCACCGATTCCATCGACCAGTCCGCTTATTACGAGTCCATCGCGGCCTACTGCGATCTGGGCTACAACCTGATCTACGCCCCCGGCAACCAGTATACCGACGCGGTCCTGCAGGCCGCCGAGGAATATCCCGACATCGCCTTCGCGCTGCTCAACGGCGCGGAAGACACCCCGGGCAAGGCCACGAACAAGAACGTCTCCTCTCTTCTGCCGAACGCGCAGCAGATCGGCTGGATCGCGGGCGCGCTCGCGGGCCTCATGACCAAGAGCAACACCATCGCCTTCATCGGCGGCATGGAGCTCGATACCACGCTCGGCAAGTACAAGGGCTACACCGAGGCCGCCCAGTTCGTCAACAAGGACGTCAAGGTGCTCGATCCCGTCTACGCCGGCTCCTTCTCCGCGACCGACAAGGGCATTGAATTCGCCAAGGCCATGATCGACCAGGGCGCCGACGTGTTCTTCGGCGACGCCTCCGCGGTCGACTCCGGCGCCCGCCAGGCCATCGACGAGGCCAACAAGGCCTCCGGCTCCGTCAAGGTCTTCGACATCGGCCAGCCGGCCGACCTGCTGGGCCAGAACGAGTGCGTCATCTGCTCCCAGGTCACCGACAACTCCTCCCTGCTCACCATCTCGATGCAGGCAGTCGAGGACGGTAAGTTCGGCGGCGAGACCATCTACGGCACGCTGCAGAACGGCGTTCTGTCCGCCGGCAAGATGAGCGACCTCGTCCCCGCGGACGTGCAGGCCAAGTACCTGGACTACATCGACCAGATGACCAAGGACACCTTCATGAAGTAAGCTCCGCTCGGCAAAAAAGGCGGCCGGCCTATACGGACCGGCCGTCTGTTGAGGCCGAATGATATCCTTCCATGAAAAATCCGCCGTATCTCAGGCTTGAGATTCGGCGGATTTCTTTCTGGCCTTTTTCTTACAGCCCTGTTTTTTGGCGGAGAAGTCCCTTATCGGGGCTGCCCCAAAACCGCGGCATGCCGCATGGCGCTTTCCGGCACGACGACGCCTTCTCATTTGCGGGCGCGAAACCTTTGAAAAGTAAAAATTACAACGAAACAAGTAAAAATTATGAATTCCGCGCGGGAGCAAGATACGATAAACTCAGCCTGAGACAGCGCCGTGCTTCCGGCGTTCCGCGTGAAGGGTGCGGCGCCGCCCCGGAATTTTCGCCGGAAGGGCGGCGCGGGGACGCCGCGAAAAGCTGCGAAGGCACGGAGGCCTGCGGGACGGCAGAGGGAAAAGAAAAGCGGCGGAAACCGCCTGAAAGGATAAAGGAGACGATTACATGAACGCAGCAATGGAACAATTCGTTAAGTTTCTCCAGGAAAAAAGTATTAAGTACACCGAAGTAAACGAAAAGAGCATGAAAATTACGTACGGCGGAAAAAACGTCAACAGCGTATCGGTCATTATTGTTTTTGGGGACGACTGCCAGGACGTGCAGCTGGCGGTTCTTTCCATCGTTGCCGTGCCGGAGGAAAAGCGGCCGGAGGTTTATCGCGTCTGCTCGGAGAACAACATGCACTACCGCTGGGTCAAGTTCTATCTGGATTCGGACGGCGATCTGACGGCGGATGCCGACGCGATCATCCGCCCCAGCGACGGGCCTGAAATCTGCTTCGAAATGCTCCTGCATATCATCAGCATCGTGGACAAGGCGTATCCCAGCTTCATGAAAGCAATGTGGGCGTAAGCGCGCAGCCGGAGAAAACAGGAAATGGAAAACAGGGAAGAAAACAGTCTGCTCCCTCAGCTGAAAAAGGAAAGCGCTCGCAGCGGCGGCGGCGAGGCGAAAAACTTCCGCGATTTTTCGATGGATGTGGATGCGGAAACGCTTGAAATGATTCAGGAGATCGTGCGATTGTACGGGGAGTTTGACGAGGACGACCCCGCGAGCGTGGAGCAGGCCGCGAACCGGGGCAATTACCTTGCAATGTTTGATTGCGGAAAGCATCTGATCAGCGGCGACAATCCGGCGGATCCCAAGGCGACCGAATGGTTCCGGAAGGCGAGCGCATGCCCGAACAAGGCCATTGCCGCCTGCACGCGGATCTATGAAGGAATTTCCCTGTTCTTCCAGGACGGGAAGCAAAAAGAAAGCCGGGAAATCCTCACGCAGACGGTTGCCGATCCGGTGTTCGAGATACCGGCATTCAGACAGGGCTTCGGCGGTTTTCTGAACAACGGCCGGTATGTCCTGGCCTACATGCTTTTCAACGGCCGGGGTGGGTACGCCAACATAGAAGAAGCGCTGCGCCTCGCGCAGGAGGCCCTTGCGGACGGCGACAAGAATCCAAAGATGCAGAGCCTGGCCGCCGAAGCCAAAGAAGCGCTCCGCTGCCGGGAAAAAAGGAAAAAGCAGGAGCGCGTCCGGAAGGGCGTCCGGATTCGCGGCGGTCATGCCGGCATTATGCTTCTGCGCCTGGCGGAGATTGCCGCGATGGCCGCCTTTGTGCCGCTTGCGCAGAAAATTTTCAATCTCGGCGGCAGCACCGGGGATCTGCTTGCCGCGGCGCATTACGCGGTGCTGGGCTTCCTGATCCTCAGCATTCCCTGGCTTCTGTGCGTCCTTTTGGGGCGGGACGATCCGGGCGATCTCATCGGGTGGCTGTTCTGGGGCGTTCTGATTGCCGCCGCTTGTACCTACGGCATTTTTCGCCTCGAGCGCTGGAGCGTCGTGCGGGCGCACTATTACGCCTATACGGTTGCCCTCACGGCGCTTGGCGCAGGCCTGATCGTCTTTTTCCTGTACAAGGCGGTGCGCCATCTCGCAGGCATCTTTACCGGGAAATAAAACGGGTTCTCATAAAGCGGATACGTTCAATTTTGATCCGCTCGGGCAAGAACAAAGAAACGGGGCTGTAAAAAAACAGCCCCGTTTTTGACCCTGTCGCAGCGCCGGCGGCCCCTTTGTTCCGCGGCAGGCCGGGGCGCCTCTTGCACAAATTCCCCGATCCGTGCTATACTATGGGTAAATCCTGCCGGGAGGAGTGAGAGCATGGAGCTGTCGTCCTATGAGGAGCGCGGCTATCTGCGCGAGAACTACCGTCTGTTCCATCTGACGGGCGCGATCCCGCGCCAGATGGAGTGGCACTACCACACCTTTCACAAGATCGTGATGTTCCTCTCCGAGGGCGCGAGCTACGGAATCGAGGGGCGGAGCTATCCGCTCGAGTCGGGCGACCTCGTGCTTGTGCGCAGCGGCTGCATCCACCGCCCGGAGGTCACGCCCGGCACGCCCTACGAGCGCCTGATCCTCTATATTTCCCCCGAATTTCTGCGCCGCCGCAGCACGCCGGGCTGCGATCTCGAGACTTGCTTCCGCCTGGCGCAGGACGAGTTCCGCTTCGTCGTCCGCCCCGCGGGCCGCAGCCGCGAGTTCACGCGCGTGCTGCTGGAGCTCGAAAAGGCCTGCGAGGAGGCGGATTTCGGGCAGGAGCTGCTCTCCGACGCGCTGTTCTTCCAGTTCCTCATCGCGGTCAGCCGCGGCATGACGAGCCGCAGCCTCGCCTACGCGCCCTCCGGCGCGGGGGACGAGAAGGTGGCGGCCATCCTGCAGTATCTCGCGCAGCACCTGACCGAGAACATCTCGATCGACGATCTCGCCGCGCGCTTTTACATCAGCAAGTACCACATGATGCGCCGGTTCAAGGAGGAGACGGGCCACACCATCCACAGCTATCTGACGGGCAAGCGGCTCATGCTCGCGCGGGAGAAGATCGCCTCCGGCCTGCCGGCCGCTGAGGCCTGCTACGCCTGCGGCTTCGGGGATTATTCGGCGTTCGCGCGGGCCTACCGCAAGCTGTTTTCGGCCTCGCCGCGCAGCGCGAAATAGCCGGGGCTCCGGCGGAAAAGACACTTGACACCGCTCTTTTCGTATGCTATTATCGTAGGGCTGATTGTATCGGCGGCCTGCGGGTGTAGCACAATGGCCAGGGCACCAGCCTTCCAAGCTGGGGATGCGGGTTCGATTCCCGTCACCCGCTCCAATCCTATGCGCCAGTAGCTCATCTGGATAGAGCAACTGCCTTCTAAGCAGTAGGTTGGGGGTTCGAGTCCCTCCTGGCGTACCAGAGCCCCGGCGATCCGCAGGCGGAAGTGAATATGGTGGGTGTAGCGTAGTTGGCTAACGCGTCAGATTGTGGCTCTGAAGACCGAGGGTTCGAGTCCCTTCACTCACCCCATTTTTTGAACGGCGGCGAAGTTCGCCGCCGATTCTTTCCGCATCGAACCTGCTACATTGGGATGTGGTGAAGCGGTAACACAACGGACTTTGACTCCGCCATTCGTAGGTTCGAATCCTGCCATCCCAGCCAACGACCCGCTAGCTCAGTTGGCAGAGCACCTGCCTTTTAAGCAGGGTGTCCGGAGTTCGAATCTCCGGCGGGTCACCAAAAATTCCGGTCCACCGTCAGGCGGATCGGAATTTTTAATGGTAACACCGGAGATTTGAAGTTCATACCCGCAAGGGCAAATCTCCGGCGGGCTGGAATTGGTTGTCGGGAACGATCCCCCCATTGTTCCCGGGCTGTACGGGGCGCAAAAGCCGGGCTGCCGCAATGCGGCAGCCCGGCTGGTTTTTTGATCAGGCGTCGGCTTCTTCTTTTCCGATCTGCTCCAGCTCGGCCCATTTCCGCTCCATGTCCGCAACGAGCTTGAACTGTGTGCGGGCGCGGTCGAGGTTGTGGCCCTCGCGGTGGATGGCGAAATAGTGGTCGCCGTCGAGGTAGTCGGTCAAAAACCGCACGCCGCACTCGAAGGTCATGAGCTTCGCGCCCATGGGCAGCAGCCGCCGCTCCGCCTTCGTGAGGCTGGGGCAGGCCGCGACGAAGCCGCGCGTGTAGATGCGGTAGAGCTCCGTGCTGACGGACATCCTGTCGAGGTCGCGCTCGTCCTCGGCCGCGGTGGCCGCGCCGAAGCGGATGGAGTCGCCGAAGTCGTAGAGGCTGAGACCCGGCATCACGGTGTCGAGGTCGATGACGCAGAGCGCCTTCCTCGTCTTGCTGTCGAGCATGACGTTGTTGAGCTTCGTATCGTTGTGCGTGACGCGCAGGGGCAGCTCGCCGGCCTTCTGGGCACGGATGAGCGCGCCGGCCTCCTCCTCGCGGGCGAGGACAAAGTCGATTTCCTTCTGCACCGCGGCGGCGCGGCCGAGGGGATCGCGGCCGAGCGTCTCGCGGAAAATGCGCATCCGGTCGGGCGTGTTGTGGAAGTTGCGGATCGTCTCGTGCAAAGAGCCCGCCGGGAACGACGCCAGCTGCTGCTGGAACGAGCCGAAGGCGACGGCGCTCTCATAGAAGTCGGCGGGCGTCTCGGGCGCCTGCAGGCAGATGCTGTCCTCGACGAACTCGTACAGCCGCCACCAGCCGCCGTCCGGCTCGCGGTGGCAGGTGCCGCCGGTCAGGGTGGGCAGGAGCGTCAGCACGCTCCGCTCGTCCGTGGCCTGCTTTTTGAGAAAGCTCGTGACGGCGGCGATGTTTTCCATGAGCGCGGGCACGTCGGGGAAGACGTGATCGTTGATCTTCTGCAGGATATAGCGGTGGCCGCGTTCGGTCACGGCGAGGTAGGTCTCGTTGATGTGCCCGCAGCCGTAGCGCTCGCAGGATACCGCGGCGCCGTCGGTCGGGAAGGCGGAGAGAATGTGGGCAAGCTGTTCGTTCATTTCCAGAGCTCCTCCTCATAGACGCCGCGGCGCTTCATGTCCGCGATCGCGTCGCAGACGGACTGCAGATCGTCCTTGTAGGTGACGCCGTACCACGCCTCGTCGCAGTGGAGCATGCGCACGCGCGCGGAGCCGTCCGCGAGCTGGCTGTTGACGACGAACGGGAGGAAGTACTCGCACTTGAGGGGATTCTTCGGCAGATTCTCGTCGAGGAAGGCGGGGAAGCGCGCCCACAGCACGTCCAGCAGGCCCGCCGTGAAGCCCCAGAAGTTCATGGAGACGGTCGTGTCGCCGGGCAGGAAGGTGAAGTGCTCGCCGTCCTCGGTGAACTCGGCGTCGCCGCCCTTTTTGAAGATCTTCGTGCGCTCGGTCACGCCCGTGAGATAGCCGTCCCGCTCCTCGCAGACGCCGCGCGCGACGGAGCCGTGCTCGGTCACGGTGTTGCGGACCTGGTAGCCGACCATCGAATAGACGTGCTCGTCTGCGCTGTTTTTGAGGAAGTCGTAGATCGTGGAATAGGCGGTGCGGCCGTAGAAGTCGTCGGCGTTGATGACCGCGAACGGCCCGTCCACGACGCCGCGGCAGCACGCGACGGCGTGCGCGGTGCCCCAGGGCTTGACGCGGCCCTCGGGAACCGCATAGCCCTCCGGCAGCTTCGTGAGCTCCTGGAAGACGTAATCCACGTGGAAATAGCGCTCCATGCGGTTGCCGATGCGCTCGCGGAAGGACTCCTCGAGCTCTTTTTTGATGATGAAGACGACGCGGCGGAAGCCCGCGCGCCAGGCGTCGAACAGGGAGAAGTCGATGATGAAGTGCCCCTCGGCGTCGACCGGCGTCATCTGCTTGAGTCCGCCGAAGCGGCTGCCCATGCCGGCCGCCATGATGACGAGCGTCGGCTCGGAAGTTTTCACGGTAAAAAGACCCCTTTCTCAGTTTTCTTTTTCTTCAGTATAAGCATCCGGCGGGGGAAAAGCAAGAATCCGGGGCGGCGAAAATAATATTGTGCAAAAATTATACGAATATCGGCAAAACACTTGCGCTTTGGCGCGCACATCACGTATAATCATATAAAAAGGGGGAGGGATCGGCTATGCTGACGGAACGGCTGCAGGACGCGGGTCTGCGGGGGCTCGGCTCGGTGCTTTCCGGCCCGCCGGGTCCGGAGGAGGGCTATGAGGCATCGCGCCTGCGCGTCGCGCCGGGCGGGATGCTGACGCAGTACCGCTCGCGCGAGGACGCGATCGTCGACTACGGCGAGGGGATGCCGCTGCTGGTGCTCTACCAGGGCGAGAGCAGGCGGGTGTTCTATCTTGACCGCGCGGTGCTTCTGCTGGCGGGGACAGTCTTTTCGGTCGTGCCGCTCGGCGCGGAGTGCGCGGCCGACCTGTACACGCGCCCCGGCGCGCCCGCCGGGAGGGCGGGCGAGGTCGCGGCCGACTTTCTGGCCGGCTCCGTCTCGCAGCTGCGCTTCGGGCAGATCGTGACGTTTTTCTATCAGCAGGCCGCGCGCGACTTCTACTTCCGCGGCGAGCGCCACGAGCCGTTCGAGCTCGTGCTGGTCGACCAGGGGAAGCTGCACAACCTCGTGAACGGCCGCGACGTGCTGCTCGGCCAGCAGGAACTGCTCATCATCGACCGCGGCGCCTGGCACATGCAGTTTTCCGACGCGCCGGTGCGGTTTCTCACGATTTCGTTCGAGCTCGCGGGCGGCAGCCTCGCGCCGGTCGTCGGCAAGGCGCTGCGCCTGCCGCAGCCCGTCCGTCCGGCGGTCGAGAAGATGCTGCGCGAGCGCACGGAGCAGGGCCTCTGCTCGTACGACTATCTGGCGGCGCTGCTGCAGATCCTGCTCATCGAGCTGCTGCGCGCGGAGCAGTCCGGCCGCAGAAGCGCCGCCCCGGCTCTGCCCGCGACGGCGCGCGCGGAAAACCAGATCGTCGACCGGGCGCTGCAGCTGCTCTCCGGCCGCGTGGGCCAGAAGCTCACGCTGGGCGAGCTGGCCGCGGCCGTGAACGTGAGCATCCCGTATCTCTGCAAGCTCTTCGGCGAGCATCTGGGCATGCCGCCGGGAAAGTATCTCTCGAAGATCCGGCTGGAGGAGTGCCGCGTGCTGCTGCGCGAGGGGGAGCTGTCCATGGGCGAGATCGCGGGCAGGATGGGCTTTTCGAGCCCGCAGCATTTCTCCCGCCAGTTCCGCCAGTGGTTCGGCATGTCTCCGAGCGAGTACGCGAGATCGCTGAAGAAGGAATAGGAGCGAAAAAATGCCGGGGGAGCGGAAGCGCTTCCCCGGCATACCTTATATTATTACACGTTGAACAGGAAGTTGACGACGTCGCCGTCTTTCATGACGTACTCCTTGCCCTCGCTGCGGACCAGGCCCTTCGCCTTGGCCGCGGCCAGCGTGCCGCACGCCTTGAGATCGTCGAAGGCGATGACCTCCGCGCGGATGAAGCCGCGCTCGAAGTCGGAGTGGATCTTGCCCGCGGCCTGCGGGGCCTTGGTGCCGTTTTTGATCGTCCAGGCGCGGCACTCGTCGCTGCCGGCCGTGAGGAACGAGATGAGGCCCAGCAGCTTGTAGCTGCACTGGATGAGCCGGTCGAGGCCGGACTCCTGGATGCCGAGCTCCTCCATGAACATGGCGCGCTCCTCCGGGTCGTCGAGCTCGGCGATGTCGGCCTCAAGCTTGGCGCAGATCGGCAGCACCTGGCTGCCCTCCTGGTCCGCGAGCTTTTTGACAGCCATGTAGTAGGCGCAGTTCTCGGGCGCGTTCACGTCGTTCTCGCCGACGTTCGCGGCGTAGATCGTCTTCCGGAGCGTCAGCAGATCCGCCGTGGCGATGAGCGCGGCGTCGTCGGGCGCGCACTCGAAGGTGCGGGCGAGATGGCCCTCGTTCATGTAGTCGCGCAGGGCGCCGAAGACCTCGGCCTCGCGCGTATAGCGCTTGTCGCCGACCTTGGCCATCTTGGCGGCCTTGTCCACGCGGCGGTCGACCATCTCGAGGTCGGCCATGATGAGCTCCATGTTGATGATGTCGATGTCGCGCAGGGGATCGGTCGTGCCCTCGACGTGGGTGACGTTCGGATCGTCGAAGCAGCGGACGACGTGCACGATCGCGTCGCAGCCGCGGATGTTGGAGAGAAACTTGTTGCCGAGTCCCTCGCCCTTGGACGCGCCTTTGACGAGGCCCGCGATGTCGACGAATTCGATGACGGCGGGCGTGAACTTCTTCGGCTGGTGCTGGTCGCGCAGCCACTCGAGGCGCTTGTCCGGGACGGAGACGACGCCGACGTTGGGGTCGATGGTGCAGAAGGCGTAGTTGTCCGCGGGAACCCCCGCGTTGGTGATGGCGTTGAACAGCGTGCTCTTGCCGACGTTCGGCAGACCGACGATACCGAGTTTCATTGTTTGTCTTCCTTTCCTGTTGGGGCTGTATTCATGCGGCGGCTGTAGAACCGCGCGAGGCCGCCCTCCGAGGTCTCCCGGAAGGCGTGGTTCATGTTGATGCCGGTTTCATACATGGTGCGCACCACCATGTCGAACGAGATGCTCCGCGTGCCGAGCAGCAGATGCGAGAGGTTGCAGGCATCCATCGCGCGCTTGGCGGCGACGGCGTTGCGTTCGATGCAGGGGATCTGCACGAGCCCGCAGATGGGGTCGCAGGTGAGGCCCAGTTGGTGCTCCATGGCGATCTCGGCGGCATATTCGATCTGCTCGATCGGCATGTCCATGATGTCGCACATCGCGGCGGCCGCCATCGAGCAGGCCGAGCCGATCTCGGCCTGGCAGCCGCACTCGGCGCCGGAGATGGAGGCGTTGCGCTTGATGAGGTTGCCGATGATGCCGGCCACGCCCAGCGCGCGCGCGATCTTGTCGTCGGAGAGCTGGTATTTGTCCTGCATGTACATGAGCACGGACGGCAGCACGCCGCAGCTGCCGCAGGTCGGCGCCGTGACGACGATGCCGTTGTCGGCGTTCTGCTCGGCCGCCGCGTAGGCGTAGGCGCAGACCGTGCGCAGCTCGCGCACCTGCGGGATCTCCTGCGCGTGCTCCTCCTCGAAGAGCTGCCGGGCTTTGCGCTGCACGTTGAGCCCGCCGGGGAGCACGCCCGTGGCGTTCAGGCCCTCCTGCACTTCGTTGCGCATGGCCTTCCACACGACCTTGAGGAAGTTCCAGATGTCGGGGCCCTCGTTGACCTCGACGTATTCGCCGAGCGAGATGTAGCGCCAGCGGCAGAACTGCGCGATCTCGGCGAAGGAGTTCTCGGGGTAGATTTCGTCGGCCGCCTTGTCGGGCCGGCCCTCGATCACGATGTCCCCGCCGCCGACCGACTCGACGCGCATATAGGCCAGCTGCGTCTCGCCCTGGTAGGCGTAGAGATCCATTGTGTTGGGGTGCTTGAGATCGTCAGGCTGGGTCTCGGAGAAGACGATCTCGGACGGCAGCGGCTCGAAGGTCTCGCGGATGACGCGGTCGGTGCCGTGGCCCACGCCCGTCTTGGACAGGGAGCCGTAGAGGATGACCTTGAAGCGTTCGGCCGAGGGATTTTCGGACTTAAAGAGCTTCGCGGCGCGTTCGGGCCCCATGGTGTGGGAACTGGAGGGGCCTTTTCCGATTTTATAGAGATCACGGATCGATTTCATGGAAGTTCCTCCGTCGTTTTGTGTTCCGATTCCTGTACCCTATAATATAGCAAAAACGACGGAGAAATACAATCCGCCCGCTCTATTTTTCCGCCGTTTTGGACGGTTGGGCGGCCAGCGCCTCCAGGGAGAGCTCGCCCGCGAGGCGGAAGAGGGCGTCGGACAGCACGCGCTCGACGGGCAGCCGCGCGGCCTCCGCGACGCCGCGGTAGAGCCTCTCCGCGGACGGCTCGAGTTCGACCAGATAAAAAGACATGAGAACACTCCTTACATTTAAACTGGGCAACTCATTTTATGTGCGGGGCCTTGACAGATGTGATAAAATAAAAATACTGAATTTTTAACCATAAAGGATGATGGCAAAATGGCGAACGAGAAGAAAGTGGAACAGATCACCGACATGGAGGTCGACTTTGCCCAGTGGTACACCGACATCTGCCGCAAGGCGGAGCTGGTCGAGTACGCGAGCGTCAAGGGCTTCACCATTCTGCGCCCGTACGGCTATGCGATCTGGGAGAATATCCAGAAGATTATGGACGCCGAGTTCAAAAAGACCGGCCATGAGAACGTGGCGATGCCGGTCCTGATCCCGGAGAGCCTTCTTAAGAAGGAGGGCGAGCTGGTCAACGGCTTCGCCCCCGAAGTCGCATGGGTCACGATGGGCGGCAACGAAAAGCTCGAGGAGCGGCTGGCCTTCCGCCCGACCTCCGAGACCATGTTCTGCGACCACTGGTCGCGGGTGCTGCACTCCTACCGCGAGCTGCCGATGCTCTACAACCAGTGGTGCTCCGTCATCCGCTGGGAAAAGACCACCAGGCCGTTCCTGCGCTCGCGCGAATTCTGGTGGCAGGAGGGCCACACGATCCACGAGACCGCCGAGGAGGCCAAGGCCGAGACCGAGCAGCAGCTCAACTGCTACGCCGATTTCTTCGAAAACGTGCTGGCCATCCCCGTCGTGCGCGGCCGCAAGACCGACAAGGAGAAGTTCGCCGGGGCCGAGGCCACCTATACCGTCGAGTGCCTCATGAAGGATCACAAGGCGCTTCAGGGCGCAACCTCCCATTACTTCGGCGACAAGTTCTCCCGCGCGTACAACGTGACCTTCACGGGCCGCGACAACAAGCTCCAGTACCCCTTCCAGACCTCCTGGGGCTCCACCACGCGCATGATCGGCGCCGTCATCATGGCGCACGGCGACAACAACGGCCTCGTTCTGCCGCCGAAGATTGCCCCCATCCAGCTCGTCGTCGTCCCCATCGCACCCCACAAGCCGGGCGTGCTCGAGGCCGCCGCGCAGCTGCGCGACCGCCTGACGGCCGCGGGCTACCGCGTGAAGCTCGACGACTCCGACAACTCCATGGGCTGGAAGTGCGCCGAGTACGAGATGAAGGGCGTGCCCGTGCGCGTCGAGCTCGGGCCCCGCGACATCGAGGCCGGCAGCTGCGTGCTCGTCCGCCGGAACGACGGCGTCAAGACCACGGCGAGCCTGAGCGAGCTCGAGCCGGCCGTCAAAGAGCAGCTGGAGCTCGTGCAGAAGGGCATGTTTGAAAAGGCAAAGCAGAACCTCGACGGCCATGTCTACGAGGCCCACTCCGTCGAGGAGGCCAAGAAGCTCCAGGACGAGCACGGCGGCTTCATCCGGACGATGTGGTGCGGAGACGAGGCGTGCGAGCTCAAAATGAAGGAGCTCACCGGCATGTCGTCCCGCTGCATGCCCCTCAAGCAGGAGCATCTGGACGACGTGTGCCCGATCTGCGGCAAGCCGGCCAAAAAGATGATCTACTGGGGCATCGCGTACTGAGCGGCCCCTGGGCCTTGGAGAAAACCGCGCCCGCGGGGCCGGGAATCCCGGCAAAGTGCCGAAATTCGGGCAAAATATTTATGGAAATAAATGAAATCCCCCTTGACAACAAGGGGGATTTATTATAATATATATAAGCGCGCGAATTGGTTTGCAACGCAACCACGCGTGTCAAATGCGATGAAGCAGGAGATTGCGTCACAGACGGTAACTTCTGCGGAGTATGTCCGGTCATCGGGCGGCTGAGAGTCTATCGTGCAGCGTATATCGCCGCAGTGGGATCTGGCCGACAAAACGTCGGCCTTTTTTCATGGTGCGGAGTGATACGCACGGATTAGCGTATAGAAGTTCTCGACCGTACCCAGCGGCAGAAAAAAACAACTGAGTACGTTTTTCAAGGAGGAAACAACAATGGCAAATCAGGAAATGATCAGAATCCGCCTGAAGGCTTATGATCATCAGCTCATCGACGCGAGTGCAGAAAAGATCGTGGAGACCGCCAAGCGCAACGGCGCGGCCGTTTCCGGCCCCATCCCCCTTCCCACAAAGAAGGAAGTTGTCACCATCCTGCGCGCTGTCCACAAGTATAAGGACTCCCGCGAACAGTTCGAGCGCAGAACCCACAAGAGACTGATCGATATCCTCAACCCCAACCAGAAGACCGTGGAAGCCCTCATGAGCCTCGACCTTCCCGCTGGCGTTGAGATTGAGATAAAGCTGTAATCGGAAGCCCAACCGGTTCAGCAGCCCGCCACGGTTCGTCGTTTAAGAGGACGGACGGGTCATGTTGACCAACCAATGGCGTCCCAATCGCCAAGTTGCTCAACCAATAACCTTTATAATTAGGAGGAAAATCACATGCAAATGCAGAAAGCGATCATCGGCAAAAAAGTGGGCATGACCCAGATTTTCGATGAGAGCGGCAAGGTCATCCCTGTAACCGTCATCGAGGCAGGCCCCTGCGTCGTGACACAGAAGAAGACCGCGGAAAAAGACGGATACGCCGCCGTCCAGCTCGGTTTTGAGGATGTCAAGGAATCCAAGCTTTCCAAGCCGGAAGCCGGCCACCTCAAGAAGGCTGAAGTCTCCCCCAAGCGCCATCTGAAGGAATTCCGCATTGAAAAGGCAGCCGACATGAACGTCGGCGAAGAAGTCAAGGCCAGCATCTTTGCCGCCGGCGACAAGGTCGACGTGACCGGCATCAGCAAGGGCCACGGCTTCGAAGGCCCGGTCAAGCGCTGCGGCGGCCATCGCATCCCGATGACTCACGGCGGCGGCCCGGTCCATCGTCAGGCCGGTTCCATGGGCTCCACCTCGACCCCGGCCCGTATCTTCAAGGGCCATCATGGCGCAGGCCAGATGGGCGTGGATCAGGTCACGGTTGAGAACCTCGACGTCGTCAAGGTCGACAGCGAGCTCAACATGATCGTCGTGCGCGGCGCAATCCCCGGCCCGAAGGGCGGCATCGTGTATCTCAAGAATACCGTCAAGAACTTCAAGGCCAAGGGCACTGCAGCGAACGCCAGCATCAACCCGCAGAAGGCTTCCGCTCGTACGAACCCGCAGAAGGCCTCCGCGAGAAACCGCTGAGAGAGGAGCGTAAATCATGCAGACAAAAGTATTTGATATGGCTGGTAAGCAGGTCGGTGAGATCGAACTCTCTGAAGCTGTTTTCGGCGTAGAACCCAACGAAGCCGTCGTTCACGACGTTGTCAAGAATCATCTGGCCAACTGCCGTCAGGGCACGCAGTCCACGCTGACCCGTGCCGAGGTTGCCGGCGGCGGCGTCAAGCCCTGGAAACAGAAGGGCACCGGCCGCGCCCGTCAGGGCTCCATCCGTGCTCCGCAGTGGTATCACGGCGGCGTCGTCTTCGCGCCGAAGCCCCGCGACTACAGCTACACGCTCAACAAGAAGGTCAAGCGCATCGCCATGAAGTCCGCGCTGTCCGCCAAGGCGGCCTCCGAGGACATCATTGTGATCGACGCCATCAAGATGGACTCCATCAAGACCAAGACCTTCAAGACCTTCCTGGACGCCGTCGGCGCGCCCTGCAAGGCACTCGTTGTCACCGCCCAGAACGACGAAATCGTCGTGAAGAGCGCCGGCAACATCCCCGGCATTGTGGTTACATTCGCCAACCTCATCAACGTTTACGATATTCTGAACGCCAGAAAGCTCGTCGTTGACAAGGCTGCGCTGGCAAAGATTGAGGAGGTGTTCGCCTAATGAAGACCGCTTATGATATCGTTCTGAAGCCCGTCATCACCGAGCAGTCCATGGAAGAATCCGAACAGAAGAAGTACGTCTTCCAGGTTGCGCTCGACGCCAACAAGGTCGAGATCAAAAAGGCGATTGAAGAGATCTTCGGCGTCAAGGTCGAAAAAGTCAACACCCTCCGTATGGAAGGCAAAGAAAAGCGCCAGGGTTCCTCTCCTGCCGGCCGCCGCGCCAACTGGAAAAAAGCCATGGTTAAGCTGACCGCCGATTCCAAGACCATCGAGTTCTTCGAAGGCATGGTCTAAATCTGATAAGGAGTGTAACGCAATATGGCGATTAAATCTTTCAAGCCGTATACCCCGTCCAGAAGAAACATGACTGTTTCTGCCTTCGACGGTGTGGATAAACAGGCTAAGCCCGAGCGCAGTCTGCTCGAGTCCGTCAAAAAGAACGCCGGCCGCAACAGCTACGGCCACATCACCGTCCGCCACCGCGGCGGCGGCAACAAGCGCAAGTACCGCATCATCGACTTCCGCCGCGACAAGCTCGAGATGACCGCGACCGTCGTCCGCGTCGAATACGACCCGAACCGCAGCGCCTTCATCGCGCTCGTCAAGTACGAAGACAGCGAGCTCCGCTACATCCTCGCGCCGAACGGCCTCAAGGCCGGCGACGTCGTCGTGTCCTCCGCGGCCGCTGACATCAAGCCGGGCAACTGCCTGCCGCTTGCCAACATCCCCGTCGGCACCATCATCCACAACATCGAGCTCTACCCGGGCCGCGGCGCCCAGCTCGTCCGTTCCGCCGGCGCAGCCGCTCAGCTGATGGCCAAGGACGGCGACATGGCGCAGATCCGCCTGCCCTCCGGAGAAGTTCGTCTGGTTCGCACCAACTGCACCGCCGTCATCGGCCAGGTCGGCAATCTCGATCATGAGAACGTCCATCTCGGCAAGGCCGGCCGCACCCGTCACCTCGGCATCCGCCCGACCGTCCGCGGCTCTGTTATGAACCCGAACGACCACCCGCACGGCGGCGGCGAAGGCAAGGCGCCTGTCGGCCATCCGGGCCCGATGACCCCGTGGGGCAAACCTGCGATGGGCCTCAAGACCCGCAAGACCAAGAACCGGACAAACAAGTATATCTTTAAGCGCAGAAATGCGAAGTGAGGAGGATAAAAGATGAGCAGAAGCATTAAAAAAGGCCCGTTTGTTGCTCCGGAACTCCTGAAGCGCGTCGAAGAGCTGAACAAAGCCGGTGAAAAGAAAGTTCTGAAGACCTGGTCCAGAGCCTCCACCATTTTCCCCTCCTTCGTCGGTCACACCATCGCGGTCCATGACGGCCGCCGTCATGTGCCCGTGTATATCACCGAAGACATGGTCGGCCACCGGCTGGGCGAGTTCGTTCCCACGAGAACCTTCCGCGGCCACTCCGGCAGCAAGACCACGAACGCGACGTAATAGGAGGACGCAACGAATATGGAAGCAAAAGCTTATATGAGATACGTGCGTATCTCCCCGCGCAAGGTCGGCATCGTCTGCGACCTGATCCGCGGCAAAGATGTCAAAACCGCAGCTGCATATCTGATGCAGACCCCCAAGGCTGCCTCCGAACCAATGCTCAAGCTGCTGAAGAGCGCGATTGCGAACGCCGAGAACAACCACAACATGGACGTCGAGAAGCTCTACGTCTCCACCGCTGTGGCCGATCCGGGCCCCACGCTGAAGCGCGGTATGCCCAGAGCACAGGGCAGATACAATCGTATTCTGAAAAGATCCACTCACATCTCCATTGGTGTGAGCGAGAAGGCTTAAGCAGGAGGTAACTATGGGACAGAAAGTAAATCCCCATGGAATGCGCGTCGGCGTCATCAAGGATTGGGACTCCCGTTGGTATGCCCGTGAAGATAAAGTCGGTGATCTGATTGTCGAGGACTACAACATCCGCAAGTACCTCAAGAGCACCCTCTATCCCGCCGGCATCGCGAAGATCGAAATTGAAAGAGACAACGCCAAGGTCAAGATCAGCATTCACTGCTCCCGCCCGGGCGTCATCATCGGCAAGGCCGGCACCGAGATCGAGGCGCTTCGCCAGAAGATCGAGAAGAAGCTCGGCAAGACCGTGGCCCTCAACATCGTTGAGGTCCGCTCTCCGGATCTGAACGCGCAGCTCGTTGCGGAAAACATCGCTTCTCAGCTCGAGAAGAGAATTTCCTTCCGCCGCGCGATGAAGCAGGCCATCCAGCGCGCGACCCGTCTGGGCGCCAAGGGCATCAAGTGCGCCTGCGGCGGCCGTCTGGGCGGCGCCGAGATCGCCAGAAACGAATCCTATCACGAGGGCACCATCCCCCTGCAGACCATCCGTGCCGACATCGACTACGGCTTCGCCGAGGCGAACACCACCTACGGCAAGGTCGGATGCAAGGTCTGGATCTACAAGGGCGAAGTGCTCAACACCACTCTGCGCTCCGAGAATCCCGAGCCCGCCAAGCGCGAGCGCCGGAATGACCGCCGCGACGGCGACCGCCGTCCGTACGGCGACCGTCGTCCCTATGGCGACCGTCAGGGCAGCGGCGACCGCCGCCCCTATGGCGACCGTCAGAACAACAGTAACGGTCAGGGCGGCCAGAGACCTTACAGCGGTGAGAGAAGATACAACAACGACCGCAAGGAAGGAGGCAACCGCTAATGTTAATGCCGAAAAGATCCAAGTATCGCCGTGTTCAGAGAGGACGCATGAGAGGCGCTGCTTCCCGCGGCAATAAAGTCACCTACGGCGACTACGGTATCCAGGCCTGCGAACCGGGCTGGATCACCGGCAACCAGATCGAGGCGGCCCGTGTCGCCATGACCCGCTACACCAAGCGCGGCGGTCAGGTCTGGATCAAGATTTTCCCCGACAAGCCTGTTTCCAAGAAGGCGCTCGGCGTCCGTATGGGCTCCGGCAAAGGCGCTCCGGAATTCTGGGTTGCCGTTGTGAAGACTCAGAAGGTCATGTTCGAAATCGGCGGCGTTTCCGAAGAGGAAGCGCGCGAGGCACTTCGTCTGGCGCAGAACAAGCTGCCCATCCGGACGAAGATCATTGCCAAGGAAGCCCCGGAAACCGAGAATGGTGGTGAATAAGATGAAGGCAACTGAAATCCGTAAATTGTCCGCGGCCGAGCTTGACGCGAAGCTGTCGGAACTCAAGAAGGACTTGTTCATGCTGAGAATGCAGCATGCGACCAACCAGCTTGACAACCCGCTGCAGATTGCGGCCGTCAAGAAGGACATTGCCCGCATCAAAACTATTATTCGTGAGAACGAGACCAAGAACTGAGGAGGGAAACGCACATGAGTGAAACAACCAGAGCTTTCCGCAAAACCAGGATTGGTACCGTTGTCTCCAATAAGATGGACAAGACCATCGTGGTTGCGATTGAAACGAACGTCCAGCATAAGCTGTACAATAAAATCATCAAGAGAACCTACAAGCTGAAGGCCCATGACGAGAACAACGAGTGCGGTATCGGCGATACCGTCAAGGTCATGGAATGCCGCCCCCTGTCCAAGGACAAGAGATGGAGACTTGTAGAGATCATCGAAAAGGCTAAGTAAGGAGGTCGACAACATATGATCCAGACAGAAAGTTATCTGAAGGTTGCCGACAATACCGGCGCCAAGGAAATCCATTGCATTCGCGTGCTCGGCGGCGCCAAACGCAAGTTTGGCAACATCGGTGACGTGATTGTCGCATCCGTCCGCAAGGCCGCGCCGAACGGCACCGTCAAAAAGGGCGAGGTCGTCAAGGCCGTCATCGTCCGCTCCGTCAAGGGCACCCGCCGTGCCGACGGCTCCTATGTCCGCTTCGACGAGAACGCCGCTGTTCTCATCAAGGATGACAACAGCCCTCGCGGCACCCGTATTTTTGGGCCGGTGGCAAGAGAACTCCGTGATAAGGAATTCATGAAGATCTGCTCCCTGGCGCCCGAGACAGTTTAATAGGGGGACCATGAGATGAACATTAAGAAGAATGACACCGTGCTTGTTCTGTCCGGCAAGGACAAGGGCAAGAAGGGCAAGGTCCTCGAGGCCATGCCCGACTCCGGTAAGGTCGTTGTGGAGGGCGTCAACATCGCCACCTGCCATGTCAAGCCGAAAAAAGAGGGCGAAGCGGGCGGCATCGTCCACCGCGAGATCCCGATGTACGTCGCCAAGGTCATGCGTGTTTGCCCCAAGTGCGGCAAGCCGACCCGCCCCGCCTATAAGCTTGCGAACGGCCAGAAGGTCCGCGTCTGCAAGAAGTGCGGCGCAGAGATTTGAGAGGGAGGGTATAAAAAATGGCTAGACTGAAAGTAAAGTATAAAGAAGAAGTTGCCCCCGCTCTCATGACCAAGTTCCAGTACAAGAGCGTCATGCAGATCCCGAACCTCAGCAAGATCATCGTGAACGTCGGCTGCGGCGAGTCCAAGGGCAACTCCAAGGAGATCGAAGCGATCTGCAAGGACATCGCCACCATCACCGGCCAGAAGCCCATCACGACCAAGGCCCGCAAGTCCGTCGCGAACTTCAAGGTCCGCGAGGGCGAGACCGTCGGCGTCAAGGTGACGCTGCGCGGCGACCGCATGTGGGAGTTCCTGGACCGTCTGCTCAGCGTGGCGCTGCCCCGTGTCCGCGACTTCCGCGGCATCAACCCCAACGCGTTCGACGGCAGAGGCAACTACTCCTTCGGCCTGAAGGAACAGCTTATCTTCCCGGAAATCGAGTACGACAAGGTCGACAAGATCCGCGGCATGGACATCTGCATCTGCACGACTGCAAAGACAGACGAAGAAGCCAAGGAACTGCTGAGCCTGATCGGCGCTCCGTTCTACGCTTAAGGGGAGGATTTTGAAAAATGGCTAAGAAGGCACTTATTCTGCAGCAGAAGGAAGAACCGAAGTTCTCCAGCCGCTATTATAACCGCTGCAAGATCTGCGGCAGACCCCATGCGTATCTCCGCAACTACGGCGTATGCCGTATCTGCTTCCGGGAGCTGGCCTACAAGGGCGAGATCCCCGGCGTCAGAAAAGCTTCCTGGTAATCGGGAGGCGCGGCCGCGAGGCCGCACGAATGCGTATCGCCAGGGCGGCAGTGCCGCCCTCCAACGATAAAAAAGAGGATGGCGAAAGGTCACGGTTAATCGGCTGGGCGCTGCCCGCCAATATGGATTAGTCGTGATACCTCGTCACCGGAACCGCCTTTCTGCGGTAACTTCAAATTAGGAGGAAACATTCATGCAAATTACCGATCCCGTTGCTGATATGCTGACCCGCATCCGCAATGCGAACACAGCGAAGCACGAAACTGTCGATGTGCCGGCTTCCAACCTGAAGAAGGCCATTGCGCAGATCCTGCTCGACGAGGGCTACATCAAGTCCTTTACGATCGTCGACGACGGCACCCAGGGCATCATCCGCATCACGCTCAAGTACCTGACCGGCAAGGAAAAGGTCATCAGCGGGCTGCGCCGCGTGTCCAAGCCGGGCCTCCGCGTCTATGCGGGCGCCGACGAGCTGCCCAGAGTCCTCAAGGGCCTCGGCACTGCAATCATTTCCACATCCAAGGGCGTCATGACCGACAAGTCCGCTCGCGCGAACCACGTCGGCGGCGAAGTCCTGGCGTTTGTATGGTAAGGAGGGTATCGAAGAATGTCTAGAATCGGCAGAATGCCCGTTACCATCCCCGCCGGCGTTGAAGTTTCCGTCGCCGAGGGCAATGTCGTCACCGTAAAGGGCCCGAAGGGCACCCTGACCCAGGCGATGCGCCCGGAAATGAGCATTAAGATTGAGAATAACGAACTGAAAGTCGACCGTCCGTCCGAGGACAAGCTGCACAAGAGCCTGCACGGCCTGACCCGCAGCCTGATCCACGACATGGTCATCGGCGTCACGGAGGGCTTCAAGAAGGAGCTCGACATCAACGGCGTCGGCTACCGTGCCAGCAAGGAAGGCAACAAGCTTGTCATGAACCTCGGCTACTCCCATCTTGTCACCATGGAAGAGATCGACGGCATCACGGTTGACGTGCCTGCCCAGAACAAGATCATCATCCACGGCATCGACAAGCAGAAGGTCGGCCAGTTCGCGGCCAACGTGAGAGCCAAGAGACCTCCCGAACCCTATAAGGGCAAGGGCATCAAGTACACCACCGAAATTGTCCGTCATAAAGAGGGCAAGGCCGGCGGAGCGAAGAAATAAGGAGGTGTGCCATCATGGTTAAGAATTTTGATAAGAATGCACAGCGTGAGAAGCGCCATGTCAGAGTGCGCGCCAAGATCAGCGGCACGCCCGATAGACCCCGTCTGAACGTTTACCGCAGCAATGCGAATATGTACGCGCAGATCATCGACGACGTGAACGGCGTCACGCTCGCATCCGCTTCCACTCTGGATAAGGATTTCGAAGGCGCTGCCGGCAACAAGGAAGCCGCCCACAAGGTCGGCAAAATGCTCGCCGAGCGTGCCAAGGCAAAAGGCATCGACACTGTCGTGTTCGACCGCGGCGGCTACATCTATCACGGCCGCGTGGCGGAACTTGCTGAGGGCGCCCGCGAAGGCGGCCTGGAATTCTGATCGGAGGAGGAAAACAAATGGCTTATAACAGAGACAGAGCGCCCAGGGAAGAGGCTGCTCCCGAGTTCATCGAGAAGGTCGTTTACCTGAACCGCGTATCCAAGACCGTTAAAGGCGGCCGCGTCATGAAGTTCTCCGCTCTGGTCGTTGTCGGCGACGGCAAGGGCACCGTGGGCTACGGCCTCGGCAAAGCGGCTGAAGTTTCCGAAGCGATTCTCAAGGGCATTGCAGATGCGAAGAAGAACATGTGCAAGATCACCCTCGAAGGCACCACCATTCCGCATGACATCATCGGCGTCTTCGGCGCCGGCCGCGTCATGCTGAAGCCCGCTCCCGAAGGCACCGGCATCATCGCCGGCGGCGCAGTCCGCGCTGTCATGGAAGCGGTCGGCATTTCCAATATCCGTGCAAAGTGCCTGCGCTCCAACAACCCGCAGAACGTTGTTAAGGCAACGATGCAGGGTCTGCAGTCTCTCCGCGACGCCGCTCAGGTGGCCCGCATCAGAGGCAAGAACGTGGACGAAATCGTCGGTTAAGGGGGGCTCTTAAGAAATGGCGAATGTTAGAATTAAGCTTGTCAAGAGCCTGAACGGCCGTCTTGAAAAGCACATTGCAACTGCGCATTCCCTGGGTCTGCGCAAGATCGGTCAGGAAACTGTTCAGCCTGACAACACCCAGACCCGCGGGAAGATCGCCAAGATCGGCTACCTCCTGCAGGTAACGGAAGAGCAATAAGGAGGACAAGTAGATGAATCTGCATGAACTTGCTCCGGTAGTGGGCTCCACCCACGTCGACAAACGCAAGGGACGCGGCACGGGCAGCGGCAACGGCAAGACCGGCGGCCGCGGCCACAAGGGCCAGAAGGCCCGCAGCGGCGGCAAACTCCGCATCGGCTTCGAAGGCGGCCAGATGCCGCTGGCCAGACGCATCCCGAAGCGCGGCTTCAACAACGTATTCGCAAAGCCCCTCACCGCGGTCAACGTTGCGTCTCTCAATCGCTTTGAAGACGGCGCCGTCGTAGACGCAGCCGCCCTCATCGAAAAAGGCATCCTCCAGGATTGCAAGAACGGCCTGAAAATTCTCGGCAACGGCAACGTTACCGTGAAGCTCACCGTGAAAGCTGCGGCTTTCTCCGAGTCTGCCAAGGATAAGATTGAAAAGGCGGGCGGAAAGGCCGAGGTGGTGTAAGTTGTTCACAACACTTCGAAATGCGTGGAAAATCCCCGAACTGCGCAAAAAGATCCTCTTTACGCTGATCGTCCTGCTCATCTACCGGCTCGGCAACGCCGTCCCGGTGCCGTACGTCAACGTCTCGGCTCTGAGCACGTACTTCTCCGAACAGCTCGCCGGCACGGTCCTCGGACTGTACAACGCGATGTCCGGCTCCGCGTTCTCGAGAGCGACCGTCTTTGCGCTCGGCATCCAGCCGTACATCAACGCCTCCATTATCATCGAGCTGCTGACCATCGCGATCCCCGCGCTGGAACGGCTGGCCAAGGATGAAGGCGAGGACGGCAAGAAGAAGATCCAGGCCATCACACGCTACTCCACGATCGGCCTCGGCCTGCTCATGGGTTTTGCGTATTACGTGATGCTGAAGAACTACAACCTGCTCAATGAAGGCCAGACCGGCTTCCTGTATGCCCTGGTCATCATCCTGACCTTTACGGCCGGCGGCACCTTCCTTATGTGGATGGGCGAGCAGATCGACGAATTCGGCATCGGCAACGGCATTTCGATGATCCTGTTCGCAGGCATCATCTCCCGCATCCCGACCCTGGTCTCCACGCTCATCAAGGATCTCGGCAACGGCACCCTTGCGTGGTACACCGCGATCCTGCTCATCCTCGGCGTCCTGCTCATCATGGTCTTCATCGTGTTCATCACGAACGCCGAGCGCCGCATCCCCGTCCAGTACGCCAAGCGCGTGGTCGGACGCAAGGTCTACGGCGGCCAGAGCACGCATCTGCCGATCAAGGTCAACATGTCCGGCGTTCTGCCGATCATCTTCGCGCAGTCCATCGCTTCGCTTCCCGCGACGATCGTTGCGTTTGTGGATATCAGCGGCAGCAGCTTCTGGACCTGGATGAACACCTATATCTTTGATCCGACCTGCGCTGTCTACCTGGTCATTTATTTCCTGCTCATCATCGCGTTCAGCTACTTCTACGCGACCATCCAGTTCAACCCCGTCGAGATCGCCAACAACCTCAAGAAGAACGGCGGCTTCATTCCGGGCTTCCGTCCGGGCAAGCCGACAGCCGATTTCATCCTGAAGGTCATCAACAAGATCACGCTCTTCGGCGCCCTGTACTTGGGCATCGTCGCGATCCTGCCGATCATTGTGGGCGATATCATCGGCGACAACACACTCTCCATCGGCGGCACCTCCGTCATCATCGTTGTGGGCGTTGCGCTCGAGACGGTGAAGGCGCTCGAAGCCCAGATGCTGATGCGTCACTACAAGGGCTTCCTGGAGTAAGCCGGGGGAACTGCGATGAAACTGATTTTATTGGGCGCGCCCGGCGCCGGCAAGGGCACTCAGGCCGAGATCGTCAGCCAGAAGCTGCACATCCCGACCATCTCGACCGGCAATATTCTCCGCGAAGCAATCAAAAACGGCACAGAGACAGGCCTTCGGGCCAAGAGCTTTATGGACAGCGGCAAGCTCGTTCCCGACGATGTCATCATCGGCATCGTCCGGGAGCGGGTGGCCCGCCCCGACTGCGCGAACGGCTTCATCCTGGACGGGATGCCCCGTACGATCCCGCAGGCCGAGGCGCTCGAGGCCGCCGGCATCCACTTCGACTGTGTCGTGTCCATTGAAATCGAGGATTCCGTGATCGAAGCGCGCATGACAGGCCGCCGCGTATGCAGCGCCTGCGGAGCGAGCTACCACATCACGGCCAACCCGCCGAAAAAAGAGGGCGTCTGCGATCTGTGCGGCGGTCCGCTTGTCATCCGCAAGGATGACGCCCCTGAGACGGTGCAGAACCGACTCAAGGTATTCCATGCAGAAACCGAAGCGCTGAAGGGCTACTACGAGAAGCTCGGCGTTTTGAAGCTGGTGGAAGGCAACCAGCCGATCGAGGGCGCTACCAAGGAAATCCTGGCGGCGTTGGGTATTTAAGATGATTCCAGTTAAAAATGAGCGCGAAATCGAGGTTATGCGCAAGGCCTGTAAAATTACCGCGGCAGCGCGTGCTTTGGCAGGCAGAATGGTAAGGCCGGGCGTAACAACCAAAGAAATCGATCGGGCAGTACACGAGTTTATCGTGTCGCAGGGCGCGAAACCAACGTTCCTTGGTTATGGAGGGTTCCCCGCAAGCACCTGCATCTCGGTGAACGAGGTGGTCATCCACGGGATTCCGGGCAGCCGGGTCCTGAAGGAGGGCGACATCGTCTCCGTGGACGTGGGTGCATACTGGGGAGGTTTTACTGGTGACTGCGCCGCAACTTTCCCCTGCGGGAAGATTTCCCGCGAGGCAGAAAAGCTCATTGCGGTAACGGAACAGAGCTTTTATGAGGGTATCCATTTTGCGCGTCAGGGATGCCGGATTTCCGACATCGGCCATGCGGTTCAGACGTATGTCGAACGCAACGGCTTCGGCGTGGTTCGCGCCTTCGTAGGTCACGGCGTAGGCGAGGAAATGCACGAAGAACCTGAAGTGCCGAATTACGGCGCCCCCGGAAGAGGACCGCGAATGGTCAAAGGCATGACGCTGGCAGTCGAGCCGATGGTCACGCAGGGCACGTACGAAGTGCGTGTGCTGAAGGACCGCTGGACTACCGTGACGGCCGATGGCAAGCTCGCGGCACATTATGAAAACTCGATTCTCATTACCGACGGCGAACCGGAAATTCTCACCGTCTCAGAGGGCCTTTAACGATGGATATTTCCAAAGCGGACATTGTGGTTTCTCTGGCGGGCCACGACAAAGACCAGTATTTTTTCGTCGTCAACACCGACGGGAACTGGGTCTGGATCGCGGACGGCCGGGGAAGAAAGCTTGAACAGCCCAAGCGAAAAAAGCTCAAACATGTCCGGAAGGTCTCTCAGACAGATTCACGAGTCGCCGAGAAAATTCGCAACGGCGACAAGGTACTCAACAGCGAATTACGAAGGGAACTGGCCGTTTTCGGTCAGAAATTCGAGAGTCAAAACCAAGGGGGTTTATAAAACTTGGCAAAAGACGACGTAATCGAGCTTGAGGGCATCGTAACAGATGCGCTGCCGAATGCCATGTTCTCCGTCGATATCGGCGGCGGGCACAGCATCCTGGCTCATATTTCCGGCAAGCTCCGGATGAACTTTATCAAGATTCTGCCCGGTGATAAGGTAACGGTTCAAATGTCCCCGTACGACCTCACAAGAGGCAGAATCACATGGAGAAGTAAATAGAGACGTTGTTCTCATTATGGAGGTTATCAGTTATGAAGGTAAGACCGTCCGTAAAGCCCATGTGCGAAAAATGCAAGATCATCAAGCGCAAGGGCCGCGTTATGGTAATTTGCGAAAACCCGAAGCATAAGCAGAGACAAGGTTAATAGGAGGTGCTCTCAACTATATGGCACGTATTGCTGGTATTGACCTGCCCCGTGAGAAGCGAATCGAAATCGGTTTGACTTATATCTACGGTATCGGCAGAAAAAGCGCACAGGAAATCCTGGAAAAAGCGAACGTTAACCCCGATACCCGCGTCAAGGATCTGACCGAGGATCAGGAAGCCGCGCTCCGCGAAGTCATCGACAAGAACTACACGATCGAGGGCGACCTCCGCCGTGAAGTTGCACTCAACATCAAGCGTCTGACCGAGATCGGCTGCTACCGCGGTGTGCGTCATCGCCGTGGCCTGCCCGTCCGCGGACAGAGAACCAAGACCAACGCTCGTACCCGCAAGGGTCCGAAGAAGACCATTGCGAATAAGAAGAAGTAAGGGAGGGATATGTAATGGCTAAAGCTGCTGCTGCAAAAAAAGTTGTCAAGCGCCGTCGCGAGCGCAAAGTCGTCGAGAAGGGCACCGTGCATATCCGCTCTTCGTTTAACAATACCATGGTAACCGTTACCGATACGAACGGCAACGCGCTTTCCTGGGCATCCTCCGGCGGCCTCGGCTTCCGCGGTTCCAGAAAGTCCACTCCGTACGCGGCTCAGATGGTTGCGGAAACCGCTGCCAAGGCCGCTGTGGAGAACTGCGGGCTCAAGTCTGTGGAAGTCTACGTGAAGGGTCCCGGCCAGGGCCGTGAATCTGCAATCCGCGCACTGCAGTCGGCCGGGCTGGAAGTCACCATGATCAAGGACGTAACTCCCATTCCTCACAATGGCTGCCGTCCTCCCAAACGCCGTCGCGTTTAATAGACAAGGAGGAGAATTTTAGTTATGGCAAAGAATACACAGCCAGTTCTGAAACGCTGCAGAACTCTGGGCGTATCTCCCGCTGCGATGGGTTATTCCAAGTCTTCCAACCGCAACCCGGCTGGCAAGAGAAGAATCAAGAAGTCTGAATATGCGACGCAGCTGACCGAGAAGCAGAAGGTCAAGTTCGTCTACGGCATCCTCGAGAAGCAGTTCCATGACTACTACGAGAAGGCCGACCGCATGAACGGCAACACCGGCGAGAACCTGCTCCAGCTCGTGGAGCGCCGTCTCGACAACGTCGTGTACCGTCTGGGCTTCGCTTCCACGCGCCGCGAGGCGAGACAGCTCGTCAACCACGGTCATTTCACCGTGAACGGCCAGCGCGTCAACATCCCGTCCTATCTCGTGAGTGTCAACGATCTGGTCGCCGTGTGCGAGAAGAGCGCTTCCAACACCCGCTTCAAGAAGATGAAGGAAGACGATGCGTTCGTCGCCGCCCCGAAGTGGCTCGAAAGAGACAAGAACAACCTTTCCGGCAAGGTTATCGCACTGCCTGCAAGAGACGATATTGACTTTGAGATCGCGGAAAATCTGATCGTCGAATTGTACTCCAAGTAACGTATCACCCTCGTTTATTGGTAAGCTGAATTCGGCAACGAAACCAGGTTTCGTAGTTACAAGGAGGGTATTTTATTCATGGTAGAAATTGAAAAGCCTCGCATTGAGTGTCTCGATACCCCGGAAAACGGCGCCTACGGCAAGTATGTCGTGGAGCCGCTGGAAAGAGGCTACGGCACAACCCTCGGCAACTCGCTCAGAAGAATCCTTCTTTCCAGCCTGCCCGGCACCGCCGCGACGTCCATCAAGATTGCGGGTGTCCAGCACGAATTCAGCACGGTTCCCGGCGTCAAGGAAGACGTCACGGAAATCGTTCTGAACGTGAAGAAGATCATCGCGAGACTCCACTGCCAGGGCACCAAGACCGTCTATATAGATGCGACGGGCGAGTGTGAAGTGACCGCCGGCGATATCAAGGCCGACGGCGAGGTTGAGATCCTCAACCCCGATCAGCACATCTGCTCGCTTGGTCCGGACGCCACGTTCAACATGGAGATCACGCTGAGCCATGGCCGCGGTTATGTTCCTTCCGACAAGAACAAGACCCCGAACATGCCCATCGGGACGATCGCCGTTGATTCGATCTACACGCCGGTCTACAAGGTGAACTACACCGTCGAGAACACCCGTGTGGGCAATATGACGGACTATGACAAGCTGACGCTGGAAGTCTGGACGGATTCTACCATCTCCGCAAGAGATGCCGTCAGCCTGGGTGCAAAGATCCTGTCCGACCATCTGAGCCTGTTCACCGACCTGTCCGAGACGGTCGCGAGCAAGCCGACGATGGCGGAGAAGGCCGAAACGCACCGCGACAAGGTTCTGGAAATGACCATCGAGGAACTGGACCTGTCAGTCCGCAGCTTCAACTGCCTGAAGAGAGCCAACATCAACAACGTCGAGGATCTGATTTCCAGAACCGGCGAGGACATGATGAAGGTCCGCAACATGGGCAGAAAGTCTCTGGAGGAAGTGCAGAACAAGCTGGCTATGATGGGTCTGTCCCTCGCCAGCGACGATTCCGCCAACTCCAACAACAACAATAATTAAGCGATAACCTTTCAAAGAAGGAGGTAACATCCTATGTTTGGCACACGCAAGCTCGGCAGAACCAGCGATCAGAGAAAGGCGATGCTCCGCGCGATGACAACCTACCTGCTCGAGAACGGCAAGATCGAAACAACGTTCACGAGAGCCAAGGAAGTCCAGCCGATTGCTGAGAAGATGGTCACGCTGGGCAAGAAGAAGACGCTCGCGTCCTATCGTCAGGCGCTCGCCTATATCACCAAGGAAGACGTAGCCAAGAAGCTCTTCGACGAAGTGGCTCCGAAGTACGCCGACCGCAACGGCGGCTATACCCGCGTGACCCGTCTCGGGCCCCGCAGAGGCGACGCGGCCGAAATGGCGATCATCGAGCTCATCTGATTTTTTGATGATAAAAACCCCCTTTTGGCAGATACTATGCCAAAGGGGGCTTTTCTTATGGATTTCACCAAAAAGGAATACCGGCGGTACGTCGCCGGGCTGGCCAGACCGTCGCCGATCGTCAGGGACGTGCTGAACGCCTTTTGGGTCGGAGGTCTCATCTGCGCGCTGGGGCAGCTGATTTTAAACGGCTATCTGGCGCTGGGGCTGAGCAAGACGGACGCCGGGACGGCCGAATCGGTCTCGCTCATCTTTCTGAGCGCGCTGCTGACGGGGCTCAGCGTCTACGACAACATCGCCAAAATGGCCGGCGCGGGCACCATCGTGCCGATCACGGGCTTTGCCAATTCGGTCGTCTCGCCGGCCATCGAGTTCAAGGCCGAGGGCTTTGTGACGGGCATGGCCGCCAAAATGTTCACGATCGCGGGGCCGGTCATCGTCTACGGCACCGTGGCCTCGGTGCTCTACGGACTCGTCTACTGGTTTTTCACGCAGGCGGTGTGAGGCGGCCGCGCGCGGCTTCTTCCCATATAAAAAAGCGCCCGACAGACCTGCGTCTGCCGGGCACGTTTTTTACGGGTCGTCCATTGTCGAGACAAGGATGTTGTCGGTGCCGTGGGCTTCGAATTCGTCCATATAGTCGTCCATCCGCGAAACCAGCTCGTCGTAGTTCTCCTTGGAGACCGGCTCGTAATCCAAATCACGCCGCGCCAGCTCCTCAGCCAGGATTTCGTAAAAGACGGTATCTTCGTAGTCGACGATGGCCTCCTGAATGCCGCCGTCGGAGAAGGCCTGGGAGGGGATGTCCTCTCCGTCCCACTTTTCAACCAGCTTTGGCATGCCCGTCTGACGGCACAGAGCAAAGAGCTTGGACTCGATCTGGTCGTAGTCCTCGATGCGGTCGTCGCCGCGGGTGGAATTGAGAATCCAGTTGCCGATATAGACCATGTCCAGAAGACGCCGGAATTCCTTTTTCGTCAATTCAATGTTCATCATCACGGGCCTCCCTTCCCAACCATTATATACGGCTTGGGGGTGATTTTCCACTGTTAATATTGTTCCAATCTGAAATTTGTTCTTGTCTTCTCGAGCGTTTTGACATATTATATTATAGCAACTTTGCGCCCGCGTCAAGTGTGTCGGCGCAACGGGAAAAGAGGATTTCACTGTGAAAAAACTTTGTGTCTGCGTTCTGTTCGGCGGCATCTCCCCGGAGCACGAGGTCTCCCTGCGCTCGGCGGAGTCCGTCCTCAACCATCTTGACCGCGACAAGTACAATATTTTTCCGGTCGGCATCACCAAAGAGGGCGACTGGATCCTGTTCGGCGGCAGCGACTACAGCATGCTGCCGTCCGGCACCTGGCAGAATTACGCGGGCAACCGCCGCGCGGCGCTCTCGCCCGTGCACGGCCAGGGGCTTCTGAGTTTTGAAAACGACTGCGTCGTGCGCGAGCGGCTGGACGTCGTCTTCCCCGTGCTCCACGGCGAGAACGGCGAGGACGGCTCCGTGCAGGGCCTGCTGCAGATCGCGGGCCTGCCGTACGTCGGGCCGCACGTGGCCGCGTCGGCCGCCTGCATGGACAAGACGATCACCAAGCTGATCGCCGATCACGCGGGCGTCAACCAGGCTGCCTGGCATCTTGTCACGAAGAGCGATCTCGAGCGCGGCGAGGACGAGGTCCTGGACGCCATCGAGGCGAAGTTCCCGTACCCCGTATTCGTCAAACCCGCGGGCACCGGCTCGTCCGTCGGCATCTCCAAGGCGAAGAACCGCGCCGAGCTGCTGGGCGCCCTCAAGACCGCCGCCACCTTCGACCGCAAGGTGCTGGTCGAGGAGTTCATCGACGGGCAGGAGGTCGAGGTCGCCGTGCTCGGCAACGACAATCCCTGCGCCTCCGTCTGCGGCGAGATCGACTCCGGCGCGGAGTTTTACGACTACGAGGCCAAGTATATCACCGACAGCGCCAACCTCTACATTCCGGCCCGCATCCCCGACGAGGTCGCCGAGAACGTGCGCGACCAGGCCATCCGTGTCTACGAGGCCATGGGCTGCCGCGGGCTGTCCCGCGTGGACTTCTTCGTGAAGCACGGCTCGAACGAGGTCGTGTTCAACGAGATCAACACCATTCCGGGCTTCACCTCGATCTCCATGTATCCCAAGCTGTTCGAGGCCAGCGGCATCGGCTATTCCGAGCTGCTCGACAACCTCATCTCCCTCGCCATGGAGGCCTGAAATGCCGATCCCCGTACTCATCACGATCTCCGGCACCCAGCAGCTCGACTGGGATGAGCCCGAGACCATCCAGCTGGTCACGCAGGGCGAGTATTCCTACGAGCCGGGCGTCGTCACGTTTTCCTACGCGGAGACCGAGATGACCGGGCTCGAGGGCGTCACCACGACCTTTACGATCGAGGACGGCGCGCGCGTCACGCTCAGGCGCGAGGGCAAGGTGCGCTCCACCATGCTCTTCGTCGTGGGCGAGAAGCACGAGGCGCTCTACGACGCGGGCTTCGGCGGGCTGCTGCTCAGCCTGCGCGCCAAAAACATCGAAGCGCTGCTGAACGAGAAGGGCGGCATCTTCGATCTCAGCTACGCGATCGAGATCGAGCACGCCGCCTGCGGCACCAACAGCTACCATATCGAAATCCGCGCGATCTGAACCGTAACAGCGCGCCGCTCTGGCTCAGGGCGGCGCGCTTGTCATTGCCGTGCGCTTGTCATTGCCGCGCGCCCCAAAGTGTGGTAAAATACAGACAACAGAAAAAAGGAGGGCTTTTCGATGAAACAGCCTCATATCCAGCTCGAAGCCGCCATGGGCTTCCAGTACGCGGTCATGCCCGGCGACCCCGCGCGGCTCGACCGCATCGCGGAGTTTTTGGAAAACCCGATCGAAATGGCCTATAACCGCGAGTTCCGCAGCCTGGCGGGCATGTACCGCGGCACGCGCGTGCTCGCAATCTCGACCGGCATCGGCGGCTGCTCGACCGGCATCGCCGTCGAGGAGCTGCACAACATCGGCGTCAAAGCCATGATCCGCATCGGCTCCTGCGGCGCGCTGCAGCGCGAGATCGCGCTGGGCGATCTGATCCTTGTCTCCGGCGCGGTGCGCGACGACGGGGCCTCAAAGGCGTATGTGGACGTCTCCTATCCCGCCGTGGCCGACACGGGGCTGCTCATGTGCTGCCTCGAGAGCGCGCGGGAGCTCGGCTGCCCGCACCACGTGGGCCTGGCGCACAGCCACGAGAGCTTCTACTATGACGAGGCCGACGCAGACAGCAACTACTGGTCGTCCAAGGGCGTGCTGGGTGCGGACATGGAAACGGCCGCGCTCTACACGATCGGCCGCCTGCGGGGCGTCCGGACGGCCTCCATCCTCAATAACGTGGTTCTCTGGGGCGCGGACACGGCCGACGCGATCGGCGGCTACGCGGACGGCGAGAGCCTCACGGCGCAGGGAGAGAAGAACGAGATCCTGACGGCCCTGGGCGCGCTGGCCCTGCTCGACAAGAAGGGCGGCCGCCTGTGAAAAAGGCGCTCTTCGTCGACTGCTGCATCCGGGGCGGGGAATCGCGCACGCGTGCGCTCGCAGACGCGTTTCTGGACAGCCTCTCCGGGTACGAGGCCGAGCGCCTGTATCTGCCGGAGGAAAACCTCCCGTATTTTTCGGGCGCGTACTTTGACCAGCGCGAGCGGCTCATCGCCGCGCGCACGTTCGGCCACCCGCGCTTCCGCTACGCCAGGCAGTTCGCCGCGGCCGATCTCATCGTGATCGCCGCGCCGTTCTGGGATCTCAGCTTTCCGGCGCTCCTGAAGGTCTATATCGAGCAGGTCTCCGTGGACGGGATCACCTTCACGACCGGGGAATCGGGGCTCACGGGGCTCTGCAGGGCCTCCGGAATGGTGTTTCTCACGACGCGCGGCGGGTTCTACACGGGCGACCCCATGGAGATGGGCAGCCGCTATCTGGACGCGCTGCACACGTTCTTCGGCATCGGGCGCTACGACTGCGTCGCCGCCGACGGCATGGACATCGCGGGCTTCGACGGAAAAGCGTCGCTGGAAAAGGCCCGGGCGCAGGCGCGCACGCTGGCAAAGACCTACTGAACCGAAAAAGCCCGGAACCGCACGGTTCCGGGCTTTTGACGCGTAAATTCAGCGCTTGGAGAACTGAGGCGCGCGACGTGCAGCCTTGAGGCTGCACCGCATCGGATGCGGAGCTCTTCTGCATCAAAGGGTTTTGCCGTATTGGCGGAGACAAGAGTGCGGGAAGCCGGATTTTCCTGCTCAGAATACTGCACGATACAAGGTGGACTTTACCGTTTCGTCGTCCGGGAAAAAGTACCGGCAGATCTTATAGGAGGTTTCCGTGATGCCTGCTCCGGTCACAAGCGTGTCCTGCGGCCAGCTGCGGATTGCAGTCTCGTAGGCGGCCTTGAAAAGCGCCATCGGCACATTTTTTGCCCGATAGGCTTCCAGCACGTACAGACCGCGCAGCGCAATACCGTCATCTGCTTTTTCACACAGAAACAGACCCGCAAGTCTGCCGGCGTAAACCGCGGCCAGACACAGGGAGGGGATCGGGCGCTCAAGCAGGTCCGCGCAGACGAATTCCGGCAGAGCGCCCTGCTTCAAAAGCGCGTCGTACTCGCTTTGTACCGGGTCCGGCAGCTGCAGCAGCGGCATGACCGCAAGCGCTTCGTCGGGCACCTCCCCGGGCGCCTTCAGCGCTCGCAGCGGACAGGAAAACTCCGTTGCGAAGGGCTGCGGCGCCGAGAAACCCGCCCGCGTCAGGCAGCCGGGGATATGGCTGCTCTCCAGCATATCGTCGGATAACACGCAGTGAACCGGAATGCCTGCATACTCATGCCTTGCGAGTCCCAGCAGTCCCCGCAGCAAATAGGTGCCGACGCCGCAGTAGCGCGCCTGCGGGTCCACCATAATCCATCGCAGATACAGCTTGCCGCCTTCCGGACTGCACAGAGCCGCACCGCAGGCCGCGCCGTCAAACGACACACCCACGCAGATGCTTTCGGAAGCAAAAGCCGTGGACCGGTGATTTGCGGGGATATACTGCGCAAAGACGCCCAGCGTCATCTCGCTGTCCTGGATGACCGGCAATCGGATCAGCTGCAAGCGCTCCATGTTTTTCCTCCCGCAGATTATAAGCTGCG
>Ga0183095_10046_pt1 | contig 177955 bp, 137 predicted proteins | sample BioMet4_FD_130346 | JGI IMG/M metagenome (GOLD analysis project Ga0183095, IMG submission 130346) | Microbial communities from bioreactor (seeded with sewage sludge) at LBNL, California, USA - Biofuel metagenome 4 (v2) (version 3) | ecosystem: Engineered > Bioreactor > Anaerobic > Unclassified ...
CTAACAACTATCAATTCAGTTATTTTCGTTTCGCGATGATGTGTTATGAAAAACTTTCACCGCCCAGAATTAACCGAACCGACAAAATCCTCGTCAGACAGGAAAAAACTCCTGACTCCATTAAAAGATGAAAGAGATTTGTGATTTTTATCCACGCAATCAGTTTGCGCAGGATCATATACAAGACATTTCTTGTATATAAAGCTTTGTATTATTCCGCTCGACACAATTGTTTTGTGTGAGGGATATATACAAGACATTTCTTGTATATAAAGCTTTGTATTGTTCCCCTCGACACAATCGTTTTGTGTGAGGAAGGCATACAATGCATTTATTATATATAAATGTTCTCCTGCAAAGGAGATCGAACAATTTTGGAAGTGGGAAATGAGAATAGTTAAAAGATTTCAAAAGAATTATACTTTCGAATCCTTAACTTTATCCGTTTTTAGGAGCCATTGTTTCAGAAAAACAATGCCTACAGGCGCCTTCTGTTTCCGTTTTTCAGATTCGTTTTTCCGGCACCTTTGTATTCCGTTTTTCAAGTCCCATTTTTCAAGTTTCGTTTTTCATTCTCATAGATGTCGTGTTACACCTTGAGAAGCAACCCTAGAATGGGGAATCTGGTATAAATAGTTTTCCGTCGAGAAATTAAAAAACAAAACTTAAGTTTAAATAGAAAAGGACTCTCGTGAGATTTATATACTAGGAATCTACATTCAACTAGATGATTACTATGAATGTAAGAACTGAAAGAAGGGATCGATTTTTACATCGAACCTATGAGGAATAAAAAGGTAACTGTTTTTGACACAACACTGCGTGACGGAGAACAAACCCCTGGGGTATCTCTAACTTCTGCGCAGAAGCTGGAAATTGCCCGTCAACTTGACAAACTTGGGGTAGACATTATAGAAGCTGGATTTCCTATCTCATCAGAAGGAGATAAAGAATCCGTAAAATCTATTTCTAATGCCGGACTGGACCTTGAGGTTTGTGGACTTGCCCGTGTATTGAAAAAAGACATTGATGCCTGTTTTGACAGTGATGTAGGACTTGTGCATACTTTCGTCCCTACTTCTGAAGTACAGCGGACATACACCATCAAAAAAAGCCAGGAAGAAGTAATTCAAATGGCTGTGGAGGCTGTCCAGTATATTAAAGATAATGGGAGAAGATGCATGTTTTCTGCAATGGACGCTACGAGAACTGAACCTGAATATCTCATAAAAGTTTTCAAAGCAGTGCAGGAAGCAGGATGCGATATCATTAACGTGCCAGACACTGTTGGCGTTATGGTTCCATCAGCAATGTACAGGCAGATAAAGGACATCGCAGCTGAAATAACGATTCCCATTGATGTACATTGCCATAACGATTTCGGGCTTGCTGTAGCAAACAGCCTTATGGCAGTCGAAGCAGGTGCATCCCAGGTTCAGGTTACAATAAATGGAATCGGTGAAAGGGCAGGAAACGCCGATCTTTCCCAGACAGTCATGAGCCTGACCTCAATCTACGGGGCAAAAACAAATATTCACACTGAGTATCTTGTAGAAACCTCGAAAATGATTGAAAACTATACTGGAATCAGGCTGCCTCCAAATACACCTGTCGTAGGCCAAAACGCATTCTCCCATGAGTCCGGAATCCACAGCCAGGGAGTACTCGAAAAATCCGATACTTTCGAGCCCGGAATAATGACACCGGAAATGGTAGGACACAGAAGGCGTATTGTCCTTGGTAAGCATACAGGTAAACATGCAGTCAAGCAATCTCTTGAATCTGCAGGCATAATCAGCAATGACAAGCAGCTTGATGAAATTGTATCCAGAATTAAGGAGATTGCAAATAAGGGAAAGCACATTACAGATGCGGACCTTTATGCTGTTGCCTCTGCCGTGCTTGGGAAAGCAAGTTCAGAAGAAGAACTGATTAAACTCAAAGAAGTTTCTGTAATGACAGGAAATATCCTGACACCGACTGCAGTAGTCAAAGCAGATATCCAAGGCAAAGAAATCATTGCAGCAAAGACAGGGGTTGGCCCTGTAGATGCCGCCCTCAAAGCAGTAAGGGATATCCTGGGAGAAAGTAACCACTTCAGACTCCAGGAATTCAGGATCGATGCAATTACAGGTGGAGCAGATGCCCTTGCAGACGTGTACATAGGTCTCGAAAATGAGAAGGGTAGAGTTGTAACTGCAAGATCTGCAAACCCAGACATAGTTATGGCCTCTGTAGAAGCCCTTGTAAATGCTATGAACCTGCTGTATAAGAGAGAAGAAAAAAGCTAAAATTGACGACTTGGGCTAGCCAAAACAGACTGGCAGGCTCGGGTGCATAATTAAAAAACAAAAAACCGGATAAGAGCTGCATACTCATTTTTGGGTTTGTATTCCATAGTCAGTATAAAAAGTAAAATAAAATGAGATGGAATACAGATCCATGCCTTATCCAATTATTGATTCCCACTGTCATCTTGATTTTCCTAAATTCAACCGCGATAGGGAAGAGACTATTCTACGAGCCAGAGAGGCAGGAGTTGTCGGAATGGTCAACTCAGGAATTTCCCTGAAAGGCAACCGCATTACCCTTGAACTTGCGGAAAAGAATGAAGATATTTATGCCGCGCTTGGCCTGAGCCCTGATATAGGCAGAGGAGGCGAGGATAAAGAGATAAATGCTATTCTTGCCCAGATTGAAGAAAATGCAGGAAAAGCAGTTGGAATCGGAGAAGCAGGCCTGGATTTCCAGGACTGCAAAACAAACGAGGAACGTGAGAGGCAAACTGCTGCATTCAAAAAAGTAATTGAGCTTGCAAAAAATCTGGACAAACCTCTTATAGTGCACGCCCGGCAGGCTGAAGCAGAAGTGTTGAAACTTGTCAAAGGCGTGGATACGGTAATCTATCACTGCTATAGCGGCCCTGTTGAGACTATGTGGGAAATTGTGGATATGGGATACTATATTTCCCTGGCAACTCTTGTCTGCTTTTCCGAACATCACCAGACTCTTGCAGAAGCTGTTCCGCTTGAAAACTTGCTTCTGGAAACTGATAGTCCATTCCTGTCTCCCCGCAAAGGCAGAAATGAGCCTGCCTTCATAGTAGACTCTGTTCCTGTAGTAGCGCAACTTAAGGATAAGGAGCCAGCAGAAATCGCAAAATCGACTACTGAAAATGCGCGCCGAGCTTTTAAGATCTAAATTTTCAAACATTAATTTCCAGACATTAATTCTTAGACATTAATTTCAGACATTAATTCTTAGACATTAATTCCAGACATTAATGCCTAGACATATTAAAAGCAAAGAGTGAACAGTAAGGAAAGTGTAAGAAAGAGAAGTAACACAGAAAGTGCAGGAAAGGGAAGCAAGAAAAAAAGTAAAAGAGAAGTGAAAGAGGAAGAACTATGGAAGTCCGGTATATTTGCCCTACAGCTTACGATTCCAGTGTCTATCTGGTAAATGGGAAAGTGCTGATCGACACAGGAATGAACAGCGACCTGATTATCAAGCAACTGGAGAAATATATAAAGCTAACCGACATTGAATTAATAGTCCTGACACATTGCCATTATGATCATGCCGCAGCAGCCGCAGTTATTGCCGAAAGAAGCGGTGCAAAAGTCGGAATACATAAAGCTGACCTGGAGGGCGTAAACGACGAATACCTCAGCGTGGCTGTGATTTTTGGGGAGCGAGCTCCTGAGGTCAGGCCCACAATTACATATGAAGAAGGAGATAAGATTGACATCGGAAATGGGGAATATCTGGAAGTAATCCATACGCCAGGTCACTCAAAAGGGAGTATCTGCCTCTATGAACCGGTCTCAAAAAGTCTTTTCTCCGGAGACACTGTATTTCCAGGCGGGGGTTCCGGAAGAACGGACTTTGAGGGTTCTGAACCTGAAAATATGGCTAGCTCAATAGAAAAGCTCACAAAACTGGATGTAAGAAACCTGTACCCTGGACACGGAGCCCCTACGGATAGGGATGGGAACAACCAGATTATGGCTTCGTACAGAATGTTAAAAATGATGATGGGCGAATAAAAATACGAGAATGAGGAGCCTTAAAGCAAATTATGGCCAAAGATACAGCAGTTTCAAAGAAGAATAAGAGCTTAAGCTCGGAAAAGCTAAATAAAGAAAGACCGAGCAGAAAAACCGGTTCTTTTGTTCCAAAAAAAGCTGAAAAAAGACAAAAAACAAAAAAAGAAGCTGAATCAGAGGCGAAGTCCAGAATAAAATCAGAAAAAGCCGAAGGAAAAAAAACCGAAGTAAAGTTCTCAGAAGTAAAGCTCTCAAAAGTAAAATTACCGACAGAAGTGGGAAGAAAACCAGGGAAAGGATCTGAAACCAAACACAGGAAGAAAGAAAGAAAAGAAAAATCCGTTTCTTCCCGCATACCTGCATCGAAATTTCTTCCAATGAGCCCTGAAGAAGTAAAAGCGCGCGGCTGGAAAGAGCTTGATATTATTCTGATTTCTGGGGACGCCTATGTAGATCATTCCAGTTTTGGCACGGCAATAATAGGAAGAGTTCTTGAAGATGCCGGTTTTAGAGTAGGAGTAATCGCCCAACCGCGCTGGGACAGCCCTGAAGATTTCAAAAAACTTGGAAAACCCAGACTCTTTTTTTCCGTAAGTGCAGGAAATACAGACTCTATGGTCAGCAACCTGACCCCAGGCCTGAAGCCGCGAAATAAGGATGCTTATTCCCCTGGAGGTAAAGCAGGGCTTCGTCCGAATCGCGCCGTGATAATTTACTCGAACAGGATAAAAGAGGCATTCCCTGAAGTGCCTATAGTGCTTGGGGGCATTGAGGCGTCCTTACGTCGTTTTGCTCATTATGACTATCTTTCGGATAAGGTCAGGCAATCCATTCTGGCTGATGCGCCTGCTGACCTCATAGTCTACGGTATGGGAGAGCTTCAGATCGTAGAAATTGCAAAAAGACTGCAAGCCGGAGAAGATATCAAAAATATCAGAGATATCCCGGGCACAGTCTGGAAAATGGAAGTTAAAGCCTGGAAAGAACTCAAAGAAAAAGCCGAAAAGCCAGATAACAGGCTGAATAAAAAGGAACAGGAAAAATCAGAAAAGGAAGTACCGGAAAAGGAAATATCGGAAAAGGAAATACCGGAAAAGGAAAAGTCGGAACAAAAAAACGAAAAAATAGCTGAGGACGCAGCCACATTTTTAAAGCTATATATTGAAATTCCTTCCTTTTCAGAGGTTTCTCAGGATAAAACGGCCTTTGCAAAGGCTTTTCGTATATATTTCGCGGAACAGAATCCTGTTACTGGAAAAGGGGTTATTCAGCCTCACTCGAAAACCGTAATCGTGCAGAACAGGCCAATGCGCCTTCTTACAGAGGCTGAAATGGACCATGTGTATGAACTGCCGTTCACTGGTGAAACCCATCCTTCCTACACTGAACCCGTTCCTGCTCTGGAAATGGTAAAATTTTCCCTTACAACGCACAGAGGCTGTTTCGGAGGCTGTGCTTTTTGTGCAATTACAGAGCACCAGGGGCGCATGATTGCAAGCCGCAGTATCGAATCTGTCCTGCGTGAAGCAAAAAAGCTCACAGAAAAACCTGATTTTAAGGGCATTATAAACGGAGTTGGCGGCCCAAGCGCAAACATGTACGGCATGGAGTGTAAAACCTGGGGAAAAAAAGGAGCATGCCTGGACAAGTCCTGCCTTTATCCTCGCATTTGCCCTGCTCTGGATACCAGCCACAAAAAGCTTCTTGAACTCTTACGCCGCCTGCGCGAACTTCCAGGAGTTAAGCATGTCTTTACAGGTTACGGAGTACGTTATGACCTGGCTCTTAAGGATGAAGAGTACCTCGAAGAGCTTTGCGCTTACCATATCAGCGGACAATTACGAATCGCACCTGAACACTTTTCAAGGCAGGTCACAAATGCAATGTGTAAGCCAGGCAGGGAAGTCTACGAGAAATTTACCCAAAAATTTACAGAGCTCAACCGGAAGTGCGGCAAAGAACAGTACATCGTAAACTACCTTATGTCAGGGCATCCGGGCTGTACCCTTGAAGATATGATAGAAATGGCGGAGTATGTGCGGGACCATGGGGGCTATACCGAACAGGTACAGGACTTCACCCCAACGCCTATGACCGTCTCGACATGCATGTATTATACAGGACTGGACCCGTTCACAGGTAAAAAAGTATACGTTGCAAAAGGTAAGAAAGAAAAAGCCATGCAACGAGCCCTTATGCACTACAGAAACCCTTCAAATTACGAGCTTGTATATGAAGCTCTCGAGAAGGCAGGAAGACTTGATCTCGTAGGTAATGCTCATAAGTGTTTGATAAGAAGAAAGGAAAAAAGGCAAAAGTAAGCGACAAAGGTAAAGTTATTCATATAGAAAGTAGAGTAAATCAATGGCAATATACTGAAAGTTCTGTAAATTTTAATTTGTGATACATAGGCTTTGTTGTAAAATCTATATATCCTAAATTGGAATTCATAGAATTCTCGGTACACTATCGTGATGGTGGACAAAGAAACTTTGACTAAAGAGAAATTAAGAAGCAAATCAAAAAGTATATTCAAACAAAAATTTACTAAGAGATCATCTTAGAATCAGAATGTTCAGATTCTAACATATAATCATTAGTTGGAACATCCATAGAGAAACCTGGCTTATTTACTTGATTTTGGTGTGTATTAAATATTCTTTCAAAAATTACTTCAAATTCAGTTTTTTCATATTTTTGCCCTTCGTTGCTTTGGTCTTCTTTTTGGTGAGAACTAGAAGAAAAAATATCTAATATGCTCTGTCTATCTGGAAGTAGTTCACAAGCATTAATTGCTTTTGAAGGCTTATCTTCACCATAAACCCATTGTGGATAATAATCTTCAACAGCACCCTTTGAGAGAACATAGATTTTTTCATCCCTCAGAGCAGACAAAAGGATATCCTTATTTGAAATTTCATATTTTCCGCTTTGAAGAATTTCTTTACGCTTATTTTCTTCTTCGATTTCAAAGAGTGAATTTATCTCTTTAATCTCAGAATCATTTAGAACATTTCCTGAACTTAAAGTTCCACATAGTTCCTTTAATCTCTTATAGCTTTGAATCCAACTACTTTTTTTCCTCAGATCTTTGATTTGAGATGCTTTTGGAGCCCCATCTATTTTTTGCTCAGTAGCTATTCTATCAACTTCTTTGATTAACTGATTGTAAATTAAATTAGTATAGTTACTCACTCCAAGTTTGCTAAAACCATTAACTAAAATATCAAGGTCTAGAATAGCATGTACCTCTATTTCAAAAGAATTAAAAAAGTTTGTATATCTTTGGACACTTCCTTTACCGTTAATCTTTATAAGAGGTATATTTTTTCTGTTGAAATCCCACTCACTGTTTAAAGTTTTAGCTACGTAGTTAAAAAAATATATATCTGAATCCCCTTCAACTAAAACAACTTTATTTGCAAAAAAAGCAGCGCAATTATTTTCATAACAAATTAATTGGAATAAATCTTTATTAGTTATATTATTACAGATATCAATATAAATTGAGGTTGAATGGGGTTTTGCATCGTGTTCATATATTTTTTTCATTTTGACAAACGTGCTTGTGGAAGTAGATGAAAAGAAAATTGGAGAATGAGTTGTTACTACCACCTGATTTGATTCAGATATAATAGAAAGAGTATCGAACAATATTTTCTGAGATGCAGGATGAAGATATAACTCCGGTTCTTCAAAAAGAAATAAGCATGGATTAAAAGAATTGTCCTCTCTTGAAAACTCTGCTTTTTCATTCTTCAGTGGATCTAATAATTTATGTCTCCTTTGCATCTCAACATAGCTTCTTAATAATGAAAAGGTTACGGCCCTTTTTAAACCATCACCTTTTGAATCAATTAACCCTCTTGTACCATCATTAACATATATCTGAGTAGTAGAAAGCAGGTCTTTAAGTTCTATTGGTGGTATGTAAAACTCAAGTTTTGAGCTTGGAAAATTTTCGTTAAGGTAAACGTTTACTAATTTTTCTATTTCCTCTACTTCTTTTAGCCGTTTGTTTTGATGGACATCTTTGATATCAGGTTTATTAAACATGGTCCTAATTTTTTCAAAAAACTCAGCAACATCTTTAACTGGTTCTGATCTTTCAATTTCTTTGTGAAATAAGGAAATGATTTTCCCAAATGTAGCAGATTCTTTTGTTTTCACATCATCATTAACGTCTTTTACAGCTGGGATATAATAGTGATCTGGTATCAATTTTTTAATTGTTGAATCTGAAACTGGTAGCTTAATATCTCTCTCTTCAAGTTGACTATCAGACATATTTTTAATTATTGAAGCTACAATATTCTTAGCAGCTGTTTGAGTTTTTACTTCTTTAAATAATTCTTTATATTCTTGTAAGTGATTTAGTATAGCAACTTTGATGTCAGCACCTGCTTTACCAGATAAAACTTCATTAATTGTAGAATCTTCGAATCTTTTATCAACTGGCATTAGTCCTTTGTAGTAAAAATTAGTTGAACCATCAATTTCATAACGCCTAACTAATGTCAATTTGTTATTAACTAGGATTTCAAGAATCTTATCCCTTTGTTCGCCTTTAATTTTAGATAGATCGCCCTCATTTATGCTTAGTTCTACTTCAATACGAATAGGCTTTGTACTGTCATAATAGTAACTTTCATTTATTTTTGAGCCTGTTAAAAATAGACTTAGAGCCAATAAAGTAGAAGATTTTCCACTATTATTTTCCCCGACAATACAGACAAATTGAGATAAGGGTATATAGACATCTTGAAGTGCTCGATAGTTTTCTATTCTTATTGAGTTAAGAAACATATTATCCCTTATTTTTGAAATTCTTTGGACAACAATCCTAAAACCATTTTTCATTAAGAAATAATATTATGGAAACTGAGTTTTCGCTCTAGTAATTATACACTTTTACTTTAAATGTAAATTTTATGTAATCGTTAATAAGTTTATGCAAAAAAGAGACTAATAATGGTAGCATGTTAATTTCTGATAAAACCTATATGTTTCCAGAGAATTTTAGGAGAATTGTGGTGAGGCCTGATCAATCCGAGGGTAAAATGCAAAGCTGTTCATAAAAACTGTCTATTTCTCGACTTCACAGAAAGATAGTATTATATTCAACGTGTGCATATAATGTGCATAAGGAATGCATATGATACAAGCTAGAGTTAAACTGTCAGACAGGACAAACCAGATTCTGAATATTGTTAAAGCCAAATATAACCTAAAAGATAAAAGTGCAGCTCTTGACTTAGTTGTAGCTCAGTATGAAGAGAAAATACTTGAGTCTCAATACAGGCCTGAGTTCATAAAAGAAATGCTTGATTCGGAAAATGACGAAGTAATTGGGCCATTTGAAAATGCCGATGAACTAAAAGCATACATCGAAAGCTTGCCTGATGAGGATGAGTAAGCTTGTACAAATTATTAATCAAAGGAAAACTTTCAAAAGAGCTGAGAAAATTAAACAAAAAGAATCATGTACTATTTGAGGCAGTATTCAAGAAAGCTGATGAAATTTGCGTTAATCCTCAGCACTACAAAAATCTTAACTATCCTTTGAATAAGTACAAGCGAGTGCATGTTGATTCTAACTTTGTACTATGTTTTTCTGTTAATGAAAAAGAACAGACTGTGACGTTAGTAAAATTAGCCCATCACAAAGATGCTTATTAATTAAAGTACAAAACACACATAATCTGGATGTAAACATGTCTTGGAATTATTCATAAACTCTGACACTCACGCCAGAAAGACCTCAATTTACCACTTACCTGCCCGCAGTAAGTGTCCAGAGGTCTTATGTGTAAATTAGATAATGTTGATTTTTGTTACAGTCTGTTTTTATTTTTATGGTTTATTTTTGCAATGGACCTCTACATGGCGTTCAAAAGGATTTAAATACCATATTGAGCATAAATTGGATTAAATTTTAAGAGTACTTTTGTAAGTATTATTTTCGTGAGTTTATTCAAATTATAAATATAAAAAACAGGATTTTTTCAAGGTTAATTGATGTCATATCAAAAGTTTGCAAGAGATGTTGGCTTAATAGGCACGGCTCAAGTACTTACAAGCTTGGGTACTTTTTTTCTACTTCCGATAATCACAAAAAGCCTTGGAGCATATTATTACGGCATCTGGGCTCAGATCACTATCACTGTGTCCCTTATTACCCCATTTGCACTTCTGGGCCTTTCAATGGCTCTTGTCAGATTTTTATCTTCTGAAACGGAGATAAACAAAATAAGGGAAGCTGTCTACTCCATCCTTTTTTTCGTAACTATGTCTGGTCTTTTAGTCTCTTTTTTGCTTTATGTGTTTGCAGAACCTCTCGCGACATTTGGTTTCAAGGACCTTAGAGCAGCTTATTTCATCAAAGCAGGTTCACTTTTGATTCTCTTAAATGTGCTCGAGCCTGTGTCCCTATATTATTTCAGAGTATTTAAGCAGATCAAGAAATACTCTTGCCTTACTCTTTTTGAGGTGTTTGGAAAACTACTTTTGACTCTTGTTCTTCTTAAAATGGGATACGGACTTCTTGGTGTGATAGCAGCCACATTACTGGTACAGAGCACGATTATTTTAATCGCTTTTTTGACAATTATATCACAGATTGGATTTGTTATTCCTCGATTTATTTATATAAGAGAATACCTGCAATTTTCTTTACCGCTAACCCCCAATGCTCTTATCAGATGGGTTACGGAATCGAGTGATAGATATTTGGTTACCTACTTTCTTGGTCTAAAAAGCGTGGGTGTGTATTCGGCAGCCTGTTCAATTGGTAGCCTTACACAGTTTTTTGTAAGTCCCCTTCAACTTATTCTTCTCCCAGAACTTGCAAAATTGTATGATGAAAATAAAATTGACAAAGTAATTATTTATATGTCCTATTCTTTGCGATATTTCCTTTTTATTTCCATTCCGGCAGTCTTTGGACTTTCAGCTCTCGCAAAACCTTTACTTGAAATATTTACAACTAAAGACTTTCTATCTGGTTGGTTTGTGATCCCTGTTATTGCTTTTTCTGGCCTTATGACAGGAGTTGTTCAAATTTTTATCAATACACTGTTAATTGTCAAAAAAACAAAAGCACAAACTTATATCAATATTGTTGCGGCAGTTTCGAATGTATTGATCAATCTTTTACTAATACCCTCAATAGGTATTGTCGGAGCTGCTCTTTCAACTCTGCTCTCATACTTCTTTATGGCAATTCTCTGCACGCATATGTCTTTAAAATATTTTAAACATGAATTCTATTTTTATGATATTGCAAAAAGCATTTTGTCCTCAGTAGCTATGTACCTATTTGTTTCTTATTTTGAGATTTCAAGCATCCATGAGATTTTTGAGGTAGCAGGAATAGGTGTGTTAATCTATCTATTTGGAATGCTTCTGTTTGGAGGGTTCAACGAACTCGAACTTTCTTTAATAAAAAGATATTTATTTGGAATCAAGAAAAATCTAGTCAAAATTATTGGAGTTTAAACACTCAACTGTTTAATGCTGAACCATTTTCTGCCGCTAAAATTGGCAAAAGCAAGCCTAAAACCGACCTTCCGCAGATGTTTCCAAAAAAATAACAGTTTTCTTGTTATCGTTTTTGGAGAATTATTCGAAAATCTGCAGTTGTTACCTCAACCGAAGCTTCAGGACACGGATACTGAAAATTTTCAATGAAGGCGAAAGGTCGAAAATTGTAGGAGATTTCAAAAACACATATTTGAGCAACTGAGCAGTTTTCAGAAAAAAACGATAGCAAGAAAAATTGTGAAAATTGAGAGAACATCTGCGGAAAGTGGGATTATCGTAGCCAAGAACCCTTATTTTTCAACATTTTAGAAACTCCGGTTAGACAATCGAGAAAACAAACACAAGGTATTTGTGGAAAATTTGCCGAAAAGAACAGTTCTTTTTATGAAAATCAAACGATAGAACAAGAATTAAACTTCTAGTGTTATGAATACCAATAAAAATATATCGGTTCCGAATACTGAATATGATTCGCAATAATTTTATGATTTGCAGATTTCTGCAACTATCTATTTTAGTTCTCCGATCTCTGTTATTTTTTGAGAGTATCTAGATGCTCTTGCGTAAACTGATTGACCTTCTTAAGCAAATTCACTACATCTTTTCCATATTCTGTAAGAGAATATTCTACTTTTGGCGGTATTTCTGCATATATTTTCCGATCTACAATTCCATCCTTTTCCAAACACCTAAGCTGTCGAGTCAGAACCCGCGGGTTTGCCTTTGGTATTCGGTGCTCAAGCTCGCTCATTCTTAATTCTCCATCTTTCAGGCTAAAGAGTATCTCCATTTTCCATTTACCGCTAACGTATTTGTACAGGCAATATGGACAACTCATTCCTGACATGTATAAAATCCCTAATATAATTCCTTACGTTGAAGTAACGTATTCTCATAATCATATTTATTGGTATTCTTAAAATGTATTATCGTTGATGACAGAATTGTCACCTACTAACTAAAATGACAGTAGACGATAGAATTGTCAATATATGTATTAATACTCGCACTACCTCTCTTTTTTAATGAAAATTAAACGATAAAGAATTCCTTAAAACATGCCAACAAGCACAATATCATTTATCATTGTGGATGTAATTGTCAATGGAAAAGCGAATTATAATGCACTTGGCTGTTTTTTGTGGACTAAAAAATAATAATTTAATTGAAAATAATAGTAGCAGTATAAAAGAGGTCCAAAAATGAGCCTTATTTCTTTTGATATGGAAAAGTGTACAACCTGTGGAATTTGCTCCATGATCTGTCCTTTAAACATAATTATGCCTGGAGAAGAAGGAAATCCGTCTCTTCCTGTAGAATACGAATCTTTCTGCTCCCGTTGTGGGCACTGTGAAGCCATCTGTCCATCAAGTGCAATTACAGTAAATTATCAGGTGTTTCCCCCTGAAGATGATATAGCAGACATTGGACAGATCAATTCTGGCATGCTCACCAAATATGTCCAGAGCAGGCGTTCAATAAGGGCTTTCAAGAATAAGCCTGTTGAGAAAGAAAAAATTACAAGTATCTTTGAGGCAGTTCGCTTTGCTCCGTCTGGTATGAATGCACAACCTGTTAAGTGGCTAGTGGTAACCGATTCAGCTAAAATCAAAAAGTTTGCAAACCTTACTATTGATTGGATGCGTATAATGGACGAAAAAGGTTCAGACCATCCCTTAAGGCCTATTTTTTCTACTCTTATTGCCTTAGCAGACGCAGGTTTTGATCCTATATGCAGAAATGCTCCATGCCTCGCTTATGCATACACAGAAAATGCCATCGTAGGACACACTGATAGTATTATAGCCCTAACCATCTTTGACCTAATGGCTCCGTCATTTGGTCTTGGCGCCTGCTGGGCAGGACTACTACATAGAGCAGCAGTAGAATATCAGCCCTTAAAAGAAGCTATTGGAATTCCAGATTGCATATTGCAGTATCCTATACTTTTTGGGTATCCGAAGTATAAATACATGAAAATACCTGGGAAAAATAAAGCGAATGTTATATGGAGATAATCCACACCCTTACAATATACAATGTAATTAACGGCAGTTTCACGAATTTGCTATAAATTAGAGGTCAAATTTTTGTATACTCTGGTAAAAATTAAGCTTCTAATATAGAACTACCCAATTACTTTCTGAGATTTGTTATTTTACAGAAAATTATGCACACTGCCAAATCAATCAATTATTATTTCTTAAACCAGTTGTAAAAAACACACGTAATCCTGATGTAAACATGTCTTGGGTTCATTCATAAACCCTGACACTCACGCCAGAAAGCCCTGAATTTTCCACTTACCTGCCCACAGTAAGTGTCCAGAGGTCTTTCCTTGATCTCAATTGACAGGTTTGCTTCACCATCTCAGCAAAATGGAAAACTATGCCATTGCTTTCAAACAATTGGAGTTTCTGATCTACACACCTTCCTGGTGCTATAAATCAATTTAATTGACCCGACACTAGCATTGACTGGAGGTTTTAAAGTAATATTCAAAAACTTCTTTACACCAGTCTTTGAATCTACTGTCGTACCCGATAAGTACATCGTCACGGTCAATTTTTCCATCAAGCCCGGGAAGTGCAAGTAAACCGAACCTGTCACTGACATTAATGACTATTTTAACCTCATCTACAGAACGGGTTTCTACAGCATTCAGGATTCTTTCCGGCAAATCAAACATAGGGCTTTTACCAAGATTTTCGGGATAGACAAAACGAAAACTCACTCCATCGTTGATCTTCTTTTCTATGCGAGGTATGAAGAAATGAGGAAAACTATCAGTGAGGTACCAGGCATATTCATGAATCTCTTCGAAAAGCTGTGTCGTTTTATTGACCAGATCAAAAACTCCCTGAACAGCTTCCACATCTTTAAAAGCACCAAGATCCCTGAGCAGCTTGGGAGGTATAGAAGACGTATCATGATGAAGGAAAAAATCTGACCTTTGAGCTATAATCTCCAGATTTGGTATTGACGATACTACCAACTTTCCGAAAGAAGTAAGTGAATAATATCCTTCGATATCTTTGCAGATTAGACTACTTTTGAGCAGACGGTTCAATTGCCTCGCTGCTTCTGGAGATGTAGCGTCTATTATAGTTGTCAGCCGGGTGAATTTCAATGGTTCTTTCTCAAGCGCCTTTAGTATAGCAAGCCTACTCCCGGATGACAGCTCGGAAAAAAGCTCGTGACTTTTCATTTCTTTACGTTCTGGCAATTATGCCACTTAGTTATATTAATGTAACTACTGTAACGTCTGTTCCAGATTTTTCTTAAATAAACGCACTGGAGTATAACTATTCGTGAAATAGATGGTCGAACAGGAACTCAAATTCCTCGATGAACGTTTCCGGAAGTTGAAACAATGAACAATATAAAAGCCAGGATGTTAAATAGAAGAGCATCAAGTGCGAATAGCAAATCTGAAGAAATAGTAAGAGCTCTCTCCCCGAAACCCGGCCAGCAAATTGCAGATGTTGGCTCAGGTGGAGGCTATTTTTCCTTCCTTTTTGCCGGATATGTCGGTAAAGAAGGAAAGGTATATGCGGTCGATACAAACAAAGGGCTTCTTGACTTTGTAAGAAGCAATTCAGAAAGGAACGGTTTCCATAACATTATAACAGTATTAGCTGAAGACAGCCAGTTCTCTCTTATAAGTGAAAAACTGGATCTGGTCTTTCTGCGTAATGTATACCATCACCTTCCCAACAGAGAAATTTATTTCAGTAATCTGGTCGAATCCCTGGGCACCGGAGCAAAGATTGCGATTATCGATTATGATGGAAGGGGTAAATGGAGCTTCCACCGACTCTTCTGCCACTATGTCCCAAAAGCGACAATAATTAACGAAATGACTGTGGCAGGATACAACCTGGTAGAAGATCACACATTCCTTCCAGAACAGAGCTTCCTGGTATTTTCGGCAACCAATAATGAAAATAGCCAAAATCAAGAGGAGGCCCTACTTTGAAGACAGATGGGAATGCTTCGGAATGTAATATTTTGAGTGGAAAAGAGCGCATGCTTGCGATGGGAATTGTGCTGCTTGGACTTTTCATGTCCGTGCTGGATACTGTCATTGTAAGCATAGCACTGCCAAGTATAACTGCTTACTTTGGAAATACGATCTCCGAATCACAATGGGTTGTAACTGCATATTTGATCACTATCACGGCATCTATGATGATTTTTGGAAAGCTTTCTGCATACACGGGACTGAAAAAGATGTTCCTTGGAGGGATCGCTCTTTTTACAATCAGCTCTCTTGGATGCGGTATAGCTCCTTCTCTTCCCATACTCATCACTTTTAGGATAGCTCAAGCAATTGGAGGAGCCATGACGAGTTCTATCAGCATGGCCATTATATACAGGCTTAACCCGCCTGATATGCAGGGAAAGGCAATCGGTATCATGGGTGCGACCGTAGCCATCGGAAGCCTTGCAGGTCCATGTATTGGCGGGGTATTGATCGAAGTGTTAGACTGGAGATCCATTTTCTATATTAATATCCCGATAGGAATAATTGGACTCTTGTTAGGCATTCCTTATCTAAGAATAACAGATATAAGAGAAAAAGAAGAAAGAAAAAAAGGAGAGAACATAGATTGGACAGGAGCTATAAGTTTTGCAATTGGCATTACATCAGTTATGGTTCTGTTCAATGCAATAGCTACAAAAGGCTTGTATTCTATGGAAGTTCTGACCTCTTTTGCAACTATGTCTTCAGCATTCATATTCCTGAAATGGAATGAGAAAAAGCAGATAAACCCAATTCTTGATATCAGAGTTTTCCGTGAACCAATGTTTCTTCTACCTCTCTTGAGCATGGTCCTTTTCTTTGCTGCAGTTTTCATGCTGAATATAACCATGCCTTTCTATCTAGAGAGAGTGCTGAAGTTTACCCCATTACACGTAGGAACAATGATGATGATCATTCCCCTTGTTCTAGTTATTGGATCTCCAATAATAGGATGGTTGTACGATCGTTCTCTATGGCAATACTTTTCAGCTACGGGACTGTTAATAGCCTTCTCAGCCTTGCTGATATGCGCCTGGGCAACATTGAGTGAAAAATTAGAGATCGTTTTATTATCAATGGGTCTATTTGCAGCTGGGTATTCTCTTTTCCAGAGCCCCAATAATATTGAGATAATGAGGGGACTACATAAAGATAGAGCAGCTATCGCTTCCAGTATTGCAAATACGGGCAGATATTTTGGGATGGCAATAGGAGCTTCTTTTGCGTCTGTCATCCTTTCCGCAAAGTTATTGCCTGAAACAGATATCAACAACCTGACCCTATCTTCAGGAATGACGCTGGTTATAGCTGCCCTGATATGTGTAATTGCTGCCTGGCCTTCTTATCTAAGGAACAGAAATAACTGATTTGTCTTGACAATCCCATCAGGTCACAGCAATGAGAAAATATTCTTTCATTTAATTTCTTCAGTATCCCTGACACTCACGCCAGAAAGCCCTCAATTTACCACTTACCTGCCCGCAGTAAGTGTCCAGAGGTCTTTCTTTGATCTCAATTGATAGATTTGCCTCACCATCCCAGCTAAAATGGGCAACTATTCCGTTTCCTTCAAGAACACCGGAATTTCCGGATGAAACTTCAATTCCATAGCTCTCAAGTTTTTTCTTCATGCAGGAAAATACTTCAGGAGTTACATTTCTGAATTTAATCCCCTGGCAGCCCTCAGTATCCAGTTTCCTTTCGCCCATAGTCTTAATCCGAAATTAATTCCTATGAAACTAATTCTTATAGTATAGTCCGAAGATAATTTTTGAAGCTAATTCTAAATTCCTCACGAACTGAGGCAAACTTTTACGAGCCGTGGCAATCTCTTACGAAACCTTTTATTTTTTGGGCAGCGATTTCACAACTGACGATAAAAGGTTTTTCCGTGATTGTAATAGTAAGATTAGACTGTCCATCCCATTCGAAATTCGCAGTAATTCCTTTGCCAGAAAGTTCTCCTCTATAACCCTCTGGGACATGGATGCCGTAGTCCTGAAGCTTTTTCTTCATACAGTTAAACGTATCAGGCTTAACATTACGAAACGTTATCGGTTTACAACTCATTATTCTGTCCTCCTAACCGATCTCTAAAACTTATCTTCGCCTTAAAAACCCAGTAAACAAGATTCTTGTTTTCCGAAAATAAAAATATGATGCCACATGTTGTAAAAAAGAGTTGAGCCGAATCAAACCGGCTCTTAGTAAAATCAACTGAAAAGCAGCAGTTGAACTTAAAATAGCTAGACTTTGAAGTTAGCTAAACTTAGAAGCAGCCAAACTTTGAAGTTAGCTAGACTTTGAAGTTAGCCAGACCTTGAAGTTAGCCAGACTTTGAAGTTAGACGGACTTACTCCATTGCCATTGCCACGAGTTCTACAATATCAATAACCTCGATATCTCCACCTGCATCCCTGAGGTTCCTTACGCAGAGAGGGCAGGAGGTTACAATGTAATCCACACCTTCCGGTACGTCTTGAAGCCTGTTTCTTGCAAGCTCAAGGGAAATATCAGGATACCCTGCCCGTACTCCGCCTCCGCCGCCGCAGCAGCGTGCATTTTCTTTAATATATTTCATTTCCTTGAGAGTACAGATTGCCTGGATAACCTTCCTTGGAGCATCATAAATCTGATTATGCCTGCCCAGGTGACAGGGGTCGTGATAAGTAACTGTAAGGTCAAGTTTCTTCAAATTAAGTTCTTCCAGGTGTTCAGCAAGGAATTCAGGGAGACTTATAACCTTAAGTTCCTCTGGGTAGTTGTTCTTTAGCGTTGTATAACAACCGGCACAGCTTGTGATAATTGTGTGCGCCCCTACTTTCCTGATCTGCTCAAGGTTGTGCTTCATGACCTTTTCTGCATCCTCCTTAAATCCGGTGCGCAGGAGAGAAGAAGCGCAGCACTGCTCGTCAGGCAGGAGAGTTACGCCAAAGCGCTGCAGAATTCCAAACGTTTTTTTAGCAAACTCAGGGTAGCGGTAGGAGTCGAAGCAGCCCACAAAATAGACATAATCGGACTTTTCAGGGAGTTGAGAACGTTCTACTTCGGAGAGCCAGTGTTTACGGTCTCTTGTTTCCCCGAAAGAGTTTCCGTATGTCATAATAGCTGATTTTAAGTTTTCCTGGGCGTCAGTTGTGATGCCACATTTCACAAGCTGGGCACGAGCAGCTTCCACAACCTCAGGTGGGTTTACTCCTGCAGGGCATCTGGAAGCGCAGATCCCGCAGGTTGTACAGGAAGCAAGGCTTGGAAGAACATCTTCAGAGGGAGGCCTGCCTTCGAGCAGACTTTTAATAATGAGCATTCTGCCTCGTGTATTGGCAGATTCCCAGCCTACCACGTCAAATACAGGGCAAACCGAGCGGCAGGTTCCACACTGTACACATCTATAAACTGACCTGCGGTCAACCTCAAAAGTCTGCTTTCCGCTCTTGTTCCCGTTAATCTCATTCTCGGTTATTTTGGTTTTTTCCGGTTTTTTTGCCTGCTCAGTTCCCTTTTTTCCTTCGTTTTTCATGTTCTCACAACCCCAGTTTGCCCGGATTCAGTATACCTTTCGGGTCAAGGACATTTTTTATCGCACGCATTACCTCAAGAGCAGGGCCCCATTGGGCTTTCATGTATTTGGCTCTGGCCGCGCCTATTCCATGTTCAGAGCTGACTGTGCCTCCAAGCTCAATCGCTGTCCTGTGGACAAGGTCCGCTGCTTTGTTCAGGCGGTCCCATTCATCTTTATTCAGAACATCAATGAAAAAGGCAAGGTGCAGGTTTCCGTCTCCTATATGCCCGTATTTCATAGCCGGCAGGTTGAATTTCTCAGCGATTTCCTGTGCTCGTTTTAGCAGTTCCGGGATCTGCTTTATAGGAACTCCCACATCTTCTCCGACATAGATGCGGCTCTTTGTTGGATCCAGGCGAGAAACTGCAGCCCCTACGAGTTTTCTGGCTGCCCAGATATCTGCCATTTCCTTTTCACTTTCCGCAAGCCTGATGGAAAGAGCCAGGGAATCACAGACTTTCATTATTTGCTCTGCAGCTTCACGTGCCGAGCTTTCAGTGCCATCAACCTCGAAAAGAATCACATCGCCTTCTGAAGGAAGCACAAGGTTCGGGTCGTAACGTTTGAGAACCTGAAGGGAAACCCTATCCAGAATCTCGCAGGCTGAGGGAATGACCCCGTGTGAGAAGGTTTTTACAACTGCTTGCCCTGCAATTTCCGCGTTTTCAAAGGAAGCAATTACCAGTTTTCGGGTTTTAGGGAGAGGAGCAATCTTAAGCCTGGCTTTCGTGACAATACCGAGTGTACCTTCCGAACCTACAATAAGCTGGGTCAAATCATATCCTGCTGCGGATTTCAGCATCTTTGAACCGGTATGGATAACTGTCCCGTCCGCAAGCACCACTTCAAGGTCGCGAACGTAGTTTCTGGTAGTACCGTACTTAACGCAGCGCATTCCGCTTGCATTGTAAGCTATCATACCCCCGATAGTGCACATGGCTGAACTGCCAGGATTTGGAGGAAAGAAAAAACCATACGGCTTTAGTGCTTCATTTAAAGCATCCTGAATAATCCCGGGTTCTACCAGGACCTGAATATTATCGATATCGATTTCAAGAATCCGATTCATGCCCGACATATCCAGCACAATGCCCCCTTTAACAGGGACCGCACCGCCTGCAAGTCCGGTACCTGCTCCCCTTGCAATTACTGGAATCTCGTTCTCATAGGCAAGCCTGACAATCCGGCTTACTTCGTCTGTACTTTGCGGGCGTACCACGTAATCAGGCATTCCCTTGACCTGGGATGCGTCAGAAGAATAACAATAAAGTTCCGAAGGCGAGACTGATAGGCGCTCACCAACGATTTTTTGAAGTTCTGCAGTTATATTCATTCTAGACCTCAAGTTGAAATTCAGATGTGAAAAATAGGATTTCTGTCACGGCTTGAGACAGACAATGACAGACAAATGAAAGATGAGTTGCAGCAGATAATCAAGATTAATAATATATAAAAATATACCATTCCCCTTTCTTCTGAAGAATACCATCCTCTTTCTGAGGAGTTCAAGGAATAAACCGTGAAGCTGAGAACATTTTGGCTTCAGAAAAACGAGAAGTAAAAGAAATATTAAGGAAAAAGTGCAGGACAAACCTTTACATTCTGGTAGACATAAGAGGACAAACATGACACGGTACTTTGAGATAGAACAGAGAGACGGAGCAGCAAGGATAGGAAAACTTCTGCTGTCTCCCGAGCTTCATACGCCCTGCATTTTGAATGCGGCAGAATTTGGAAAGCTTGAAAACCCTGGCCCTGTTGTTGATGCAGGAAGTTTCTGGGGTGTAAAATCCGATGCAGAGCTCGAAGCACGCGTAAAGCAGATCCGGGAAAAAGCAGGAAACGGGACTCTCATAATCCTGCCGCATCAAACTTATCCGCCTTCCATTCCAGCTGAGTCCCTCGGGAAAGTCGAAAAATTTACTGATCTTAAAGGCGAAAACGTTGAAGATGCAGGCCCTACAGGCTCTCTCCTTAGAATAGGAGGAAAACCTGAGAAAACCGACCTGTATGTAATGGAAGGGGCAGGCACCCTGGAAAAAAATGCACGAAGATTTTTCGAGACCGTAATAGAGTTTAGAAACCAGATTCCCCCTGATACAGCTCTTTATGCCCCAAACCTCGCGCTTCCTGAAAATATAGCTATGCTGGTCTATCTCGGAGTTGATATCCTGGACGATACCAGAGCAGAAATTGCAGCTTATTCTGATATCTACCTGACAGCAGCAGGCAGCTTTTATCTTGACTCCCTGACAGAGTTTCCCTGCAGGTGCAGGGCATGCGCTGAAAGTACGCCCGCAGAGCTCAGGAAGCTTCCGAAGATCGAGAGAGCAAAATTCCTTTCAGCTCACAATAGGAATGCTCTCGAAGCCGAACTTTCCCTTGCGCGGGAAAGGATAAGGTCCGGAACACTAAGAGAGTATATCGAAGGCCAGTGCAGGGTCAGACCCTGGCTCACAGCCCTGTTAAGACTTGGAGATTTCGAATACTCTTACCTTGAAGAAAGAGTTCCTGCTTTCCGGCAAAACCAGTTGCTTGCAGATACCTCGGAGGCTCTGTCTCGAGTCGAGGTAGTGAGGTTTGCACGGCGCATACAGGAAAGGTATACACCTCCAGACCTTGAGATACTCGTACTTTTCCCCTGCGCGGCAAGAAAACCTTATTCAATCTCCCAATCCCATCAGAAATTTATTCTAGCCCTTGGAAAATACCGGAAATTTGTCCATGAAGTGATTTTAACATCGCCTCTTGGGATAGTACCCAGAGAACTGGAACTAACATACCCTGCGGCCCATTATGACACTGCGGTTACAGGGCACTGGGACGAAGAAGAAAAAACCTGGGTTTCCGGCTGCCTTGAGGCTTATCTCTCAAAATACAGGTACAAGGCCATAGTTGCCCATGTCGAAGGGGCATACAGGGAAATATGTGAAAGAGTGGCAAGCAACCTGGGAATTGAAATAACCTATACTGCCACAGGAAGTCTTGTGTCTATGGAGGCTCTTTCAAACCTCAAGAAGACCGTTGAGTCTATCTGCACATCTGAAAGTTTCAGCAGGAAAAGCCTGAACGCGGAAGAAGACAAAAAGAATTTCGTGAGAGCGATTGCAGAATATCAGTTCGGAGAAGGTGCTACATTTCTTTTCTCTGAAGAAACCGGAAAGCTTGCAGTCAAAGGCCGATTCCCCAAGTATCAGCTATTTTCCGGAAAAAAACAACTCACAACCCTGGTTCCACAATATGGAATGCTTGCTCTTTCCCTCGAAGGAGCCGAACTCATGCTAAAAAACAAGAAGTACCTGGTAAAAATTGATGATTTTCTCCCACGCGGTTCTATCCTTGCCCCAGGAGTTATTGAGGCTGATTCGGGAATAAGGCCTAATGATGAGGTAATTGTGCTCGGGAAAAAAGCGCTCTGTGTGGGGCGAGCTATGATGAGCGGAGAGGAAATGGTAAAGTCCAGTAGAGGAGTTGCAGTGGATGTCAGGCATATCAAGAAACTCTGAGCTTGCATGTGAACCTCTAAATAAGTTCTATTGAAATCAGTTCTACGAAAACAAGTTCTATGAAAAATCAGTTATACTGAAATAAGTTATATAAAAACAAGTTCTATGAAAAATCAGCTATACTGAAATAAGTTCATGAAATCTGGACTGTAGTACTTCAGAATGACTTCAGAAGAACTTCAAGCGGACTTTATAAAGAAGATTTGCTCTCGAAGAAATAATAAAATGGTAGGAATATATTAGGTATTATGATAAGGCGTTTTGCACCTGAAGACTTCCAGGAAGTAGTTGAAATTGAAAGTGAGGCCTTTTCGGAGCACAACTCCCTCTTATATATGAGCTTTTACGAAACCGTTGGAGATGGTTTCCTTGTCGCAGAGCAGGATGGAAACGTCGTGGGGTATGTAGTAGGCTACCGTTCTGGAGAAAACGAAGGGCACATTTTTTCTGTCGGTGTCAAAGAAGAATATAGGGGAAGAGGAATAGGTACATCACTAATTCATGCTATCTGTGACATATTTGTTGCAAACGGACTTCGATACGCGAGGCTCGAAGTAAGAAACAGTAACAAAGGGGCACAAAAATTATATAGGTCCATAGGATTTGTACCCTGCTGGACCGAGAAAAAATATTACTCAGATGGAGAGGACGGGATGGTGATGAAAATGCACCTTCACCCTTATCGTCTCCTAATTTCAAAACAAAAATATCTGGAATCTATAATTTCAGATAACGAATTCTTTGTCGCCTTCAGGGGCCCTATCAGTTATTACCCATGAGCTTAATGACGGAATTCAGCGAATCCCTCATATGAGCTGGTGTTTCCTCAAAGATAGGGTCGTCCCGGGACATGAGAGTTGCAAGCTCGCCTCCTAAAATAAAAATTGCGCGCTTGTGATCTGCCTTGCTCCGGTGAATGTGTACAGGACTTATGGATAAAGCCTTGTAATCATCGAATTCGTGCGTTACCCCGTGCCTTTCAAAATATCTCTTCATCTGGGCCATATAGGTGTGTAATTGTATTAGCTCTTCCTTGTGCATAGCGAACAGACCTACAATTTTACAAGATCAATTTAATATTATCTTGAATCGGATAAAAGAATTATCCGAGGAAATGAACTTCCTAGTTTTACATGATAAACTTTTCCATATAATGTATATGATAAATAATGAAGGATTATGGGAGAAAGTGTGAAGTTTAGCACTGCGGTGTGAAATAATGCCAAATCGTGGTGATCCTGTGAATCCTATATATCAAGATTAAAGATGACAGTCCAGATGGAATTGACTTTAGAAAAAGATGGAAAGTATAGGAATATCGGTTTTAGAAAAACGAGAGCAGTAAAGTCAATGACTCATGGAAAAAAGCCAGGTTTTAAAAAATAAAAACACTTGAATTAAGAAAAGAAACAAAAAAGAGAGTAAAAACTTGAAAAAATGAAAGAGAAGCTGGAAAAAGAAAAAAGGGAAGCTGGAAAAAGAAAAAAGAGAAGCTGGAAAAAGAAACTGGAAACTCAAGAAATAAAAAAGGGAAGAAGATTAAGCACCAGTGTCATGGCAACTTAATTATGATCTGTTAATACATAGACAACTCCTCATCAGTAGTCCTTTTCTTAATTATATTGATTCATAACTAAATTGCGTAGACACCAGGACAGAAGAAACGGAAAATTAAAGGGAGTAGTGAAAAAGAATGGAAATTAAGAAAAGGGAGTAAAAAAGAATGAATATTGAGAGAAGTAAAGGTCTCTCAAAACATGCTTGCGGTCAAAACTTCCATATCAGCAGGGACCTTGGCTATATTCCCTATCTTTACACCTACAAGGTTCTTAATTGCATTACTTGAGGCAATATCAACGAGCCTCTGAGTAATTACGCCATCAAAAACTACGCTCTGGATGTTTTCTTTATAGGTTTTCAGCCTGCTCGCAAGGTCCCGCACCGCAATCTCCTCTATTACTTTATCCTGGGAGTCAAGAATTCTGGCCGTTAAAGTTCCTTTCAGAGCTTCGACATGCGGTCTGAACCTGGTGGCTTCAGGAGAAACTGGGACCGTCTTTACCGGAGCAGGAGAGACTCTAACCGCCTCACCTCCAGGAATTTTGACAGCCGCCGGAATCTTCTCGGCAGGCTTTTCTCTGGGAACTCTGGCGGCAGCAGGAACTGCCCTTGCTGAAATATGAGGTTTTGAGACGATAGATCTCGTTTTGACTTTTTCTGCAGTCGCAGGAACCATTTCCGATACTTTCCCAGCAGTTTTTTCAGAAACTTTTTCAAAAACTTTCACAGATTCTTTTCCTTTCGTTTCTTCTTCCGAAAGTTCCTCCCCGTAAAGGTCTGGCTTTGAAGAGATCCTGTGAACTTTAACACGCTTGTGCAGCTTCTTTTCAGTAATCCTGGGAGTAATTTCAGGTGCCCTTATTTTTCTTTTGGAGCTTCTCTCCACTCTGCAGGCACTTTCTTCACTTTCCCTCTCCTGAATTCCGTATTTCTCGATGATCTGCTCTACAGGAACTTTCCGACGAAGAGCTCGTATAACTTCTTTCTGGACAAGGTCCTCTACACATTTTCCATCGGGGGCACGGGCAACATAGTCAATGTCTGCCACCTGCAGGAGCTCACGTATTATGAGTTCTCCTCCACGGTCCCCATCAGTAAACGCTGTTACTGTTTTCTTTTTAGTAAGCTCTGCAACCTCCGGAGGAATGTTTGTTCCCCCTACGCATATGGTATTCTTTATACCATAGCGGAGCAGGTTCAGAATGTCAGCCCTTCCCTCGAGAATAATGATGGCATCTGAGTTAAGTACATTCGGCCCACAGGGAATTCTGGACTTTCCGTAGTAAGTGAGTTCGTCGACTCTTACGGACTGTCGGACTTCGTCAGCCAGTTCCTGGGATTCGGGAACGGTCTCATCAAACATTTTAGTAAAAATGAGTTTTGCCCTTTCAATAATCTTCTTTCGCTTTACAGCTCGTACGTCTTCTACCTGGAAAACCTCGATTTTGGCGCTGCATGGCCCTACTCTGTCAATGGTCTCAAGCGACGCGGCAAGAATTGAGGTTTCGACCTTATCAAGGCTTGAGGGAACAAAGATATTTCCTTTGGTCTTTCCTCCTTTAGCCGTAACCATTACCTCGATCCTGCCAATCCTACCAGTTTTTTGCAGGTCACGGAGATCAAGATCAGCCCCAAGTAATCCCTCAGTTTGCCCAAAGATCGCACCTACGATATCAGGACGTTCAATTACCCCATCCGCATTAATCTTAGAATGAATGATGTATTTTGTAGTATCCGTATTTTGCATGTGAATTCTCCTCATATATTGTGAATGATTTATCGTGATAGATTTATTAAATTAAATCCACTAGGAATTTCATTTCTAACAGTTTCAATTAATTACATTTTTGGATTAGATCCGTCGAGTTTTCTGATAACATAAACTATTCTCTAAACTCCGAAAACTCGTAAAGCCCTGGACAATGCAAAAATAGTAAAAAATCAGAGATTATATCGGATCAGGGATAAAACACCCTTGAAGGGGCAGATTTAAGAAATAACTATAACTGTAGCCGGAAAGATAGTTCCGAACCTGCCTGAGTTTCCATTATACTTATGCCAGAAGACCTTATCCGGTAGAGTGCCAGAAATTTACGCTATCGAGTGGAAGCTCTTACCTTATGAGAACCTGGTAAAGTCCCAGACCTGAGTTAGCCTGGCTTAAGGCTCTCTTAGATCCAGAATCTCTTAACTTTCAAGTGAGCAGACAATAATACCTGCGTTGTTCCTGAGACTTTCCAATATCTGCTCGAAAGCCCTTTCCCTAACATAAGTTTTTATTATGACCCTGAGATAAACTTCAGAGCCGAAAGCCAAAAGAAGTGTTCACATTTCAATTAGCCTGATAACTGCGGTTTTCAAGAAATACCCTTAAAAACGGGTAATCCGGGCATGAAGCCGATATGTGCCAGACGCCCTATCCCGTGATTTAGGGGCTCTGTAGTGATAACTGGTAAGCGGTAAGTGAAATGTGTATCAGGTTTATCGAGAGCACTTTTTGACTTTTACTTCATGGGTGATGAGATATGAATTCCAGTTTTACGTTGAATGGTATTCTAACCCTGAGTGATAATTAGTAAATCTGAAGTTTTTATTATATTTGCATATTGATTAGTTACATTGGATTATCTTTACGAATTTAGCAATGGTGAATAGGTGAAGTTGTTAATCAATGATATGATCTGACAAAACAGTTCCCTCCCGCCTTTAAAGGAGTCTCGGCAAATGAGGAACCCTGTGCGTCATATGTTTTAAATTCATGTATTTAATGCCGGCAGGATTTAAGAACTTTGTGGTTATTTAAAGAGTTTTATCAAATCAAAGTCATTTTTCATTTCCGATGTCTTGAAGATAAGAGACTTTCAAAACAACTCCAGAAGAAGTCTTTCAGAACAGGTCATAAGAAATATAGAAAATTTTAAAAAATAATAGAGTCGAAAATTTAGAAAAGTATATATAAAAAAAAAGACTTGTAAAAAATTGAACGGGCGAGACATAGAAACTTTTTTATGTACTAACCCCCCACTCCCAAACTCGCTCGTTCAGCCCCCTGAACACTATAAGTCCTTTTCGTGCTTTTTTCGGATTATGCCAGAGGCGTCTTCATGTGGGAAGGGGCAGATTTTCAAGTAACTTGTCTTTTAAAGAGTGTCTGATCAAATAGCCTTAATAAATCGCTTTGAGAATTCCCGACTCGTTAACCTGAAAGCTTTTCGGACACTTAAATACTTATAATAGGCGTGAAACACAATTACTGAGAGTATGGGAAGCGATTTTGGCACAAAAAGCGTTGTAAATGAAATCCAGAAAACAGCCAAAGCTGATGAAAAATTTCAGGGAACAGGATCCACGCAGAACCTCGAAAAAAAAGATCCCACAAAAGTAGTCATTATAGGAGGGGGAGCCTGTGGCATGGCCGTTGCTACCAAAATTCGAAGACAGAGCGATTTTGAGATTACCGTAATTTCAAGAGATTCCCATACTGCTTACAGCCACTGCGGAATCCCTTTTGTTCTGGGCCGGGAAATTGAGAGTTTTGAAAAATTAATAGTGAAACCCAGAGATTTTTTCAAAAGAAATCGAATAGATGTCAAGCTAAACGAGTGTGCCAGCTCAATAGACCTGGATTTAAAAGTTGTTCGGACAGGAGAAGGGACTTATCCTTTTGACAAACTCGTTATCGCCACAGGTAGCCTTCCCTTTATACCTCTAACAGGCAGTACAAATGTTCTCCCTTATGGTGTTTTTACTCTGAGGAATCTTGATGATGGAGTGCTTTTTGAAAAAGCCCTGGAAACTGTTGAGAGAGTTTGCATAATAGGCGCAGGAACAATAGGAATAGAGTGCGCAGCGGCACTTTCAAGAAGGGGAATTAAAACCTTCCTCATAAGCCGAAGTAAAAACCTGCTTTCCAGACAACTGGACCCTGATATTTCCGAAATCATAAGAGAACATCTAGAAAGTCTCGGGATTGAGGTCATCTCCGGGGAACTTGCTGTTTATCCTGAAAATTTCTGGAAAGAAAAAACACTATATGTAGGGGATAGGCAGCTTCCTGCAGATCTTGTACTTCTTGCAAGTGGAGTTAGACCTGAAGTATCCCTTGCTCTGGAAACCGGTATCGAAATCGGAAAGGCAGGAGGAATAATTGTAAATGAAATGCTCCAGGTTAAGGCAGGAGATAAAGCAGGAGATAAGGCAGGAGAAGAATTTCTGCCCTATGTATATGCAGGCGGGGAATGTGTGGAGGTAATAGACCTTATAACAGGGGAAGCAAAATTAAGTCAGCTGGGCACGACAGCCCGGCATATGGCCGACATAATCGGCAATAATATCACAGGAAAACGTACTCCTCTCGGGCCACTTGCCAACCCCTGGGTAGCCGTGGCAGGAGATTTACAATTTGGCGGAGTTGGAATTACCTCAAAAGAGGCTGAAAGCCATGGAATAAAGATAAACATAGGATTTTCACGGGGGCGTACAAGAGCTTCCTATTATCCGGGCCGTAAAGACCTGTACATTAAACTCCTGTTCAAAGACGATATTCTGGTGGGGGCGCAGCTTGTCGGAGGAGAGGGGATAAAAGAAAGGATCGATGCTCTTTCCCTAGCAATCCGAAAGAAAGCTACCATTAGAGACCTTCTTGACCTGGAGACTTGCTATGCACCACCGGTCTCTATGCTTGTGGATCCTCTCAGACCAGCTGTAAAAGCTGCAATCCGAAATATAAAAGAAAAGAAAGGTAAGTAAATAGAAGAAAAGCAAATAGAAAGCAGTAGGATAACGTAAGACGAAATCAGGAAAATGTGGGGGAAGCAAATGTTAGAGATCGACGGCTCTTATGGTGAAGGGGGAGGGCAGTTGGTCAGAACGGCTGTTGCCCTTTCCGCAGTTACCGGGAAAGGAATAAGGATTACTAATATCAGAAAAAACAGGCCAAATCCAGGCCTGAAACAGCAGCATTTAAAGGCACTGGAAACTGCAGCCAGGATCTGTAAAGCTCAAATATCTGGACTCTTTCCAGGCTCTACTGAAATTTCTTTTGCTCCAGTGGAAATAGAGGGGGGTAAGTATGATATTGATATCGGGACTGCAGGAAGCATAACCCTGCTACTCCAGTGCATTATGCCTGCCCTGCCGTTTGCGAAAGAGAAAGTCGAGCTCACTATAAAAGGGGGAACCGACGTGACCTGGTCTCCAACAATAGACTACCTGCAGCATGTAACCTTCAGGGCTCTGGAGCAACTTGGATATTCAGGCAGCTTAACTCTGAAAGAACATGGTTACTACCCTAAAGGAGGGGGAAAAGTTTCAGCTTATTTTAAACCGTGCAGGCTGCGAGGATTTCATTTTTTGAAAGAAGAGGAAGACATTAAGGGAATCTCTCACGCCTCGAATCTTCCGGCTCATGTACCTTTACGCCAGGCCGAAGCTGCCAGTACGAGATTAATGGAAGCCGGATACTCCTCTTTGATAGAAACCCAATCCTTTGAAGCTTTTTCCACTGGAAGCGGAATAACCCTCTGGACAGGCTATGTAGGTGGGAGTGCCCTTGGGGAAAGAGGGCTTCCCGCAGAAAAAGTAGGCAAACATGCCGCAGACGAAATTATTCCTGAACTTAGATCAGGAGCCTCGGTGGACACATATCTGGCAGACCAGCTAATACCATACATGGCTCTTGCAGGAAATAGTTCTTACACTGTCCGTGAACTCTCTCTTCATACTACGACAAATATCTGGGTTACTGAACAGTTTCTGGGTGTCAAATTCAGGATAGAAAAAAAAGAAGGCCTTTTTGAAGTGTCCGTGAGTTGAGAGAGAAAAGGAAAGATAGATACAGAAAAGAGGAACAAGAGATAAAAGAGAGAAGATAAAAGGAAATAGGAAGTAAAAGAAAAGAAAATAGAAAAGGGAAGAAGATAGGAAAGAAAAGAAAAAGAAAAGAACAGGAAAAGTACCACAAATAACTTGCTAGAAATTTAACAATCAGTCTTTTAAAGTTATTCTTTTGAAATCAGCCCTAAGTCAATCTTCAACAACAAAGAGGTATTCAGGAGGTATCTTTTCCGCAAGTACGATGTCATCAGTTGCAAGTTTGAGAGAGATCCCATCTTCCTGAGCTTTAAAGGCATCGATTTGAAGGATGACAGGGTTTTCAGTATGAATAAGGGCCACTTCTACTGCCTTTTCATACGAAGTGCTGAGATGGACATATCTTTGCTTTATTGGAAAAATTCCGTTCTCCAGCAGAACATCAACTTCTTCAGGGCTTGCCCCATAATACAGATATGGAGAATCGCTTTCCCTGTAATCCAGATCAATGTTGACAGAGTGCCCGTAACGTGCCCTGATTCTTGAATCGCGGATCTCGTACCTTCCTTTTTCATCAGATTCTACAAGCGCGTAAAGGTATTCCTTCCTCATCCAGTTGTATCGCTTTCTCATAATGTCACAGAAATCGTTGAGATTGACCCAGCCGAATCTGTCCATTTTAACTCCTGCAGATTCTGGAAAATGCCGGAGAGTGCCAGATACAAACCTGCCAAGCTTTTCTTCCTTGTTATCGTCCAGCAGGTATCTTCCAGGGCGTTTACACTGCAGACAGCTGCCTCCTCTAAAATAGCCGTGCTCAGTGCATTTTCGAATCATGGTATCACGTACATAATGAAACTTTACTATAAATAAGGTTTTGTTTTAAGTTTTATTTTGACAAAGTTGAAGAGCTAAAATTTTATGTTTCTCAAATATTCTTTGCCTTAATTTATTTCCTGGAATTTTGCAGAACAAGAAGCTCTGAGTTCTTCAGTACGGCATTCAAGGAAACATTCAAGGAAAAATAGTGAATATCAAGCTTTGATTTCAGGATATCTTTAGCTTGAAAGCCCGCGGGAGATAGAATAGATAAGCATAGGCATAGTTTATTAAACGGGCATAGTTTATTAATATGGATTCCGCTTTGTTGAGAAATACTTTCATCTGGCACACGGTAATCTTTAGTAAGACGGCTTGCATATCGTAGCGCAATATATAAAGTACTTTGACGACCGTCGTATTCAAACTTAAAATCAAAAAGAATAAAAGGGACTTTAGAAGGTATTTGATTATGACCATTCTTATCATTCATTAAAAGATGTAATTAAAAAGTTAATGTGCTCAGACTTGTAAATTTATAATTTACTAACCTGTAATCTACTTGTCTCTTAACAGTTTTTGAATTTTATGCCATAATGCTAAACCGGATTCAAAGCATTAACCGTCACTAACAGTCACTAACAATTATTGCCACAGGAATTGAGGCAAATAATAGACACTGAAAATAGAAATCATATATTAAGGGGATAATATGACAGATATTGAATCAATCTATGAAAAACTTAGCCATGTTATCAGTAAAGAGGACTTCCTACAACGTGTACAGGAAAAGGTCGAAAGCATGGGAGGGCTTTGCGATGAACCTATGGCTGCCATGCTGATTGCCAACGAACTTGGATTTTCGGATGTAGGTCGGGACAGTGTAAAGATTGAAAACATTACAGCTGAGAGTGGACAAATTAACTTTGTTGCAAAGGTTGTGTCGGTTTTCGAGACCAAAGAATTCACCCGAAACGACGGTACGATAGGTAGAGTCGGAAATATAATTGTTGGAGATGAAACCGGCAAGATTAGGCTAACGCTCTGGGACAACATGGCAGATCTCATAAAGACTGGAAAAATCATAGCAGGTCAAACCCTCCAGATCAGCGGCTATGCGAAGCAGGGATATTCAGGAGTGGAAGTCAATGTAGGAAATAATGGAGTCCTGGCCGAGAGCGAAGAAGAAATCGATGTAGCTGCCAGCAACCAGAAAATAAAGGATATAAAGGACGGCATGGGAGACCTGAATTTGACAGGAAAAGTCCTGGAAATTTCAGAGGTAAGGACCTTCCAGCGAAAAGACGGCACTAGCGGAAAGGTAGGAAACCTGCTTCTCGGAGACAGTACAGGCACAGTCAGGGTGACCCTATGGGATGACAGGACCGAGTTCCTGAATCAGGTAGAATATGGAGACACTGTGGATCTGGTCAATGCTTATGCGCGGGAGAATGCCTTTACCCAGAAAGTTGAGTTGCAGGTGGGAAACCGAAGTATAATAAAGAAAAGTGAGAAAAAAGTCGAGTACGAAGAGGAATTCACCCCAGTTGAGGGTATAAAGGCTGACATGAACAATATTAACGTTTCCGGTAGAATACTCGATATAGGGGAAATCCGGACCTTTGAGAAAAAAGACGGGTCTACCGGAAGAGTCGGAAATCTTCTTCTTGGCGATTCCACTGGAAAAATCAGGCTAACTCTCTGGGATGAAAAAACCAGCTTTCTGGATGAAATCGATTTTGACGAGACCATAGAGGTACTTCATGCTTATTCTCGAGAAAATGCCTTCAACCAGCAGGTGGAACTCAATCTGGGAAACCGGGGAATAATCCAGAAGAGTGAAAAGGAGATTGAGTACAGAGAAAAGTTTACAGATATCGCTGATATTATCCCTGGAGAAAGCTATTCGGTCCAGGGTAAGGTTTCCGAAATAGGAGAACTCCGAGAGTTTGAAAGAGAAGATGGAACCGAAAACGTGGTTGCAAATCTCCAGCTAAAAGACGAAACGGGCAGCATAAGGCTAACTCTCTGGGGAGAACAGGCTTATGTGATCGAAGATCTTGATATTGACTCCGAAATCCAGATCATTAATGCATATGCGAAGTATGGCCTGAATGAAGAAATCGAGCTGAGTATCGGGAATCGAAGCAGAGTAATTATGCTTTAATCACTCTCCCTTTTTCGGTTTCTGGTTTAGCTTTTGCTTTTGGTTTACTCCTTAAACCATGCTTTTCAAGGTAAAAGCTTATGAAGTGCGTTCCAGTGGAAATAAAGGGGTCTGAAAAATTTCCTGTGAGAGAAATAGAAAGCATTACAAATATAATTTGGATTTTTTTAAACTGTATAAGCCTGTTTTCTAAAGTATACTTCTTTTCTGCACTTCTTTCTAATACTTCTTCCAGACGATTGAACCTTTTTCATTCTCAGCAAAAATCTCCAGTGGAAATTGAGGGGTTCTGAAAAATTTCCTCCGTGATTTTCGTAAGTTTTTCACCATGAGCTATACCATAAACAAACTAACTGGAGATTTAAAGTGAATGCGCTTGACTTCATGCAAGTTTATGTTCTCTACAAAAAAAGTAAATGCCGTTATTATTATGTACCATTGAATCATATATATAAGCTGTAAAAAAAGTCCGAAAATTATGGGGAAAACATCTTAGAGGAAGCGGACAAAAAAAGAAATCCGGGACAACGGGCCTCACCGGAGTGTTATCTTTAAAAAGCTAATGATTGCAAGGCCTAAACTGGAGGGAAAACTAAGCGATCTTGAACGTTTTTCCACAGGAAACTTGATACCTGAAGAGCTTTTAATCGAAATTTTATTATAAACTATATTTCAAATAATATATTATAAATTATATATTATATATTGTCTAAAATTATCTAAAATTATTTTAAATCATCTGAAATCATCTGAAATCATCTGAAATCATCTGAAATCATCTGAAATCATCTGAAATCATCTGAAATCATCTGAAATCATCTGAAATCATCTGAAATCATCTGAAATCATCTGAAATCATCTGTAAATTTTATATTGTGAATTGCCGAATTACGGAATGAAAGGGGGAATGGCAGTAGATGGCAGATGGACCTGGAAGGGACACCGATGCTGAGAGAGCTATAGGTACTGGTATTCACAGCAGAGAGATTGAAAGAGAGGTCTCAGTTGCTGAAGTCATGAATAAAGCAGTCATAATAATGGACATTAATTCAGATATTCCTGCCATTGCAAAGGAAATGGTCAGTCGTGATGCAGGAAGCGTCATTATTACAGAAAATGGCAAAGCCATGGGAATTATAACTGAAAGGGACTTTGTAAAGGGTATTGTTACAGAAGATAGAAAACCAGGTGAGGTAAAGGCAAGTGAAATCCTATCAACCCCCTTGATAACCGTGGAACCTGAAACAAGTATAGTAGAAGCTTCTGAGATCATGTTAAAGGCGAATATTAAAAGGCTGCCTGTCCTGGAAAATGGTAGAATAGTAGGAGTGATTTCAAATACAGACATCCTGATAGTAACACCCGGACTTAATACTATCCTTAAAGAACTTATTGATATGAACAGAGAGGCTCTCCTTTCCACCCCATCAATCGAAGAGGTTTCAGAGGCAGAAGATTTGCAAACGGGGATATGCGAATCCTGTAATGTCTTTTCATATGACCTCAGATTTGTGGACGGAAGATACCTTTGCGGGAACTGCCGGCAAGAAGAAGGCGAGGACTACGAGTAACTTACGGCCTTTAGATATTTACGGCCTTTAGATATCGATTTTGAAATTCTTTTTTTAAAGAGAGTATAAGGAGGTAGACAATGAACGTTAGCGAGATTATGACAGATGAACCTGTGAGTATCAAAGAGGGAGAATTTGTGACTCGCGCCCGTCAGCTGATGCGCGATTACCTTCTTCGAAGCCTTGTTGTTGTTGACGAAGATAACAGGCTTGTGGGAATGCTAAGTGACCAGGATATCTTGAGGGTTACCTCTACACGCTCGAATGTCACAGTAAGTGGATATGCAAGCCAGTCCCCTACGGTCACTCCCGATATGGATATTATAAAGGCTGCAAAACTGATGGTGCAGTCGAAGCAGAACAGAGTTCCCGTTGTTAAATCAACTACGGACCGTACAGTTGTTGGAGTCCTGAGTAATGTGGATATTCTCAGAAACGTCGAAGTTCCAAAAAATATTCCCAAAACATTGCAGGCCGTGATGACGAAAAAAGTCAAAACATGTTCACAAGAGGACAAAGTCAGCGTAGTCTGGGCGCATATGCTCGAGACCGATTATACAGGTATTCCTGTAGTTTCAAAGAAAGGCGAACCCATTGGAATGATAACTCGCAGGGACATAATCAAATCAGGTGCTGTGCGCATTGAAGTGGAAGACGAGAGACGAACAAGACCTAATGACAGCCCAAAAGTTGAGAAGATAATGTCAACCCCTACATATACACTTTCAGAAAATGATTCCATTCAGAAAGCAATTGAGATGATTATTCACCAGGATATCGGAAGAGTTACCATTGTAAATGAAAAAGACAGGGTATCTGGAATCGTTGATAGACAGGACCTTCTGGAATCTATTGTCAATGTATGGCCTGAAAAACCCTCCGAAAATCGCCTTTGAAAAAAGATATAATGAAAGTATCCGGTGAAAGGTTAACAACTAATCGTAGAATTAACAGAGAATTAACAGAATTAACAGAGAATTAATGCAACGCGGAAAGCAGCAGTAAGTTTTCACACAAAAAGATTATAACATCAAAGATCATCATTAATAATAATTATAAATATAGGATAAAGTAAACCTTTTGGAAAGATTCGGGAGAAATTGCTTTCAGGTTTTATTTTTTTCCGGGAGCAAATCTGGGTCTGTTGAGGAATGAACTGCAGACTCCAGGTAAAGTTTCTGCAAGAAAGCAGGAAAATAAGAAACGGAATACGAAAAAAGCAATTAACTGCAACTCGAATTCGGTGGTCCTATTGAACAGAAATACGACATTTTCGTCCGTTGATAAGATGAAGGTTCAGCCAGGTGTGAGCAAATCCAAGAAAGCACAGCAGAAAGACTCGCACACGATTAGCAGCATGGGCACTATGCGAATAGGTCCTGAGTTTAAATCCCGTATTTCAGAACATGAGGGAAAAATCCTGGCTCTGGCAACAAGGAATGTAGTAACCCTCCCTCCAACCGCAACAATAATGGATGCAATCAGGATTATGACTGAAAAGAGGTTCAGGCGCATTCCTATTACAAACGCCGGAACACGGAGGCTGGAGGGGGTGGTTACTTCCGTAGATATTATCGATTTTCTGGGGGGCGGAAGAAAGAATCTGCTCGTTGAAAACCGCTTCAAAGGTAACCTTCTGGCTGCGATCAACGAAGAAGTACGGCAAATCATGGAAACTGATATTCCCTATCTATCTGACCAGGCTGACTTTAAAGATGCTGTTTCAACAATGATTGAAAGAAGAACAGGCGGTCTGCCAATCGTGAACAGTGACATGCAGGTCGTCGCAATCTTTACCGAAAGGAATGCACTTGAACTGATGGGTGGACTTGTGACAAACAGAACTGTTGATGAATATATGACCGAGAACGTCAAGATGGTATCAACCGATACACCCATTGGACAGGCAGCAAAAGTAATGGTAGATAACAGGCTCCGAAGGCTTCCTGTAATTAAGGATGGCATCTTCGCAGGAATTATCACGTCCTCTGATATTATCCATTTCCTTGGAAAAGGAGAAGCTTTCAGTAAACTGACAACAGGAAACATTCACGAGGCTCTAGACCAGCCTGTAGGTTCTATTGTCTCAAGAGATCTGATATGGACTGGTCCAGGTACAGACCTGGGAAAAGCAATGGAAATAATGCTTGAGAAAAAGATAGGTTCACTTCCGGTCCTAGATAATGGGCTGCTCCGCGGCATTATTACTGAAAGGGATCTTCTGAGATCTCTTGAATGAACTCCAGGAAATAATCAATTGATTAGAGATTCCAATTGATTAGACCTCGTCCAGGCTGGTTCAAACTGTCACGGAACTTAACTAAGGCCCCGTCTCAGAATAAACTATGCAGATTTTCAATTGAATGTTTTGATTTTCACTATCAAGGTAGCCAATCAAAGTTACAATAAATTATAAGTTGCATAGGTTATTTCGTTGCGGGTACTAAGTTTAGCGAAAATTAAAGTCGAACTGAGCCCGAGAAACTTTCGGGCTTAAGCTTTAAGAGATTAAGTTTTCAGGAGATTAAGTTTTCAGGAGATTAAGTTTTCAGGAGATTTGGAGAAAAGGAAAATTCTCTAGCTGGATAGATCGAGAAGTAAGCCTGTACTTTGTAGATAGGTCGAAAAGTAAGCTGTACATTGAGTACTCAGGATTTGAAGTGTAGCTCATTTTAAAGTAAGAACTTTCTAAAATAAGAACCTATTAAAATAGCTCTCGCTTCAACAAGAGGTACTAGTTACTTCCTTGAAAGTTTACCGAGTATAGCTAAAAATTGTAACTTTTGCTTCCGATTCAAAAAGTATAATTATTGACACTTATATATTGTAAAAGTGAAGGAGGTACTTCATGAATGTAGCGGACATCATGAGTTCACCTGTGTACGTCGTAAACACAGACGAACCCGTGTCACGTGCGAGAAAACTGATGTTAAGGCATAAAATCAGTACGTTGCTTGTCCTCAATGAGGACAAGATAGTGGGAATCGTTACAAAATCAGACATCACTAACCGTCTGGCTCAGGCTGAACCTCTCTGGAGGAGGAGGCCAATAGATCAGATCCCTATCAAGTTATTGATGACTGAATCGGTTATTAGCATCTATCCTGAAGCCTCTATTTCCCAAGCAGCTGCCTTAATGCTTGAGAACGGAGTGCATACTATTCCGGTGGTAAAGAACGATATTGTAGGTATTATCACCAGGACAGATCTTGTGCGCTTTGTTGCGGAAAATGACGAGGAAATGAAAACAAAAATCTCTAAATTAATGACTGAGGATATTATTTCTGTTCACAGGCATCATACTATCAACCATGTAATTGACGAAATGAACAGGAATAACATCGAAAGAGTGATCGTTAAAGACGATGCAGGAAAACCTGTAGGGATTATTTCCAGCAGAAGTCTCGCCTTAAATCTCTTAACTGATTTTCAAGGCGAACTTTCCATGAAAAATATCAAGATGACCAGGAAATCCTCTCCTGGAGGCCAGAAGACCTATAGATACGTAAAAGAGTTACCCTTGACCGCAGAAGACATCATGATATCTCCAATAAATTCCATTGACGTAAATGAAGATGTTAGTGCAGCCGCCAAAAAAATGATTGAAGATGGAGTGACTGCATTACCTGTCAGTGATGGAGAAAATATAGTGGGCATACTAAGCAGAACCGATATCATGAAAGCCATCCTCTGAAACACCGCAGTGGAGGTATATACTGCGAAAAAAACCAATAAACAGCGATAGATAAATCATCCAAAGTAAGAAAAGGATACGGAATTAAACCGTAGGAAACGGATGAAGAAAACACGCAAAGAATTACGAAAAATATAATTGGAAATTCTGGATACGCATGAGGTGAATTGCATGCAAGCTAAAGACATAATGGTACAGCCATACAGAATTGATAAGTCAGACACCATATCTCACGCTCTGGATCTAATGGAAAAGAAAAACACAAAACGTCTGCTGGTAGTTCATGACGATCAGATAATCGGTGTACTTACAATGAGAAGTCTGACAGAGCAGCTCGGGACTCGCAAGAAACTGAGTAAACCTGCATCCTCTCTGCATGTTGCAACAGCCGTATCCGACAATTTTGTAAAGGTTCTGCCTGATACCGATACCAAGGATGTTCTTACCCTGATGAAAAAAACTGGTGGCGTAATTATTGTCACTGATAATGGAAAAGCCCTGGGCTGGGTGACACCCCAGGAATTCATGGAACTAAACCACTTCACAGGCTTTGCCGGGGAAGTAATGGAAAAAAGTCCTATAGTTATCAGTTCATCTGAGAGGGTTAGCCACGCTAGGCGACTTATCCTTGACAAAGATGTAGGAAGGCTGCCAGTAATTGAAAATGGAAAACTTGTAGGCATTATTGCTGAAGACGATATTGCCTTTGCCATGCGTTCTTTCAGGGATCTAGTGGCTGATAATCAGCAGGATTCAAGGATCAAGAACCTATTGGTAGGGGACATTATGACCCGTAGTGTGATTAGTGTCTATACCAATACTCCGCTTGAAGAAGCTGTTAGGACAATGCTAGAACATGATGTAGGAGGTGTTCCAGTCCTTAGCTTGGATGATGAACTTGCTGGTTTCCTGGCCCGCAGAAATATAATAAATACACTTGAGAAGTAAGTTCAAACCCAGAGAAAGAGAGCCAGAAAAAACTTAATTGAAATCCTGAAAGCCAGTAATTAAGAAAAGGCCTGCATTCTTAAAAACAGGCCTTTTTGAATTTCTACAATTTCTTTTGGACTTATTTCTTGCTTTAAAACAAATTCTACTTTAATCCCGTTTAAGAAAGGCTTCTATTTTACAATCAATCCCGCTTAAGAAGGATTTCTATTTTACAATGAATTCCTCTTTAAGACGAATTCGATTTTACAATGAATCCCTCTTTAAGACAAACTCGATTTTAAAACCAATTCCCTTTTTAGAATAGTTTTTTTATTTAGGACAGTTTCCCATTTTTAGAAGGATCTGTCTCCACCTATGAGGCCTCCCAAGATACCGGTCCCAGCAACGCCGGTTTGTTCTTCCCGGTTACCAAAGGCAGAGGCTGCAAAGATTCTGTCAGCAAGGCGAGAGAAAGGCAGACTCTGCATGTACACCGTGCCCGGACCTGTAAGGGTTGCAAGAACAACCCCTTCACCACCGAAAAGGGCGTTTTTAAAGTTTCTTGACCAGGTTATATCATAGGTTACGGTTTCAGTGAAAGCTGCCACACAGCCTGTATCGACACGATAAGTCTCACCAACTGCCAAGTCTTTTCTTATAACTGTGCCCCCTATATGGAGAAAGGCCAGACCATCACCCTTCAGTCTCTGCAGGATAAAACCTTCGCCACCGAAGAACCCTGCTCCAAGCTTGCGGGTGAAAGCTACTTCTATCTCTACTCCACGAGCAGCACAGAGAAATGAGTCTTTCTGGCAGAGGAGACCGCCTCCAAACTTCGTAAGGTCAAGAGGAATAATCTTTCCCGGATAAGGAGCCGCAAAAGCTACATGCCCTTTTCCGGAACCTTTTTGAACAAAACTTGTAATGAAGAAACTTTCTCCTGTCAGGGCCCTTTTAAGTCCTTTTTTGAGACCTCCGAAAAGTCCACCACCTTCATTACCCATACTGGTCTGCATCTCAATTCCGGGCCCCATGTATGCCATAGCCCCAGCTTCTGCCTGAACAGCTTCATTCGGATCAAGCTCAATTTCAACTATCTGCATATCGTTGCCGATAATCTCGTAGTCAATCTCATCTGCCATATTATATTCTCCAATCTTTTTGCAAGTTAGATGTAATAAGATTAGAAACAAATTAGAACCGAATACTTAAAAACATTTTTAATGGACTGAACCATTTTTTGAATTCATTTCATGAAAAACAGGTTATTGTGAAGACAGGTTATTGTGAAGACAGGTTATTGTGAAGACAGGTTATTGTGAAGACAGGTTATTGCGAAGATATGTTATTGTAAAGAGATGCATGATATTCTGAGACATGCCTGAGAACGATAACTTATTTCAGGCCTGAAAACAGATAAATAAACATGAGTAGAGAGGGGAACGAGGAGATAGATCCTCAATTTATAGCCAGGCTTGCCAGTTTCCTGGGGTTTGATAAGGAAAGGGTTCAGCACCTTTTTGAGAAGAACTATCTTGCCCAGAATTGGGGAAAATATGAATATCTGTTCCGTTTCGATAAGGAGATTTCCCATATCGAAAGGGGAACCGTGCTTTATGAGAAAGACGGTTCTTTCGAAATCATTATGGGTTTCCCGAAAATCCGGAGAGCCATGGTACTGGATCCCACAATTAAAAAGCACTTTAGCGGCCTTGAAAAAGTGGCCATGGAAGAAAAAATGAATGGGTATAATGTCCGCATAGCGATTGCAAAAGATGAAATCCTTGCAATTACCCGAAGCGGATATATCTGCCCTTATACGACTCAAAAAGCAAAAGAGAAGTTGAATCTGAAATTTTTTGATGATTTTCCTGAACTTGTACTTTATGGAGAAATGATAGGCCCGGACAATCCTTACGTTCCAAAAGATATCTATGATATCGAGTCGGTAGAGTTTTACATCTTTGATATTCGGGAGAAAAACAGCGGTAAGCCTCTTCCAATAAGCCGGAAGCAGGAAATTCTGGAAAAGTACGGTTTTTTCCAGGTAAAGTTCTTCAAAGAAATTCCTCTCGAAACTGCTGCTGAAGAAATTGGAAAAATCATCCGGAAACTTGGAAAAAAAGAGCATGAAGGCGTCGTAATAAAAGATCCGGAAATGGTTATTTCTCCGTTAAAATACACCTCTTCCCAGAGTAATTGCTCGGATCTCAGGCATGCCTTTAAGTTTTATAATGAGACCGGCAGAGACTATATGCTTTCCCGGATTGTCAGAGAAGGTTTTCAAACAGTTGAATGGAACGAAGATAAGGTCGAGTTTGAAAAACGCTGCATGCAGCTAGGGAAGAGTATACTTGGCCCTCTCAGTGAATCCATCCTAAGTGTAAAAAATGGTCAGCGTTTATATGAAGAGGCAAGGATCAGGGTAAGAGATCTGAAAACTGCAGCCGAGTTTGAAGAGTATCTTAAAAGACTCGGGATAGATGCAATTTTTGAAGAGCCTCAGTTAGTAGGAGAAGAGTATCTGGTAATTATAAAAAAGATTAATAAAAGTACTAATGATAAAACTCAAGCAATCTGGCAGGGCGAACCCTGGTGATCTTTTCCTGCCAGATTGTGTTTTAAGATTTGAATTTTTAAGAACTTTTTTCAAAGTGTTTCGAAAAGAAATATATTACAGTATAATTATACCAGATGCAGGTTCAGAGGTATAACACCTTGTAAATTCAGAGTTATTAATAACATGCAGACCAAGGAATTATAAGGAATTATAAGGAATTATAAGGAATTATAAGGAATTATAAGGAATTATAAGGAATTATAAGGAATTATAAGGAATTATAAGGAATTATAAGGAATTATAAGGAATTAAAAATAATTAAAAGAAATTAAAGAGAATTAGAAGAAATTAAAAGTAATATAATTGATTAAAAATGGATCTTCGTCATTCTCTGTGGATAAGATGATTTCAATTCGAGACCGCATTGGTTTTTATGAAGACATTACGAGGATATCCACACAAAACAACGAAGAGCCTTAAAAATAATTACAAGAAATTACAAAGAACTAGAAGGAATCCAGTATGACAAATGTTGCAATTATCGGGACGGAAAAAAGTGGAAGGACCTCTCTTGCCGCAAACCTGGGGAAAAAAGGAACATCCTCTGACATAACCATGTATAATAATGATAAGGAGAGCCGGAAAATGGTTTTTGTTGACTCGCACGGTTATCCTAAAGCTTTAAAATCCCTGATTACGGCACTGAATATTTCAGATATAGCAGTCCTCTGTGTTCCTCCTGATGGCCTTGATAGAAATAATCCTGCAAGCGTTCATACCGGAGAATGCATTGTTGCCCTTGACCTGCTAGGTTTTAAGCATGGAATTATTGCCCTGACAAAGTCCGATAGTACCCATATGTATGCAATCGATGAGCTGAAAAAGAAAATAAAACTAATGACTGCAGGCACTTCCCTTCAGGACTGGGAATGTATTTCCCTGAATACCAACAAAGGTGCAAAAAATCCTTTTGAGGGTGTGGAAGACCTCAAAGCCAAAATTTCCAAGATCTCGGAAAAAATCGAAGCCGAACAGGTTGAGTTGAATAGTTTGCCTGCAAGAGTGTTTATAGATCATGCTTTCAATGTTACTGGTAAAGGCTGCGTTGTTCTTGGAGTTGTCAAACAGGGGATTTCAAAAGACAAGGACAAAACAAAAATTTTCCCGATGGACAGGGACATTGAAATCCGATCCATCCAGAGCCACGATGTGGATATTGAAAGCGCACCCACAGGCACCAGAGTAGGAATGCGTCTTAAAAATGTGCAGGCCAAAGATATAGAAAGGGGATTTATTATCTCCGATAAAGAAATCATAAGTACTGATTATGTCCTTGAATGCACCATCTCAAAATTCACGCAAGGAATTGAACCCTCAAGTGTGCTCCATCTCTTTGTTGGCCTGCAGTCCGAACCTGTACGTGTGGAAAAGATCCTGGTTGATGGACAGGAAGTAAAAGAGGTAAAGCCTGGCAGTACCTGCGTGCTGGAACTTTCAGGCAACAAAAAAGTAGCTTACAGTAAAGAAGACCGTTTCTTGCTGGCAAATCTTGACCTGCCTCAACGGTTTGCAGGCTATGGCTTTATGAAATAAGTATTTTATAAATTTTTTATTAAATGATTCTTTTAAGGGTATAATATGAAAAAAGATTCAGGAAAAAAGGACTTAGGAAAAGAGGATTTAAGGAAAAATAATTCAGAAAAAGAGGACTCAGGAAAAGAGGATTCAAGAAAAAATGAAGCTACTTGTGAAGACAGGGAGAGTAAAGTAAGAGATAAGACTATCTATGGAAATGTTTTTCACAGAAATGTCTGTTGGCAGCGTTCTTACCAGAAGCCGAAAGGTGAAGAGCTTATTATAGCACTCTATGGCAGCCTCAGAAACGGGCTTTACAATAGCCGTCGTTTTGACCTGCAAAATAGGTCAGAGTTTCTGGGCACAACAAAGGTAGACGGATACGCTCTTTACTCCCTGGGCCCTTATCCTGGAATCTACCCCTCGGAAAATTCCTGTGTTGTAGCTGAAGTGCGCAGGTTTTCAGGAAAACAGCAGCTTGAAATTGCCAAATCAATTGATTATATGGAGCTTTTCGGAGGATACCACAGGGAATATGTGGATCTGGAAATTGGTGAGCAGAAATTTAGGGGCTTTATTTATGTTTATGATGAGAAACCTGAATCGGAAAGAATCGAGCATGGTGACTGGGCCAGATACTTGAAGGAAAAAGAATTACAGGAAAAAGAATTACAGGAAAAAGAATTACAGGAAAAAGAATTACAAGAAAGAGAATTACAAGAAAGAGAATTACAAGAAAGAGAATTACAAGAAAGAGAATTACAAGAAAGAGAATTACAAGAAAGAGAATTACAGGAAAAAGAATTACAAGAAAGAGAATTACAAGAAAGAGAGTTACCTAAGTGAAAGAACTGAGAAGATAAAGAAAAATGAAAATAAAGGTATGGAAAATAGAAACCTTAAAGCTGACAGATTCTCTAAATCTTACAGATTTCTCAAAAATTCAAGGCTCTGAATTCCTTCTTCCACAGAACTCATCTCGGTAACCAAAATTCCTTTATAATCCGAAAGTTTATCCATAACTCGTTTCCAGTCTATTGTGCCTTTTCCCAGGGGCAGATGTTCATCTTTTTTACCCATGTTGTCATGGATATGCACATGAGAGATATTTTCTTTAAGAAGTTCAAGAAAGTCGTCAATAAGCCCTAATGTATTTGCATGTCCGATATCGAAGGTAAAACCCACATTATGGCTTCCAACAGATTCAAGCATCTCAAGCATTTCGTCGGGATATTTTCCGAAGATCTTAGGCATATCAGGCATATTTTCGACAGCAACCAGAATTCCGAAATCCGCGGCAAAGTCACAGATTTCCCGGAGAGAAGCAAGATTGGTAAAATAAGCTTCCTGTGGAACCTGCACGCCATAAGGGGAAAGATAACCAGGGTGTATTACAGCGAGATTGACATAATTAGAGGCAAGAGTCAGATAGTGTTTCATCTGCCTGATGACTTCTGCCCTGATTGAGTCATTCAGACCTGCCAGATTCATATCTGAGAAAGGAAGATGTAGAGTTAATTCAAGGCCTGTGGTTTCACTGATATTTTTCAAATTCTGAATGTTCTTGCTGTTCAAGCACTGAGATCCTTCCTGTACGATTTCCCAACCGGTGTACCCATGGTCTTCGAGCGTGTAAGCCCATTTGAAAGGGTCTTCAACGACTGCACGCGAAGAATAGCTGATTCTGTGCAATTGCATGATGAAAGTTCATTCCTTTTCATTTATCAATATATATCATCTAGCGCGAACTGAGATATAGTTACCTGAATTATTTTAATGAACGATTTTAATGAACGATTTACTATCTCATTTTTACAAAATATTAGAGACATTAACAATATATTAAAAATGCATAGGGAAATAAATGTATGTTGTGTTAAACGTATTAAAGCCCTTCAATCCTCCTCCACATAGTCCATTTCTACCTCAACAACAGGTTTTCCTTCTTCAGTAAGGGGCAAAAACCATTCAAAAAGTCTTTCCATTTCTTCCTGAGAATCAGCTCTGATAACGACTTCAATAGATCCAAGAGGTTCTTCCTGTGCAGGAACACTGGGAATTCCGACAAAAGCAGCCTGTTTGTTGAGCGAAAAACAAACCGAAAGCCCATCGCTGGACAAACCTTTGCTGAAAGCTTTGTTGCGGACACTATCTATAATTTCTTCCCTGCGAATGAGCCCATGCAGGGTTTGCAGAATGTCAATTCCTCCTTTCCCTGAAAGAAAAAAGGAAGGAGAAACTCCTGTTTCTGATCCAGTGTCCTCAATAGTTTCTTTCTCAAGTTCAATATCAGTAAAAAGGGATGATACTGCTTTGATAACCTTTTCCGAGTCTTCTGTAGGATATACAGCTGCTGAAACCTTAACGTGTATCATAAATTTACTCCAGTAATTTAAAAAGGATTTATTCCGGAATTTTGAATTTTGTTCAGAAATATATTCAAGAGAGTTACTCAGTGGGGTTTTTTCCTAAGTAGTTGCTCAAAACTTCAATAACATCCTTTTTGAAAATTTCCAGAGTAGAATTATTTTCAATTTCGATACTGGATGCCTCTATAGCTTTTCCCATTCCCCAGCCGAGTTCTCGTTCATCCCGGTTGCAGAGTCCTTGTATACTATTCATATCATCGCTTCTGCCTCGTTTCTGAACCCTGGAAAAGCGGATTTCAATAGGAGCATAAATCGAAATCAGAATAAAACCTTCTCCGAATTCTTGCCTGAAGCATTCCACTTCGGCGATTCCGCGCACCCCGTCCACAACAACAAGGCCAGAGCCAGCATCCCTGATTTGGGAAATGCAGCGTACTGCGACTGCATCCATACCCTCGCATTTGCGAAGCTGTGTTGCAACCATTCCGGTATTGGAATCATTGGGTTCAAGCCCGCGCCTTGAAACTTCCTTCCGGATCACATCACCCATGTTAATAACAGGAATGTCCATTTCAGCAGCAATTCTGGCAGCTTCCGACTTTCCAGATGCTGGCATGCCTACGAACGCTATTATCTTCATCAAAAATTACCCTTTAAACTTTACTTAAATTTAAACTATTAATTTGAGCCATTAGACCTGAATTATTAACTTGAATTATTGGATAGTGAATCATTGGATTTGAATTGTCTAATCACTAATCATTGGATTTGAATTGCCTAATCACTAATCATTGGATTTGAATTATTGAATCATGAACTACTGGATTTGAATTATTGAATCATGAACTACTGGATTTGAATTATTGAATCATGAACTGCTGGATTTAAATTATTGAATTATTAGGTTTGAACAGAAACCTGGATATATTGAATCAGTTTTACGTTTAAGGATTTGAATATTAAGGATTTGAGTATTGATTTTTCGATTTGAATAGAAACCTGGATATATTGAATCCTAATTTCAAAACTCAATAGAGCTAAAATTATAACTTAAATAGTAAGTTGAATAATCGAGTCCATAAGCTAACTGTAAGATGATATAATTCTAGTCAAATCACAGGATCGTATATATTATTTCCTGAAAACTAATACACGAAGATAAAAATAAGCTGAAGCGAAGCTGGAGTGCGAAAAAAACTGAAAAACTGAGAGTAAAGAAAGGTTAAAGAAAGTCAAAAAACCTGAAGTAAGGGAAGTTAGAGAAGACTTAAAGACCTGAAGTAAGATAGGTAAAAAGAAGTCAGGGAAACCCTGAAAAAGTAAGAAGTTAGCAGGTGGGCCAAAAAGACCAGAACGAAAAATATGAAAGTCTCATCCTTATGAAAACATGCCCCATTCCTATGAAAACATGCCCCATTCCTATGAAAACATACCTTATTCTATGAAAACACGCCTCATTCCTATGAAAACACGCCTCATTCCTATGAAAACACGCCTATCTTTATGAAAACATCTTGCTGAAAACTGACGCCTTGAAATCTACCAGAGGTTTGAGCCTGTAATCTTCAAGAAGTACTTTACGGGTGCTTTCTACTGGAACGCTCAGGGAAATTTCTTTCGTTCGACCGTAACGGCCTTTACTTACAACCACCGCATTGACTATTCCCAGCATATCAAGTTCGGACATGAGATCGGTAACTCTACGCTGAGTAAGGATATCCACATCAATATGGTGGCAGAGCTGGCGGTAAACATTGTACATCTCGCCTGTTGTTACATTCTTACCTTCTCTGCCCCTGCTTCGCAAAAGAATGATACTATAGAGCACGAGTTTGGACTGGGTTGGAAGAGTTCTTACCACTTCGACTACGCGATCAACTTCGATTTTTTCCTGAGCGCGCCTTACGTGCTCTTCAAGAACCTGAGGCTGGTTTTCCCTTTCAGCAATTTCCCCCGAGACCCGCAGGAGGTCAAGTGCGCGCCTTGCATCGCCGTGTTCCTGAGCTGCAAAAGCAGCGCATAAGGGAATTACCATCTCACCGAGAGAGCCGTCAGTGTAAGCCATTTTTGCTCTTTGTTTCAGGATATCGCTTATCTGTTCAGCGTCATAAGGAGGGAAAATCAGTTCTTCTTCACCCAGGGAACTTTTGACCCTTGGGTCCAGAAATTCTGTGAATTTCAAATCATTTGAAACGCCGATCATACTGACTTTGGCTCTCTGCAAGTCTGTATTGATTCTCGATAGGTTATAAAGAACATCATCGCCTTTTTTGATCAGCTTATCGATTTCGTCCAGAATTATGACAATGACCTGCTCTCTGGAATCGATTGCCTCCTTGAATTTCATGAAGACCTGGTCAGTAGGCCACCCGGTCATAGGAACTTCTTCTTCGAAATGTCTGGCAAGATTTGCAAGAAGCCTATACTGTGTATCGATTACTTCACAATTAATATAAACAACCGAACAAAAAAGTGATTTGTCTTCACTTACCCTTTCAAGTTCTTTTCCAACATAACGGGTAACCGCTGTTTTTCCTGTCCCGGTTTTCCCATAAATAAGTACATTGGAAGGAGTCTCCCCTCGGAGTGCAGAAACCAGGATTGTCGCAAGACTGTTAATTTGCTCATTTCTGTGCAATAAAAGGTCAGGCGTGTAAGAAGGCCGAAGTACTTCTTTATTTTTGAAAATTGATTTTCCGTCAAGTAATTTTTCGAATAAGCCGTCTAATGATTGAGCTTTTATCATGAAGATCCTCTATAAAAATTATAATATTAAGCATTTAAGGGATTAAGATGATTCTAACGCAGATGATTAATACAATGCAAACCGTTGCATGTCGAACTAATTGATACAGTAATTTTGCCATGTAAATTATATATAAAACTAATATAGTTGGTAAACTCTGTCTACCTTTTCTTCGAATTACTTTAATTTTTATTTTTGTAATACTGATTTTTAAGTGTTTTTAATTTTAAGTGTTTTAATTTTAAGTGTTTTAATTTTAAGTGTTTTAATTTTAAGTGTTTTAATTTTAAGTGTTTTTAATTTTAAGTGTTTTTAATTTTAAGTGTTTTTAATTTTAAGCGTTTTTAATTTTAAGCGTTTTTAATTTTAAGCGTTTTACTACTGCCTGAGATCAAGAGAAATTTTATAGTCTGCAACCAATTAATCCTCGAATCCACATCTATTGAATATTGTGTTTTTAGAGTTATGTTTTTTAGAGCTGTCTTTTTTAGAGTTGTTTTTTAGATTTTCCTTTCCAAATACTTGGACAATTATAACCACAACTACTTGACAAGCTTTAGATTGATCTTACAATAGCCGTTTAGCGGATTTCAATAATTATTGTAATGGTCATCAAGGGATTTTAGGGGGGTTGTAATGGGATCATGTAAGGGATATTTGGAAAGAGGGAAAGAGAGAAAGGGGGAAGGTTAAACTCCTAATTTCGAAGTCTTAACTCTCGATATATGGAATTAAAGTTTATTTTAGGATTTCTGAGATTTTACTTCATTATTGTTTGTACCTTTATGAAAAACCCTATGAATCCTGATAATGAGGAGAAAGGGATAGAAGATATATCTTTCTTATAGTTAATGCCTGAAACTCTCATTTTCTACTAATTGCTGATAAAATGGCGGGCGAATCTTAAGTATTAAGATACTTCGCAAGCCAGATAAAATCTATATTCCGGATCATCTTTTGTCAAAATTTTAGATGAAATTGGTTTATAAGCAAGTAATTTTAAACTATATTTGCAGTAGATGCAATGGAAGTACACCGTATTAATTGTTATGGTAAAGACCCCATTATTTCCAATGGAAAAGATTTATACCTTAAATATCGTCAAAAAACCAATAGTAACTAGCTTAGTATAACTGAGATAAAAAGTTATGAATTCCAGAACCAATTGAGGTTGAATTTAAACCCTTCCTTTCGAATGGAAGAAGTTATGAAAATTATAATATTTTTACATAAAATCAAAGAATAAAGATTTTAAGATAAAATTAGAATTATGTAAATAAGACCACCTGTGAATAAAAGGATTTACAGAGTTTAGAAAATTTTAAAGAAATATTAAATTTAAAATTTTATGAATTAAGAAAGTGGGGAACAGATAAAAGAAATAGGAAAAGAAATAGGAAAGGTTAAGGAAAGTTAAAGAAAGTTGAGGAAGTTAAAGGAAGTTAAAGGAAGTTAAAGGAAGTTAAAGGAAGTTAAAGGAAGTTAAAGGAAGTTAAAGGAAGTTAAAGGAAGTTAAGGAAAGTTAAGGAAAGTTAAGGAAAGAAAGAAACACAAAGAGAAAAGTAAAAACAGAGGGTAGACCCCTTTATTTCCACTGGAAAGTTTATATAACACCCAGACCCCATGGTTTCCATTAAAGAGATTGGAAGTTCTAGGCTGCAAAATAAAATAGAATTTTGTTTTGTTTGTAGCAAAATAATGTTGTTTAGTTATAGAATTAATACTATATATATTTTATTATTAAAAAAGCTAGTTTGTTTTTAGGGAAGTTTTTCTTAATAGCGAAAAAATTGATTGAATATATTCATTATATTCATTATATTGATAATCCAATCTATCAGAAAAAGTATTGATTTTCAAAAAACTGACAAATCTAAGCTATATGTTCTGAGAAATTTACATCTTCTAGACCTATGAAAACCTCTCCACTCGAAATATAGGGGTCTCCCTCTGAAGCAGACATTACTCTGAAGCAGACATTACAGACATTAATATGATTATGATGTCTTAACATACATTCCTTTAGCATGAAAATATGCCATCTGCAAGCACTTTCATTGTTTGTGTATGTTATTCAAAGAATATCATGTTCATTTTTTAGATCTTGGATACTTTCTCGCCCTGTTGTACATTAGGAGATTCTGATGTATCGTTAGGAGAGTTACTTGGTAATTTAACAATTACATTCCATAAGTATTTTAAATAAAACTGGTTTTACTTTATCCACATGAATGAGCAGGGTCTTTCTGAAAAAGAGATATTTTCCTATCTGGAAGATGTAAAGTCAGAAGATACGGATTACTATAGGGTTTTAAGTTCAATGTGCACTCACCCGCACAGAATCGCGGTTGAGGCTCACAGGTTATTTATTGAAGCTAATCTGGGCGACCTGGGACTTTTTGCAGGTGCCCACAGACTGGAAAAAGAAGTTATCCAGATGCTGGGAGAACTTCTTCATGCTCAGTCTGTTGAAATTCCTTCCGGAGAGTCATGTGAGAGTTCGGTTTGCGGTTATCTTACAACAGGAGGCACGGAATCCAATATTCAGGCTATAAGGGGCATGAAAAATATTGTAACTGAGAATGGAAATAAGTCAGGTGAGGTCCTCAATATAGTTGTTCCCGAGTCAGCTCACTTCTCATTTGATAAGGTCGCCAATATGATGGGCATTGAGGTTAAAAGAGCTCTTCTGGATTCTGAATTCAGGGTGGATATTGCATCTGTAGAAAGCCTGATAGACGCAAACACCATTGGACTCGTAGGGATAGCAGGAAATACGGAATTCGGACAGGTAGATCCAATTGAGGAACTTTCAAAACTTGCTCTTGAAAATGAGCTTTTCCTTCATATTGATGCAGCTTTCGGAGGGTTTGTGATTCCATTCCTTGAAAAGCCATATTCTTTCGATTTCAAAGTTCCAGGTGTTACCTCCATTGCAATAGATCCACATAAGATGGGGCTTTCCACAATTCCCTCAGGTGCCCTGTTATTCAGATCTCCTTTTTTTATGGACTCCCTTAAGGTAAATACTCCATATCTTACAACAAAAGCTCAGTTTACTCTCACAGGTACCCGCAGTGGAGCTTCAGCCGCTGCCACTTATGCCGTTATGAAGTATCTTGGACGTGAAGGATATAGAAAAAATGTACAGTACTGCATGCAGCTTACCGCAAAACTGGTCAAAGAAGCTCGAAAACTCGGCTTTGAACCTCTGATCGAGCCTGTAATGAACGTGGTCGCCCTGAGAGTTCCGAACCCTGATTTTGTGCGGGAGCAGCTCCTTGAGAAATTTGGGTGGAACGTCTCAATTACTCGCAACCCAAGATCTCTTCGCCTGGTCCTAATGCCTCACAACACAGCCTGTGATATAGAAGAATTCCTGCAAGATCTGAGAAAAGTAACAGCAGAACTTTAATACAGCAGAACTTTAATACAGCAGAACTTTAATACAGCAGAACTTTAATACAGCAGAACTTTAATACAGCAGAACTTTAAGTAACAGCAGAACTTTATTAAGTAACAGTAGAATTTTAAGTAACAGTAGAATTTTAAGTAACAGTAGAACTTTAAGTAACAGCAGAACTTTAAATCTTACTTCTTTCTTATTCCCCTAATTTCTTCGTTTTTTGCTTAATTGTTTAAATTTGCTATCACGTATTAGAGCCTATCCGAAAAGTCAGTAATGCATATCGAAAAGTTGCAATAGGTCTAAATATTCGGGCATCTATTCCGGTTTTGCATATTTCAGATTGTAAAAGTTATAGCGAGTAATCACTTTTTGGATAGGCTTTTAATCGTGCACTAATCACGTACAAACAGATATGTATAATTATCGCCAAATAATAAATGGGGTCAGTTATCTTTATAAAGAAGGGTCAGTTATCTTTATAAAGAAAAATTTAAAATTTATAAGACAACTTGATCAGGGGACCTTTACAAGACGACTTTATGAGGAAAAATTAATTAGAAGAGTTTATTAGCAGGGTTAAGGGAACTTATGGACAGCTCCAGTGGGATTTATGAACAGAACTACCTATAAATTTCTCATCCCGATGAGCTGTGTTATTTGTGACAGTCTGGACCTGATTTAAAATTCAGATTTAGCTTTACCTGATTTAGCGTTAGTTCATATTATTCAACGTTTAGTCAGCTGCTTAATATTATAAAAATGAAAATGGGGGTATTTATTTTATGAAATCGTCAGTGAAAATCGGAAGTGTTATGGGTATACCTATCAGGCTGCACATAACTTTTCTTCTCATATTACCCATATTTGCTTATGCGTTTGCGATCAGCCCGCAGCCTTTTGGTTTTGAGGGAGTTGAGCCGTCTATCACAAGATATTCGCTTTCAGTCCTGACTGCCATCCTGCTTTTTGCTTCGATACTTGTACATGAACTTGCACATTCATATCTGGCAATGCGTTACGGGGTCAAAATTGAGAACATCACTCTCTTCCTTTTTGGAGGAGTATCGGCTATGGAAAAGATACCCAGAAAGCCTGGGCAGGAAGCAAAAATGGCTTCTGCAGGACCCCTTACAAGCCTTTTAATAGGTTTAGTCTGCCTTTTAATATACGGAAATCTCATTTCCCCTAATCCTGTGCTTTCTCAAAACCCGGTATACCTTGTTATCTGGATTCTTGGGGTTATGAACCTTATACTCGGGATCTTCAATCTGTTGCCTGCTTTTCCAATGGACGGGGGTAGAGTACTTCGCTCTTTCTACGCGAGAAGAATGTCTTATGTGAAAGCTACGCAGAGTGCAGCAGCCGTGGGAAAGTTTTTTGCCGTTCTCATGGCAATTTTCGGAATTCTCATAGGCAATCCCTGGTTCCCTTTGATCGCGCTCTTTATTTATGTCGGTGCGTCTGAAGAGGAGCGCTCTACCCGGGCCGAGGTAACCCTTGAAAATATTCGGGTCGTGGATATTATGACCAGGAATGTAGTTTCAGTAAGTCCTTCCATGAGCGTGGAAGACCTGGTTAAATTCATGTTTGAGAAGAAACATATGGGTTACCCTGTGATGGAGGGGGACAGCCTGAAAGGAATTGTGACGTTTACAGACATCCAGCGTATTCCTTCTGTTGAACGCCCGGCGGTAAAGGTCTCGGATATTATGACCAGAGATATTATCTCGGTATCTCCGGATGCGCAAGCCAGTGATGTCCTGAGACTTGTATCATCTAAAAATATCGGAAGAGTTATAGTTATTGATAACGGATCGATCGTAGGAATACTCTCAAGAACAGATCTTGTACGGACTCTGAAACTGAGGTCAGAGTAATTCTTAAACCTCTAGTGTCAAGAAAATTTAGTTATTGGTCATTTAATGCTCATAATCATTGTGCGCTGACAAGAAGCTACTAAAGATTATGCTCAATAATTAAATTGCCATGACACTAGATTAGGGAGATTTTCGAGCAAGAGGATTCTTAAGCAGAATTTATCAAGAGGAAATTGTCAAAAGATGTTTTATCAGGGAGTTAATCAAAAAGTACTTGTCAAGATAATTTTTCATCAAAAGACATTTTTATCAAAAGATGTTTTTATCAAAAGATATTTTTATCAAAAGATCATACTCTATTAAATTTTTCATAACCAATGTTTTTCCAAATTGTATAAGAATATATTAGATAAGTTTATAAATAATTATATAAAATGAAAGTTATAGAAAACAGGGCTAAAATCCGAAGGCAAAAAACATAAATCCAAGGATAAAACCTGAAGACAACAAAATATGAATCTAAGAATAAAGCCTGAAAGCAGCAAAATATAAATCTCTGGCAGATAATTACCACCAGTTAATTATCTGCTTATAGCTAAGTTTTTTTATAGCTTGGTTATTTTATGTGAAGAATTTAATTACTCATGCGATTAACTGCAGTCCTTCAAGGGATATGCTTTCACACATCATCTTAACGCGTCGCAGCAGAGAGATTAACAATGAGCAAACCTGAAATTACAAATTCTCAGGACAAGGACCCTGACTACAATTTTCATAGTTCATCTCAGGAGTCAATAAGTTCATCTCAGGAGTCAATATATTCTATGGACAAACTTGTGACCGAATCCGCAGAAAACCCAACTTCTGTCGGAAAGTCTAAAATTTCTGGTTCTTCAATTAACATGCCGCAGGAAGAAAAAACTTCTGTGCCAGCATCCAAGATAGAACCTGACGAGCTTGAAACCAAGCTTGACATAAGTTCCGAAATTATTGCAGAACCTATTCCTGATTCGGCTTCCGAAGTTTCAATTCCTTCATCTTCCCAATTCTCTGATGCACATCAGGCTGAGTATCAGCCATCAAAAATTGTGCTTATAGGAACCGCCCATGTCTCTGAAAAGAGTGTTGCCGAGGTCAAGGCCGCTATAAGGGATCTGAAACCGGATATTGTAGCTGTTGAGCTTTGCAGGGGACGTTATGATTCCCTGAAGGGTAATGTGCAGGAAAAGCAGGTCCCTATTAAGGACATTCTTTCTGAAGGCAAGGTTAACTATTATGTCATTCACTGGCTGCTTGCCTATGTGCAGAAAAAGATCGGTGATGATATGGGTGTAAGACCCGGAGCCGAGATGCTTTCCGCGATCGAGGAAGCCGAGTCTATCGGGGCTGAAGTTGCCCTAATTGACCGGGATATCCAGGTGACTCTTCAGCGTTTCTGGGGAAAAATGAAGTTCCTGGAAAAAGTCAAGATGATCGGCTCTCTGTTAGGTGGCTTAATAGGAATAGGAAAAGGAACCGAAATAGATATTGATAAAATTACAGAAACCGATGTTGTAACTGGCCTAGTAAACGAACTTAGAGATTTTGCCCCGACTGCAGCTGAGGTTCTCATTGATGAAAGGGATGCATATCTTGCAGGAAGCATCCTCAGGGTTGCGGCAGGTGGAAACAAAACTGTTGTCGTGGTAATTGGAGCAGGGCATAAGCCAGGAGTAACTAAGTACCTGAAGAACCCGAAAAGTGTTCCTCCTCTAAGTGGTCTTATGCAGATTCCAAAGAAGCGTATAGGTCTTGGAAAGATTGTTGGCTTTGTTTTTGTTGCTGTTATAGTTGGATTCTTTTTACTACTGCTGCTTTCTGGCGTTCCGCTGAAACTCCTGTTAATAGCCTTTGGATGGTGGTTTATTATTACAGGAACTCTCAGTGCAATCGGTACTTTACTTGCAGGCGGCCATCCTTACTCAGTTCTGACTGCCTTTTTGGTTGCCTGGCTAACCACTCTGCACCCTCTTATTGCCGCAGGCTGGTTTGCTGGTCTTGTAGAAGCGAAACAGCGAAATCCTACTACTGCAGACATAAAAGCCCTGGCAGGAGTAGAAACCTTCAGGGAAATGTTCAAAAATAAGTTCATGCGAGTCCTCCTTGTCGCAAGCTTTGCAAACATAGGGAGTATGACAGGGACCTTCGTTGCAGCTTATGTCATGCTGCATGTAACTGGCATTGATCCGAGAGATGTTCTACTTTCTGGGTTCAATGCACTCGGACTCTAAAGTCTTTGATATCTAACGTCTTTGATATTCCCTAATATGCTGGTGTTCTGGAACCCTGGTTCCTGAATATTCTTCTTTTTTCTGATATCCCTGGATTCTTTCTCTCCATACTTCTTGGAATCTTTCTCTCCGTATTTCCCTGGGATCACTGGGCCCAGTACCCCTGATTTATGAACTCCTTTATGAACTTCTGGTGCTTTTGAGATAACTGAAACAGACCGGATAGCAGATTATTGTTATTTATATAGTGGGCTTATTCCAAAAGCCATTTTACTCTTAATCGTTGGAAATTCTCAGAATTGGTTTCATGATCATGAGCTTGATTGATTATTCAAAATAGAAGGTCAAGACGCAAATTTCAAGTTTTTGGATGAACTCAGTATTAAAAATTAGCCAGGATAGTCAACCTTTAATTTTTCTTTACATTCGATCCTATATTATATGATTATCATTACATAAGGGCTAAAAACGAAAATAAAAAAGAATAGAGAAGAAAGTAAAAAAGGAAAAAGCTTTAGAGCTCAGAAGAGTTCGTGAAGTTTAAACTGATATTTACCAAGCTTTCCGCCGTAGTTTCCTGCTGAGATCTTCTTAACGCCTGGAACAGTTACAGCGGCTTTAATTCCTGCTTTCATGGCAGCTTTTATGCTTTCTTCATCAAGCCCGTTAATAACAATTTCATAAACAGCATTGACATCTGCCGGGATTTCAGTGTTTTCAACCTTATCCTTTATGGAAGGGCAGAATCTTTCGTTAGCAGTAGCTTTCAGGAACTTGTATTTATTTGCTCCGGATTTAGATCCGCTGGCTACAATGCCGCCAGGGAAGGGGGTAATTGTACCTTCAAGCTCTGCAATTGCATCAACAGCAGCTTCGGCTGCGGTCAGAGCAGTCATCTGGGAGTCTCCGAAGATGAAGAAATTTCCGCCTGCAATTCCAGCTATAGCTCCTATATTTTCTTCGGCCAGAAAGTCTCCTTCCATAATTGGCACCTTATATACTTTGCGGCCTGCAATCTGGGTTTCGGATTCCATGCCGTCTGCGAAGAACTTGAGTTTAAAGCCTACATTAAACTGTTTTTCAGCTTCAGGAAGCCCGTTGAAGACTGCAGTTGTAGGGGCTGTAAGTACACATTGTCCAATCCTTTCAAGGAGCTGCTCTTCCAGAGCTTCGTATTTGAAGGTGCAGATCTGGGCATAAACTCCAGGTCTGCCATCAGGAGTCTCGCTGGGGCTTGCTAACCTCTCAATTCCGGCTTCGGCAGGACACATTATAACGGATGTTGCAAAGCCTGTAGCTTCAGTAGCTGCCACAAGGGCCCAGCGCTTGGTAGCAGCTGTTATGAGTACCCGTGAAATCTTGATCGGAAACGCTTCTGCATATGTATCTTCGATTTCTACTCCGTTGATTTCCATAAAAATCTCCCATTTGCTTAGTTATTGCTATCTTGAAACTAGTTCGCGAATTATCAGGTTTGATTTCCCTGTTTTCTAGTCTTCTATAAGCTTTTAGAACTTTCCAGATATCTTACAGAGTGACTAAGAATATAGTATTTACTCAAGGGTTACTCAAAGAATTTTAGAGTAGTGCTCAGAGTATTATCTAAAGCGTACTTAATGTATACTTCAAGTGTACTCGTAGTATTATCTGAAGTACACTTAGTGTGTTGCTCAAAGTGTACTTAAACTGTACTAAGAGTGTACTCAAGTATGCTCAGAGTGTCACTTTACCTTGTGTCACTTTACCTTAGATCTAGCCTCAGGTACACATTTAAAGTTTTATGCTACTTCTATTTTCTTTTGCTTTATTAATGGAACTAATAATGTAATTATAATATTTATATCAGATATATAATTTTTCAGAGAAAAGGTGAAGAAGCGAAAATGAATTCAAAAATGGATGGTTTGAAAAAATGACTTGCTTTAAAAATCCAAAAACATTTCTCAATATTGCTTTATCAATGTCAAAATTTCTCAATTTATTGCTTCAATAATGTCAAAAAGTAAAAGGAACTAAATGTAAGAACAAATTAAAAATAAAAATAAGTAAAATGTAATAATAATTAAGGGAAAGTAGAGTAAAAATAAAAATCGATTAAAGATAGAAACCTATTGATTCTTTTATATTATCTTATCTTCTCTCAAAATAGTCCTTATTAGGAGATCGCCAGTAGAAGTATCAAGGGTTACTGTACGTCCGTAATTTTTGCCGGTATCTTCTGCTATAATTGGTATTTCAAACTTTTCCAGGGTGCTTTTGGCCAATTTTATATTTCTTTCACCTATGTTCAGGTTACGGTTTTCAAACATATGTGCTCCCCCAACAAGTTTTGCTTCGAGCCTTTTTCTGGATGAGCCTTTTCTTAGTATCTCAGCTGCAAGATACTCTATACCGGAATCAGTATATTTTAAGGGGTTGTCTTTTATCTTTGCATCACTTATACTCGGAAGCATCGTATGGACAAGCCCACCTATTCTCTCCTGCCTATCATAGAGTGTTATGCTTAAACATGAGCCCAACCCGTGGGTTTTAATTTTAACCGGATTCCTGGCCAATGCGCAGGCTCCTATTCCCACTACAATTACGCCTGAGTCGGTCATATTGAAGAACTCTCCTGGTTTAGAAATTTCTCTGTTTTGAAAATTATTAGAAATTATTTAGGAGCTGCTTAGAAATTGTTTAGAAACTATTTATAATGATTTATAATTTCTTCAAGAAGTTTGTTTAGAAAAAATTCAAAATTTATTTGCAATTGATGTAAAATGATTTCGCAGATTCAAAGCTGTATGAAAGTTGAATAGAAGATACAACAGCAGGTAGGCATAAGTTAAATGTTGAGCCTATCCTGAAACTCAAAATTTGATTTTTGAATTTTTGATTTTTGAATTTCGTATCTGGAACAGTCAGTTGAATATCTAATCACTAAACTGATCTTGAAAACTCATGATGATTTAGAATAAAATAGGTTTTGGGATAGACTCGTTGAGTAATTCCAATTCATTTTAGTAAAGAAGAACGATCATGTAAAAGAAACAAATTCGAATTTGAAGTAAAAGAATGGGTCACCGGTACACGATATATAACTGCAATAAAATAAATTAAAAAAGCAAAATAATTTAGGGATAAAACATAGCTTATAGAGAGAAGTTGCCTAATTCCCTGTCCTTCATGCGTTTTCGGTTAAGTGAGAAATCGTGACAAATTGCCTTTATTTTCCCAACAGTTATATAAATTTTAACAAATTGTATAGTGGAACAGGGTATCGATTTCATTTAAAAAGTCCAACGTTTAATCAGAATTAAAGTGCAAAATCGATAGCTTTCAGGCAAGAAAATTCCTTAACCGATGACCAATGTCCCCTATCCTTATATTTTCGAGATTTTTCAGGCCCCATATTCGTATTCGCTTAAATTCCTCAGGTTCTTGGCCTCTTCAATAAATGTCCCTTTAGATTTCCTTTGTGTACAGACGCTCTCTTGTATTGTAAGGCCTAAAGAGACTTGATGCAGTTCCAAGCAGTGTTTCTGACTTTCCTATTATAAAAAATCCTCCTTTTCCGAGAGTTTTGTAGAAATTAAGCTGTAATTGCTCCTGAATTTCCTTTTTAAAATATATCATTACATTTCGGCAGACAATAAGATCAAAATGATCGATTCTGGGATCTGAAATCAAATCGTGACGTTTAAATTGCGTTATACTCTTAAACTCGTCTATTACCTGATAATTATCTCCCTGTTTGAAGAAATAACGTTCCTTTGTGTCTGGATCAAGGTTTTTAAGTGAATTTTCATTATAAACACCCTTTTTGGCTTTTTCCAGACTTTGAGTATCAATATCCGTACCTATAATTCTTATTCTATACTTATTAAAGTCGTTTTTCAGGGTCTTGTGCAGCAGGATAGCAAGGGAATAGGCCTCTTCTCCTGCCGCACAACCAGCGCTCCATATGCGAATTGATCGGAGAAATAGTCCTGATCTGTTTTTAACAAGAGAGGGAATCACCTCTTTTTCGATTATTCTGAAGGTTTCGGGATTTCGGAAAAACTCACTGACATTTACAGTAAGAGCGTCAAGAAGAAATTCGTACTCTTGCGGATCTTTCTTCAAAAGCTTCAGATACGCTCCATAATTCTCAGAATTGGTGGCTCGAACGCGCACGTTAATCCTACGCCTGAAATGGGTTTCCTTATAATATTCACAGTTAAAGCCGGTGTTTCCACTAATAGTTCTCTTTAACAGTTCAAAGCCCGGATCTTCTTCCAGATTTTGACATGTCTTTATCTCTCTATTTATCTCTTTACTTTTCTCTTTATTTTTCTCTTTATTTATTTCACTATCACTTGCCTTTCTAACTGGAGCGTTAATCATTTCTTCACCGGCAGTATTTTTATCCAGGCTTTTTTATCCCATTAAAGTTTCTTACGTATTTCAAATCAGGGAGTTAACATCGATAATTAAAATAACATTTCCGTCGCCCAGAATTGTTGCTCCTGCAAATCCACTGGTATTGTCAAGAAGCTTGCTTTTGAAGCTTTTTACTATTACTTCCTGTTTTCCAAGCAGCTCGTCCACGACTATTCCACTATATTGCCCGTGTTTTTCAACCAGCACTACGAAAATATTGTTCTCGTTGTCATCAACAGGTAGCTGAAACTGCCTTCTCAATCTAAAAAGTGGAAGAATTTTATTGTCTATTAAAATGACTTCCTGCCCTTTGATATGCTTGATTTCCTGCGAGCTAACTTCAATGTTTTTCACTATGCTTGTGAAGGGAATTGCGTATTTTTCCTTTCCGACTCTTACCAGCATGGCCTGATAAACCGCAATGGTCAAAGGCAGTTTCAATTCGAACCTGGAACCAATTCCAGGCTTTGACTCAACTTTTACGGATCCTCCAAGGCGCTCAACTCTGTTTTTTACAACATCCATTCCTATTCCCCTTCCGGAGATATCAGTAATATTGTCAGAGGTACTGAGGCCTGGAGTAAAGATCAGCTGCATTGCTTCCTCTTCCTGAAGCTGCTCCGCACTTTCTCTTGAGATAATTCCTTTCTTTAATGCAACTTTCCTGATTTCATTAGTGTCTATTCCACATCCATCATCTTCTATTCTAATAAGGACAAAATTTTCCTGTCTTGAAGCTGTAATCAGTATAGTGCCATTCTCTTTTTTCCCAAGTTCCACACGCTTCTCCGGAATTTCGATTCCATGATCTACTGCATTTCTCAACAGGTGCACCAGGGAATCCCCGATTTCTTCGAGAATAGTTCTATCGAGCTTGATTTCTTTCCCTTTGATTATAAAATCGATTTTTTTGTTTTGTATGCGTGCAAGATCTCTGATCATTCTGGGATAGATGTAGGTGATATGATCCAGAGGTACCATTCTTGCCTCGATCACTTCATCTTGCAGTTCTCTTGTTAGTTTATGAAAATCTGAAAGTGCAGCCTCAAGCTCCTTGGATTTCAGGTTGCGTGTAAGCTCGTTTATTCTACTCCGGTTAATTACGAGTTCACCCACGAGATTCATCAATTTATCGAGCTGTTCGGTACTGATTCTTGGGTTCTGAACAATTTTTACTTTAGGACTCGATTTTGGATAAGCTGGGGTTTTTTCTTCCTTCTCTGGTTGATAGATTTCTTTTATCGTTTTTTCCTTTGCAGACAGGAGTTTATCTTCGCTTTTTTGAATGGAGGCTTTTTCAGGAGAATCATTTACTTCCCTTAACGTTTTTATCACTTCGTAGACGTCAGAATATAACTCGTATTTATTAGCTGTCTCTTTTTTTCCTTTTTCGGGCCTATCTCCTTCGTTTTCACAGACATTTTCTACAAGTCTCTCAAGGGTATCCACACATACCAGGAGAACATCAATCAAAGAAGAATTAAGTACAATTTGACGTGTGCGCAGCCTGTCTATCAAGCTTTCCATTTCATGCGTTAACTCTACAATTTGTTTGAACCCCATTGTTGCAGACATGCCTTTGAATGTATGAGCTGCACGAAATAACGTATTCATCTGTTCCGTATTTTCAGGATCATTCTCAAGCATCAGCAGGGAATCGCTTAACTCTTTAATGTATTTCTCAGACTCTGCCCTGAAAATGCCCATATATTTTGACATATCCATAATTTTCCCTGCCTTTTTGGAAGTTCAGATTTTTTTATATAGTTTCTCAACACAGAATTCAATTCGGGATTGAGTTCTAGATTCGGTCTCGTATTCAATTCTGGTTTAATCCCTACATCTGTTTAGTCTCTATTTCTGTTTTAATTTCGATATTTATTTAGTCCCTATTTCTGTTTTAATTCCAATATTTATTTAGTCCCTATTTCTGTTTTAATTCCGATATTTATTTAGTCCATACTTCTGGTTAATCCTTACACCTGGTTCCATGCCAGCTTTCAATTTAATCACAATACTTCTGGTTTATTGGAGGTCTAGTGGGGTCTCATTTTTTAATTCAATACAGAGGTCCCATACGAAGAGTTAATCTTTAACCTTAAAAATCAGGCTGCTTTTTAGTTCGAAAATTTAGCTTATTATTTTTATAATTTCTTCAGCTATTTTGTCCAGAGGAAGCACAAAATCCGCAAGTTTTCGCCTTACAACTTCCTTTGGCATTCCGTAAATCACACACGAACTTTGGGCCTCAGCAATTACTTTTCCTCCCATCTTTTTTACTTGTTCAGCTCCATCCGCGCCATCACAATTCATTCCGGTTAGAATCAGGGAAGTGATTTTGGAGCCGTAAATTGGGGCGATAGACCTGAAAAGAGCATTTACTGACGGTCTTGAGCCCAGTTCTTTCGGGCCGTAAGAAAGATGTGCAACCTCTTTTTTACGACCATTTACAGTCTTCTGTACGATTTCCATATGATAATCTCCGGGAGCTATAAGTACGGTTCCTTCCTCTATTATGTCCCCTTCCTCTGCTTCTTTTACCCGGAGAGCCGTTTTTGAATCAAGCCTTTTAGAAAGAGACGCTGTAAAACCTGCAGGCATGTGCTGTACTATCAGGACTGCGGCAGGGATGTCGGCAGGAAACGAACTTATAAGCTTTTCCAGGGCTCTTGGACCTCCAGTGGATGCGCCTATTGCAAGAACATTTCGCACGGAAGCCGTTGTTTCTTTCCGGGACCTGTGCTTTTCTATTTTTTCTCTTTTATTTATGTCCGGTTCTTCCAATTCCCGATTTCGCATGCACTCCAGATTTTCAAGATTGGCTTTTGCAGCTTCACGGGTTTTTCTGCAAATTTCTTCTGCCATATCTGGTATGCTCTGACTAAGAATCCCTTCAGGCTTCTGGATTACATCTACTGCTCCGTATTCAAAGGCTGTAAGTGTAATCTCTTCAGCCCTTTTCCCAAGGGCTGAAATCATCACAACAGGAGTCGGACACTCCTTCATAATCCGAGCAAGAGTTTGAAGGCCGTCAAGAACAGGCATAACATTGTCTAGAAGAACGACATCAGGCCTTAATTTTTTAATTTTCTCAAGGCCGTCCTTTCCATTGAATGCCGTTCCTACGACTCTGAGATTCGGGTCTTGACTGAGAATATCGGAAAGGAGTTTGCGAATTAAAGCAGAATCGTCTACTATGAGTGCGCGAATAGTCATCTCAAGCACTTTTTGCTAAATATAAAATTTATTTTAATAGCTTCATCTAATAATTTTTATTTAACTATATTAACAATAGTCTGATTTGACATAGTTTAATTTATACAGCTTTAGTTAACACAATTTGATTTAGCGCAGCTTCAGTTAAGTTAGTACCCGCAACGAAATAACCTATGCAACTTATAATTTATTGTAACTTTGATTGGCTACCTTGATAGTGAAAATCAAAACGTCCAATTGGAAATATGCACAGTTTATTCTGAGACGGGGCCTTAATTCAGTTTAATGTAGCTTCAGTTGTTTTATTCAATACACTTTAATTGCTTTATTTTATGCAGCTCAGTTAGTGCAATTTGATTTAATAGTAGCCTGATTTACAATCAGACTCAAATCGGATCTAATTCGGTTCAGCAATTTTTCTTATTACATCGAGCATTCCATCAGGCTCAAATGGCTTTACTATAAAGCCCATAGCTCCTATCTTCATTGATTCGGTTATAAGGGCCTGTTGACCAATGGAGGAGCACATTACTATTTTTGCCTCAGGGTCCATAGTAAGAAGTTTTTGCAATGCCTCTTTTCCATCCATATCTGGCATAATTATATCCATTAACACAATATCGGGCTTTACTTCGAAATAAAGCTGAATTGCCTCTTCCCCATCATTGACCTCAGCAACAACTTCATGTCCGTGCATCAGAAGAATATCTCTAATAATCATCCGCATAAATTCGGCATCGTCCACGATCATAATTCTGGCCATGCATTTCCCTTCTTCCATTCTTGAACAAGCGACAATATCGGATGACATTTACACTTCTGTTTTTTGGAATGTTCCGACACCTTATTCCTATCTTTGCCGAATCTCGCCTCTTGCCTGCGTATTCTCCACAAACTCATGCCATGAATCAAAGGATATAATTCAAAAATTACGCGAGGTTAACAAATGTAACCAGCGCAGTTTATTTGTTAAGACATATTTATCCCAATTGTGTAGAAAAATATATACGAAACCTGCTATATTAAATTTTTTAATTGTCTTTATAAAATTAGAGGCTGAAATTTATTTAGATACTCTGGTTAATTGACACGTTAACAAACTATTTAAAAAAGTTACCGGCTCTTTCTCAATCTTCAGCCGAGTTCCAGTTTTGATCTTCAAATTTCAATAAAACATTAATTATATTATCTTATATAAATAAAGCTTTTCTCTGTTTGTTTTAAATTTGATCTGGGACTAATTTCAATTTTTTCCTGAAACAATAACACCCAAAATGATACCTAAATTTAAATAAAACATTTCTATTTCTATTTATATATTAAAAATATGTATCAAAATTTAGCAAATAAATTTATATTTTCCCAAACTTCATATATTACTGTAAATTGAAAAATAACCTTGGAATAATTTGCAGGTATAAGGTATACTTGTTGAAGATAGAATAATATTTTCATAACGTTCTGGCCCTGGTTTTAGGGAGGACTAAGGTATACATGCTGAAGATACAAGAAAAGATTTCATTTCATATTTTCTTGTTTCAGACTTTACTTAGAAGATTCATTATTCACTAGAAAACTCAATTAATTAGAAAATTCGCTACTCAGCGTTTCTTTGACAAAATCTCGCTTACAAAATCTTATCCAGCTTATAAAATCTTATTTACAAAAAGTCCAACTTACAAAATCTTCAAGCAACCCCCCTTAGGAGTAGATTTGAGTGCCTGAAATCCTGATTGTTGAAGATAACTTACTTAATTTGACCGTTGAAGCAGACTTACTTAAGTCTTTTGGACATGAGCCGAAAAAGGCGAAAAATGGTTTTGAAGCTCTCGAAATTCTCAATGAAGCAAAAATTGACCTGATATTGCTTGATATGGAACTTCCGAAAATGCACGGCCTTGAATTGCTTCAAAAAATCAAACTTAACCCTGAAACTCGGAGTATAAAGGTAGTTGCAGTCACAGGTTACTCTGATCCTGAAAGTAAAGAAAAGTTCCTTAAGGCTGGATGCTATGCTGTTCTTGCCAAACCCATAAACTTTGGCGACTTTGGCTCACAGATCGAGTATTTTCTTACAATAGCGGACTCTTGAATATATAATATATATGCGAAAATAAAAAGACAGTCGTAATACATATGCGAAAATAAAAAGACAGTCGTAGCATATATACGAAAATAAAAAGGCGGTTGCCTAAAGGGCAGACTCGGTAGGCATCTAAAGAGATATTGAGTGAAACTGGGTTAAAATTACAGAGAATAATTTTTTACGATGTTCTCTTTTTTTAATAAATCAAAAAATTTATCAACTCTCAAATAGTCTGTATTGAATAACTGGTTGGGAAGATCAGGCAGTCTCCATAGAAGCATTTCCACCTGTTTACTTCATTTAGCGGGTACTACTGACAGGTTAACAGCCTATGTAAACCGGAGATGTGTAGAGGTGGAGAAGCTGGAGGCAAGGGTGAGAGAAATGTATAAAAACACAAAAATAGGGCATCTAGTGATAGGCTTTGCTCTTCTTCTTGTTTTGATTTTTTTTGTTGGGTACACAAGCTATCAAGGTATGAACGATATTGAAAAAAAGAGCCGAGCCATTCAAAACATGACCTACATCGTGGATAACATGCAGGGGGCCCTGCAAGCCCAGGAAAGTTATGTTATTTATAACGATCCTAGTTATAAAAATGAGACTTATAACCATCTTGCTCTTGTGCCCTCCCAGGCAGCTATATCTAAAGAAATATATCTTGGCTACCTTGATCCTGTAAACCAGGATCATATGGACTCTATCCTGAAAACGTCCGGCGAATTTAATGAAACTTTTAATAGCTACGTTAAAGCAGACGACGAAGAGGTGGCCCTGAAAACCGACATCGTCTCAAACGGTGATCTTATTTTGCAGAAAGCAGATGAGATTTATCAAGACCAGATGCTTCAATATCAACAATATGCAGAAAATGGTTCTTCAGGGGAAGTTCTCCAGCAAAAGTTATCCAATGCTCAGGAAGCCCAGAAAATCAGTATACTTGCAATGGAAGCTCAAAACGAATACCAGAATTATATAATCACTCCCGAAGATCAATATGCGGAAAATTTCAGTCAACGAATGGAAAATATAACTGAAGTTACTGATAATCTGAAAACGCAGATGGTGACAACTGAAAATCTTGAACGTGGAAATACAATAATTACCAGTGCCCAAAAGATCCAGACTGATTTTGATCGCCTGAAAATTCTTAAAGAGGAAAAGGCGGTTGAAGTAAAAAAAATGGAAACCATAGCCGCACAGGTTAAAAAAGATGCTGAAGCTGCCAGTAACGATCAGAAAGAGAAACTTAACACCCTGATAACAGATTCTATAAATAAGATCTTTCTCGTTACTCTTCTTTCAATACTTGTCGGGATTTTACTTGTTTTTGTTATTCTTAATGTTTATAGAAAACCTATCTATGAACTACTTGAAGCTGCAGACAGAATCTCTGGAGGAGATCTGAGTGTTGAGATTAAAGGAAACTCGAGAAGTGAAATCTCTCAACTCTCACAAGCTTTTAAATCGATGGTTGAAAACCTTCGTAGCCTGATAAAAGGAATTCAGGAAAGTTCGGTTCACCTTTCTACACTTTCAGAAGAAATGTCTGCTTCTTCTGAGGAAGTGGCTTCAGCTTCAAGGAAAATTTCTGACACTGCAACTGAAATCTCAAATGGGACCGAAGTGCAGAGCACAAAAATAGTGGATATAACTCATGCAATGCAGGACATGACACACAATATCCAGGAAATTGCTGAGAATACCCAGAAAGTTTCTAAGAACACTAATCTTGTCAATAACACTATCAATAACATTGGAAATGCCTCAAGAGAAATCCTGGTAAAAATGGACCATATTCGCTCCTCTGTTGATGAAACTAAGGAAGTGATAACGGAGCTTGACTCCAAGTCTCAACAAATCAATGAAATTGTAACTCTTATTACCAGGATTGCCGACCAGACAAATATGCTTGCGCTGAATGCTGCAATTGAGGCTGCCCGGGCTGGTGAGCACGGCCGGGGTTTCTCTGTTGTAGCCGACGAGGTCCGAAAACTTGCCGATGAATCCGGCCGTGCTGCTAATAATATTTCTAGCCTAATTGATGAAATAAGATGCAGTATCAGTGAAACCGTGGAAAGTATAGAGGCCAGTAAAAAAGATGTGCAGGATGGTTCACTGTCTGTTAATAACGCAGTTGAAATGGTTTCAGGGATTGTAACTACAATCAATGAAATTACAAATATGATAGAAGATGTTGCAGCTGCTACAGAAGAGCAGTCCGCATCTATTGAAGAAATCACTTCCACCCTGGAGGATATTTCCTCAATTTCGGAACAGTCCGCTGCAGGAACCCAGGAAACTGCTGCAGCTCTCGAAGAGCAGAGTGCTTCAATGTCAGAACTTGCCAATATGGCTAGTGACCTTTCTTTGCTCGGGGAAAGAATGAAAAAAGCTACGGAAAAATTCAAACTTGATAACTTAAAAGAAGGGTCAGAAAACACGTCAAGTTAAAATTTTGGAGTTAGTTCGAGGAATTCAAATGTTTGAAGAAACATTAGATGAAGGTTCAGGATTTTCGGAAGAAAATCTTCGCTTAGTGACCTTTGAGCTTTCAGGTGAAGAGTTCGGAGTAGATATTATGCAGGTCTCCGAAGTTATTCCGGTTCCGAGGATCACCCGCATTCCTCAGGCTCCGGAATGCGTAAAAGGGCTCATTAACCTGCGGGGAAAGATCCTCGTGGTGATAGACCTTAACAAGCGGCTTGATTTCAGCTCAAAAGAAACTGACAGCCTGTCCAGAATTATCATAGTTGAGGTTAAAGATACAGTCCTTGGAATGCTTGTAAATTCCGTAAAGGAGGTCATTAACCTGCCACTTTCTTCAATTCAACCGCCCCCTGAGATGATCAAATCGAAAATCAATGCAGAATACCTGGTAGGCGTTGGAAAAGTAGGGAACAGGCTTCTTATTCTACTAAATCTTGCAAGAGTACTTGGAGAAGAAGAAATCGAAGAGCTCAGTGAGCTATCTTCTCCTGATGAGGATATTTTAACTGAGTAAACTGCCTCTACCAAAGTTGAAAGTGGATAGGGAAGGAGCTGGAATAATAGAGAAAATGTTTAAACTGAGTAAACGGCGTCCTCTCCAAAAAAGGATATTTAAACTTACTGAACTGTTTTCTACTGAAAAGACTATTTTGAAAAATATTCAATCTTGAACAGTTATTCTTTATTGAAGCGAATATTAAAGATTCACGGTCAGGTTTTAAATATGCATCCTGTGGTCATATTCCTTTTCGCCCTTCTCTGAATCTTATTTTTTACAGCCATACTCAGGTTGCACCCTTTTCTCAGTCTTGTCCTTGTATCCGTTTTTACAGGAATCCTTGCAGGAGAACCTCTGGCTACGGTCGGAGCAATAACCGGGGGGTTGGGCAGCGGATTTTCTTGTTTTGCTATTATTATTACGTGTGGAAGTATTATCGGAATTCTGCTCCAGGGAACCGGAGGAATGTCCTTAATAGCCTCTGATATTATACGTTTTTCCGGAAATCCTCTACTTGCCCTTAATGTCCTTGGCTTTCTTTTTTCTGTTCTCTTGATGTGTTATATTCTTGCCTATGTTATCTTTATTCCAATAGCTAAAGAGTTGGCTGCCAGGCTTGATAACCCCTCTATTTCCACTGCAACAGTTCTTGCACTTGGAGCTGTTGCCTCGTTTAACCTTGTCTATCCTTCGCCTGTAGTAATCTCGGCAGCAGAAGAACTATCGGCTAACGTAGACAGGCTTTTTATTCTGGGAATTCTTATCGCAGTTCACACTTCCATTGCAGGTTACCTTTATTCCAAAAATCTGGAAAAGTTTGGAACTGCAGATCTTTCGAACAGAGTAAAGGCAAAGACAGTCGAGGTTCAGGAAATAAATCCAGGGATATATAAAGGCCCTGCCTAAAGGCCCCGACGGCTTGAGGCTTATTCGCCAATCTTTTTTCCTTTACTTCTTATTCTTTTTCAGACAGGTTTTGAATACTCTCATCCTGTACTCACCTTTCTGGGAAACCCGAATATTGCGCTTCTTATAGGAGTCCTTCCTCGTTGCCGCAGTCCTTCAAACCGTTCAGGGCTCAAGGATTGTGACCATGCTTTTATTGCACTTTCCCTTTTACTGCCCCTGGTTCCTGAACTCGGGTTTCCTCAGTAAATCGTTATCCTTTCAATGGCTTCAGGCACTTTTCTGATTTCCCATGTCAATGATCCTTTCTTCTGGATTTTTGGGGAGCTTGCAGAACTGGGACCATCTGAGGTCTTCAGGTCAAATGCTCTTGGGAGCGCTTTGATGGGTATCGTGAGTTTCCTACTGATATCTACTGTGTATATCTTCTTTTACTGAATTTTCTCTTTTACTGAATTTTCTTTTTACTGATTTTTTTCTTTCACAAAGTTTTTTTCTTTCACAAAGCTCTTTTCTAAGTTTTTTACTGAAAGTTTTAAACTCTCCTCTTCCGACATTCTTCCTGCTTTTCTAATTTTGCCACAGTAAAATTATAACTTCATAATTTGGTATGTGGCAAATGATAAATACCAGTTTTTTATATTTCTCTATATGAATGAGCAAAGTTATCCTGAATTTACGGGCCTTGAACTCTCTCCGAGAAAGGTAGATTATCTTAAGTTCATTCTTGAAAAAGGAGGCACTGTAAAAACCACAGAAATCTCTTCAGGCCTGCAGGTAGACCCTTCAACCACAACCAAGACCTTAAACGAGCTTGCAAGTGCAGGCTACCTGAACCATGTTCCTTACAGGGGTGTGGATTTGACGGAATTGGGTGAGGCGTACACGCAATTTCTTATTCGAAGGCACAGGATCCTCAGTCTTCTTTTAACCCATTACGGCCTTTCGTCGGAGGAAGCTTGTAGCGAAGTTTCTCGTTTTGAGGCTTTCGTCTCAAGGGATGCTGTAAATAAAATCTGCAGCTCAATGGGCCACCCAATGTTCGGAGTATGCGGGGAAATAAGCCATGAAAGATGCTTGTATGAAGAAAAACATCATTGAATGCCTGAATAAGTGAAGCATTAAACGAAATGTTAGATGAAGAGCTAAAGTGCTAATCAAGTGCCGAGTATTGGCCTCGAGATAAATTTGGGCTTACACCAAAAAATTTCCAGAATAACCCAAAAATTTGGGTACATGCCAAATTTTGAACCTCTATGGACTTTGGGTATATAGAGACTTTGAATGATGTCGGTCTTATCTCATCCAGAAATATCCAGAAATATATTCATGAGCCAAGAAAAAGTGAAATTGAAGAAAGTGGGATCTCAATATGAATCTGAAAATTCTACCTTTATTAGTGCTCTTGACTGTTGGCCTGAGCCTTTTTGCCAGCGGCTGTACAGGGCCAGGTGACTCCCAGACTAATGAGAGTACAGGACAGGAAGTTGAAGTATCAGGGTCAAACGGGCCTGTAACCGTGGCTGTAAGTGTGCTTCCTCAGGCTGAGTTTGTAGAAAAAGTGGGGGGAGACAAAGTAAAAACTGTTGTCATAATCCCTCCGGGCGCAGATCCTCATACCTATGAGCCATCTCCTAAAAAAATAGAAAATGTGAGCAAAGCTAGTATGTATGTTACAGTTGGCGTCGATATGCCATTTGAGGAAGTCTGGATCGACAGGTTCGAATCTATTAACAGTGGAACTCTTATCGTAAACTCTTCTAATGGAATCGAACTCAAGAAACTTGCTGCTCACGATCATCACGAGGGGGAGGGAACAGAAGAACATGCAGGAGAACTTGGAGCTGATCACGAAGAAACTGAATTGGATCCCCACATATGGACATCTCCTGCAAACGCAAAAATAATGGTTGAGAACATTTATGAGGGACTTGCCAAAATAGATCCTGAGAACAAGACTTACTATGCTCAGAACAGAGACGCCTATCTTAAGGAACTGGATACTCTGGACGCAAGGATACGCGAAAAGCTTGAGGGAAAAACGGAACGAAATTTCATGGTTTATCATCCTGCTTGGGGCTATTTTGCAGCGGACTACAACCTTACCATGATTCCAGTTGAGATTGAAGGAAAAGAGCCGAGTGCTCAGGATCTGGCAAAGGTTATAAGCCTTGCAAAAGAAAAACAGGTTAAAGTCATCTTTGTCCAGCCCCAGTTCAGTACGAGAAGTGCACAGTCTGTAGCTGAAGAGATAGGCGGTGAAGTTGTAGCTGTAGACCCACTTGCAAAGGATTACATCGCAAATATGGATAATGTATCTGATATTTTTGCCAGAAACCTCGTATGAAGTCAGTAAAGTATGAAGTCAGTAAAGTACGAAATCAGTAAAATTAGCATTTGAGTTCTGGTAAAGTCAACCACTCAAATTTCGTATCTAAATATCAAAAGATTGTAATCCGATAAACAAAGACGATAATAAAAACGACATTCTGAAGGACGAGCGTAAAAACGATATTCTGAAGGGAAGGCAATGGAGAAGGTTATAGAACTGAGAGATGTTTGGGTTCGTTATGGAACCCAGACGATTCTTGAGGCAATTAATTTTGAGTTAAAAGAGCCCAATGGACTGCTTGGAATTATCGGACCTAATGGGGGAGGAAAGACTACACTTCTCAAAGTGCTTCTTGGGCTTTTGAAACCTTATAGAGGCAGTGTAAAGCTCTTTGGGAAACCACCGGAAAAGAGCAGAGAACTTGTAGGCTACGTCCCTCAATACAAAGGTTTTGATTTTGACTTTCCTATAAGTGTCTGGGAAGTTGTGCTCACAGGCAGGATTAGCCATACGGGTTTTCGGAAAAAGTATAGAGAAGAAGACAAAAAGGCTGCCGAAGAAGCCCTTAAGACTGTAGAAATGTTCCAGTACAGGGACCGGCAGATTGGGCAGCTTTCAGGGGGGCAGCGGCAGCGAGTCTTTATTGCGAGAGCTCTTGCCACAAATCCCAAACTTTTGCTTCTGGACGAACCTAATTCCGGGCTTGATCCTCATATGCAGGATGAACTCTACCGCCTGCTGGACAGGCTAAAGCAGGAGATGGCAGTCATCATGGTTACTCACGATCTCAGCGCGGTTTCTATTTATGTCGACAAAATAGCCTGCTTAAACCGTACTCTCCATTACCATAACTCCAGAGAAATCCCAGTTGAAGATCTTGAAGCTACCTACCAGTGCCCTGTTGAACTAATTGCTCATGGAATACCTCACAGGGTGTTGAGTAACCATGAGGAAAATCCCTGAAGATCAGGACTTGTTCGAAAAGGACTGATTAGAAAAACAGATGGAGAAATAAGAATGTTTGATTTTCTGCAATACAATTTTATCCAGAACGCTCTTGCAGCTGCAGTTCTTGCAAGTATAGCCTGCGGGATTATAGGAGTCTATGTTGTCGTCAAAAAAATAGTCTTCATAAGTGGGGGGATAGCTCATGCTTCCTTTGGAGGTGTTGGGCTAGGCTATTACCTCGGAATCAACCCTATGTTCGGAGTTCTTCCCTTCAGCTTGCTTTCAGCTCTTGTCATGGGAACAGTGAGCAAGAGATCTAAAATCCCTGAAGACAGTGCTATAGGCATACTCTGGTCTCTTGGAATGGCACTCGGAATAATTTTTGTCTATTTAACCCCTGGATATGCTCCTGATCTTATGACCTATCTCTTCGGAAATATTTTAACAGTGCCTCGCTCCGACCTTTACTTTATGCTAGCTCTTGATATAGTAATAGTAGGTGCAGTTTACTTACTTTATAAGGAGTTCCTTGCCCTCTGTTTTGACGAAGAATTCACAACCGTGCAGGGCCTTCCTACCGAGAAGCTTTACCTTTTCCTGCTCTGCATAATTGCTCTAACAATTGTGGTGCTTATTAAGGTCGTGGGTATTATACTTGTAATCGCTCTTCTTACCATTCCTGCTTCTCTGAGCCGTAAATTCACCCATAACCTGAAGCGTATGATGCTGATTTCCATAGCCTTTGGAACTGTAATCAGCGTTACAGGAATAGGTCTTTCATATGTTCTGGATGTCCCATCCGGTGCGACGATTATTCTCGTATTGAGCCTTGTATACGGGGCTGCGGCCTTTGGGATGGAATTGCTTGAGAATAGAAGAAGTTCAGGGACTTAAAAATCCCTTAACTCTATTTTAAAGGCTTTAAATGGGTGTTCACAACTTATTCAAGACTGGTTCAGGACAATTTAAATAACTATTTCAGGACTTTTACAGTATCGAGTAAAAATTCTGTTATAATTATATTTCTTCAGTTTTATTAAGACATAATTTTATATATGGTGAGATGCAAGAGCGTAAATGTTTAATTGATTCTATTTATAGGATCCAGTACTTAAACCTCTCAAGCTGGGTTCGTGGAGATAAAAACGGAATCTGAAGCATCTAACCCATGTTCGTACAATCGCTTCGAGTGGGGAAGCGACGAATACGCTGGTAAATTAAACACGATGGATTTATTTGGAGCCACCCTAAGATAATCCAGTAAGTGTATCTGAAAACTATATTAAAGCAAGTGATTGAACCCGTTATATGAAACGGAAGCCACCAGATTATTTACTAAAACAAATTTTTACAATCAGGGTGATAAAATGGATCGTGATACAACCCGGGATCAAAATATAAACGAAAACGAGACTTTTGATGGAGACTGCCTCGATCTTCCGGATATCCCCCTTCCGGAGACCGATAACGTTCTATACTCAATCCTGAATTCCTTAAACCAGAATATCGCAGATTTTCACACTTTTGTGAAGTTCAACCCCTATCTGTCTGAGGACCATCTTAATGTTGAATTGCTTAAAAGAAGCATGGGCATTCATAGAGATTTTACAGCTTTGTTCCTGCACACCAAAGAGGAGCTGGTTTTTACTTATCCCGAATTTATAGAAAAAACAGAAAAATTGCTATTTAAGGGAAATGTTGGTACCGACTGCATAAAATATACCCACAAATTATGTAGAACAATAAGCGACTATAAAATAGCCCTGCACAGAGAAGGCTATTTGCCTGACCTGAGAAGACAGTTACCGCTAGTTGATCTGTAATCAGCCGGTAACTTACTTTTTTCTGTTAAATTCCTCTTTTTCATCAGGATTCAAAGCCAGGCTTCCGCTCTTTTATTTTTTAAGATCCTAATTATTCTATTAACTCTACTAATTCTGACTCAGTTCCAAAATCTAGTGATGAACATATAACTAAAAATCACTAGATTTTGTAATTGGTTACAATTCTTGTGACTATGCTTGTGGATTGAAGGCTTTACATGTCGAATCTTAATTTTGATTGGAGACTGAATTCTTGTTACGAATTTAGATTTTCAATCAAGAAATTAAAAAATCACTAGATTTTGGAACAGAGTCCTAATTCTAATAATTTTATGAATCAAATATGCTTCCCAAACTCTATTTTTATTGAATGCAGAAAGGAAATTTCTTCTATTATATCTCAACTTTCTTTGTATTTTACGGTACTTCCAGAATTTTATATTTCATTTTCAGTACATCCGTAGTTTTATATAACTAAAAGGTCTCTGGATTGCTAGGCATCTGTAAAAAACGGTGTCTTTGAAAAACGGTATCTTAAAAACGATCTTCGAAAAACGGTATCTTTGAAAAACGGTTCTTAAAAAACGGTTCTTAAAAAACGGTTCTTAAAAAACGGTTCTTAAAAAACGGTTCTTAAAAAACGGTATCTTAAAAAATGGTATCTTAAAAAACGGTATCTTAAATGATCTTCAAAAAACGGTGTCTTTGAAAAACGGTTCTTAAAAAACGGTACTAAAAACGGCATTTAAAAAACAGATGCCTGTACACTTAATACTGGAACCTTTTGTATTTGTTTCAACAATTCTTCTCTTTCTTCACATTACGTATCTCTGTTTTAGTGTTAATATCCTCAAGTTTTAACTTTAGTATATATTTTAAAACATCTCCAAAAATTCCCTATATTATATCCCTAGTGCATTGATTCCAAAGTATGTCGGAAATGAATTTTTTGAAAAATCACAGAAAGCGCGGAAGACACGGAAATAAATAGTATAGGACTTACGCAGTTGAACTGAAAAATCAACAGCATTAGACCATTAACTATCTAAAATGTGGCTTTAATTCACAGTCTTCGACGTAATTGATTTTGTTCCTCAAGTGCGTAACTCCTATAGTAAAGGCTTGGTTCTCCCATGCTTTCCGTGTTTTCCGTGGTTGTAATATACAGATCGAGTCACTCTTCGACCGGCTGCGTTTTTTGTGTTACAGAATTCCATGTGGCTTTAAACTTACGTTTCAAAGATCGTGTAAAAACAATATCAGTAGACAGTACAATTACTACTCATGCCTAAAACTGGTCCTACTAGTAGCGATTTTGCATAATTTTTATCATTTTTTGAGTTTTAAAATCGATATGAGTAAAGCTCACACGATATACTAACATTTTGAAGTTGGCACTATATTTCACTTTCAAATCAATAGCATTTTTGTAATAATCACATATTATGGCAAATCAGTGGAGTTATTAATATGAATATGTCTCATATGTCTAACAAATTATCCTAAATACACCAAAAGTAATGGAGTAAATCACATTCAAACATATGGACTACCTTTTTTCACAATCAGTAAGACCAGTTTTCCAATTACAAATGTTAGGCACTACACATTTTCACTAGCAAGAGGACCATTCAACCAACATCTTTGAAAGTTGAGTTTGAGGTAAATCTATCATAGAGCTGGTCCCAAAGCTCAAAATTGCTTTTCTGAATCTCTAAATCGAGAAGGATCAAAAATTATATAATTAATATGTTTTCTAAAAAAATTATAGTATGAAATAAAGTATAATTGAAGCAAAAACAGAAATACAAATTGTAAAAATCGATTTTTATTCTTTTTTTGGCTTTTCTAGATCAAATTAGAAGATCTAATATAATCGTCGCCTTTTGAAGACTATCTAAATAATATTAGTTCAATGAGATACTTATTTATAACCAGTATAATGTAATTTATATCATACTATTAAAAGAAGTTTATGGCGAGGGGGGAAACATGGATTTCAAATTTGCGTACTTAGTAACTGTAACAAAAATAGACAAGGCAGATTTTTTATAAAGTTAATTTTCAATTGGTGATAATGATCTTTAAAATCAAGGCATCCAATTGAAACCTGTACATAGTTTGTTCTGTGACAACTCCTTCGTTCAGTGTAATCCGCAAAATTACATGTAAAATATATTGTCCCTTATTAAATAATGAGCTGATCCCAAAACCCATTTTCAATCCAAATCAATGGGATTTATTTGGACTGCTTTCATGATCAGAAGCTCGATTAGTTACTTAATATACGAAATTCAAAGAAGCAAATTTTGAGTTTCATGATCAGCTTACTATGTAAATACTACCATAGGAAGTGGAAATAAAACCACTATAGGGGAGTGGAAATAAATTATGACAGTGTCTAATTACATAATGAAAATCATATTTGTTGGTATAGCATTTACCATCGTTGCATACATGCTGGATGCTAACGCTGTTTTTGCTGCAAATACTCAAGAAGTCAATAATACATTGAATATCGATAAAGCACCTGATGATCGACTAAATGGTAACTTAACATATAAGCCGACGTTGATACCAGATCCGTGGGATTATGGATATTTCATACATCCAAGCATCGTACAGAGTGATATACCAATATTTGGTCATAAATACTGGATGGGTGTAACACCATATCCGTATACGAATCAATCGAGTTCAGCTGATCAGAAGCTGGAAACGCCGTGTTTATACTATTCCGATGATGGCTTGACGTTCGCAGACGCTGCAAATATCAGTAATCCACTGATAATAATAAAACCACCAGTATATAATCAAAGTGCATATAGTAGTGATCCGGAAATTGTCTATTGCTCAGATAATGATAGGTTGTATTACTATTACGTTATTGGCGAGGTGTTTAGCAATTATACAGCCGAAGATGTAAAAGTCAAGTTGTATGACGGAAAAGAAATAACTATAGAATATAATTGCAGCGATCTGCATGGCGTAAGCCCAGCTGTAATATATGATGATAAAGCTAAAAAATTCTACATGTGGATTATAGACATCAATTGCAAACCACATCAATTAATGAGATATGAATCTATAAATGGAATAAACTACACAAACGAAACCGCAATGGACATGTCAAAATTGTATGGAGATCTATGGCATATGGATGTGTGCTATAACCAGTATGATCAAACATACTACATGCTCATAACGTTTGCCGGCAAGCCGGATTTGTGGCTAGCGAGTGCAAAAAATATAACTGACACATTTACATTACATCAATGCACGCCTGTGGTATATTGTGCAAATATATCCGACAGTACGAGCAACACTGCTACCATATACAGAAGTACAGGTGTATTTAATAACACATCAAATACACTAGATCTGTGGCTTTCTGTCCAGAAAAAAAGCAATAATATGTGGCATATCGTGCATGCAACTGCTAAAAAAGAGAGGTGTGATTGGAAATATATGAATTAAACTTCAGTGTGGTGGGGTGTTATAAATTATGGCAGTACAATCATGTGAAAACGCAAGCAAAAAGGTGATTGCATTTGTCCCAGCACATAATGAAGCAGATTGCATTGAACAAACGATAATGTCGCTGGTAAATCAGACGCATGGCAATGTTGATGTTCTGGTTATTAGTGACAACAGTACTGATGACACCGTTAAAATTGCACGAGAAGCTGAGTGCAAATACGACAGTGTGCACGTCATCGAAACAGTCAATAACAAATTCAAGAAATCCGGTGCGCTTAATTTTGCGTATCGATATCTTGGTGAGCAACTCGATAATTATGACTTTGTTCTAACGATGGATGGCGATACAGTATTAGCCTCTGATCTCATTGAACAGGCAATGATCGAGTATGATCTAGACAAAAAACTGGGTGTGGTTTGTTCACGTGCTGGGATAATGAAACAACCTCTACAGACGTTCAAAGAGAAATATCTCTATCACTGCCAATATGTTGAGTATGCAGATTTCGACAGAGATCGCATTGGACAGGACAGAGGTATTAAAGTCTCACATGGAATGTGCTCAGTATATAAAGTAGCGGCAATTCGAGATGTTATGAGAAAGAGGCTTGCCGATAATGAGGGTGAATATTGTGTATACAAAGTCACCAATATTACTGAGGATTATGAACTAACTGTAACGATTAAAGAGTTTGGCTATCATGCAACGACCGGTTTTGGGATGTTAGCCTGGACAGATGTACCACTCAGCATAAAAGCCCTGTGGATGCAGCGAATACGATGGTTCCGTGGTGGAATCGATACATTATGGAGTCACGGTGTGAATAGGGTCACAGCATATGACATATTTGATCACTTCCTATTCTGGTTCCTATTTATATCTCAGTTCCTCCTGATAGCATGGACGTATCAAGAGATCCAAGGTGGAACCTATTCGATGAACAAAGCTGTATACATCGTAATAGGGATCATGTACATCAACAATGTATATACACTGCGATATGTGCAAGAGCCTGAAATATGGGATTATATACTCAGGATAGTGTATATTCCACAAGTACTATATACGTGGTTTACCGCAGCACAGCAGCTGTATGCATATTACTTATTCATGTTTAAAGCATATCAGGAGTGGTGAGTGATGTTTGATAGGAAATTATTGCTCCAAATAATCGTAGCTCATACTGTAGCCGGTTACACGCTGAATAAAATGCTGTGGGAAACATACAAAACATATACAAAACAAAAGACGCGAAAAGGATTATTAAAGCTGAATTGGACTTGTGCTGGACTAAAGCGATTGTTTGGATTGACTAAAAAACAGTAGTAAGTGACTGTGTTTAATGCTTTAGTCTGGCGGGTTAAATTCGATATTTAGGCTCTGTAGAAAACCTATTAAATTCAACTGCAAGAGGCTGACATTAGGCCAATAAAAGTGTATCAGACTATTCAGTTCAAATTAATGGGGACCCGTTGATCAGAGGATTTTTACAGAGCCGATATTTATATTCCCTTCATCTTCTTTTTGGTCGTCCATATTATGCAGTTGATGTTTTCATGATTAATTTTCCAGTGCTAGAAATGCCTTATGTTTCTTGCATCAAGCATGCTATTAACCTTACTAATTTGCAAAAAAGGTATGATGCGCCACTAAAAGTGTTTTGGAAATAACATCAACTAACTAATAGTGAACGACCTTCTTTGGCTCTTCGTCATTCCCTCTGGATAAGATGATTTTCAATTCAAGACCGCATTGGTTTTTATGAGGACATCATGAGGATATCCACACAAAACAACGAAGAACCCCTTCGCTTGTGGACACAATTCCATAATCTGGTGATTTCTTTTATTACATCGGGAGCGCAGAGGGTCACGATACCCCATTCTTTAGAGACTGTCCGATAATTACAGATAGTAATAAAAAGACAGCAAAAAGAAGGCATTTAATACCTTTAAATCGAAAAAAAGGAATTGGATTATACCAATAGTAATTGTCGGACAGCCTGTTTAGGTTGGGGTGGCCACATGCAATTTGATTTTTCCAGCAGATTTTGTGCCTACAAAATGTGTTTTCGGTATCAAGATACTATGTCAATTAATAGAATTTGTCGAATTGAAGGTATATTCTCTCGATATTAAACATTTTATCAGTTAACAGTTCTTCTATTTACAAACTAAAAAGTCGATTTTATAAAATATCTGTTTTTAAAAAGACATAACTTAAATATATAGTTGACTTAAGTTTTAGAATGTATATCTTGCATACAATCTAAGGTCGGGATTTCAATCGTTAAAGTTTTCGGGTATTCGGGTGCTGAGAAAAGTTTAATCAAAATTACCAGACAACTCGGATTTCAGTTTGGATGTTTTGATGATATTTCTAAAGAAGAGAAGTATCTTAAAAATCAGTATGCATTGAAGTATCCAATAGAATTTACTAAAGTTGAAACTGAAATAATAAATTTAGAAGCAGAGATAGATACTATCAAAAAAGAAATGGAATCAAGATCACTTAAAATTACGGACAATATTAATCTGAAAATTAAAAATCTTGAAAGAGAAATATATGAGCTAGAGAATATCAAGTTTAGTTTGAGTTCCCTGTTTTCATATTTGAGAGCTAAATTAACTTTGCACAATAAGACAAGGTTCGTTCAGGATTTGAAGGTCAATCCTCAAAAGGAAATAGATAAACTACTGAGAAAGGAGTACTCTGATCTTGAAAGTTTGACCAACAGACATGCCTACCTGAAAGGTAATAAAGAAGACGAGATAAAAAGGCGGTTGCAGCCACTTCCTGATAACCTTGAGAAAATCAAAGAAATTAAAAAAACTAATGAGTATAAAGGTGCAATTGGAGAGCTAGAAGTAATCAAAAATCTTGAGGATTTACCTGAAGCTTATTTTTTGCTTAACGATTTATTTTTGGAGCTTGACGGGTATATAACCTTTCACGGTACAAAATTAAGATCTGCACAGATAGACCATCTTGTCGTGGGACCAACTGGAATTTACGTCATTGAGGCGAAGAACTGGAGCTATGAATACGTCCAAAAAGTATTTCGTGAGAGCTCTTATACTCCTTATGATCAGATTCAAAGAAGTAATTACCTTACGTATAGATACCTGAACAATTTGAAATATGGAAACATACTTCAGAAAATCTGCTTCCGATTCTCAAAAGGCGAGATAAAGGTAAAATCAATAATAGCTGTCACTGGTGCAGATATTCCTTTTATAAAGGAATATCATACGCCTGTGATGCATTCAAAAGAACTGAGTAATTACATAAAAAGAGGCGTTCAAATCCTGTCTCCTGAAGAAGTTTGTGAGATTGCCGAAAAATTAAGCTATCGAGTTCTATAATTCCAGCACTATTGTAAAGAAAATAAAAAATTGTGAAATTATAGTAAAATTAAAAAAAGGAATATTAAAACCTAAAATTAAAAAGTAGAACTTCAGTTTTTACTGAAGTCCGAAGTGCTCTATGTTCCAGTCTGCAATAGCCTGGATTTTCTTTATTTCTTCCTCGCCGCCTTCCATGGTGAAGAGATGTTTGAACCTTTTCTGGGTCCTCAGGTATTCCTCGACTGGTCTGGGACTCTTAACTTTTCTGACCTGAGTAATTTCCCCATTTTCCATTTCATACATGGGCCAGAGGCAGGTTTCGACTGCAAGTTTGGCGATTTCCAGGGTCTTGGATGTATCAAAACCCCAGCCTGTTGGACAAGGAGCCTGGGCATGTATATAGGTAGGTCCCACGATTTCAGTTGCCTTCTTGACCTTTCGTATCATGTCTCTTGGGAAACCTATGGAGGTCGTGGCTACATAAGGAGAGCCATGAGCTGCCATGATAGCAGGCATGTTCTTCTTAGGGCGCGGGTTTCCAAAGGAAACTTTTCCGGCTGGAGTGGTTGTGGTACTTGCATCAAAAGGTGTTCCACTGCTGCGCTGGACTCCAGTGTTCATATACGCTTCGTTGTCCATGCACACATAGGTGAAGTCGTGTCCTCTCTCGAATGCGCCCGAAAGGGCACCGAGGCCTATATCCATAGTAGAACCGTCTCCCCCGATTGATACAACCTTGATGTTATCTTTTTTGCCAAGGGCCTTCAAGGCAGCTTCCACACCTGAAGCTACTGCACCTGCGTTTTCAAAGAGAGAGTGGATCCACGGGACCTGCCAGGAGGAATATGGGAAAGGTGTGGACATAACTTCAAGGCAGCCCGTTGGGTTAATTACAATTGTATTTGGGCCTGCGCCCATAAGTGTGAATTTTGCAGCAAAGGCATCACAGCAACCTGCACAGCCACTGTGCCCGGACGTGATATATGTTTTCGGTGCAGTTTTACTCATAGCAATTCCTCCTTAAGGTCCAGGAACTGGCTTTCAACCGTGATTCCTGACTTTGCAACTTTCTTGGTTTCTTCTATAACCTTTGCAATACTTTCCACAGGAATGTCACGGCCTCCGTGCCCTACAGTATAGCCAATCACAGGTACACGGACTTTACTGTTGTAGAGGCAGGATTTGGTTTCTGTAAAGAGTGCTCCTTCGTTCGTCCCTATAGAAATATTCTTATCAAGTACGACAACTGCGTGGGCATTCTTAACAGCCTTGCAGATCTGTTCCTTCGGGAAAGGCCTGAAGGACCTGACCTTTAAGACGCCAATCTTTTCTCCTTTTGCTCTATACTTATCAACAACATCTTTGACAGTGCCGAGAATAGAGCCCATAGCCATGATAATTATTTCAGCATCATCAAGCATATAACCGTCAATAAGTCCTCCGTGGTATCTACCATATACTTCCTCAAATTCCTTTGCAACGGCTTCGATCTTTGGAAGGGCTTTCTGCATTGCCTGCTCGTGGAGATATCTGAACTCTTCATATGTATCCGGAGATGCAAAGGCTCCGAAAGTCTTGGGGTCTTCAGGATCAAGAATATCTTCGGGCTGGAAAGGCGGAAGGAAATTGTCAGTTAGGTCCTGTTCAAGCAGGACGACAGGCTCATAAACATGAGACAGGATAAAGCCGTCCATGCAGACCATACCCGGAACCATGACCTCATTATCTTCTGCGATCTTGTAGAGCTGAGGCAGGGTATCACACGCTTCCTGAACATCCTCTACATAGAGCTGCATCCAGCCTGTATCTCTCTGCGCAATAGCATCTTGATGATCGTTCCATATGTTGATTGGAGCGCTAACTGCTCTATTTGCCACTGTCATTACAACAGGAAGCCTCATACCGGAAGTGTTAAAAAGTGCCTCATGCATGAGTAGAAGTCCCTGAGAAGTTGTGGCTGAATAAGTTCTTGCGCCTACGGCTGATGCTCCTATAAGGGCAGAAATTGCCGAGAACTCGGCTTCTACATTAATATACTCACAATTGGGGATTTCCCCGTCTGCCATAAACTGAGATAAGTGTTCGACAATATGGGTCTGAGGAGTAATCGGATAGGCTGAAATTACGTTTGGACGGCAGACTTTTGCGGAATGGGCCACAGCATAGGAACCTTCCACGACTACCATTTTCTTTCTATAAGCCGGGTCAATCATTATTTCTCCTCCAGAATCATTTCAATTGCGTCTGCAGGACACTCATTTGCACAGATGCCGCAACCTTTGCAGTAATCATAATCATATTCAAAAAAGCCGTCTTCTCTGGGTTTGACAGACATATCAGGACAGACAATATGGCAGATTCCGCACTTGGTACATTTTTCGTAAATATAAACAGGACGGAAGTTTCTCCATCCTCCGGTTTTGTTTATAAGGGTAGAACCAGGTTTACAGACTCTGCAGCGTGAAATGTTTAAACCTTCTTCCTTTTCATTTTTCAGAACTTCGGGTCGTACCTTGCGGTCTTGTTCGGATCCGTTACTCACGCTTCTTCCCCCCTGATAAGCTTGTAGGCCTTCTGGATTGCATTTGCATTCTTTTCTCCTACCTTTCCTGAAAAACGAGCCCTTATTGCATGCTGGATTGATTCGACATTGATTTCTCCGGTTGCACCCGCAAAAGCTCCAAGGAGAACAGTATTTACAATGGGAACACCTATAATGTCCATTGCTACCTTGGTAGCGTCCACGGTCATGACCCTAGCTTTTGTATTGAGTTTCAGGCTTTCCGGTTTTTCGGTTGTGTTAACAATAATTATTCCGTCATCCTTTACCCCGCTTGCAACGTCAACAGTTTCAAGCAGGGTTGCGTCCTGGACAATAACATAATCTGGGTTGTAAATCTGACTTCGGAGCCTGATAGGATTAGTGTTAATCCTCGTGAATGCCTGGACTGGGGCACCTCTACGCTCTACCCCAAAAGCGGGGAAGGCCTGGCTGAACTTTCCATCTTCAAAAGCAGCAACGGAAAGCATTTCAGCCGCGGTAACAGAACCCTGGCCTCCTCGACCGTGTATTCTGATTTCCTTCATCTGGATTCTCCTTTTTAATGAGATTTTATCTATTATTTTTCGAATGGTTTTCGAATGGTTTTCAAATTTTTCTGTATTTTTGCTATTCTCGGCAGTCTGTTTGGCAAGTTTTTTAGCTGTCTGGCACACTGCTATTAATCGAATAATAAACGAATTAACCTGATGTTATCCAATTTAGTTACTTTGTCAGATACAATCAGAATTTATTACTTGGTCAGACACAATCAGTATTTATTATTTAGCATGAAAGTACTGCGGTTTGAAAGGGACTTTCATTTTTGTGCCTGTTATTCGAAGAATTTCATGTTTGTTTTGTCAGACACAATCACAGCATCTGACTCTTTTTTCCAGGCACTACTCTAATATATAAGTGTGACATGTACATCCATGTCAGGGATCCAAAAACCTGGATGGTAAATTGTTAACCTGGATCTGTTTCACATCACTATTATATTTAATATTGAAAGATTTATTTTCAATTCTGGGTTCACACTGTTTTATGCCTGATAGTTCATGGATAATAGTGTAGAATGTTATTAGGTTTTCGGTGAATTGAAATATATTCTTTATATATATTTCTAATCCATAATTATTCTTTTAGATGTATTATATTTGTTATTTTCAGGTTAACCTGTCGTCTATCTATGTTTTTATTGCATAATAGCCGTAAACAAATATCTTTTGAAAAATGTGTAGTATTTTAATAATTCTCCTTATGGAAATCATTTATTAACTCAATTATCGCCTTTCCATCTTTCAGATTATTAATCTTTTCCCTAATCTGCCGCGAGCCGCGCAACCCTTTTGTAAACCAGTGAGCATGCATTCTTAGATTTGTAGACGTGTGGAGATCATATTCTTCAAGTAAGGTGATATAATTCTCAAAGTCCTCCAATTGCCTAACTTGCCTGTCAAATTCCAGCCTTTCCCCGGTTTCTAGGTAATGCCTTATTCTTTTGAAGATAAAGGGATTTCCCATTGCTGCGCGTCCGATCATAAGCCCGTCACAGCCAGTAAAATCAAGGGCAGCTTCGGCAGACTCCTCATTCCTTATATCCCCGTTTGCAATTACTGGAATGGAAAGTTCCTGTTTAACGGCTCTTATCGCTGTAAGGTCTGAACTTCCGGAGTACATTTGCTCTGCTCTCCTGCCATGTACAGTCAGGGCAGAAGCCCCAGCTTCTTCGATCAGGCGTGCAATCTCAAGGGTTTTTTCATTCCTCTTCAGAATGCGGATCTTTGCAGTTACAGGAGTCTTCAGCACATCGGTCATCTCCGAGATAATTTCATATACAAGTCTCTGGGAGTTGAGAAGAGCCGAGCCGCACCCTGTCCCAGTAATGCGCTGTACAGGGCATCCCATATTCACATCGATGAGTTCAGGTCTGTACTCGTCTTCAATAAAGAGAGCAGCTTCCCTCAGTTTCTCAGGAGAACTTCCTACAAGCTGAACTCCAAAAGGTCGGTCTTCAGGGGAAGACAGTCCTTTGAGGAGTGATTTTCGGTTTTCATTGAGCAGGGCATCTGCACTGATCATCTCAGTATATGTAAGGTCAGCTCCATTCTGCCTGCAGAGCAGCCTGAAAGCCAGATTTGTCACATCTGCCATAGGCGCAAGAAGAAGGTTTCCAGGTGTTTCGGTCTTGCCGATTTTTAATTTATTAAGTTTCATTTTTCCAACGGTTTTTGAATATTTTGATTATATTTTGATTCTATTTTTAATTGTCTTTGGTTATTTTTGGTTGTGTTAAGTTGTTTTTTGACTGTCGTTGACCTTTTTTGACTGTTTTTCTAATTATTTTCCTGGTGGTTTTCTCATTCCTTTCCCTTATTTATCTGTTTTGGAGTTGCTTCCTCAAAGATTGCTGCCTCTAGCTTCCTGTAATTGAGACCTTTTTTGATTTATTGAGCTTCTTTTGATTTCCTGAAATTCTTTGAATTTATGTGAGTTTTCTCTAATTCGCTGAAACCCAAAAACTCACGCAACTAGGAGTTTACGCAACAGGAATTCATGCAACCAAGAATTCATGCAACCAAGAATTCATGCAACCAAGAATTCATGCAACCAAGAATTCATGCAACCAAGAATTCATGCAACCAAGAATTCATGCAACCAAGAATTCATGCAATCAGGAACTTACGCAACAGGAATTCACGCAATCAGGAATTCACGCAACTAGAAACTCACACAATTTCTGGCAAAAATAGAATGATTATTTAAAAACATAATCATTGTAATATATAATAATAAGATAACACACAAATCAAGAACCTGAAACTTCAAAAATAAAGAACAGGGTGCCTGAACCAGTTAATTACGAAAACTGATTCAGGGGGTTCAAAAAGATAAATTGAGGGCCATATGAGCCTGATTTATGAGAAGAGCAGTCTGACATACCCCAGATAAGGAATTCTGTACTGCGCAGTTCCTATAATCCATTCATCTTTTACAGGCATATTATAACTTATCTCTCCTTCCTGGTCATAGTGACTGTTGGTCATAACATTGTCTCCCTTGGTAATATAACCAGAATAAGGAGCAGGTGGACCGCCTTCCCACATCGGTTCTCCAGCTTCCACTCTGTACATAGCCCTATGAATTATCGGAGTTACTCCTTCCTCTCCATACTGGCGATAAAGAATCACATTTCCATAATTTCCAAAGGACTTATAGCCTGTGTTTTTTCCTTCTTCGTTCGTGGTAATATTTGCTTTATCGATGCTTTTGATGAAAATAATATCTCCTATTTGCATATGCGGTTCCATACTCCCCGACTCCACCGCAACCATAGGAGTCCAGAGTCCGAATGCCAGCTTGGAAAGAACCATGAAAATGATCACGACAGCTACAACAGACAGCAAGTCCTTCCCAAGGGAAACCCAGGGGTTTTCCTGTTCCTGGGCACTTTTTTCCTTATTAATTTCGCTCATGCTAAGCCTTTATTCTTTTGATTTTATCCTTATAGATGCTAGGGTGCTGCGTTATATTCCATTCGATTTTGTCCTATTCGAAATCTTATCTGGCTGAACTTATTATTACACAGGGACTTTGTACGATTTTCAGAGTATAATGCAGCTACAAAACTATTTCAGCCCTACATTCAACTTTTCTGACTTATATAAGTTAGTCAAAAATTGGTTTATTGAGCTTTCTCAATAGATTTATTGAAAATCTGTTTTTATTCTATAACGAATAGATTAAACATTTAACTGTTCTGTTTGTAGAGTTAAATCACAGTGATTACAGTACTCGATCTTGCACATCATACATCATATATGCAATTCATAAATATTCATTGCTTATTCTAAGATTTTCATTGCTTATTCTAAGATTTTCATTGCTTATTCTAAGATTTTCATTGCTTATTCTAAGATTTTCATTGTTTCTTAATAAACGATGAACAGATTCATTCTACATTACGTAGGAACTAATACTCAATCTACAATAGATAGGAATTAATAACTATAAGTACTCTATCGAGCGTACAAAAGTTTCATAATTTCTTCTTTATGGTCACAAATTAAATTTAGTACATTAGTTTCGTATCTTATTAGTTTTTATATTTTAAGCAGGCTTTTGCTTTAGTCTCTGCAAGTCTTGAGTGAAACCGATTATAGTGCCAGAGCAGGGCACGAAAGATTTGGGAGAGCTCATGTCAGTTTGAAAGGTCAGGTTGGAATTATGGAAAGAAAGGATATTATAAGGGTTGTTATGGAAAAAGAGTACCAGATAAGCCCTGAAGCAGTGGAATTTATTTATTCCAGTAACTTTCCCGAAGACCTGCTTAGATATGTCCTTTTAACTGTAAATGACTCTGTTATTGTCATAGGTGTCGAAGATATAGATCTTGAAGGCTTTGCCGCTTTTTCAGCAGGTGAATCGCCTTCAGATAAAATACATGCCTTCTCTATAGAGGAAAGAAAAATTCTTTCCGGGGCTTCCATACCTTCTTCCAGATCAGACAATCCATCTTCCGAACCTGCTTCCTTTTTAGTGCCCGCTCCTCTTTCAGAATCTGTTCTTTCCTCAGAGTCCGATGTTATTACTGCAGCTCCTGACCCAAGTATAAAATCATCTCAAGACTCTGTTCCTGGTTCTTCAGTTCAGGATATGGTTCTGGATAAGGCTTATGAACCAGCTCCAGATACTCTAGATGCTTCAAATACTCTAGATGCTTCAAATACTCTAGATGCTTCAAATACTCCAGGTGCTTCAAATATTCCAGATGCTTCAAATACTCCGAATACTCTGGATACACAATCAGGCATTGTTTCATCTGACGAAGCTTCGGCCTCCGGTCTCGTTTCAGACTCAATTTCTTCGGTGAAGACAGCCCCTCCAACTTTCTCTTCTCGTTCCTCCCTGGCTGTAAACAGGTCAGCCTCTTCTTTTTTCGGGCAGGGGAACCCTCTTCCCTCTTCTCCTTCAAATAGGAGTTTCAGGACAGAAACATCTTCTTCCGCTTCTGAGAGAGGGATATTTTCGGGTTCCAGGGATGAGTACAAACATTACCCGGGCAAAAATCCTGTGACCGTAGTTTCGGATATAACAGGGCATTCCACCTGTGTTGGGGAATATATGCAATTTGTGCAGTATTTCAGGGACAGATACAGCAGGCTTTCGGAGATTATCCGGGGCAGGATCAACGCACGCCCCATCGAAAGCTTAAAAAGAAGAAGCTTCCGCAGAGGGGGAGACGGAGGCTCTGAGGAAATCTCGATTATAGGCATGGTTTCGGATATCAGCAGCACAACGAATGGCCACAAAATCCTTTCTCTGGAGGACCCAACAGGTTCTTTTTCAGTCCTTATTCGGAACTCCGATAAAGAGCTTTTTGAACTTGCATCAAAAATCCTCCTGGATGAAGTCATAGGGGTAACTGGTTCGATAACCAATGATGGAAGCCTCATGCTGGCAACAAAGCTAATACAACCTGATGTCCCGAATAATGTCCAGCGCAGAACTGGAAGCCATGGGAAAGCTGTATTGATTTCGGATGTGCACGTGGGTAGCTCCCAGTTTATGGAAGATGCCTGGCTGGATTTCCTGGATTTTTTGAAAGGAGAATCGGATTCAGAGGATATGCGGGAACTTGCAGCCAGTGTCCGTTATCTTGTTGTCGCAGGAGATATTGTTGACGGGATAGGGATCTACCCTGATCAGGAATTGGAACTTGACATTCTGGATGTCTACGAACAATACAGGAAAGCTGCAGAATATTTCAGGGAAATTCCCGAGCATATTCGTGTAATCATAAGTCCGGGCAATCACGATGCTGTTCGCCAGGCAGAACCCCAACCCGCCCTGCCGGAAAGTATCCAGGCGTATTTCCCTCAGAATATTGTTTTCGTTGGTAACCCTGCTTTTCTGGAACTTGACGGTGTCCGCCTTCTTATCTATCACGGCAGGTCGATTGACGATCTTGTGGCGACTGTCCCCGGAGTCTCGTATCAGGAACCTGCCGGGGCAGTTCTTGAGATGCTGAAACGCAGGCATCTTGCTCCGACCTATGGGAGTAGAGTTTCCATATCCCCTGAGAAAAAGGATTATTTCATAATTGATCCTGTGCCTGATATTATTCATACAGGTCACGTCCATACCCTGGGAGTCCAGCGCTATAAGAACGTTCTTCTGGTTAATTCCGGAACCTGGCAGGGCCAAACAGAGTTCCAGAAGCGTGTAAATCTAGTACCTGTCCCTGCCAGGGTTCCGATTGTGGATCTCGAGAATTTTGACGTAAAGATTCTTGCTTTTGACTGAACTTTTACAAACTTTTACTGAATCACTGGATCACTGGATTTTCACTGGATCACTGGATTTTCACTGGATCACTGGATTTTCACCGGATCGCTGAAGCCTTCTCCAAAATTATTTTCCGATCCTTATATATACCAAAAAGATTTAATATGCGGAAAATGCCGCTGGAAGAAAAAAAAGAAAATATCGGGGAAGATTTTCCGGAAGGTCAGGGGGAAAACAGGGAGGAAGATACTGCTTCGCTTCCTTTTGATATTCCTGATTTTAAAACTCTCCTGAAAAAACAGGGCTATGCCATGGCAGGCCGCCACTCAGCTGTTAAGACCTGTCTCTGGTTAAGACATGCTATGAATGGCCGGGGTTCCTGCTATAAATCAAAATTTTACGGAGTTCAGTCTCATCGCTGCCTTCAGATGACTCCAACACTTATGTGCAACCAACGTTGCCTTTTCTGCTGGCGTCCGACTGAGGTTCCTGTTCCTGCGCCTGAGGAATGGGATTCGCCTGAGAATATAGTGGAAGAAAGTATTGCCTGTCAGCGTAAGTTAATTACCGGCTTTGGCGGTTCTCCAAATGCACTTAAGGAACGCTGGCTTGAGGGCAACGAGCCTAACAATGTTGCAATCTCCCTGTCCGGAGAGCCGACTTTTTACCCTTATCTCCCGGAACTTATCGAGGAGTACAAAAAAAGAGGTTTTACGACTTTTCTTGTCACAAACGGCACGGTTCCCGAGATGCTTGCAAAGGTTTCCCCTTCCCAGCTCTATATGAGTCTCGACGCCCCGGATCTTGAGACTTACCTGAAAGTCTGCCAGCCCAGGTCGCCTGCTCTCTGGGAAAAGATCAATGAATCTTTGTCCCTGATGAAGCAGAAAAAATCAAGGACAGTCATCCGAACCACCCTTGTGAAAGGTGAAAATCTGTTCAAGCCTGAGGCTTATGCCAGGCTAATGGAAAAAGCCTCCCCTGATTTTGTGGAGATAAAAGCGTATATGCATCTGGGTTTTTCACGACTCAGGCTTGACCGCTCTGCAATGCCTACTCATGAGGAGGTCCTCGAGTTCTCACAAGAACTTGCAAAACATCTCGGATATGAAATCGCAGATGAATCTGAAATCAGCAGGGTAGTCCTGTTATCAAAGGACGGGAGAAAGTCTCCTGTCAATGAGAAAAAAATCTCCTGTTAACGGGAAAAAGTCTTCTGTCAAAAAGGTTTCCTGCCGTGATTACTGCCTTGATTAAATTCAGGTTTTTTATCTTTAGTACCAGTATATCAAATGTTGAGACACAGAACAATTTATATGTATTTATAAATATATAAAATGAGTCAAGGGATAGAAACAAATATAAACTCAGGTTTCTATTAGAATATAATTCCAGCATGGATTTATCCAGTTTTATAGTTATATACAGTTTGAGTAAAATTATGTCTCACATCTAGTGATATCAACAGAGCACGAAACAGGAAAAGTTTACGCAGCAAAGGAGCTGGCTTTTTCCGGAATTTCTGAGTGTCGGTTTTTCTGGCAGCGTACTCTTACTCTCAGTTTTTTGTGTTCAGAGCGGTTTTTACATTCAGCTTTCGGTGAGATGGGACTCGCTGTGTAATTTGTTATTATCAAATCCTCTGTCACCCTTGTTAAACTAACCGAAAAGCTAAACGAACGATAAACTGGATAATAAAAATTACTAAGACAGCACATTTAAAATAAAATTGAAATTCTTAAATGTGTTTTCAAATTCGATAGTTTCAAAAAGGCTAACCAATCCATTGAAAACTTCGACGTACTCAATAGCTCAAGTTAATTCAGCAGTTTAAGTTAATTCCATAGCTCAAATTTATTTAACAGTCTTGATTAATCTGCCTTAAATTTATCAATCTCGATCGAGAAGACAATCTCAAACTCAATAAAGGATTCAACCTCAAATTTGCCAGAAATACCAAAACTTTGCTATTATCTTTACGGGGAACATTTAAAATGACTGAACAATCTGCACACGAAAAGTACGAATTTAAAAAGAAGCTTGAGAGCCTGAGGGATAAAAAGGGAAGGAGTACTGAACTGATTTCTCTTTATATCCCTGCTGACAAGCAGATTTTTGATGTTACAAACCAGTTAAAAGACGAACACGGACAGGCTGCAAATATCAAGTCCAAACTTACCAGGACTAATGTACAGGGGGCCATTGAATCTCTCCTTTCAAGGCTCAGATATCTTGACAAGGTTCCTGAAAACGGAATCGTTTATTTCACAGGAGCCATAGATATCGGGGCTAACAAGACGAACATGGAGAGCGAAGTAATTGTCCCTCCGGAACCAATTACTGTCTATAAATATCATTGTGACTCCTCTTTCTATCTTGAGCCCCTGGAGGATATGCTCAAGGATAAGGGCACATTTGGACTTCTAGTGCTTGACCGCAGGGAAGCCACGGTAGGGCTTCTTGTCGGCAAGCGAATCGAGGCCTTCCGCAACCTTACCTCAACAGTTCCCGGAAAACAGAGGAAAGGTGGTCAGAGTTCTCATCGTTTCCAGCAGCTCAGGTTAATTGCTATCCATGAGTTCTATAAGAGGATAGGAGACGCCGCAGATGATATTTTCCTCGCCGTTGAGCCTAAAGATCTCAAAGGCATCCTGATAGGAGGCCCTTCTCCTACGAAGGAAGAGTTCTACGCCGGGGAGTTTCTGCACCACGAGCTTATGAGAAAGATCCTTGGGCTCTTTGATACGGCTTACACTGACGAATCAGGACTTTCGGAACTTGTGAATGCTGCCGCAGATAAGCTCCAGGATCTTGAGCTCATGGGGCAGAAAAACGCTGTCAGGGCCTTCTTCAAAGAACTTATTTCCGACTCAGGCAAAGTAGCCTATGGGGAAACTCAGGTGCGGGCAAACCTTGAAATCAATGCTGTGGATATGCTCCTGCTTTCCGAAGATCTGCGGGCAGAAAGGGTGACCACGAAATGCAGTGTTTGCGGATATGAAAATAAGTGGACACGGCGCTGGAAACCCGGAGAAGCTGCACCAACAGCGGGGAATTGTCCAAACTGTGGAGCTTCTCTTGAAGTCACGGATGTTACCGATATTGTTGACGAACTCTCAGCCCTTGCTGACAGAAGCAATGCAAAAGTTGTTTTCGTGTCTACAGACTTTGATGAAGGCTCGCAACTTATGAATGCTTTCGGAGGCATTGCTGCAATTCTCAGGTACAGTACTGGAGTCTGATCTGGAGTCTGATCTCACTTTGACTCCTATCCAATACTTTTTACCCAATACTTTTTTAATTAGACCGTCCTTAGATCACTGAATCAAAATTAGTAAATTAAAACTCTTGAATTAAAGTTAGTAAATTAAATCTCTTAGATTAAAGTTAGTAAATTAAAACTCTTGAATTAGAGTTAATAAATTAAAATTATTGAATTAAAATTAGTTAATTAAACTTAGTAAATTTAAGGCTATCACATTGTTTTCGTAGTTTTTACAGGTGATTTATCTTGTTCCTGGAATTAAAAGCTCAGTCTACATCAATCTTAAAAGACGCTATCCAAAAGGCCGGACTTGAAATTGAAGATTCCGAACTCTACTTCGAAACCTCTTCTTACGCTGACCTCGCAAGCAGGGCCGCTTTCAGACTGGCAAGTCTGTACAGGCAAAACCCGAAAGAATTAGCAGCCCGCATCGTTTCTGCAGTCGAAATCCCGGATGGTTCATACATAGGAGAAGTAAGTGCTTCTGGCCCTTACATTAACTTCCATGCAAGCAGGGACTATCTGGACAGGACAGTCACTACAGTCCTTGAAGAGAAGGAAAAATTTGGCTGTGGAGCTCCAAAGGACAAAATTTTACTTGAGCACACCTCCGCAAATCCTAATGGTCCCCTGCATGTAGGCCACATCCGAAATTCCATTATCGGAGACACTCTTGCCCGCATTCTCAGGCGAGCAGGATATGATGTGGAGGTACAGTATTATGTCAATGATATGGGCCGCCAGATTGCAGTAGTTTCCTGGGCGTGCGAACGCTTTGAGCTTGACCTTTCCAGAAAATCCGACTCTGCCATTGCTGATGTGTATATCAAAGCCAATGTCGAGCTGGATAAAAACCCGGAGTATGTAAAGGAAATCGATGCTCTTATGGAAAAGGTAGAAGCCGGGGATGCCAGGACAATCGACAGTTTTTACAAGGCAGTTTCTCTGGCGATTTCCGGGATCAAGGAAACCTTACTTCGTTTAAACGTTGCCCATGATAAATTTGTCAATGAATCCACTTTCCTTAAATCCGGCGCAGTACATGATATTGTCGAGCGGATCAAAGCAACTGGAAGGACAAAAATAGACAAAGGGGCCCTTGTGGTAGACCTTTTGGACTACGGGTTTAAAAAAACCCTTGTTATCCAGCGTTCAAACGGGACTTCTCTTTACACAACCAGAGATCTTGCTTACCATGAATGGAAAGCCGGCCAGGCAGACCGCATAATCGATATTTTCGGAGCTGACCACAAGTTGATCTCAGGCCAGCTCAGGGCTACGCTGAACTCAATTGGGGTCAAGGAACCTGAGGTCGTTATCTTCGAGTTCGTCTCTCTCCCTGAAGGTTCAATGAGCACCCGCCGCGGGCAGTTTATAAGTGCAGATGAGCTCTTTGACAGGGTTACGGAAGCTGCCCTTGAACAGGTCGAAACCCGCCGTCCTGAGACCTCTGAAGAGTTCAAGAAGCATGTTGCTGAAATGGTAGGGATTGGTGCAGTAAGATACGATATAGTAAGAGTCTCGCCGGAAAAGTCTACGGTTTTCAACTGGAAAGAGGCTCTGGACTTTGAGAAGCAGGGTGCTCCTTATATTCAGTATTCCCATGCCCGCGCCTGCAGTATTCTCGAGAAAGCAAAAGAAGAAGCAGCCTGGGATGCCTCCGCAGAAATCGATCCTTCTCTGCTTGTTGAAGATACTGAAATTGATCTTATCAAGAAGATGGCATCGTTTGACAGCATCATCGACCTTGCAGCCCGCGAACTCAAACCTCATGTGCTTGCAATCTACGCCCGCGAACTCGCAGATGCTTTTAACCAGTTCTACCGCTTTGTCCCTGTAATTGCTGCTGAGGACGAAAAAATCAGGGCTTCAAGACTGGCTCTTGTGAACTGCGCAAGGATTGTGCTTGCAAACTCGCTTGACACGCTTGGAATTGCAGCTCCCGAATCTATGTAAATATTTTTCTTTTTTCTCTTTTTTCTTTTTCCCATTTTTCTCTCTTTTCTCTCTTTTTTCCTCTTTTTCCTTTTTCCCATTTTCCCATTTTTCTCTCTTTTTCCTCTTTCTTCCCTTTTGATTTTATTTTTCCTCAGTCTTACTTTTTGTTTTACTATTTATGTGGATATACGAGTTTAATGCTGCCTGGACACCGTCTAGAGACGCTGGCTATTGAAATTCATTTCTCCAATCCTGTACAGAAAAGGCCTTGAGAAAAATATAAAATCCTTTGTAGCAAAAAGGATAATTTACAAGTACTGCTGCAGGATATTATGACCACGATAAATGAAGCTTTTCGGATGTTCTTAACTGAACAGGAAGGCAACTTGAAACCGGATGCCTTCCTGGATCTTGAAGATGTGATCCTTCTTTACGAGGAATTTCTTGAATTCAGTGCAGAAGATTCTTTTTCTGAAGAAGACAGGGAACTTTATAATGCCCGGCACGAACACGAGAACAGGAGTTACTGCGATATTTTCGGCCCTGAGCATCTCACTCCATCAGGAATTAAGGAATTCCTTGATGATTATGTAGTTGAGGTCGGAGGAGGCAAGAAGTTTATAGGTACAGCCGCAAAAGTCATTGACAAATTCTTTGAATGGGCTCATGAAAAAAGTTACATTGACGAGAAAGCTTTTGAAGTAAATAGCGAGGTTCTCAGGAAATATAAGAAAAGGTACTGATGGCGCGTAACTGGCAAAATGTCGTATAAAATCAATTGCAATTATTCAGAATCGTTGAATCCTTGAGGATTGACGAGACAGTAAACAATGTATTGAAGAAACTTTTTCTGGAATAGAGACCTGAGAAGCCTGTTTTCAGGTAGTTCTTTTCCCTTTTTTTGCTTATTCTGTTAATCCCGTTAATTCTGCTGATTCCATTTCTTTCGTTTATTTATCAAACCTTTAGAGGTTCTTTCTCCTGTAGAGGGGAATAGGTCGGAAACTCTCAAAAGCAGGGCAAAATCTTGAAAAATTGGAAAAACAATTCTCTTCTAGAACTGCCATGAAGACGATAGATGAAGCTTTTCGGGAATTTTTAAAAGAGCAAAAAAGAGAGCTGAGTCCCAGGACGTATCAGGACTATGAAAATTTAATCTCTCTTTTTGAGGAATATCTCGATGTTTGTGCTTCTGATGACCTTTATGAAGAGGATCAGGAACTCTATAAAGAGAAGCAGAAGAACGAGCATAAAGAATATTGCCAGATTTTTGACCTTGCGTATGTTGCATCTTCAGATATTGAATATTTCCTTGAGGATTATCTGATTAATGATTTTGGAGGGAGCGCGGCTTTCGTTGAAGCTTCGAGGTGTTTTTTCCGTAAATTCCTGCCCTGGGCTTATGAAAAAGACTACCTTGATCCAGAGCATTATAGTGAACTTGCTGAGGTTGTCGGGAATATCAGAAAATCGGGGAAAAAGACTGCTTCTCAGGCTCAGAAATTTGGCAGTTTGCTCTGCGATTATGTAGACGCACATCCGGCTGAGGAGAGTCCAGAGTGGAAAGAGGGAGATTTTGAGATAAGGAGAGTCGAACCCGGAAAGTTATGGGTAGAGGATTATCTGGATCCTTACATAGAAATCGGGCCTGTTAAGGTTTCGGAAGAGGTGAGTTCGCTGGCAAAGGCAGGATGGTACCTTAATTTCGGAATAGTAAAAGTCGGGGACTTCTGGCAGATAGTATATGTAGAGGGAGTTTCTTCCCGCTGTCCTTATTGAAAAGCTCGGCACTTTCTGGAATTATTGAACATCTCCGGAGATTTTTTAACGAAGTCGAATATCAAAGAAAAGGGATGTAAGGTCGATAAAATGAAAACAACAGTCAGTAGATCAATTCGTGAAATTCTGGAGGAATTCCTGGCTGAACAGCAAGCCCGCCTGAGCCCTAAAACCTATTCGGGGTATGAGGAGGCAATTTCTTTTTTCAGGACTTACCTCAATAACTTCGGGCATCAGCACTTGAATAGGGCTGAGACTGAAAGATATGAGAAACTTGAAGCTTCCGAAGACAAGCAGTTCTGGGATATTTTTGGCCCTGAACACCTTCGCTCTTCGGAAATCTCTGATTTTCTTGCCGATTTCATGGTCAGCAAGGTTGCCGGCAGCAAGACTCTTATGGAAACCACAGGCAGGGTTATGTATAAACTGGTCAAATGGCTGCATGAAAAAGGTTACATGCCGGATAAAGCATATGAAGAAGCGGCCAAAAACGTAAAAGAGCTTAAAATAGATCTCCCGTTAGTTGGAGAAGTGACTGACCTGATCTATGATTATGTAGAGAGACACCCGGTTGAAACCCGGTATACCAGTGACCTTGACGCATATTTCAAGATCGTAAAAATCGAACCTGGAAAACTCTGGCTCGAAGACTACCTGGAATCCGGGAAGCGCATTGGGCCGGTTGTTGTTTCTGAGGAAATCAGTTCAAAGTGCAAGGTTGGCTGGACGGTTTCTTTCTGGGTTGCAAAAACGGGAAATGTCTGGAGGATTATGGAAAGCGGGAATGTGCTGCCTCGATGAGAGGAAAATCCAGTTTTGGATTCGAACGGTCTATAAAGAGCCAATATGAGTTTTTTGTGCCAATTTTCTTGCCTTTTTTCATTTTTATTTTTTCTTTCTTCCAGTCAAATGCCTGTAAACACTATCAAAGAGAGCTCTCCTAAATATATCACCAAAATCTCTATCATCATTGATTTTGGTGTAGAGATCAAAGTTTGAATCTATCATGTCGTTCAGGACATCGTCAAAGTAGTCGTTATAGATAAGTTTGAAGTTGTCCTTTGTGTTTATTTTCGGATTTGCAGCCCGTGCAAGGTTTTCGTTTTCTACAAGGCGGCGCTCCATATCTTCTGAAAAGTATCTTAGTCTGTCTGCGTCCGTAAAATCAATATCTCCAAATCTTTCATTTATTTCCTGAATAATTATGGAGAGGGGTGTGAGTTCTTCTTCAGGTTCACTGAAGTTTTCGGGTTCCCGGCTAGGGCCAAGCTTTCCTTCCTCGTCCGCAAGAGCTATTTTTCCGCTGCTGGTCTGCTGAATACGGTAAGAATCCATGTTTATGTTTTCAGTAATTTCCACAGGAAGGCGGTCTCTTGAAACTGGAAGTTTCCTGTGCAGGTGCCGCAAAAACTGGTAAAGTTTTTCCAGATCAACGTCTTTGAAGGGAATTACATGAGAAAGGTAGGAATAGAGCCTTACATATCTTTTAGCCAGCGTTCTGAAATCATGCTGTTTCTCTTTTGGTTTTGCGAGGTAGCGGTCAACAACTGGGAAAAGTATGGAATGAAGCTTTTCTTGCTTGCCTTTTGGTGAGAAATATTCCCTGGCAAAGGTTTCTACATCTTCTTCTTCAAAAATATGGTATTCTTTAAGCTCATACTCAAAATCATAGAGCTTATTTGGGTCAGTTGCTTCAGTGAGCAGGGTTTTTTCGTAGTAGGGCTGAAAACTCCGCTGAATAAGGTCTGCTTCGTTTTCAAAGTCCAGGACCATTGTATCTTCTTTGTTTGTATATTTACGGTTCAAGCGGCTTAAAGTCTGGACTGCATTTACGCCTCCGAGCCTTTTATCCACATACATTGCGTACAATAAAGGCTGGTCAAAGCCGGTCTGGAATTTATTGGCCACTATCAGAATGCGGTATTCTTCCCGCTTGAAAACTTCTGCGGTCTGGCTTTCCGGAAAACCGTTCATGCCTGTTTCCGTAAATTCTCTGCCGGTCTCCCCATCCTGGACCGTACCTGAAAAGGCTACAAGGGCTTTGAAAGGGTATTCATGGGTCTTTATGTACCTGTCAAAAGCCAGTTTATATCTGACTGCGCTTGCCCTGGATTTTGTGACAATCATTGCCTTTGCCTGCCCGTCAATTCTATGCATGACCTTTTCACGGAAGTCCTCGACAATGATGGCCGTTTTTGTTCTTATGGAGTGGTCATGGTTGTCCACATAAGCTTTGAGGAGGTGCATACCTTTCTTTTTGCTGTATCTGGGGTCGTCTTCTATTGTTTTGAGCAGGTTGAAATAAACTTTGAAGGTAGTGTAATTTTCAAGCACATCCAGGATGAATTTTTCCTCAATTGCCTGCTTCATGGTATAGAGGCTAAAAGGCTCATAGCTCCCGTCAGGCTGCTGGGTGCCGAAAAGTTCAAGGGTTTTGGTTTTCGGAGTTGCGGTAAAGGCAAAGAAACTGACATTGGGAAGCCTGCCTTTGTGCTTTAGTTCTGCCTCCACTCTCTGGTTTACAAGGTCTTCGTCATCTTCCGGTTCTTCTTCCTGCTCATCATTTTCGAGATCAGCAGATCCCAGGATCTTTTTTACGCTGTCTGCCCCTTCCCCGCTCTGGGAAGAATGGGCTTCATCTACGACTACGGCAAAGTGTTTTCCCGGCATCTCACTGAGCGCATCTACGGCAAAGGGAAAAGTCTGAAGTGTGCAGATGATGATGTCCTTTCCTTCCTGAAGTGCGACTGTCAGGCTTTTTGCTTTGTCTTTTTTGATGGTTGCAACTGTGCCTTTGACATGTTCGAACTGTGTGATGGTGTCCTGGAGCTGCCTGTCAAGCACTCTTCGGTCCGTAACAACGATAATTGAGTCAAAAACCCGCTTGTTTTCGGTATCGTGCAGCCCGCAAAGTTGCAGACAGAGCCAGGCTATGGTATTGCTCTTCCCGCTTCCCGCGCTGTGCTGAATAAGGTAATTATGACCTGTACCGTGATATTTAGCATGTGCAACTAGTGTCGAGTCAATCTTCAATTGTCGGATAAAGACGTGATAATTTTATCCTTGCGTCATCTGTTGTGAATTGCCAGTTAACCTTTGAATTTTTGTTGTTTCTATAATTTTGCCATGCCGATACTTCTTTCCTAACAAGCTCGCTGTTATCCATTCTTCTTTTTAAACATTGACCTGAAAGCACGTTCAATTCAATCTCTGCTATGTTCAACCAACTTCCATGTTTTGGTGTGTACACAAACTCAAACCTGTCCCACAGTGCCTTCGCTTTCGCTGGTGGAAATGTTTCATAGAGAGATCCAGGGACATGAGTATTTAGATTGTCCATTATCAGCGTAATTTTATTTGCATTTTCACGTTGAAGTGCGATTTTTTCCAGAAAATACGCCCAATCTTGCTTGGTTTTTCTTTCAGTAATATTTACCATTCGTTTTCCTGCCAACGGTTCACAGGCAAGAAATATATTGCACACTCCACAACGTTTGTATTCGTAATCATATCTGGCTGTTTTTCCAGATGAACAGGGGATAGGAATTTTGGTTTCTGCAATCAGTTGTTTTGGAGATTCGTCCATACATATAACAGGATTTAACGGATCAAATGGACGCTTATAAACGTCCAGAACCATTTCCATATTTGCAACAAAACTACTGTTCTGTTCAGGAGGAATTACCCATTCTTTCTTTTGCCAGGGTTTAATTTCGTTTTTTTAATATATGACGTATTGTTTCGTGAGAAATGCTTTCAATATAGCCAAGCTCTATAACTTTATCAGCTAACAATCTCAAAGACCATCTTGCAAAACCTTCCGGAGGTTCGCTGCAACTCAATGCAACTAAATGGGCTTCAAAATCACCATCAACTTTTTTAGTATAAATCCGATTTCTTTTTTTTCCATTAAGAGCAACTTCAAGACCGTCTTCAACAAAGCGCTTCTTTACACGATCAATTTTTCTCATACTGATGTTCAGGATACGGGAGATTTCTTCGTTGGTTGAATGGTTGACATTCCATTCACCTTTATCGCAATTGAGTAAGATCAGAGCATTGAGAATTTTTTGTGAATTTTGTTTACCCTTTGAGAGAAGTTCACAAAGATCTTTACGTTCGTCTTCAGTGAGTGTTACAGCATATCTGTTCATAAGTAATCCTAAAGATTACTTATGAAAAGGTACAAGAAGTACTTTACGATACTTTAAGTTTGACTTGACACTAGCTTTTTTACGGAATATAGCTGGTGATAGCGCGGGAAAATGAATTTTTGGCTAATTTTCTTTTCTTTCCCATCCGTTCCATCTTTTCCGGCTTTTCCTTCCTTTTCTTCCTTTACGAACTGCAGGAAATTCTGGATTATCTCAAGCATCTGGTCTTTCTGCCAGACCCGCTTCCAGAGGTAAAAAGTCCTGTACCCGTTCGGATTGTCAGGATTCCCAGCTCCTCCGTTTCTTCCCCTGTTAAACGGCAGGAAATCCGTGGAACTCCCTTTCAGTTCCGTAGTCATGAAAACAAGGTCAGGGTCAACTGCAAAATGAGCAAAGCAGCGCCCCAGCTTAAAGAGAGGCTCGTTCTGGTTTCTGGTATCCCTGTACTGTTTTACTGCATCCTGAACGTTCTGCCTCTTCAGGGGATTTTTAAGTTCTGCTGTAACTACCGGAAACCCATTCAAAAAAAGCGCAAGATCAAGTGAAAGCAAAGGTTCCTTTTTACTGTAATGAAGCTGCCGCACTACAGAAAAGATGTTTCCATTGTAAAGCCGCCTGTGTTCTTCGTTAAGATCACTTTCCGGCTTGAAATAAGCGAGCTTGAAATGGCACCCACTGTCCTTAATCCCTTTCCGCAGAAGGTCAAGCACTCCGCGTCTATCAATTTGTTTCTGAAGCCTTTCCAGAAAAAGCTCTCTGTGCCTCGGTCCTCTGCGTTTTTTAAATTCGTCCCATGTCTCAGGTTGTGTAGTCCTCAAAAAGTCAAAGAGCATTTCTGTATCCAGGCAAAGTTCCCTGTCATAATTCTCAGATTTCCTCTTCAGATATCCGTCCTCAAGCAGGCTCCTCTCAATGCTCTCTTCAAAATCCTTTTCAGACGTATCGATTATGCAACTTCCTCCCGCACATCAATTTTTCCAGTGACAGCCGCAGAGATCAGAGCAGTGCGGTACTCTTTTAGTTTTTCTATCTGCGCGCTTATCTTATTTATAAATGTATCAATTTTTTCAGTTTCACGGTCGAGGAAGTTGGCAATGTGTCTTTGTTCAAAAAGAGGTGGATATAAAACATTAAAATCTCCTATTTTTTCCATTGACAAATTTGGCTGAGCAGATTGAACTGCCTCTAACCATATTAGTTCCCTAATAATCCTTGATTGAAGCCAGTACCATATGAATTTTTGATTTTCAACTTTTTTTAACCTGACAAAACATACTGCCTGATTTGTGTTTGCTGGCAAGTATTTTTCTTCCAATATTGCAACTTTTCCTATAGTAGCTCCAGCAATAACAAACAAAATATCATTTTCTTTGAGCTGCGATCTTCTAAGAGCGTCATTAGTTTCTTCATCTATGTAGAACTCAGGAAACATCGAAACTTGATTTTGAGTAATATTTTCTGCTTTTAAATAACGAATCTCCCCAGCAGATAATATTTCTTTTCCAATAGTTGTCGGCGTAGTTCCTTTTGAAATTACATTTGAAATATATTTTAGTTTGTTAGTAATCCAATGATCTGGAATCTCTCCAATCCACTCCACACCAGAATTCTTCAATTTCACATCAGGATCAAGCCCTTTTGTTACTGCATGACTTATCAGGGCAGAGCGCTTTTCTTCTAAAAGTTCAATCAAACGTTGCTTTTTTTCGATCAAGGTATCGATTTTGGAGGTTTCGCGGTCGAGGAAAGTAATTATATAGTTTTGTTCGGAAAGAAATGGAACAATAATCGATGTTGCTCTAAGTCCTTCTCTTGAAAGTTCGATTTGGTTTGTAGATCCAGAAACAAGCGCTGAATAAATAAATCCTTGATAAGTTGGAGTTTGAATTAAATAAAAGAGATAATTTGTGAGTATATCATTCTTAATTGATCTAACAATTGTCACATGACTATCTACTATAAAAATTCCAGATTGATCAAAAATCGAAGCGCGTCCAAGTGTTCCTGTACCAGTTGAATTTATTAGTAGATCCCCTTTTTGAAGTAAACCTTTCCATCCTGATACGTTTGTTTCACGTTGGTATTTTACATTTTCGAGGTTTAACCTATCCCAGTGAATACAAGCTTGATTTATGACTTTAATTGAACTTTGGTCTACATAGTCAGGCCCATTTCCACGGGATATATGTTCTGTCAATTGCTTTAGTGGTTTTATATTCCATTTCTTTGGAATCTCCCCAATCCATTCCACTCCTGAATCCTTATACTCTAGATAGCGTTTCCACTCACGAATACCCAGCTTTACATCATATTTTTCCTGATCGTTTTTCACCTGAATATTCTCATTAACTTCATCCACAAGCCCACTCATTCCTCCATCTCCCTCAACAGTTCCAGAATTTCATTTTCCAGTTTATTGATATCAGCCTCGATGTCTTCAAGTGCTCTCGGAGGCTCGTATTTGTAGAAATAGCGGTTGCAGTTGATCTCGTACCCGACTTTTCCGACCTTTTCGTCTTTTGGGTCGCGGGTGGTTTCATCAATCCAGGCATCCGGAACATGCGGCTTGACTTCTCTTTCAAAGTAAGCGTAAATATTCTCTTTCAGGGAAACATTTTTCAGTGTCTCTAAGCTGGGAATCGGCTTCGTTATTACCTTTTTTATCTTTGCAGGTCTCTGCGTTTTCGTCTCTTTCGGAAAGGGCTTCAAAGATCGCCTTTTTTACTGCTGTGGCAGGTGTCAGGCCTGCTTTTTTCAGGGCTGCGTTCAGAGCTTTTTCGAACTGTACGCGGTCTGTGTAGAAAATGTTTTCATCCATGCCGGAAAGGGCATTTATGATCTCTTCCTGGGCTTTTCTACCTTCAGCTTCCTCCCTGGCTTTTTCCTGAAGGTCTTTTTTCTTTTTGCTGACAGCAAGGTTCTGGAAAGCTGACTGTTCTTTTAAGCGGGCTATTCTTTCGGAAGAGGCCTGGAAGTTCAGGCGCAAGGGGCGTTCAACTGTAATTTTCCTGTAGCCGAAGGCTTCGTTATCGAAAATCTTTACAAACTCGTTCTCTTTGAAATCAGTATGAAGCTTTGTGATCTCTTCAATCTGGGCAGGGGAGATCTCATTACGCTTGTCGCCGAGGCTCTTTCGCATTTTTACGTAGAAATCGGCAGCATTTATAAGCTGGACTTTGCCTCTGCGCTGTTCATCCTTGCGGTTTGTGATAATCCAGATATAGGTGTTAATGCCTGTGTTGTAGAAAAGCTGGTTTGGAAGGGCCACAATTGCTTCGAGCCAGTCGTTTTCAATAACCCAGCGGCGGATCTCACTTTCTCCTGAACCTGCATCGCCTGTAAAGAGGGGTGATCCGTTCATAACGATGGCGATTCTTGAGCCTCCTTCTTCCGTGGGCTTCATCTTGGAGATCATGTGCTGGACAAAAAGAAGCTGGCCGTCGCTTTTTCTTGGAAGTCCGGCTCCGAAGCGGCCTTCATAGCCTTTCTTTGCCTCTTTTTCAATGAAATCCTCCTCTTTTTTCCAGTCTTTGCCGTAGGGGGGATTTGAAAGGATATAATCAAAGGTTTCTCCTGCATGGCCGTCTTTTGAAAAGGAAGAGTCGGGCTTGATGTTGTCGGCATCTTTGTCGTCGCCTTTAATCAGCATATCGGATTTGGAGATTGCAAAGGTTTTGTCGTTTACTTCCTGGCCAAAGAGTTTGATATTTGCATTAGGGTTAATGTGGTCAAGGATATGCTCTTTTGCAATTGTCAGCATTCCACCGGTGCCGCAGGCAGGATCATAAACCGTTCTGACAATGTGGTTCTGGGCAAGCTTTGCCTGGTCCTGGCTTAACAGTAAGTTCACCATCAGCCGGATTACCTCTCTCGGGGTAAAGTGTTCGCCCGGGTTTTCATTCGTCTGCTCATTGAACTTGCGAATCAGTTCTTCAAATATGTAGCCCATTTCATGGTTGCTGACAGCATCGGGATGCAGGTCAACGTTTGCGAACTTCTGGATTAAAAGGAACAACAGGCCTTTTTCTTCCAGTGTGTCGATGGTTCCCCAGAGTTTGAACTTGTCTATAACCTCTCGCATGTTTTCCGAAAAACCATTAATATAGGCGCGGAGGTTCTGGCCAATGCTGGTTGGGGCTGCAAGGAGTTTTTCAAAATCATAAGGTGATGTATTGTAAAAACTGTAACCTGAAGCATGACGTAGTGCACCATCCTTGTTCTCAATTTTTCCTTCCAGTTTTTTGTCATACTCAAGGACTTTATCTTTTGTAGGCGCAAGTACGCAGTCAAGCCGCCTCAAAACCGTGAATGGAAGGATCACATCAGGGTATTCTCCCCTCTTGAAGTCGTCCCTTAAGACTTCATCTGCAACTGACCAGATAAAACTCGTTTTTTCCTGAAAATTATTCAAACTGGATCACCCTTTTTATCATTTTTCTTTATCTATAAACTGCTTTTGCATTTGATCTGGTTTCTGGTGGTAACATTTTCTTTTATATTTCGTTTTGTCTTTATCAAGGGAAACGCCGCTTGCAAGAAAGCGGAATAAATGATTAAAGGCGAAAAGTGATTAAATACAATATTCTGGATACTTTGACTGCTATCAATTAGCAGTATAGCTTTACTTTCATTTTAAACTTCCTACAATTTAGTCAACTGCTTAATATGTGGTTGAGACCACCCATAACTTGAAAAACCATTACGGATAAATTGAATTTGAATTCTATGAAGACCATTGAGGAAGTTTTGGAGGAATTCCTGGCTGAGCAACAAGCTCGCCTGAGTTCTAAAACCTATTCGGGGTATGAAGAGGCGATTTATTTTTTTGAAGAATACCTCAACGGCTGGGCTCACAAATATTTGAATGAGAAGGATAAGATTCGTCTTAATGAGTTTTATGAAGAGGAAGGTAAGCAATACTGTGAAGTCTTTGGCCCCGAATACATCAGGGCTCTGGAAATCAAGGACTTTCTCGGTCATTTTATGATCAGGAATGTAGTGGTCAGTAAGACTTCTATGGAAACTGTGGGCAAAGTCATCCACAAACTGGTAAAGTGGATGCATGAGAAGACCTACATGAGCTATGATGATTATGAAGCGATGAATTTGCTTGTCAAGAGGCTCAAGGTTGATATGCCAGTGGCTGAGGAAGTTTCTGATTTTTTGTGCCTTTACGCTCTGTCTCATCCTGTTAAAAATTATTCTGAAACTCTGGATGATTTTTTCATTATTACCGGGATTAAACCTGGAAAGCTATGGTTTGAGAGTTATTTGGACGGAAGGAACATTGGGCCTGTGCCTGTTTCAGAAAAAATTAGTTCCATGTGCAAGGTGGGTTGGACTATTTGCCTTCTGCTTGCAAAAACAGGGAATACATGGAGGATTCTAGAAAGCGGGAATATGTATCCGTAATTGATATTTGATTAAAAAATCTATTTTTAAAAGATTTTATCACGCTAAATTCTATTCTTCTTTTACTATTCCTGAAAAACCTGAAGTCTCTATAGATAAATATTCTGTTACTCTTTTTTCCGGCGGTTTTACTGTAAGATCTGCAATGAAATTGCAATAATGAACCTATTACTTAAATTTCACAACTAAAACTTATTTGTATATTGATGGAGTATCCATCATAAAAACAGATTTTTGTAGAAATTCTAATTAACACGTATATTGAGGATAACATGACGAATGATATTATAGTTGTCAGTACACCGTATTTGCCTGGTTATAAAATCACAAGGACTATTGGATTTACTTGGGGTCTGATCGTGCGGAGCCGTGGGCTCGGTGGGAACATAGCTGCCGGACTCCGATCAATTGTCGGTGGAGAAATTCACGAGTACACGCAACTCCTGAACGAGTCCAGAGAGCAGGCACTTGACCGATTAAAGGAACATGCAAAGGCTCTTGGAGCCAATGCAGTAGTGAGTGTCCAGTTCGATTCTTCCGAGATAGGTCCGGCAATGACTGAACTGCTAGCATATGGCACTGCAGTAGTAGTCGAAAAAGATGAAGTTCTTGCAAGCCCAGTCAGGCTCGGTTGATAGATAGATAGTTTAGTGATAGATAATAATCGTATCAGCTTCGAGGTTTGCTCTCTTAACTATAATTAATTGTGACTGTATATATTAATTATAAGCATGCATCTCTATAAAAAATAAAATCTGGAAATCTGGTTTTCTTCTTTACTTTGACTTCTTTACTTTGAATTTTTAACTCAAATCAATTCCAATACTTATAATACTTGATACTGTCTTACATAACAGGTATGCAGGACATTATTTTTACTGATGGAGGCAGTCTTCCCACGCCTGAGGGTATTACAAGGGAATGGATAAAGACTGCGGCTGAAAACCGGGATGAAGACGAGAAACTTTTTTCTATTGTAAGAGAGGCTTTCCGGAGGAAAATCGATGTGGGACTGAATGTCCCCACTTATCCTCAGTTCAGGGACATGATAGGACAGTTTCTGGACATTATCAAAGACGAAAAAAACTGTTATGAACCTTATGTACTGAAAGAGGAAAATGCAAAAATCCTCGAGCTGGAGATAATTGACGAGGTTGCAAAACAGTACAGGGAAGAAACAGGGGAAACTCTTGAAGTCAGGGTTTGTATTGCAGGCCCAACAGACCTCTACCTCCAGGCCTTCGGGGCAACGGGTTATGCGGACGCTTATCATATCCTTGCACTGGATATTGAAGATTTTATAAAACAGGCTTTTGAAGCTGCGAAAAATTTCAAAATAAAGATTATAGCTCTGGATGAGCCAAGCCTCGGGATAAATGACAGAATCCAGTTTTCTGACGCCGATATCGTCTCTGCCCTCTCCGTCGCTTCCACTTACGCCCGGAAACAGGGAGTTGATGTGGGAATTCACCTGCATTCCCCGTTAAAATACAAACTTATTTGCGAGACCCCTATTAATGTTATCGGTTTTGAATACGCGGCAACTCCTTCTTATTTGAACCTCCTTGATAAAAAAGTGCTTGAGGATTCAGATACCTATATCCGGCTCGGAGTCTCGAGAACCGATATTTCCAGTCTTATAGGCATTGTCAATGAAACTTATGGGGTTAATGTCTGGAAGGAAAAGGAGTACATGCAAAAAATCGTTACTGACCTGGAAACTCCGGCAGTCGTAAAAAAGAGGCTTGAAAAGGCTTATTCTGCCCTTGGAGACCGGATAAAATATGCAAGTCCGGACTGCGGGCTGGCCTTCTGGCCGGATCAGGAGCTTGCTTTCAAACTTCTTGAGAATACCGCAAAAGGCATTAACGAATTTAATGAAGAGAAGAAAAAACAGGAAGAGTAAATCTTTCTAATATTCGAACAATCGAATAACAAAATAAAATCTTACTTTTTCTCAAATTTTTCTATTTTTTTATATTTTTTCTGTCTTTCCAATAACGCTAAATCCTTACAGGTCTACTAAGAGGATATGGAAGAAATCATCTTTGACGATATTGGGAGTTATCCCCTTCCTGACGGAGTCAGTAAGGAATGGGTCCAAAATGCCTTTAAAACGAGAACCGAAGATGAGAAACTCTTTACGGTAATCAATGATGCCTTTCAGCAAAAAGTAGATGCAGGTGTTGATGTTCCTACCTATCCTCAGTATCAGGATATGAATGAGCAGTTCCTGAAGGTTATTCGGGACTCTAATTGCTGTGACAGTCCTTTTGAGGTAAAACTTGAGTGCGCCAGGATTGAGGAACTTGAGGCTATAGAAAAGGTTGCAAAAGCCTATAAGGAACAATTTGGAGAGACACTCAAGGTTCGGGTCTGTGTAACCGGTCCAACGGAACTTTATCTGAAGGAGTTTGGAGGTACACGGTATACGGATATCTATTCTATTTTTGCAAAAAGCGTGAATAATTTTGTAAGAAACTCCATGAGATCTGCAAAAAATTTCAAGATTGCAGCGGTTTCTATTGATGAACCAAGTATAGGGCTGAACCCTGAGCTTGCTTTTGATGAGAACGATATTATTTCTGCCCTTACCAGCGCCTCAAAAGCGGCCAGCAAGTGGGGAGCCGACGTACAGATTCACCTTCATTCTCCTCTCTACTATAACATTGCCTGTCAAGTCCCCACAATAAACGTCATAGGAGTAGAGTCCGCAGGCACGCCCTCTTACCTGGAATTGATAGATAAGAAAATTCTGGAGGACACAGATTGCTTCTTGAGGCTTGGGATTGCAAGAACTGATGTCTATACCCTGGCAGGAATCATTAGTGAAAAGTACTGTACTAACGTCTGGAAAGACCAGCAATACCTTCCAGAAATTGTTAGCGGACTTGAGACCCCGGCTACTATAACTAAAAGGTTGAAGGTTTACTACAGGCGTTTTGGCAACCTGATAAAGTATGTGGGTCCTGACTGCGGGCTGGGCTCCTGGCCTAACCAGAAAATAGCATTTATATTGCTTTCCAATATAGCTCAGGGTATAAGGGATTTCAGGGAATCTCTCTAACCCCTAAATTTTTAATTAACTTTTACATTAAGTTCATCTCGAAAATCCATACCTGAAAAGTCCATGACTTGAGAAATCAGGCTATGTTTCTTATTCCAGTGGAAACTCTACTAAAAGTCAAAAATTCTTATAATTAGTCGACAGATACCAAAACACAGTGGAAATAAAGGGGTATTTTTATAATGTTTAAGATTTACATTGTTGAACTGAGAAACCAATAGCATTAAACCTTCAACTGTTTTACTTCAATTTTCAGGATTTTTAATCACTTCTCGAGTCTCCCATGCCTTCGATCGATTTCATCCATCATGTCCAGCATTTTTCGAATAGCGGTTCGGATAGCATCAGATTGACTGACAAATTTTTTGTTATCTCCCACATGCCTGTTAAGGTCATCCAGAAGTTCTTGAGGGATTTCAACGCTTACTTTTGGCATTAGAGCTGCACCCATTGAGATATTTTATATATTTGAGGTTTATTTGGCAATTGATTTTTGGTCGTGTCCTCAAATTATTGAACAGGAACTCTAAATGTTAATAGTTCCTTTAAACTCCATATGTGATCAGTTATTCCTTCTGCCATAGCTGGAGTCCTTTGAAACCATTTTCTATTTCCAGAATCTATTTTTAACCTTAGAGACTTATGAGGTTTTACAAAGTTATACCATGCTTGGAATAAGTCAAATGCTTTCTGATGCATCCTTTTGGTTTTACTGAAATTCATTCCTTTTCTTATAAATCTTGCAAGAGATGTCCTTATCGTAAGGTTTATCCTTTCTACATAAGAAGTTCCAATATAACCATCCGAATCAGCTCCAAGCATTTGGAATATCTCTTCAGGATCTCCAAAGATGATACGTTGAACTGTTTCAACTATATAATTTTTTACCTTTTTTTTCAATACTTTGACATATTTTAAATCGTCAAGTGGAACTATTTTAGGTAGCGGTTTTCTTCCGATACCTTTGTACTGTGGCAACTCGATTTTACCATAAACGTTTATAAGTGCTTCTTCAAAAGCATCCCAATCATCTGAGGTAAATACAGGGATAGGAGAAGATGGGGAACGCATATTCTCAACTTCTTTAAATAACTCTATAGCATCCTCTGTACTACGTTTTCCTTCATGATGAGAAAGGAGCAATCTTGTGTCACTTTTGATTGCTGTAAGTGAATATACGTCACCATACTCTTCAGAATCTTCTTCAGTAACATTTTTTTGCTTTTTTTATATATGACCAGATCTCATCAACCTCTACTCTCGTAAGATTAAGATTTTTGAGGAAATAAGTTGTAACTTCTTCTGCATGCCTTCCTGCAATCTCAAGCCATCTGCAAATTGTATCTTTACTATGTCCAGTAGCTCTTGCAACTCCACGGATACTTCCTTTTTCAGGAATCATAGCTATTGTCCTTAGAACTTCTTCATCAGAAGTGTTGAGTTCGAAAAATATTGTACCTCTAGTTTCACTAAAACATTTTTTACAAGTTTTACATTTAAGAAGCACATGGTTATTTTTACCATATCTTTCTTTAAGGACTATATTCCCTTGATTTTTAATTCCATAATCAGTGCAGTCTTTGTTCCAGCAAAAAAATTGTGAAAAATCTATTTCAGAAGTAATTAAGATGCCCCAAAATAATAATAGATTCAAGATTATATAAAACTAAGTCAATGATTTAGGGACACGACCTGATTTTTAGCAACTGATTTTTAACAATTGAGTTTTAGCAACTGATTTTAGCAACTGATTTTTAGCAACTGATTTTTAACAATTGATTTTTAGCAACTGATTTTTAACAATTGTTTTATAGCGATTTTTAGCAATTAATCGTTTCCAAAAATGCAACTGATATTTTAATAAGGAACCTATCCCAAAACTAATTTTACCGTCAAATTAGTAAAATTTCAAAATTATTTTCGTGATTGTAAAATTTACTGATTATTGCGGATCTGGAATTCAGAGTAATTTTGAGTTTTAGGGTCAGCTTATAATCAAATTATTGAGGGTATACCTAAAATTAGTAAAACGCTACCCAAAATCAGTGAAAGAATATCTAAAATAAGTAAAATAATACTCAAAATCAGTGAAAGAATTCTCATAAATAGGTAACGATAGCGGGCCCGAAGGGATTTGAACCCCCGGCCTATGGATTAAGAGTCCATCGCTCTGCCTGACTAAGCTACGGGCCCACGCATTGTTATTATCATTAAATGAGCGATTCTCACAATGGAGCTTTAAATATTTATAGGTTTCGGCATAATCCCTTATCCTTCTAATCTTTTTGAAATCAGACCTTAATTTTATAGAGTTTACTCAGGCTTTCTCAGGAAAATTCTTCCTCAAAAATCTTTAAATTTAATAGAGAAATATCTTTTTATTCTGAATGATTTTATTTTTTTGATGAATTGTCCTTATTTATGTATCTTTGAAATTAGAAATTAGAAGTCTGACAACCAGGGATTGAACATTTTCCAAACTTCATTATTTTCCTTTTTTCATCGATAATAAAGCAAAACGTTATATACAAGCGAATATGAGTATGACCAATTAATTGACTTATCCGAAGCTCTGTTGGGGATCAATTAATCAAATAGATTAAGTAGAAAATAGATTAAGTAGAATATGTACTTCCTGAATTTGGGCTCTCAAGTTTGGTTTGTTAAGTACTGCTTTTACTCTTTTCTGTCGATAGAGCTTTCTTAAGCTGATTAATAGAAGTTAAAGGAATGAATGTAATGTTTAGAGATGAACGTGCTCCTGTGCCCATTGAAGAGGGCGAAACCTACGATGTAACTATTCAGGATATTGCTCGCCAGGGAGACGGCATTGCCCGTATCGAAGGTTTTGTAGTTTTTGTCCCGAATACAAGTGTTGGCGATGAAGTCCAGATTAAGATCGAAAGAGTACTTCCCAAATTTGCATTTGCAAGCGTTGTCGAGTAAATGTGGGAAATAAAGTAACTACGTAAATTGAAGTTAAATTAAAGTTTATGTTAAAGGAATGATTTTTCATGTTCAGAGAAGAAAGTCGCTCAGTCCCTGTCGAAGAGGGCGAAGTTTACGATGTAACAATTCAGGACATTGCTCGTCAGGGAGACGGCATCGCTCGCATTGAGGGTTTTGTAGTCTTTGTCCCGGGCACCAAAGTTGGTGACGAGGTTCGGATTAAAGTCGAAAGAGTACTTCCCAAATTTGCATTTGCAAGCGTTGTCGAGTAAATGCGGAAAATAAAGTAACCACGTTAAATTCAGTAAATTAAAGGAATGATTTTTCATGTTCAGAGAAGAAAGTCGCTCAGTCCCTGTCGAAGAGGGCGAAGTTTACGATGTAACAATTCAGGACATTGCTCGTCAGGGAGACGGCATCGCACGTATTGAAGGTTTTGTTATCTTTGTCCCAGGCACCAAAGTTGGAGATGAAGTCCGGATTAAAGTCGAAAGGGTTCTTCCCAAATTTGCATTTGCAAGCGTTGTCGAGTAAATGCGGAAAATAAACCATATCAACTTCAATTAAGTCATTAGGAATGGTTTTCATGTTCAGAGATGAAAGTAGCTCTGTTCCTGTTGAAGAGGGCGAAGTTTACGATGTAACTATCCAGGATCTCGCTCGCCAGGGAGACGGCATTGCACGTATTGAAGGTTTTGTTATCTTTGTCCCGGGCACCAAAGTTGGAGATGAAGTCCGGATTAAAATCGAAAGGGTTCTTCCCAAATACGGTTTCGCCAGTCTCGTTGAATAAGCAGGATCATTTCAAATGAGAAAAACCGAGACTGAAAAATGATATCTATATATAATTCTTCAGTCTCTTTTCAATTCACATACATTAATTAATCTCCGGATACTTTATTACCGGAATTATTTTTCTTTAATCTATACTTTACTTTTATCTGTATCTGACCTTCCGCAGATCTCCACTCAAAAGTAGTATTTTTCACAATTTTTCCCCATCAACCTTATTATCTTACTTTTAACTTCATCCATGTTGGCAATTTTGGTTATCAACTTTGAATCAACTTCCACTTTTACTTCTGTAATTCCCCTCATCAGCACAAAAGCCCACTTCAAAGTGGGCTTTTGTGTTTGCTTTTTAACCTGATTCGGTATTGTTTCCCCTGTTTCTTTTAGCTTCTCTCTCAGCTTCCATTCCGCTACCGAATAGACCATCAGAGTTAACACCATTATCATTGAGAGAGCTTCAATTCTTTGCGGTTTTTTCAAATAAACCTCGGAAACCCTAAAACTTTTGTCCTTTATGAACCTGAAACCTTTTTCAACCTTGCTCTGGTTCTTGTAGTATTCCAGCATCTTTTCAGCATCAAGATTGAGATCGTTACTTGCGATTATAAATCTTCCTTGATACTCTTTTTCATTCAATTCTATTTCGTAGTTTCGGACTGCTTTTGCATTTACAACATAGTGAAAAATAAGCTTTTCATTCTTTTTTGGTCTTCCTCTTTTACCGTTTTCCTTTGTTGAAACCGTGGAAATCTCTACGGTTTCCAGCAAACAATGAGGGTTCTCTTTCTTCCATCTTTCCAAAGCTGCTATAGCATCCTTTTCACAAGCAAACTTGATCTTTTTTAGGTCTTTGAGATCTTTCTGGGATTCATTAACCTTCTTTTGAATTTTTCTTTCAAAAGTAATGTCTTTTCTTTTCTGCATTTCTGTGGAATGAACAACTACCCATTTTTGCTTTATACCACCATATTCAACAATAGTTTCATAAAATGAATAGCGTGGATCCTCTCCGTTTTTGAACTCAAGATCAGAAATCAACAAGTTTTTTGCAAGGTTTAGTGTTGAAGGAACACGAGTAATCCACTTCATGCCTTCTATCATTGCTTTGATGTTTCCTTCAGAATATAGAGCACTATCAGCTATGTAGTAAACATCATCAGGAAACGTTATGTTTTCTTGAAGTATTTTCATTGCCTCTATGATGGTTTCTTTGTCTGATGCGTTGCCAGAGTAAGCCTTTGCAAATAGTGGAATTCCATACTGATTTGTTATCATTCCAAGTCCAAAACGTTTCAGGTCATCTCTACCGTCTTTTGCATGACCATATGTGATTTCTATGACAGAACCATCATCGATATATTTGTAGTCTCCATGAAGGCTAAAATTAGTGGTGTCAGATTGGAGAAGTTGAGTCCTGATGTTAACAATTTCCAGCATTTTCAAGGAAAGCTTCATGAAAAGTTGAGTAGGATCTGCTTCATATATTGCGTCAAGAGTTCTACCTAAAACATCATCATTAAGGTCAGAAGCGCTGATCCCAGGACCAAGGAGCCTTTCAACAGGAAGGGTTTCAAAGTACTGAGAATACATGTAAAGACGACTATCTACGAAACCAAGACAGTTAAGAATCATTGCTTTTAATACAATAGAATGAGCTAATTTGTGCTGCCCAAACTTGGGCAGCACTTCGTCAATCACTTTTCCAATTTCAAGTTCATCATAAATGCCAGAAACGATTCCGTGATGATCAAGAGAACGTGTTGTAACAAGCATAATGAAAACCGAAAAAAAGTATAATATTATGATAGTTATAGATTAGCTAAAAAAATACATAAATTTGTCAGACATCTGCGGAAAGACAGCTGTATTGTTATCCGTACTTTTATCCGGTCATTTCTTTTCAGCTTCTTTGATCGGACTACGTTTTTCGCTGTTTCTATCAATTACATTTTTTAGCTTATTTTGATAGGGTTATATTTTTCGCTTATTTTTCAGCATGTCGTTTATGCTTTAATTGTTTGTTCATGGCATCTGATATTGAACATTCGATGCTGTTAAATAATAGATATTCAATCATATTTTGGAAATTCAATTGACAAAATTTTTGTAAATGCCTTGCAGAATAAGTATTTGCTTTATATCTATAACCGGGGAAAGTATCTCGGAGTGATTTCTAATGATTCGTTTTATCAAGTACCACCCCAGGTCCAATACCTACGTCATTGAAAAACGAGCTTTTCTTGATGAGGATCTTACTCTGGATGGCAATGTAATTGTCGGGCAGGAAGTGAAGTTCTGGAAGAACCTCACAGTAACTGGCAGGCTTGAACTCGGAAAAGGTTCGGTTGTTAGAGGCAATGTAAAAGCCAGAAGTGCCCTTGTCTGTTCAAAGGCAAAAATTTTGGGCAATATAGAAACGGTTTCTGAGCTTGTCCTTCTCGATAAAGCTAGAATAAATGCTGCAGCCTGCCAGGGAGATATCCGCGTCAGGCCTGGGTGCGTTATCGACTCCGTAAAAGCAGACGGTACGCTTGAACTTATAGGAAAAGTTCTTGTCAGGAAAGTAGAGCCATTAACGAAAGTGATTATCCGGGCTGAAGAATAATCGTGAGTTTCCAACGAACATTTAACTTTTTCTTTTTTCTCTTCCTCTGTTTATTCTCTTTGCACTCCTTCTTTCCCTTTTTATTCTGTACCCCTTCGCACTGTGGCTTTATCTCCTTTTTGTCAAAACCGTAGTACTTTACCTGTGAAATTTACCTGTGAAATCTTTCTTCTTCCAGAAGTCTCAGGATGCGGTCTCTTAAACGGTTAACCTCTTGACTCGTCCTGGAGCGCGGGCGGGGCAGGTCCACTTTTACAATCTCTTTTATTCTTCCCGGTCTTGCGGTCATGACCACTATCCTATCCGAGAGAACAACCGCCTCATCCACACTATGAGTTACGAAAAGGAAGGTCACGTGTTTTTGTTCCCATATCTTCAGGAGTTCGTCCTGAAGGACATTTCTAGTCTGAGCATCCAGGGCCCCAAAGGGTTCATCCATAAGAAGGACTTCGGGCTCATTGGCAAGGGCTCTTGCAATGGCTGCACGCTGCTGCATACCTCCTGAGAGTTCATATGGATAGCTATTTTTGAACTGCTCCAGGCCCACAAGGTCTACATACTTCTCCACCTGCTTCCTGGCTTCAGCCTTACTAATTCCCTGCATTTCAAGTCCAAATGTAATGTTATCGATGACTGTTCTCCAGGGAAATAGAGAATATTGCTGAAAGACCATACCTCTTTTGGGGTCCGGGCCAGTTATAGGGACTCCATTTAGTGTAATTTCTCCTGAAGTCTTGGTTTCGAGTCCAGCAATGATGCGTAGCAGAGTGGTCTTCCCACAGCCTGACGGTCCCAGAAGGCAGATAAACTCTCCGTCTTCAACATTAAAGCTCACATCGTGCAAAGCTTCTGTACCTATATTATCTTCTTTTTTAGTAAAGACACGTGAAACATTTTTTACACTTACTCTGCCCATTTTATACCACAGTTCCTGATGTCCATCTCAGTAATTTTGCGTCTACATAATGCCTGAAGAAACGGTCAATTAAAAGGCCAACAAATCCGAGCAGCAACATATAAACAAGTACGAAATCCATCCTGTGCATGTAGTAATTGTGCCATATCTCATATCCGAGTCCGCTGTCGCTCCCAAACATTTCTGCAGCTACAAGGCACATCCAGCCTACACCCATAGCAATCCTGATTCCTGCAACAATTGAGGGCATAGCTGAGGGAATTGCAATATAACGTATAAGGTCCAGGTTTCGGGTACAACCAAGAACTCTTGCGGCTTCAACATAAACCTTCGGTACGTTCTTAAAGCCGGTATATGTATTGATGATAATTGGAAAGACCATTCCTGCAAACACAACAAAACCTGCAGCCTGGTGGGTAAGCCCAAACCATATGATGGCAAAGGGAATCCAGGCAATGGGGGGGATAGGACGCAGTATCTCTATTATAGGGTCGATTGCTCTGTTTATATCTTTGAACCATCCCATGGCTATTCCCAGAGGAATTCCGATTACAAAAGCGCCAGCAATACCAATTGAAAAGTTAATTAGGCTCGTCAATGTATCTGTAAAAATTAGTCCGCTCTTTACTATTGCAGAAAAAGAGATTATCACATCATAAAAACTAGGCAGCTTAAATTTATTCTGTACAATCACGTCTGCTGCAAGCTGCCATATTGCAATTGCAACTATGAGCGATAATGCTTCAACGCCTTTTTCTTTAACTGTTTTTATGAAGTTAGCGTTCATGTCTAATTAAAAGAATTCTTACCTTTTTATCTTTCCGGCAGACTTCATTTTTCAGAAAAAATAAGGGTTCAATTGCCTCCTATAAAGCCGAGGCAGTTGAACCCTTTATTTAAATTTCTATTTTTGGCTCTTCGTTGTTTTGTGTGGATATTCTCATAATGTCCTCATTTAAAAACCAATGCGGTCTTGAATTGAAGATCATCTTATCCATAGAGAATGACGAGGAGCCCTATTTTTCTTCATTCACTCTTGTTTTTATTTCTCACTTATGGCTTTCTCATAGAAACTTGTATCAAAGATTTCTTCCTTGGTCAGGGATTTCGGAATATACCCGAGGTCATACTGAACCTTTGAGTAATTGACAGCTGAGTCTTCAATCAAGGCTGGATCTGTGATCCATGCACCATCCCATTCCTTAAGAGATTCCTTTACAGTGTCAAGATCCTCTGTAGTCTTATTTGAAAAAATCTGAGCAGCTTCGTCCATATGTGCCTTGTTATACTCAGTTGCCTTAATATGAGTCTTTACAATCTGTTCCACAATCTCCGGGTGCTCCTTGATAAGTTTTCCACTTACGACAAGTACACAGCAGGAATGGTTTGCTTCCATCTCTCCAGACTGCACTATGATACGTCCGTTACCTTCCTTTTCTATAACTGTTGGGGAAGGGTGAGGCAGGAATACAGCATCAACCTGTTTAGCTGAAATAGCGGTGATAGCATCTCCTGGAGTCATTCCAAGGATTTTCACATCTTTTTCAGGGTCAAGCCCATTTTTCTGGAGCCAATTTCTGAGCAGTGTATCCTGAATAGTTCCTGGCGGGTAAGTAGCGATTGTAAGACCTTTTAAGTCTTGAGGGCTTTTGTATTTGTACTCGTTACGAAGAACAAGACTTGAACCGTTTATCTGGACAGGCGCAACAATTTTTGCGTCAAGGCCCTGGCTGAGAGCTGTAATTACGGGGGCTGCCCCTACATAGGCAACATCCAGATCTCCAGCTAGCATTGCCTGCATTTCAGGGGCTCCTGTCGGAAACTGGTATTCATTAATTTTTGTAATTCCATATGGTTCAAGGTCTGCTTTCCACCATCCTTTTTCAGCTGCAGTCATATATGCGATCTGATGGGTACTTGGCTGATAGCCAATGTTCAATTCAGTAAGATCATTGGATGCACAGCCAGATACGAAGATAGATGCGACCAGCAAGAAAGTAAGTATAAGTATGCCTAGTTTTTTCAAAGTTCCACCTCAATAATCCTTACAACTGATAATAGTTCTGCTGATAATTATCTATGTACTGATAATTACGCATGTACTGATAATTACGCATGTACTGATAATTACGCATGTTACTGATAATTACTCATGTACTGATAATAGTCCATATACTGATAATGAACCATATAAAATGATAACTTTCATTACTAAATACTATTTTTTGAAATCAAGCCTGCCTATTGAAAAATCAACAGACCTCTATCTTTTTTGTCAGCTTTCCATAAACTCTTTTACAAGAAAATTTATATTTCTCCAGATCAAAATTGACTCAGTACCAAAATCTAGTGATGAATGTAAAGTTCAAAATCACTATATTTTGTAATTGGTCACAATCCTTGTGATACAATTTAAGAATTGGAGTCTTTAGATGTCGAATATTGATTTTAATGATAACCGGATTCTTCTTGCGAATTCAGATTTTCAATCAAAAAACGCAAAAATCACTAGATTTTGGAACAGAGTCTCAAAAGCCCGGTAAAAATAAAAAGTAAATACCTAACAGCATATTCATATTTTTTTACATTTCCTATATATACTCTCTCAAAGTAGCCTTGATTATATCCCAAATGTATTAATATATCTGGATATATTTCTCATTAAGGACTAAATTTCCTGTGAAATGTAGATTATTTTCCGTCGTTTAAAACTCTTTACGGGACTTAAAAGGTTGAATTTTATGAATGTTGCAGACAAAGTTATCAAATCCGCATTCGAATCCGATGAAGTTTTTCAAAAAACGCTTTCCGCTGTAATAAAAGAGGATCTTAACCTCACTGCTGTGGATTTTGCGAAAAAAGCAAGCATTCCCCCGAGTACTCTTTATAAGATCCTGTCAGGGAACCGGGACCCCAACATTAAAACTCTTCGCCAGATAGTGAAAACTATCCGCGACATTAAAGAAACAGATAGTGGAGATTTTATCGCTGTAATTGCAGCTCGCTCGGTGCTTGACAACATCGTAGAAACAAAGAAAAAGATAGCTGGTAGGCTGGTCACAATCAGGGAATATTCGGCAACCTCAATGGAAGAAGCCATAATAGCAGCCGTTAATGCCGAAAGGGATGGAGCAAAAGCCCTTGTTTGTGCTCCTATAGTGAGCCCTACAGTGGAAAAGATCCTCAACATTCCAGTAACAACCATGATCCCAAAGAACAGCCTTATAGTTGCTATCGAACTTGCGCTCAAAAAGATGGAGTAAAACTGCATAGGGCGCTAGAAATAAATACTGCGTCGTGTGGAACAAAAAGTTTCCTGAAATAAAAGATACTGAATATCTGTCAGCAAAACCCTGAATGACTGCTGAACGTAAATCAAGTTTGAACTGTTCTAAAAATAGGAAAAACCCGCGTTTTGGGTTAACGCGGGAATTTTAAGTTCTATTCTCTTTTGTTTTTGAATTTTTTGTTTTCCTGCCGCTTTATTTCTTTGGTTTCACCGAGTTAATAAATTCCTTTGCCTGTTCAGATAGCTTTGCCATGTCTCCGCCACCCTTGGTAAAGTAATAAGCAGCTCCACCGATTATTAACAGGACAATGAATCCAAGAATGTAGAGCATTAAGGAAGACTTTTCCTTTACAGTGTAGGTTGCGTTTTCTCCTCCAATTTCTACCTTGTAGGTTCCTGGCACGTCTTCTGCGTGCTCAAAGGTTACAGTGGTATTGTTCCCAATGCCTAGGGAAACGCCTTTTGAGTCACTTATATTTCCGTTAATAAGCAACTCTACACTTTCATTTCCTGCAGCATTACCTGTATTTCCGACGTTAACTGAGATTGTCGCATTCTTTCCTGCACTTACCTCTAAAGGATCGATTACCAGGTTTGAGTATTTGAAGATAGCTTCCAAATCTTTTACTTTTACATTCACTTCCTGGTCTTCGTATCCTTCTTTTGTTAAGCCCAGTTCAAGAGTGCCGCTTTTATCTGTCTTGTAGGTAGCTTTTCCGCTGGAATCTGTTTTACCAATGATGTTTCCGTCAATTGATACGTTTGCACCTTCAATTGGATCGCCGCCGATTGCCTTGACAGCCTCAATGTTCAGGGTATCGCCGACATAAACTGTCTCAGGTGAAACGTTAACTGTCATTTCCTCCTTCGGAGCACTGACGTTAATGTTTTTATTTGCAGTTTTGTAGTCATCCTTTTCTGCAGTTATCTTCAAAGTTCCGACATCTTTGGCTGTATACTCAACAACTCCATCATCACCGGTTTCGCCTACATTACTTTCGTTAACCGAAACATTAGCGCCTTTTATAGGTTCATTACCAGCGGTTACTTCGATATTAAATGGGTTTCCGGCATAGATCTTATCAGGCACATTTATTTTCAGTGAATTGTTGTCGTTTCCACTACCGCCGGTTTCAACTTCCACGAAGGGGTAGAACCTGAGAGTAGCGTCATTGGCAGTCTTGAAACTGATATTGCCCATTATCTCGGAGGTCTCATCCTTGCCAAGCCCGATGTCATCACTGTTTTTCATTGTAATGCCACTTTCAGAGACACCGGTGACCTCCATCTCGCCAAAAGTATCTCCATTATTGATTTCGGTGTACTGGTCCGAGAGCTGGAAGAGACCCTGTATGAAGACAGCAGAGGACTCAGATCCTTGGAAAACCGAGCCGATATGAGCAATGATTATGGGCACATCTTCTGCATCTCCAAGATCAGTTTTATAGACATAGTCATCGCCCGATTCGAGGAATGCCTCGTCTACGACATCACCATCTTTTTCAAGCTCGACCCGGACAGATTTTCCATTGATATCCACTTCTACGATATTCAAAGAATAACCATCTTCAAGGGTAAGGGCAGAACCTGAATCCATAGACTTTTTGTCGTCGTTGTCTGTAAGGACTTTACAGAGAATATTATCCGAAAGAAGGCTCACATCATCAACAGATCCATTAACTGAGTCATCAGTATACCCGGCAAAGTACTTGTCTGCCATGAAACCAATAACTGTGAAGTTGCCCCATTTTTTGTGATCAAAATTAACCGCCTGAGGTGTTGATTCGTAGACAAGTTCATCTGAAGGTATATTCCTGCCGTCAAGCTTTCCTACTGTAAGATTTTCAGTCCCAATTCCTTCATCTATGTTGTAATAGAAACCTTCAAAGTTAAAGGGCGTCCAGCTAGGGAGTGAATCACCATTGATTTTCTTGTCATAGACAGTCCCGCGCAGCTCGTATGTACCTTCTTCCGAGGTGTCAAGGGTCGGGGCAAAACGCAGCGTGTTATCATCAGCTACCTGAATCTGTATTTTACCCATAAGGTCTACCGTATCTCCCTTATCAAGTCCGACGCTATCATCATTCTCCATTTTTATTTCACTGCTGCTAACGGAAGTTACTTTCATTTCCCCAAAGGTATCTCCATTATTGATTTCGGTGTACTGGTCCGAAATTTGGAAGAGACCCTGTATGAAGACAGCAGAGGTCTCAGATCCTTGAAAAACCGAGCCGATATGAGCAATGATTATGGGCACATCTTCTGAATTTCCAAGATCAGTTTTATAGACATAGTCATCGCCCGATTCGAGGAATGCCTCGTCTACGACATCACCATCTTTTTCAAGCTGGACCCGGACAGATTTTCCATTGATATCCACTTCTACGATATTCAGGGAATATCCTTCGTCGAGAACAAGAGAATCTCCGGCATTTGCTGATTTTTTATCGTCAGTGTCTATGAGAATCTTGGAAAGAACACCATTAGAAATAGGGCTAATTTCATCTCCTATAACTGTGGAATTATTTTCAGTGTAACCTGCGAAGTATTTCTCTGCCATGAACCCGATTATCTGGTACGAACCCCATTTACTGTATTCAAAATCAGTTTCAGTAGGTCTTGTGGAGTACTCAATATTTCCTGATTTTATGCTTCTACCTATATCTGTAATGGTCATCTCTTCTGAGGATACTCCGGAATCAAGGTCATAGTAGAAGCCTGAATAACTCTGGGCAGTCCATGTATAAGTTTCTGGCATTCCCTGTTCCCAGATTCTGTTTCCAGTTGAATTATCTGTAGTAGACCCGACGCTTACAGTCCATGTTTTTGTCGATGAATCATAAGTACCATTAGGATCACTTACCACTGCCTTGAGGGTATAATTTCCTGCACTGTCTTTTTCAAAGTCGTATGAAGAAGAGGTTACACTTGTATCCTTTTTCTGTGATTCGTCACCAACAAGCCACTCAACATTAATATCCTGGTCGTCCGTGCTGGAGTTGACCTTGAAAGTTTTAGATACTCCTTTATCGACTGAAACATTTCCTTCGGAGGGGTCAGCATTAACAGATAATCCTCCGGCCGTTGATACTCTCCATGTCCAGGATTTTTCTGCACTGCCGTTTTCGTTTTCTGCATTCACTTTAATTGTATGTGTGCCCTTTGTTGCAGAATTGTTGGTATATGATGACTCAGTTACGGATGTTGTCCCTGTAATGTTTGTATTAACGAGGGTGTCATCAAGATACCATGTTATATTTGAAGCCGGGCTAACAGTTGCAGTAAATTTTCTTGATTCTCCTGCGTTATTGTTAACGGTTGATGACGAAGGGGCAGATAAAGTGATCACCGGTACATTTGATCCTCCGGTTACACTCCATGTTCTGTTATCTCCAGTTGACTGAACAGTCGCTTTGACATCGTATGTACCTTGCTTAACGGTGTGATTGAGGGTAGAGGTATTCGTCGCGCTATCATACGATGTTTGGGAAACAGTGCTTCCATCAATCTGCCAGTCAACAGTTGCTGACTCGTTTGTTTGAACGCTAAAATCTTGAATCTCGCCGACTGTCTTATTGACAGTCGCATTGTCTCCAGGCGATGCTGCTATTATACTCGGAGCTGCAGCTGCAGTTCCGCAAAATAGCCCCAGCACCAGAATTGCTGTAAATATCTGTAAACTAGCTTTTTTCATGTTCTATCCTTCTGAACCTTGTGCGTGAATTATTATGAATTTAGTCAGTTTCTCCTGAGATTTGCTCGATTTTTGTAAGAGTTTTTTTTGGGCTTATCAATCAAGAGTTCCTAAATTTTCGTCTCTCTAATCCAGGCTTCTGTTTCACGGGGGTGATTATTTTTAATCAGGCGGATCATCAACAGCTTCGGCTTTTAGCTGCTGGTATCCTCTCTGCTCTATAGTTATAAGCTTGCATTCTGGGGATTCGAGTACAATGCCTGCTTCATACTTTGTACATTCTCCTATAACGATTAAGTTACATATATTTTGTACTTTTTTGATCTTTTGCGGATCAATTGTAATAAGAAGTTCGAAGTCTCCACCCGTGTAAAGGGCAAATTCCCTCAGCTTCTCCGGGTTTGAAGCAAATTCACGGACCTCCCTGAGGATAGGAAGGGCATTTTCCCGGATCTTGAAGCCTACACGACTCTGCCTGGAAAGGTCGTAAAGGGACATTGCAAGGCCATCACTCGTATCCATCATGGATGTGACTGCTCCGGACTCGGCTAGCTTCCTGGCTTCTTTCGTGCGCGGGACAGGCTCAAAAAGTGCCTTCAGGACGGTTTCGCTCACTGGCTTTCTAGACTGAAGGGCTTCCAGAGCTGCTCCTGCTGATCCTGCATAACCCGTGACACAGACAAGGTCACCTGGCTTTGCTCCACGCCGAAGAAGGAGCTGGCTTTTTTTCACTCTGCCAAGTGCCGTTCCTGTAATTGTCAGTTCTGAGTGGGTATCAAGATCGCCTCCTATAATCGTAGTTCCGCAGAATTCGGCACATGCCTGCATACCTTTGGCAAGGGCTTCAACAAAAGCAATTTCGGTATCTGCCGGCATCCCAATTGCCATAACAAGCCCTGTGGGCTCTGCACCCATGGCTGCAATGTCACTGAGGTTTACGGCTGCTGACATCCAGCCCATTTGCCAGGGGGTCATCTCTTCCGGAAAATCAGTAGTCCTATGCAGCATATCGGTAGTAACAACCAGGCAGTCTTCGCCTTTCAGGTCAAGGACGGCGCAGTCATCCGAACCTGCGCCTATAAGGATTCCTTCTTGTCCTTTCTCCCTGCCATCAGGTGCTTTGAAAATCTCAGATAAAATGGAGATTAGAGCGCGCTCTCCAACTGAAGATACTTTTGTGTTTTTCATGGTCTTTTTTGAAAAAGATAATTTTTGTTTTCTTTTCTAGATAAATGCACTCTGTGAACCAAAAATTACTGAGTTCCTCTCCTTTATTTAATTTGTGTAACATGTAAAGCCACACAAAAATTCCAACAGTTTTCCATAAAATCATTTTCGGTATTGGACGAAACATTTCTCTCAAAAATTCTACTTCTTTCCACGAGCATTGAATAAACAAATTTTCTCAAATAAATTTCTTAAGGGCTTTACATTTGCTTTTTATCTCTAGGAATGTATAAGACTTTTGTAAACTTCAAATTCATTTGAACTTAAAGTATAGTTTTCTGTAGGACTCTTAAAGAGAAATACTTCCCACTTTATTCACAACAAAGACAAAAAATAAAAATACAAGGAGAAAAATGCAATTTAATATCTATAAACTGTCAGACACGACCAGAAAATATCAGGTGCTGGATTCTGCCAGATTCTGTCGTACAGAGTTAGAGATCACTTCATCTCCGCTTTCTTTTGTTCTTATTTTCACATTTTCCAGAAAACGTTTTGCGATTTTACCGAGTTCATATAGTTCTTCCCTTTCCAGAACCCGCAGCTCTCTTAAATTTTCCTGCAAGCTATGTTCCGGAATCCCCTGCTGCAGTACATAGGTAAGTTCTCTATTTTTCATATGTTTCGAGATCCAGGCAGCTATGCTGGCAATTTCTTCCCTGCTTCCGATAAAATCTCTAATTAATGTTGTCCGAAGTTCCAGTTCTAAGCCGCAGGAGTCTGCAATTTCAAGCGTTTTTATTACAGATGCAGTAATCTGTTCTGGATTTTTTTTCATCGCTTCAGATTCTTCGAAGCCCGTAACTTTCCCATAAAGTTCAGGATTGTCCAGGGGAGCTTTTATATCGATAAAAAATTTATCAACCAGCTTTCGTTTAACCATTTCGCTTGCCATTTCGGGGTAGCAGCCGTTTGTATGAACCCCAATTGAAAGCTCCATTTCTCTTGCAAACTCAGCGAGAGGCACAATTGCTTTCTGCATCAGAGGTTCCCCTCCTGAAAATACAACTGCACTCACAAAGAGTTTCGATTCTTTAATCTGCTCTTCCACAAACTCCAGTTCTACAGGGTTAAATCCCTGGAGGTAGGGATGGTTCTGGCAGTAGGGGCAGCGAAGCGGGCACCCTCTAAAAAAGATAGTAACTGCAGCCCTCCCTTTCCAGTCCACGGTCGAGAGCGGGACAGTACCTGCGTAGTTTACTTTCATGGCTTACAGTTCTCACGCTTTTATGTATAAAAAAGGATTAAGGGACCCTTATCTGAGTTCCCTTGTGCTGTATCGTTTTCTGTCCAGAAGTTCCTGGCGCTTGCCTTTGTTCCAGCCTTCAACCGACTGGAGGTATCCTGTGATCCTTGAGAGATGCTGCACATTTTCAGACTTACACTTCGGGCATCTGTCCAGTAACCCATCGGCTACATATCCTTCGTCAGTGCATACAGTCATGTCCTTGGTAAAGGCAAAGTAACCTGTCTGGGTGTTCTTTGCTATATGCATGGCAAGCTCCTGAAGGCCGTCAGGATCCGGCTGTCCTTCTCCAAGCCAGACATGCATGATATTTCCGCCGTCCACAATCGGGAAGAAAGTATGTTCGTGCTTTATCCTTTCAGGCAGAGATATATCTGCACCAACGGCAACATGAGTTCCATTAGTATAGTAGATTGGAAGGTCATGCGTCTGGTTCAACTCGCTCTTTGCAGCCTCCAAATTCCCTTTAATTGTGAACTCGGCCTTGTCGGCATACTCCTTATGCAGGAGGTCCGAGACTGCGAAGCGCTGGGCTGTCGTTTCCGCAGGCGTTCTTGCAAGAGCAATCTCCATACCTGTTTCTTTTGAAAGCTTTTGAGCGTGCATTTTCATTTCAAACATGGCCCTGATAGCAAGCTTATAAGCAGCAGGAGACTCATGGATCTGGAAACCTGTATGGTACTGGACCATTTCATTGATCCCTACCACTCCGATAGTATAAACCAGGCTTTCGAAGTCCACAGCTATGGCCCCTTTTTCCTCTGTATTAGGATCTTTGGGATGCTGGGCTGCAAAGGGAATCCTGTTTTTCTTGATCAGACTATTCATCCATCTACGCTTGATCTTGAAAACTTCCACTCCCTTATTCATCAGGGTCTTGAGCTCATTGAACAGTTTTTCATCATTATGTTCAGCCCTGTATGCGGCCCTTGGGCAGTTTAGAGACAGGACCATCCATGAACCCATTGAAAAGTGTTTTCCACCCTTGAAATGAAGTTTGTCATCGAATTCTTTATCATCAGTAGGGTTTGCAGAAAACTGATATGCGCAACATTGATAACATGAAATTCCTTCTCCTGCGCCCCTGTACTCCGGAAGCTGATTATCAAAGTAAGGAGTCCCGAATTTAGCAGCCAGCTCGAAGGTCATCCTGTATAACTCTTTGTAAGTCGGAAGCTCAGGGTGAGCTCTGTTGAATTCCTCGTTTTCTTCCATAAAGTCAGGCTCAATGGAGATTTCTGGCTTTGGGAAGCTGAAAGGTTTGCCCCAGGCGTCTCCTTCAAGCATAACATCCATAAGAGCCTTGAACCCGAGGCGGACTTCCTTTTCGAGTTCTCCATAGGTTCTGAGAGGAGCCTGCTTGCCGTCCCAGACCTTACCCTTAGCAACAATCGGAATGTTTTTCCAGAGCTTCGGGACCCCAGGGGAAAGCTGTACGGATGAAAAAACAGTCTGTCCGCCTCTTGCGCACATCATCTGCATCATTTCATAGACGAACATTTGCATAAGCTGTTTTATCTCGGTTTCGGACTTGCCTTCCAGATATGGAGCCATGAAAGTCAGGAAATTGTAAAAACCCTGCCCACCTGCAAAATTGGTCTGAGCCGAACCCATGGCTTTTACTGCATGAAGGAAAGCTACCTCGGCATTCTTCGCGGGCTTTGCCACGCTTGATTGAGTTCCCACTCCATCAGGCATGAGTCCATAATAAAAAAAGTAACGGAGATCCCAATCCTGGCAAAATGGTCTTGTGCCCATATATTCAAGGTCATGGATATGGAAATCCCCGTTGAGGTGAAGGTCGGCAATCTCTTTTGGCATTAGAAGGAGATTTTGCTCCTTGGACATTTTGTCGGCTTTTCTTTTATGTGAAGTCTCGGCGTTGTTCAGCTGGTTTGCATTATCATTTGCTTCAAAGCCGTAACCAGTATCGATTTCATAGGCATCGTAGACCGAAGCTCCGACCCTGGTCATAATGTTTCTCCACTCAACATGCCCTCTGTCAAGCAGAATATTGTTTACGATTTCCCGGATAAGAGGACCTGAGAGAAACTTGAGATTCATCTTTTTAATGATCTTTTCTGCGTCCTTTGCAATCTCAATGGCTTCTTCTTTTGTGATTGAGGGTTTGTTATAGAAAATTTCGCTTAATTTTGTTTCTTTCAGAAGCTGGTTTACAATAATGTTCCTATCCCAGTTAAGAATAAAACCATCTGTTGTCCTTACCCTGGGGAGAGGGGAGACAGACATCCCGTCAAGGGTTTTTTGCACTGACTGGTTGTCAGATAACTGGTCATTTTTGGGGAGGGGAGAGACGGACAATTCTTCAAGCATCGTTTGGGCTGATTGGTTGTCAGATAACTGGTAATCGGGTAAGAGAATCTCGCTTGTCATTTTCTCATCTTCAGTGATTGTCTTAATAATAGAATTTAATGGTGAAATTTGAAGAAATATTCAATTTATTTTTAACTTCAGATCTCTATTATCACAGGATTTTCTTCATCACAGGATTTCCTGGATTTTTTCAGGGTTTACTTCTCCCCCACTGAAGAGTTCCTCGTGCGTAAGGAAAGTATCATTGATCTGTAAAACAGGCGCTGTCACTGTGAAGACTCCGTTGAAACGCAGTTCCGTTAGAGCTTCGGGAGTAGACATATCTGCTACCTCAAAAGCAACTGAATGTGCCTCCAGGAAAGTTTTTAATTTATTGCATTTCGGACAGCGTTCCGTTGTATATATGATTATTTTTGCCATGCTTTACGTCCCTCTGATTTTACTCTAATTCTTAATCTGATTTTTAGTTACCGTTTCTTGTGTGGGACTTGTTTCCGTCTTACATCTTATGTTTATTTCTGTTGTGTGCGGGGTGAGCGCGCAGGTACAGAACGTGTTGCAGCATAAAACAAAGCCCCACATGGGTTACCATTCCTCAGCTAACCCTTATAGTCCATACAAATGTGTATTTTCAAATATCAGTCACCAATATCAGAAAAGGGCGCAGCTCCTAAAAAGTGACCCCCATGATATCGTTTTTTTCATTCTACTGAGTGAAAATGACCTTTATTTTCAGGTAAATATTCTAAATGCTCTATCCTTAATAATGGTTTTTAACCTCAGGTCTGGATACAGTGAAACCTTTATCTGGATACAATAACACCTTTGTTTTGTATACAAAGACTTTCTATTTGTTATCAGATCTGATAACAAATTTAAGGATCCCTGTTTTTGAAAAACTGCCTTCTTCAAGGAAACAATTTCAAGCACAGAAGGCTTTATGGGATATCCGCAGCCGATTTGCCGGGTACAGTACGGCTAACATGTATAAGGAATTATTCCTCAGCACTTTGCAAAAATATTGTCAAATCACTATTCTCATTTTCACGGTACTCTTGTGGAATTTTTTAATTCTTAGTAGGGCTGAGAATCTATACCCGAGCATTTCTTTTATATCCACTTTGTCTTTTTATTCCTCTTAGAAAATCTTTAATTTTCCTGAAAAGGTTGGAAATTACAAAAAAACGTTATATCATGGGCCAGTTATATTTACCAAGCACAAAAGAGGTGTCACTTCATAGAGAAATTACTATCTTCCGGCTGCAAGCCTCTTGACGAACTTCTGGGAGGAGGTTTCGAGAAAGGGATTGTGACTCAAATCTTCGGACCCGCAGGAACCGGGAAAACAAATATCTGCATCCAGCTTTCAGTGGAATGCGTAAAACAAGGGCAGAGAGTCATCTTCATAGATACCGAAGGGCTTTCTCCTACTCGATTCAAGCAGATTGCAGGGGAAAATGCAAAAGAAATAGCTAGAAGCATCATTATCTATGAACCCCTGAATTTTGAAGAACAATATGCGGCCGTAAGGGAAGTGGAAAGAATAGCCGGTGAGAATATCGGTCTCGTGATCCTGGATTCTGCAACTTCATACTACAGGTTCGAGCTTGAAGATAATGAGACAGGCATGAAAAGCCGCAGAGAACTTGCCAGCCAAATAGGATTTTTGCATGCCCTTGCCCGCAAACACGGTTTTGTTGCAGTCATAACCAACCAGGTATATTCCGATATTACCTCAGGAGGAGTGCGTCCGCTTGGCGGTAGTTCCCTGGAACATATTTCAAAGGCGATTATCCAGCTTGAAAAAACCGGCGAAGGCACCAGGCGCGCCATTCTGTACAAACATCGGTCCCGCCCTGAAGGTTCGAGCGCGGAATTCAGAATTACAGCCGAAGGGATTCGCTAAGCTGAAGAAATTCGATAAACCGAATTAAGAAATCGGGAAAAAGTTCTTAGAAGAACCTTTTAATACTCATTCTGGACAGAAAAACTTAAAACTCCCGGTACTTCCGGGGGTTTTAGAATTCCTTTTTACAGGAATCTCTCACCAGGATTTTAACGTTCTCTGGTTCCAGATATAAATTCTTCAGTCCGCCTGTAAGCCTCGTCGTCAGGGTACTGAATCGCCGGATGTTTCATAAAGTAGGAAGCCGGGGAATACAACACGCCTCCTATCCCGCGGTCAAGAGCCAGCTTACAGCATCGGATGGCATCGATTACCACACCTCCGGAGTTAGGGGAGTCTTCTACGGAAAGTCGGAGTTCAAGGTTCATAGGCACATCTCCAAAAAGCTTCCCTTCCATTCTCAGGAAGCAAATCTTGTTGTCCTTTTGCCAGGCTACGTAGTCACTGGGTCCGATGTGGATATTATCATCATCAAGCTTCCTGGAAAGCACGGATTGAACAGCCTCGGTCTTTGATTCCTTTTTGGAAGCAAGCCTGTTCCTGTTGAGCATATTAAGAAAGTCCGTGTTTCCTCCGGTATTGAGCTGGTATGTTCTCTCGAGTTTTACACCTCGTTTTTCGAAAAGGTCTGCAAGAATCCTGTGCGTGATAGTAGCTCCAAGCTGAGCTTTGACATCATCGCCAATGATTGGAATATTCTTTTCCTCAAATTTTTTTGCCCATTCTGGATTACTTGCGATAAAAACAGGCATATTATTAACGAGAGCCACACCTGCTTCAAGGGCACACTCGGCATAAAAACGGACTGCTTCTTCAGAACCTACAGGCAGGTAATTGAGAAGCATATCGGCACCCGAGTTTTTAATTTCGTTCACTATATCGGTTTTTGTGGCTTCCTGTTCCTTGCTGATAACAAAAGTTTGACTTTCCTTATAGTTCTTCATATGGTCAGAGACCCCGTCGAGAACCCTGCCCATTTTAACCTTCACACCTGTGGACGGAACATCAGGACAAAAAACCGCTGTGCAGTTCGGGGGAGCAAAGATAGCCTCAGAGACATCTTTTCCTACCTTCCTGGCATCAATGTCAAAGGCAGCAACAACTTTAATATCGCCAGGTTTATACCCTCCAATTTCCCTGTGCATCAGTCCTATGGGTTCTTTATCGTCGACTTTGTAGTACTCAATGCCCTGTATCAAAGAGCTTGCACAGTTCCCGATTCCTGCAATTGCTATTTTTATTTTTGTCATAAGCGCTTACTCTCCGATGAATACCCAGATTCTCATAAACCGCATTAATGAAATGAAGATCTCTTATGATTTCTGAATCTACAGATTCAAGGATTTACGGATTCAAGGTCCATGAAGTTTAATAATTTATATTTCTGAAAATTACGACTTTCTGTATTTTAGCTATGGATTTTAAGTCTTGTCTTATTTGCTTTGTTACTCTATAAATCTATTATTTGTAAGTTTGCTTCTATGGAAAAAGAGATTGCTTTATTTATATCTCACGTGTTACTTATTCCTTAAACAAAGTTTTTATTATGGGTGCTGGTTGCCAGAAGCGTGATCTGCCGCATTTTTCTGGTTATTCTGAGGTTTAAGAATTATCTTTAATATAATTAATTTTAACTTTCTCTAATTATTTATATGGTAAAAGAAAAAAGTAACGATCTGAGAGAAACGAGACATGTCAGTTGAATAGGTTTTTATCTTATGGGGAGCTTGAAAGAAAAGCGGAAATTTTTCCGGCAGAATCTGACGCTTACATCGGAAAGTGATCTAATGAGGACAATTGACTGGAAGGAAGAGTCCAACTCCGTGGTGCTGGTAGACCAGACCCTTCTCCCTAAAGAGTACATGATAATAGAATGCAAAACCCTGAGTTCTCTCTGCGAAGCTATAAAATCTCTCAGGGTCAGAGGCGCGCCTGCTCTCGGTGCAGCAGGAGGTTTTGGGATTGCCCTTGCAGCTTTCCTGAGTGGAGCTAGAGATTTCGAAACAATAATAAGAGATCTTAAGGTTGCGGGAAAAACCCTTAAGTCAACCCGCCCTACGGCAGTAAACCTTAGCTGGGGTGTGGACAGAGTCCTGAAAGCGGTTTCAGATGCCTTTGATGTTCAGGGGGTCCGGGAAATTGCCCTTCAGGAAGCCAGGGACATTGCGGAAGAAGATGTAGTCACTAATAAGTTGATAGGTGAATCCGGGACAAAACTCCTGAAGGATGGAGATACCATACTCACACACTGCAATGCAGGCAGGCTAGCCTGCGTTGACTGGGGTACAGCTCTTGGGGTTGTGCGCTCGGCTATTGCTGAAGGCAAAGAGATAAAGGTTATTGCCTGTGAGACCAGGCCCCTGAATCAGGGAAGCAGGATTACTGCATGGGAACTGATGCAGGATAAGATTCCAGTAACCCTTATTTCGGATTCTATGGCTGGATGGGTAATGCAGCAGGGACTTGTAGACAGCGTGCTTGTAGGGGCTGACAGGATTACTCAGGATGTTGTTTTCAATAAAATAGGTACCTATTCCCTCTCCATTCTTGCAAAAGAGCATGATATTCCCTTTTATGTAGCAGCCCCCACCTCTACTTTCGATTTCAATGGCTGGGAAGGCAGTGTAAAGATAGAGATGCGAGACCCAGATGAGTTGCGCTTTTTCGGATCTGAACAACTTGCCCCAAAAGACGTGGAAGTTTACAACCCTGCTTTTGACGCAACTCCCATGGAAAACATAACTGCGGTAATTACTGATAAAGGAGTATTTTACCCGCCCTTCCTCCTGGACGAAGTACTTGTTTGAGAATTACTTGCTTCAAGAAAGTGAATTCTCTCCAACTTTTCAGAATCCGATTATTAAGAAGTTTCTCTGCTGGATTTATATATCAGAACTATAAATTATGTGATAATTACCAAATTAAAGAGGAAATTTAACAGTTATTTAATAGTTATTTAATAGTTATTTAATAGTTATTTAATAGTTATTTAATAGTTATTTAATAGTTATTTAATAGTTATTTAATAGTTATTTAATAGTTAATTAACAGTTATTTAATAGTTAATTAACAGTTATTTAATAGTTAATTACCAAATTTAAGAGGAAATTTAACAGTTATTTAATAGTTAATTAACAGTTATTTCATAACTAATTTAAATATCTAATAATTGATTAAAAGTTATTGAATCGGTAATTAACAGTTATGTTAAATTTTCTAATTTTCAACTGTTAATTTCCAGATAATCTTTAATTATCAGCCAGAAAACCTATTACAGGCAAGTACGGGCAGTGAAATTATATCCCAATCAATGCGTTCACACAGGTGTTAACACATGGCTAAAAAATCAGGTTCCGGGCTCCAGTCTTCTGCAGGGCTCATGCGTTATTATGAAGCAGATAAAAATGCAGTTCAAGTCCAGCCCAAGGTAGTACTTATTGTCGGTGCAATTGTTGGCATTGCAGTATTATTCTTAAGTGCTGTAAATGGTTTCTGGCCGTAATCGCAATTTTTTCGGCAGGGTTTCCTTGAGCAGGCAGAATTCAGGAAAAAAAGACAGTAAACGCAAGGCTTCTTCAGGGACAAGAATCTCCAAGCCCACAATTTTTCTTCTGGGTTTTCTTCTTATACTTGTGGGTATTTTTGGAGTCCTGTATAATCCTTCCAACTCTACAGGTGCTGCGGCTCCCTGGGAGGTTTCGGAAGCAGGTACTCTATCTTTCCCAGATCGAGAAGAGCCAGTATTTACAGCCCAGGGAATCGAAGATGTATACGCCCCTGAAAGCTCGGATACTTTAAAACTGCTGTCTTTTGAAAGCAAAGGGGAAAAAATCCAGGCTCTCTTAAGAATTCCTGCAAATTCATCTTCTTCTCCTGGCTTGGTCCTGCTGCCTGGAGCAGGGGTTAGCAAAGAAGCCGAACAGGGTCTGGCTGTGGAACTCTCTAAAATGGGGTATGCAACCCTCACGCTTGACCAGCGCAATCTGGGCGGCATAAATGTAGAAAAAGATCTTGAACTTTTCAAGGCAGGCCTTGAGCCCGTAGAATATGACATGGTTTATGATGCCCTTAAAGCCTCAGATGTGCTTGCGGCCCAGCCTGAAATTAAACCGGAAAAGCTTGCAATCCTCGGGGAAAGTAATGGCGGAAGATTTGCAATCCTTGCCTGCGCTCTTAATCCTTCCCTTAAAGGAGTTATCGGGATCAGCACTGCGGGGTACGGCACTGAAGAAATTGATTCTTCCCTTGCAAGTGATTCTGAAGCTTATCAGTTCTATCGTTCAATTGATCCGGATACCTATCTTTCTATCCTGCCGCCTGCAAAATTCGTGTTGATTCATTCTTCTAATGATCCGGTAATCTCCCACGATCTGGCGCTCCGCACCTATTCTCTTGCAAAAGAGCCAAAAGCGATGTATAACGTTACTGAGGCAACACACGGATATACAGCCTCAATGCGCCCCTATCTTGAAAAAGAACTTTCCCTTCTTTTGAACTAAACCATATGGGCTTAATGCCCAGCTGAATTTATTGAAACAAGAGTATCTTGCATATGAAAAGTATTTTGGGTATGAAAACTTCTCAGCCGCTCTCAAGCCTGCGGGAAATTCATGGAATCGGTGAACGGGTAGCCGACAGGCTAATTGAACATTTCGGAACTGAAGAAGCAGCTCTCCAGGCTATTTGCGAGGGTGATATAGCTTCGATTTCTGAAGTCAACGGGATCAGCCGCAATTTTGCCCTTTCTCTTGCTAGGTATGCCAGATCCAGGGCTGAAGGTTGCTCAATTTCCGATTTTCTCAGGACAAAAGAAGCTCTGGATCTTTATTCCCGCCTGCTTGAGCTGATAAAAGGTTTTGCCCATACGACGCATGCAAGGGATAAGCTAAACCTTTTTTACCCATTACCTGCTTCGCGCATGGATCTTATCCAGGAAAGACAGGCTTTTGTAAAAGAGTACCTTGAACTGGGAGATGCCTTCCCCGAAAATTCCGAATTTCTGAAATTGCTTACTAGAGTCAGTGAACTCAGGCCTGTTCCCGGGAACCTGAGAGTCAGGGACCGGATAATTCTGTGCGGAGATTCAAAAACTCTTGAAGCAGCCAGAGATAAGTTCCAGGCCTTTTTGCCTGTCCAGGCTGTAGAAAACCTATCGGAATTCGTGGATCTTGCAAGAGGTTACTCCAGTGTAATTGTTTTTGATGATACTTATCTTGGTTTTGATCTACCTGAAGACATTGAACCCGAATATTTCCAGGACCTTTCAAGAGTTGAACTCTGGCAGGTTTTGCCTGAAAAAGAACTGGCGTTTTTTGCACGGAATCTGGACTGCATCCGCTCCTGCCTGAGTATCGTATCCGCTCTCCGCTCAGGAAACTTTGAGCTTTTTGAGGAGCTTTCAAAAGAGAGGCTTGATATACTCGAGACCGCTCTCTCAAAGCTCAGTGAGGACGGAAAGCCTGTTGAAGGTTTTGACCCTGAACTTGACAGGCTCGGAGCATCTCTCCAAAACCTGGACCCTGCATTGACTTCGGCCCTGAATGAGGCTAACCAGCGTATGAACCGAACCCTTGAGGCAAGTTCGCTTACTCTGAGCGGGCAGGAACTCGTCAGGCTTGTGAGCGGGGGAATGGAGATTAAAGACCTGCTTACAAAGGAACTTAATAGAATCTATAAAGCTGAGACTGAAGCCGTCAAAGAAGAGCTTGCTGAAAAGCTAGGGCTTCAAAAGAAAGAAAAACTAATGCTCGACTCACTCTTTCCTGATGAAATTTCCTACCCTCTCTATGCAGATCAGTCTCAGTTGCAGCTTCTCAGGCAAAAGTTGAACAATAGCCTTGAGAAAACAAGGCTTGCCCGGAAAAGGGAACTTGCAAAAATGCTTTCAGGTTTTCACCAGCCTGTAGAAAAGCTTGTCAGGAAAGTCCTGGATTTTGACCTTGGCTTTTCAATTGCCTGTTTTTCGACAAAGTTCCAGCTTAACCTGCCCGAACTGATTCCCGAAGCCGGAATAGGTTTTACAGGTGGAGAAAACCTCTTTTTAAAAGCCCGGTGCGGAGAGATCGATCCTATCAGTTATTCCATCGGAAAAACCGGATTTTCCCCGACAGGTATGGAAAACAGGGTTGTACTTTTGAGCGGAGTAAACTCAGGTGGTAAGACTTCTCTGCTCGAGCTTCTTGCCCAATGCGTAATTCTTGGGTACATGGGTTTTCCGGTTCCTGCAAAAAAACTTGAACTCGGGCCTGTAGAGGAATTCTACTATTTTGGGAAATCGAAAGGAACTCTCGATGCAGGAGCTTTCGAGACTACCCTCAAGCAATTTTCAGTGCTCTCCGAAGCCTCAGAAAAACTTGTGCTTGCGGACGAACTGGAATCTATCACTGAGCCCGGTGCTTCTGCACGAATTATAGCAGGAATTCTTGAATATCTGTCCAGAAATGAACAGAGTCTTGGAGTTTTTGTCTCCCATCTTTCAGAACTTATCCTTGAAAATACCGGAACGGAAGTAAGAGTAGATGGGATTGAGGCAGATGGTCTGGACTCCAACCTTGAGTTAATCGTAAACCGGAATCCGGTATACAATCTTATTGCTCGAAGCACTCCAGAGCTGATTGTGGAACGGCTGCTCAGAAAGACTACTGGAAAAGAGCAGGAGTTTTACTCACATTTAAAGGATAAATTTAAAACTGGCTCAAAAGCAAACCTTTAAAGAAACTTCAGTATACTTTACAAAATATTTTAATAGAAAATTTGCCTGGAAGCTTCCAATCTTTTCTGGTAATCTTCCAGTACTTTTTCCTTCTTACCTGGGGCATCTTTTTTTGTTTTTGTCAATAATTGGCTTCAAGAGATAATATTATAAATCTTTAGTTCTATATACTAATAAATAGTAGTGAGTTGGCGGAGATTCCTTTGATTTCTTAAATCCGGCCGATACAAAAGTTTATATATGTTTTGATGTCAATGCATGTCCGATAACTTAATAAGAAGATTGCGCTCCCCCTATGCAAGGGATTCAAAACTCTAATCGGCTAACAGGGTTGATGTTATCAAGGAAAAATTTCTCTAAGGCTAACTATATTAAGTTGTTTGAGTGATCCCGGGGGATATCTTCTTTTCAACCCAGTAAAGCCGGGTGACAATCAGGTAATGAAATTGAATATGAGATCTACAGAGATCCTATCTTCAGATCTTTTATTATTTTTAAAGACGAGTCTGAATAAGTGCAAAACCCAGGTCACGCGTGATAGCAATGGAGCGGAACTTCCCCATTCAGTGTGCAGATTTTGATAGGCTGATTATGGACAATGTTAAAGGAACTCGGGTAGAAGTTTCCGGTATGCCTGACCTAAGCGATCCATGTTTATATACGGACCGCGAGTACAGCTGGCTTCAGTTCAATGACAGGGTACTCGAAGAGGCTTTTGATGATCGCAATCCTCTGCTTGAAAGAGTCAAGTTTCTTTCGATTTTTGGAAGTAATCTTGATGAATTTTTCATGGTCAGGGTTTCAGGCGTCCAGAAAAGAATAGTGGAGGCTATGAAAGAGGACCGGACAGATGAGACCGCACAGGAACAGCTTCGCGTCATCCGGGAAGAGCTTCTCAGGCAGCTTCCTCTCAATGATAGTTGCTGGAATGAAATGCTTGAGCCTGCTCTCAGGAAAGAAGGAATTGAAGTCCTTAATTACTTTGAGCTTTCTAAGAAGGAAAGAGAAAAGTTGAGAAACTATTTCGAGAGAAACATTTTCCCTTTGCTTACTCCACTGGGTTTTGATTCAGGGCATCCTTTTCCTCATATTTCCAACCTCAGCCTTAACCTTGCAGTATTAATTGATGATCCGGATTACGGGGAACGTTTTGCCAGAGTCAAGATCCCGCCAATGTTTATGCGACTAATAGTTGTTCCTGAAGGAGACCAGGAGAGAATAACTTCCAGTCTGGAAGAGCTGAAAAAAGGGCGTTTTGTCTGGCTTGAACAGCTTATCGCTGCAAACCTTGACCTCCTGTTTCCCGGACAGCGCATCCTTGGAGCTTATCCGTTCAGAATCACACGCGATGCAGACCTTGGGTTTGATGAGGATGGAGACAAAGACCTTCTGACCGCTGTAAAACAGAGAGTCGGCAGGAATTACTTCGGATCGGTTGTCAGACTTGAGACAGATTATACAATGCCAACAAAAGTCTCGGATATTCTTCTTAAGAACCTGGAACTTTCCCCTTCTCTTATGTTCAGGTCTGCAGCTCCGTTGGGGCTTTCAAATCTAATCAAACTTGCAAAGATCAATCGTCCTGACCTTAAGTACGAATCCTTCGAGCCGAAAAAACATTCTCAGCTAGCAAATAGGGAGAAAATTTTTGCAACTCTGGAAAAACGAGATATTCTTCTCTATCATCCCTATGACAGTTTCGAATCGGTAATTGATTTCGTGGAAGAAGCCGTCGACGATCCTGATGTTCTGGCAATCAAAATGACCCTGTACAGGGTGGATGACAATTCCAGAATAGTTCAGGCCCTCATGAAGGCTGCGGACCGGAGAAAGCAAGTAGCGGTCCTGGTGGAGCTTAAAGCTCGTTTCGATGAGGAGAACAATATAGGCTGGGCAAAAGAACTTGAGCGCAAAGGGGTTCATGTAGCTTACGGCTTCCCGGGACGTAAGATTCATGCCAAGATGTGCCTGGTTGTCAGGGCCGAAAAAGAAGGTATCAGGTATTATGTGCACATGAGTACAGGTAACTATAACGCAGTCACAGGAAAACTGTATACCGATATGGGGTATCTGACAAGTGACCCCTGCATAGGTAAGGATGTCTCTGACCTTTTTAATGCCCTTACCGGATATTCGCGAAAAGATCATTATATCAAACTCTTTGTAGCTCCTCAGACTCTAAGGCATCAGATTTTGGAGCGCATCAGACGTGAAATCGACCTTCACGAGAAGTGTGGTAACGGACACCTGATCTTCAAGATGAATTCCCTTGTGGACTACCAGTGCATCCGGGAACTTTACAGGGCTTCTCAGGCTGGAGTGAAGGTAGACCTTCTTATCCGGGGAATCTGCTGCCTCAGGCCAGGTATTATTGGGCTCAGTGAAAATATCAGGGTTACCTCGATAGTTGGTCGTTTTCTCGAACATTCCAGGATATATTATTTCAGGAATGGTGGAAAAGAAGAGATCCTTATGGGAAGCGCAGATCTCATGCCGCGCAACCTGGACAACAGGGTAGAAATCCTCTTTCCGGTGTCTGCCGAATATATTCCGGTCTTGAGGGACGTTATCCTTGGCACTCACCTCAAAGATAACGTAAAAGCTCGCCTTCTGCTTCCTAACGGCAAGACTGAGAGAATCTACCCGCAGCCCGAAGAAGAAGAACTGGATTCTCAGTTATGGATGCTTGAAAATAGCAGAAGCTGGGATTTAAGCTTTAAGAAAGGCTGAAAATGGGAATTTCTTCTTCTCCTTCTTTTCACTTTTTTATGTACATCTGCAGAAAGTGGGTTATTATAAAGTTATCATAATTTTGTATTATTCTTTCAGAGTCCCGACAACAGGATATTTCTTTAATATTTTAGCCCCGTGTGGTGTTCTGTCCAATTCTTCAGTTATATCTTTCCCTGCAGGGCATCCTTCATGATCACCATTTTTCCAAAGATAACTATCAGAAGAGACATCATAGACCTGACCTTGATAAGCAACGTATATCGTTTCATTTGTACCGTCGTACTTTGCGAGTTCTTCAAGTGTGTATTCTTTTATTTCAGTTTTCTCTGTCACATTCTGTGTTTCAGTTGCCTCTTCTCCATTTGGAGTATCTGCATCAGCTTGAGTTACATCCTTTTCTGGAGTTACCAGTTTATTTCCCACGCATCCTGTTGCGAGGAACATGCAAAACAAAACTATCAATATAATTAGTTTTTTTCTCATTATTTTACCCATCCAACTTCTGATACTGTTTTGTTCCTGACCTCAATTCATGTAGTTTATATCTAAATATTTGTTAAGTTGTCAATATATTGTTTCAGCTAGCTGATTGACTTCTAAGCCTAGAGTGTTAATCGTCTAAAAAAGAGATAAACATACTTACCGAATAGAGGTAATAAAAACAGTTTGCTTAAGCTTTATAATTCAGTTAATCTTGAAATAAAGCTTAATTAAAGATTTTTAACTTCAACAAAAAATTTTCTACAGAGTCGTGCTATGTGTTTCGTTTGCTTTTTACATTTGATGAATACGGTTCTCGAAGGAAAAATAACATAATCTACCCTTCTGCCTCCTAACGGCAAGACTGAAATAATCTACCCGCAGCCTGAAGAGAGTCTGAAGAGAAGAACTGGATTCTTAGGTATGGATGCTTGATAATAGCAGAAGTTGGGATTTAAGCTTTAAGTACGGCTGAAAATGATAATTCTTCTTTTTATTCTTTGTTACCCTTTATCTGGTTTTCTTTGAGTCACTGATCAATTCCGAAAAAGCAAGCACATTTCCCAACATTTGATTCGATTATAAAATTGGCTCTTCGTTGTTTTGTGTGGATATTCTCATAATGTCCTCATAAAAACCAATGCGGTCTTGAATTGAAAATCATCTTATCCATAGAGAATGACGAAGAGCCATAAAATTAGTCTTCTGTTTATGGGCTTTAACAATCCACGCACAATTTCAAAATAAAATTCTGAAGAAAAAATTTTTTAGATTTTTTTCTTCATTACAAAGTACTCTACAAGAATCAAGAACAGGGGTAGAGAAATTGCCAGAAATATTTTGGCTTTCCCCATAGGGTCTTTGGTTTCGCCGTCCTTCTCTGAGCTTTCATTGTGGATACTTGTTTTTGCTTCACCGTCAAGGTTTATCAAAGCGTCATCTTCTGCTTGTTCACTGGCTATAGATACGTTTTCCCCATCTACGGAATAATTGGTTATTGCAAAGCAGGAGAAGCCAGGCGTTTTCGATTTAAAATAAACGTAATTCGTATCTTCTTTGACGTTTTCGGTATCTAGGGGCTTCCAGCTTTCATTGTACCATTGAAGAATTATCTGGGACTGATTAATATTATTCTCTTCGATCCATGGTTTTTCAACTTTGAACTCTATAGCCCCATTTTCACAATAATTGGCGACTCCTGCTCCATAATTTCCTACCCATATATTCACATATTTATATATCTTGCCAGGAGGGACTCCTGAGACAAAAGCAGATTTATCTTTGAGCATTTCTACAGTTGTAATTGTCCTCTTTAATGTCTTTATTGGGTCAAATTCGATATATGTAATGCATGTAGCACCTTCCAGAAAATTGAACTTGATATGATAACCACTTTGAACGTTGCCGGTGGCAAGCTCCTTTGCCTCTACATTGCTGACTGGTTCTTTAGAAAGACTGGCGCCTCCTGAACCGCCGCCGGAGGACCCTGAACTCTTGCTTCCTGAATCGCTGCCGGAAGACCCTGAACTTTCATTTCCTCCGTCATTGCTTGAAACTGTTTCTTTATATACGGTTGCGGTTTTTGTGAGCTCATTATTGGTTTCATCGCTTTCAGATACAACGCTTCCTGAATCCGCGGTTGCTTTCACTTCAATTTGCCCTTCGTTTCCAGGAGTCCATAAAAAAGTGCCTGTTCCGGTTTCACCTGCTGCAAGAACTGGTATCGATGTAACTCCCGTATAACTTTCATTGTTTCCATTAATATCATACTTAATTTCGCTTTTCTCAGCAGCTGCAGAACCATTATTCTTCACTGTCACTGTAAAGGTTATATTTTCCCTAGGATGCGGTTCTTCAGGACTCAGAGAAATTGATTCTATTTTCAGGTCCGGAAGCTTACGTTTTACGTTTATGGTTTTTGACATTTTATTATTGTCTTCATTACTTTCACTAATGAGATTCCCAGAGTCTGCAACCACTGTTACACTCATGTTCTCTTCATTTCCAGGAATCAGCGAAAATTCTGCACTTGTACTTGTCCCTGCTGAAAGTTCAGGGATAGAGATTTCTCCTGAAGTTCCGTTACTACTGTATTTTGCAGTACTATTATTGGCAGTTGCCTCTCCTGCATTCTTTATTTTTAGAGTAAAGTTCAAAGGTTTTCCGGCTTCGGGTTGTGTTGATGATTCTGGATACAGGTCTTCAATTATCAGATCCGGAAGTGACTCCTGTACTATTTTCACAGAAATTTCTTTCTCACTATTCTCTATGTTTTCTAAAGAAGCCTTTATTGTCACTGTTTCTTCTGTGTCAGGAGTTGTCCAGGTGTGGGAAATTAATTTTTCTGATACAGCCTCTATTGCTGGGACTTCTTCTTTTTCCTCGGTTTCACCAATTATATATATTATATTCGTTGGTTCTGAGGTTTCATTTCCTGTGTTTTTAACTAACAAATTAATAACGACTATACTATCGGGTTTTGGATAATCAGGGTCAGTGGAGAGTTTTTCCAATATAAGATTGGAGGTTAGTGTACTATTTGTCGAATTTCCATTGTCTTCAAACTGTCCATCTGCAGCAGATACTATACAGGGTATTAATCCAGGAATTATTACTATTGTTAATAATACAGAAATTAAAGAATTTAAAAAACGAGTTTTCATTTTAATTGTCCTCCTCCCGTGGCAGTGTCGCGAATTTGCTGTATATTTTAAGTCAAGTTCTTGTATACTATGAGAAAATTGACCTCCCAACATGGAATTGCTACATTCTAACTTCTTGAGATTTATGGTTTTAATGAAAAACCGACACACTGCCCAAAAACAACAAAATGACAAAACTAAAAACTAAATTTTTGCAGCCTTAATGTGTCTATAAACTTAAATTGTATCTAATTTATATGAATACTGGGGTTCATGCCTACTACTTCGTTATGAAATCCAAAAATCATTTTAAATTTACACATATATGTGTTTTTTCAATAACTAGCGGCTTAATTTTCCCAATTACTAAAATGCAGAAAAAGCCTGAAAAAGAGCTCTCTTAAAGCTCTCTTAATACTCTTTCTTTATCAAGCGTTTGAATAGACAAACTCCGTGATATATAGAAAATCTATGTAAAGAAATAATAAGGATTACAAACTTTCGGCACACTGCCAAATAATCTAAAATAGAATAAAAATATGAACTATTATTGTGAAGCTTATTTTGAGTTTCTCGACTCCTTCGAGAAAAACGAAAGACAGGGCTTTCAGGTGGTAATAATGGAACCCGAGAAAATCTCCGAAGGCAGAGTTGTTGCGTTTATCGATATAGGCACTAACTCGATCCGGCTTCTTCTGGTCCGGATCAATCCCAATGGGTCTTACCTGCCCCTGACCAAGCAGAAGGAAACAGTCAGGCTCGGGGATGGGGAATTCATAGACAGGATTCTGCAGCCTAAGGCGATAGAACGCGCAGTTGTTGTCTGTAAAAAGTTTATGGAACTTGCCAGGGCCTACAGGGCAGAAGAGGTCATAGCTGTGGCTACCTCGGCAACTCGAGATGCAAGCAATAAGGTTCAGCTTCTCGAAATGTTGAAAAAGGAAGCAAACCTGGAAGTCTGTACAATTTCCGGAACTGAGGAAGCTCGCCTCATTTATCTTGGGGTTTCAAGCGGGCTTCGGCTCGGGAACTCAAAAGCTCTGTTCATAGATATTGGAGGCGGGAGCACTGAAGTATCAGTAGGGGACCAGACTCAGTGTTATTATCTTTATTCCTTTAACCTTGGAGCTGTCAGGCTGACAAATATGTTTTTGCCGGACGAAACCGGGCCTGTTTCCGAGGAACAGTACGAGCAGATTAAAGCCCATATCCGGCACAAGATTGCAGATATAATAAAAGACCTTTCCGAGTATGATATAAGCTGTTCAATTGGAAGCTCGGGAACAATTGAAAACCTTGCCAGGATCGCTTTTGTCTACCTGCGCAAAACATCTCGTGAGAGTTTTGAGAAACTGGAGTATGAAGACCTGAAGAAAATAGTCAGGGCAATGTGCGCCATACCCCTCGAAGAGCGGCGCAAATTCCCGGGAATCAATGCGCAAAGAGCAGATATTATTATCGCAGGGGCTGCAATTATTGAGACTTTTATGGAAGAGCTGGGGCTTTCCGAAATCAGGATAAGTAAACGCGGGCTTCGAGAGGGGCTGCTTGTAGACTATATCTCAAAGAGTGAATTCTCCTACATGATTACGCAGATGTCGGTAAGAAAACGCAGCATCATGCAGCTTGGGCTTACCTGCAATTTTGATGAAGAACATGCCCATATCGTTACCAGACTTGCTCTTGAACTCTTTGATAGTATTCAGGCGCTTGGAATTTATGAGTTCAGGGAAGGGGAAAGGGAACTTCTTGAATACGGTTCCATCCTTCATGACATAGGGACATTTCTATCCTATGATACTCATCAGGCCCATGCCTATCACCTGATAAGGGAGAGCAATCTTCCCGGTTTCCAGCCTGAAGAAATCGAAATCATAGCAAACCTTGCCTATTTCCACAGGAAAAATACGCCTAAAAAGAAACATCCCAATCTTGTCGGGCTTAATAAAGACATAGTAACAAGTATAAAAGTTCTCAGTGCCCTGCTCCGTATTGCCGAAGGGCTGGACCGTTCTCACAATGGAGTTATTTCCCACGTTCGGTTTTACATAGCTTCTACCGACAGCCTAGTGCTTGAAATGCACGCCCAGCGGGAGTGCCAGCTCGAAATCTGGGAGGTAGAAAAGCAGAAAAAATACTTCAAGAAAATATTCGGATACAATCTTCAGTCTAAGGTCCTTATAAAGCAGGATGCTGGGGTTCCCTTAGTCCTTGAAGGGGGTGCTGAGCTTGAGGAACTTCCAGAGGTCGAAATGTCCTCGAAAAGTTAAGTTAACAATTCTGCATTAGTACAGGTTACTGTACTAGTGTCAAGTCAACAACAAAATGTCGTATAAAATCGATTGCAATTATTTGGAGTTATTGAATCCTTGATGATTGACTCGACACTAGCACAGATTTTTCACTACGTTAGTACAGGTTTTTAACTGCGCTTTCAATCCTTTCCCTGAAATTTCCATTGCATATCTTTCCCCAGGTATCGGGAAAGGCATTGAGCAGAGTCTGGAGTTCTTCTTCTCTGTATGCAAGATAGGCTTCGATTCCTTCTGCACCCTCGGAATATTTCTTTTTCCCGGAAATTTTTTCGCTTTCGTCAGAACCCCATTCCCCGGTTCTCAGGTAAGAACCCAGCAGATTAAGTGCAACTACTGTATCATGGAGATCTCCTAGCTGGTCCTGGAGGGCTTTGAGTTCTTTGATCAGGGTTTTTGCGTCTTCTCCAAGCACGCTCTCAAAAAATTCAAGGGTATAACGCATTCCTTTGGCTGCAATTCTGAGCCTGTGCAGGCGTTCAACAGGAAGATAAGGCCCTTCCACCCATTCGGAGTAAGCCCTGATATCTGCTAAACGTACATAGAGGATTGAAGGAAGCACTTCTCTTACTCTATGGGGCAATGCATCATGTTTTTTGTTAGTTACAGAAAGGATCAGGGTTTCTGGAGAGGCAAGTGCGTCTGAAAAGTCTCTTTTGAAAGCCCGATATTTTTCACTGTCCAGATACTCAAGCATGTTTTTCCTGGCTTTTTCTCGCTCTTCCGTAAGCACTACAAAAAGAGAATCCAGATCATTTTCATGTTCTGGAGGCAGGGTTTTCAGGTACTTTTCGGCTTTTTCGCAGAAAACATCCAGGTCCCTGACTTCTCCAAGTGAACCAAGCGTTCTCCTAAGCCCTTTGAGGTGAGGCTCAAGCTGTTCGAAATCAAGATAAGATTCAAAAACCTTTGCTGCAGCTCTCATTCTGCGGACTGCAACCCGCATATCGTGCAATTCTTCGATTTCCTTCCCTTTTATAGTTCCTTCTTCATGAGAGAGCATACAGGAAAATTGATAGGAAAATATCCTGCAGGCAAGCTGCGCCATAGAGTCAGTCGGTTTGACAGTTACCTCCCCACCCAGTCTGCACTTTTTCTTTTCTGGGTTTTTCTCTTTTGCAGCCTGTTTCTTTTCTAGTTTTTTCTCTTCTTCAGCCTGTTTTTTTTCTAGTCTTTTTTCCTCTTTTACCTGTTTCTTTTCTGACTTTTTTTCCTCTCCGGCCTGTTTTTTTTCTGACTTTTTTTCCTCTCTGGCTTGTTTCTTTGTTTCTATTTCCTTTGTTTCGGATTCTTTTTCAATTAGAGCTTTTTCGTCCTCAGCAGCCTGAGAAAACAGGAGTTTGTTTCCGTAGAGGTATTTCCAGAGTTTACTTTGCGCCTCAAACTCCTTTACAGCTTTTCCAGGTACAGCCCCTGTTATTTCTATCTCCAGAGCGTTTTCAAGAGACCTTATCTTTCCTGGCTGGATTTCGAGGGATTCGAAAAGGTCTGCAATTGACATAATAGCTGTAAGCATCAGGGCTTTGTTCTGTAGATCGGGAGGTAGCCCCGTGTGGAAGCCTTTCAAAGTTGAGATTAAGCTTTTTTCGCTTACGTAATGGCTTACAAAAAGATCCTGAAGTTCAATGATCAGGGCGAGCATTAAAATTTCGTGAATCCTGAGTCCTTTCACAGGATGTGTCAGAAGAATTTCCCTGCTCATACGTGTCTCCTCGCCAGGAAAAATGGAGTTTCCGGTATCCTTCAGGAAGGCTGCAAGTTCAAGGAGTTTTCTCTCTTCCTGTCCCAGTCCATGGTATACAGACAGTCCATCAAAAAGCGTAAGAGCATATTCCCTGCTTTTTTCTGCCCGGTTTTTATTTGCTCCGTAATACTCAAGCAGGTTTTCCGGGTTCCATTGTTTAAATTCTAACGCTTTCTTTTCCTTTTTCGAAATACAATTTTTTCCAGCCTGAAGATGGAATTCAGGATTTTTTTCTTTATAGGTTGTAAAAGGAAAAATAGAAAGCCTCTTCTCTTTAAACTCTGAGCGCAGGGCTCTTATTTTGGTTTGAGGAATTTTCAGAAGCAGACTGAGCTCTTCACAGCTCTGTCTCCTATCAAGTCCTGTCAAAATCTGAGCCTGCTTACCATACACGTTTTTCTGGTCTGCAAGCTGTGCGCAAAATGCTCTTTCTCTCAGGCTAAGGAAGGTTTTTTCAGGAAGGTTCTCCATGAAAAGAAAAGCTCTTTCGAACTTGGAAAAAGGGCTTTCTTCCAGGTTGTAATGCTTGAGCAGGAAAAGCCGGATAGTTTCAAGCTCTTCCGAGCTTCCTTCACTTTTAAGCTCAACTTCAAACTCGTTATAGTTCTTTTCCCTGCCTTTACTTTTCAGGTTTACTCGGTCAAGGTAAGTTTCAGCTATAAGCTTTTTTCCCATTTTTACCTGACGAATTGCCCTTTTCTGTTTGAGGGACAGCACTGGGAAAAGGTCAAGTCCTGCCGTAAATTCAAAAATCAGGTTTCTAATATGATAATCAGGACATTCGATCACGGAGGTTCCTTCAGGCAGGAAACTTACATACTCTTCTCGCCTGTGAGTTCCATCTTCGAAACCTCCCAGGCTTTTAATGGTTACCCAGCTCCCGTCTTCCCCAGATGATTTCCTGACCCGCAGGTAATAGCCCGAAGCCATAATAGCCCGGTTCTCAGTATCAAAGAAAATATCCTCATTTAACTGGATTTTCGCTTCCGAAAGAGAGTATGAAGCAAGCTTTGAAAGGCTTTCAAGGGCCTGAAAATCCGTTTCTTCCATTACCAGAAATTTTGATTCTATTTCCATACTCTTTTTCTCCCACCCAAGTCCCCAACTTTTTGTGAAATAGCTTGTCTGCAAGCCTTTTGTAAAATGGATTGTCCACAAGCCTTTTGTAAAATTGTTGCCCGCAAGCCTTTTGTAAAATGGATTGTCCACAAGCCTTTTGTAAAATTGTTTGCCCGCAAGCCTTTTCAAAAAAGGCTTGAGCGAAAACCCCCAGAAGGGGTGGTTAAGCGGACTATTTTATAAATAAAGATTATGAATTTTGCTCTTTCCAGCTCTTCGTTATTTCTTGTAATTAAAAGGATTATATTAAGTTAAATGTATAGATATACATGGGACTTACGCAGTTGAACTGAAGAATCAACAGCATCAGACCGTTAACTGTCTAAAAAGTGACTTTAATCCACAGTCTTTGTCGTAATTGATTTTGTTCCTCAAGTGTGTAAGTCCTGATATGTTTGAAACTACAGTTAAATTAGTTTAGAAGCTATAAACCACAGGATTTCGATAGAGTTATTTTTTCTAAATTATTCCTCTTAATTGTTTTTATGTAATTACTGCTCAAATCCTTATAAATAAATCTAATGTTATTCTTTTTACCTGTTAGAGTTTATCAGTGATTGTTATTTTTCAAACTAATTCTATTCGAATCTTCTTATAAATCCGTTTTAATATTTATTTCCTGAAAAATAACTATTTCATTAAATAAAATATCAGGAAATTAGCCTTTTCGAGATTCTGGCCTCGTATATTTAGCTCGTACTACTGATTCTTATTACTGGCTCGAACTAATAGATCTTATTACTGGCTCATTATTTTTCCGACTGAAATCGTTCTATTGAGTAACAATTCAAAAAAGCTAAATGCAGTAAAACATATCTACTAAAAATTTAAAAAATATTAGGGAAATATTCTCAAAATCCGGCTTGTCAGGAATTTAATTTATTAATACTAAATCTGAATCTCTCTTACTAAGTAAAGTTTATTCATGTAAAATCTTGCTTGGTTGTTTAAAAATCACTTAATTCAGAATGCAGAACTACCTTATTCCTGACTTCGTAACTCGGTAATCCAGGTTCCAGACAAAAATACTTTTACAGCCTCGAACTTTCTTATTACTGAGCTTTCAATATTATCGAAGTTTCAATATTCGAGCTTTCACTTATTGATGATAATAGATTAATAACCTCTGGAGTAACTTCTCTTGACAGGTAAAGACATACTATTCTGGGATGAGACCCTATTTAAGGATCCGTCTGTGCTTGAGCCTGACTATCTCCCTGAATATTTTCCTCACAGGGAGTCACAATTAAATGGGCTCAGATTTGCGCTCAAGCCAGCCCTGCGCGGTATGCGGCCTTTGAATTGTTTGCTTGTAGGTCCTCCCGGAACAGGAAAGACCAGTGCAGTTATGAAGGTATTCGGGGAAGTTGAAGCCCATGCAACTGGTGTTGTTACTGTCAAAGTTAACTGTCAGATTGATTCCACACGTTTTGCAGTAATGTCCAGGATTTACAGGAAGCTTTTTGGAATCTCTCCTCCCAACTCAGGAGTTGCTTTCAGGAAAATCTTTGAAGCCGTAGTTAATTTTCTAGTTTCTTCGGAGAAAGTTCTGCTTGTTGCTCTGGATGACCTCAATTATCTCTGCTATGAAGGGCATGCCAATGAAGTAATGTACTCGCTTTTAAGGGCACATGAGCAGTACCCCGGAACAAAGATAGGGATAATTGGAATCGTAAATGATGCTTCGGACCTCTATTGCCTGGATTCCAGGGTGAATTCGGTATTCCTGCCTGAAGACATTCCTTTCCCGAGATACGAAAGTGCCGAAATTCTTGATATTCTCAAAGACCGGGTAAAATACGGCTTTTATCCGAAGGTGATTTCTGACGAGTTACTGAAACTTGCGGTATCGTATGTAGAAAGGACAGGAGACCTCAGGGTTGGAATTGACCTCCTAAAACGTTCCGGTTTTAATGCCGAACGCAGAGGAAGCCGTACAATCTCTTCTGAAGATGTGGAAAGAGCTTACGAAGCATCCAAACTGCTTCATCTGTGCAGGGGTATAAGCCTCCTGTCAGTGCATGAAAAACACCTGCTTGAGCTAATAGCAAAAAGAGGAGAAATCCAGGCAGGTGAACTTTACAAGTCCTTCCATGAATTAACTCAGCTTGGATATACTCGCTTTTACGGGATTGTCAACAAGCTCCAGGTGCTAAACTACATAGATGCGGATTTTACCGGTAAGGGCCAGAGAGGCAGGACGAGAATTATAAAAACAAAATTCAGGGCTGAGGATGTTCTTAATTGTCTTGAAAAGAAGTGAGTAAAAAGTCCTGTAAAGCCTGAAAAAGCCTGAAAAAAAGGAGAGTTACTTGGAGATTCACATTAATTTCCGGTGAGAGGCCGGAAGAGAGTTTTTCAGACTTCAATTTTTAAGGGCTAAAAGGAGGGCATGGTGAAAACCGTGCCTTTCCCTGTTTATCCCAAAATGATTTTGTTACCTTTCCGGATTACATCATTCCTGGGGGCATTCCGCCCATTCCACCCATTCCTGGAGGCATTCCGCCTGGCATTCCGCCCATTTCTTCTGGGCCTGGAGCTGCACGGGTAGAAGCTATGATATCGTCGATCCTGAGAATCATAACTGCAGATTCGGTAGCCGCATTGATAACCTGGGTCTTGACTCTGAGGGGCTCAACTACGAAGTTTTCCCACATGTCAACGACTTTGCCTTCGAAAACGTCGAGTCCTGCTGTCTTTACACCCTTCTCATGCTGGGAACGAAGCTCCATGAGCATGTCAATGGGGTCAAGCCCTGCATTTTCTGCAAGAGTCCTCGGAATAACTTCGAGAGCTTCGGCATAGGCCTTGACTGCAAGCTGTTCTCTACCTTCAAGGGTTGCTGCGTATTCCTGGAGCCTGAGTGCAACTTCAACTTCAGGGGAACCGCCGCCTGCAACAAGCTTTCCGTCCTCGATTGCAACTCCAACCACACGAAGTGCATCCTCAAGAGCGCTGGTGATACTGTCAACTACATGCTCTGTGCCGCCGCGCAGCAGGATTGTTACAGCCTTCGGGTTGTCGCAACCTGTGACAAAGGTCATACTGTCTCCACCAACCTTTTTCTCTTCCACGAGTCCTGCGTATCCGAGGTCTTCGGAAGCGATTTCGTCCATGTTGGTAATGAGTTTGCCGCCTGTTGCTCTTGCGAGCTTTTCCATGTCGCTCTTCTTTACTCTGCGGACAGCAAAGATACCTGCTTTTGCAAGGTAGTGCTGGGCAAGCTCTTCAATTCCCTTCTGGCAGAAGACAACATTTGCTCCGCTGCCGATAACCTTCTGGACAATCTTCTTGAGCATCTGCTCTTCCTGGTCAAGGAAGGACTGGAGCTGGTCAGGGGAGGTTATAGAGATTTCCGCATCTACTTCGGTGTCCTTGAGTTCGATTGCACTGTTGAGAAGAATGATTTTTGCATCCTTTATTTTTTCAGGCATATTGGGGTGGATTCTTTCCTTATCAATGATCATGCCCCGGATAAGCTCGGAATCCTCTACCTTGCCGCCGACTTTCTTAACAACGTTGATATTATCTCTGTCAACACTGTTCTTTCCGTTTGTGTCTACAACGCTTGTTACAGCATCTACGGCAATTCCTGAGAGGAGCTTTTTGGAAGACTCTGCACCTTTTCCAGTCATTGCGGTTTCAGCAATGCTGACAAGCAGGTCACGGTTGGACAGTTCTACTGTCATTGCAAGGGAGTTCAGGACTTCTACGGCTTTTTCGGCTGCAAGCCTGTACCCTGATGCGATAATTGTCGGGTGAATCTCCTGCTCGATTAAGTCCTCTGCTTTCTTTAAGAGTTCACCTGCGACCACAGCTGCACTGGTGGTTCCGTCGCCGACTTCTTCATCCTGAGTCTTGGCTACTTCCACTACCATCTTTGCTGCAGGGTGTTCGATGTCCATTTCTTTGAGAATGGTTGCCCCGTCGTTTGTAATAACCACATCACCCATGGAGTCCACGAGCATTTTGTCCATGCCCTTGGGACCAAGGGTTGTTCTGACTGCTTCTGCTACTGCTTTTGCAGCCATGATATTGTTACTCTGGGCATCCCTGCCTCTGGTTCGCTTACTTCCTTCTTTTAAAATGAATATTGGCTGTCCTGCCATGATTTAATCCTCCATTAGTATGAGTTTGAAATAGCTCTGCAATTAAAATCGCATTTTACATGTTTGTACTTCTATATAAACTCATCCCACTGGTAGTTCTGGATCCAACATTTCGCAGTATTTTTTTGAAAATAAATATTTTATCTTGATAGCGTTTTTGGAACATATTAAAGTAATTTGGGCCTATAATGACATTTGGTGAAAAGTGAATTATACCATTTTTATTTTCTGAGCCCATCCCAAAACTAATTTTATCCTCAAATTCGTAAAATTTCAAAATTATTTTCGTGATCAGAAAAGCTATTACTTATTGCGGATCCGGAATTCTGAGAAGTCATTTTGAGTTTTGGGATTAGCTCTCTAATATGATGGCAGAGCTCAAAAACTTCTTCTTATGAGTAATTTCCCAGAATATTGTGAAGAACTCTATGCTATGTCAATTGATTGTGTTAATGAGTATGTCCCCTTCAAGAGAGTCAAAGATAGTTGGGAAGATCTCTATAATCTTGAGGGTCTAAAACCAAATTCCAATTCTTTCAGTCTCTCTCGATCTATGAGTATTCTACAAACTGAAAAGGCTATAAAAAACTGTAATTTTTCTCAACTCTCGCTAAACAAAATAAAAAACGTTTCAGGGACTTAAATTCTAATTTGAAATTAAAAATAAATTAATACTTTATTCTGCAAAATATCGTGCATTACGTCTTTTTTCAATAAAATACGTATAATTACTATTTAAAACTCTGTTTAATACAATTTAAAATCGTAAAATTTATCTAGGGGTATTGTACTCCTTTTTTGGTGAACACTTGTGAAATCTCTGGTTATCACATTGAACAAAAATTCTAAGTAGTAATTATTTTTGGAGGTATTAGGCGTTTTTGATTTCATATTACCAGTCAAATGTACAGGTATAGATCCTGATCTTAATTGGTTTAATAAGAAAATTAGCCAAAAAAACATGCAATATGGGGAATTTACGCCTCTTTAAGAGGTTTTATGTAATAAATTACTGTTATTTAGCTATATTTTTGACATATGGAGTTATTAATCTCTTTGTTAGTAATAAAAATGTATTAAAACGCTTAAATGAGAGTTAAGAACAAAAGCACTATAATATGTCTTTTGGGAAGTGTCTATAATGCAAAGAAACTACTGGCCAACTATAAAATGGAAAGCTGTAGACCCGGTAACCTTGAGAATGAATTCAGAAAAGCTTTCAGAGCTTGAACCTGTGATAAAATCCGAGTACAGCAATATAAACGGTATTGTTGTTGTGAAAAATGGATATATTGCTTATGAAAGATACTTTAATGGTTATGACCCGGATGATACACACCATGTGGCATCTGTAACGAAAAGCATAATATCTGCTCTTATTGGTATTGCTATAGATGCAAGATATATTGAAAATGTAGACCAGCAGGTGCTGGGTTTTTTCCCCGAGTATGTTCCCGATTCTGCTGATTTACAGAAACGAGAAATCACCATACGCCATCTTCTCACTATGACGGCTCCCTATCCATTTGAGAATTGGCACGAACCGCTGGACAGGCTGTGTATGCAACCTGACTGGGTAAAGTATATTCTGGATATGCTGGGCCAAAAGGGAAGTATTGGTACTTTTAAGTATTCCACTGCAGGAGCGCACCTGCTTTCAACTATCATCACTCGTAGCACAGGAAAAAGTGCCCGTGAGTTTGCCAACGAACGCTTATTTAGACCCATTGGCATGAAAGAAATCCCGGATCATGAAATGAAAGCGTTTGAGTTTGAGGATTTATTCGGGAAAAATGTGAAAGGATGGGTTAAAGACCCAAACGGTAACTCTACGGGAGGATGGGGACTTACGCTGACTCCCCGTGACATGGCACGTTTCGGTTTTCTATATCTTAACCATGGAATTTGGGACAATAATCAGATTATTTCCGAGACATGGATTGACGAATCAACAGCAATGAACCTCAATAAATACGGTTATCTGTGGTGGTTACGCGAAGAGGACGGAATTTTTGCATATTTAGCACTGGGAGACGGTGGTAATGTTATTTGTTGTATTCCAGAAAAAGACCTGGTCATAGCAATTGCATCAGAATTCATTATTAATCCTCTTGATAGGTGGAAATTGATTAAAGAATGTATTATCCCGACTGTAATGGACTAAATTTATCTCCACCCGATCTGGAAAAGATATTTTACTGTAATTGATGTCGACCTGCCGAATATACGTTTCATCTGTCTTTCCGCAGATGTCTGACAAATTTATGTATTTTTTTAGCTAATCTATAACTATCATAATATTATACTTTTTTTCGGTTTTCATTATGCTTGTTACAACACGTTCTCTTGATCATCACGGAATCGTTTCTGGCATTTATGATGAACTTGAAATTGGAAAAGTGATTGACGAAGTGCTGCCCAAGTTTGGGCAGCACAAATTAGCTCATTCTATTGTATTAAAAGCAATGATTCTTAACTGTCTTGGTTTCGTAGATAGTCGTCTTTACATGTATTCTCAGTACTTTGAAACCCTTCCTGTTGAAAGGCTCCTTGGTCCTGGGATCAGCGCTTCTGACCTTAATGATGATGTTTTAGGTAGAACTCTTGACGCAATATATGAAGCAGATCCTACTCAACTTTTCATGAAGCTTTCCTTGAAAATGCTGGAAATTGTTAACATCAGGACTCAACTTCTCCAATCTGACACCACTAATTTTAGCCTTCATGGAGACTACAAATATATCGATGATGGTTCTGTCATAGAAATCACATATGGTCATGCAAAAGACGGTAGAGATGACCTGAAACGTTTTGGACTTGGAATGATAACAAATCAGTATGGAATTCCACTATTTGCAAAGGCTTACTCTGGCAACGCATCAGACAAAGAAACCATCATAGAGGCAATGAAAATACTTCAAGAAAACATAACGTTTCCTGATGATGTTTACTACATAGCTGATAGTGCTCTATATTCTGAAGGAAACATCAAAGCAATGATAGAAGGCATGAAGTGGATTACTCGTGTTCCTTCAACACTAAACCTTGCAAAAAACTTGTTGATTTCTGATCTTGAGTTCAAAAACGGAGAGGATCCACGCTATTCATTTTATGAAACTATTGTTGAATATGGTGGTATAAAGCAAAAATGGGTAGTTGTTCATTCCACAGAAATGCAGAAAAGAAAAGACATTACTTTTGAAAGAAAAATTCAAAAGAAGGTTAATGAATCCCAGAAAGATCTCAAAGACCTAAAAAAGATCAAGTTTGCTTGTGAAAAGGATGCTATAGCAGCTTTGGAAAGATGGAAGAAAGAGAACCCTCATTGTTTGCTGGAAACCGTAGAGATTTCCACGGTTTCAACAAAGGAAAACGGTAAAAGAGGAAGACCAAAAAAGAATGAAAAGCTTATTTTTCACTATGTTGTAAATGCAAAAGCAGTCCGAAACTACGAAATAGAATTGAATGAAAAAGAGTATCAAGGAAGATTTATAATCGCAAGTAACGATCTCAATCTTGATGCTGAAAAGATGCTGGAATACTACAAGAACCAGAGCAAGGTTGAAAAAGGTTTCAGGTTCATAAAGGACAAAAGTTTTAGGGTTTCCGAGGTTTATTTGAAAAAACCGCAAAGAATTGAAGCTCTCTCAATGATAATGGTGTTAACTCTGATGGTCTATTCGGTAGCGGAATGGAAGCTGAGAGAGAAGCTAAAAGAAACAGGGGAAACAATACCGAATCAGGTTAAAAAGCAAACACAAAAGCCCACTTTGAAGTGGGCTTTTGTGCTGATGAGGGGAATTACAGAAGTAAAAGTGGAAGTTGATTCAAAGTTGATAACCAAAATTGCCAACATGGATGAAGTTAAAAGTAAGATAATAAGGTTGATGGGGAAAAATTGTGAAAAATACTACTTTTGAGTGGAGATCTGCGGAAGGTCAGTTTCATATCAGTTTTTCAACAAAAAATGCCATGTTTTCGGTTGCAGATTCTTAAAAAAATTGAGTTTAAAAATGAGTTAAAAATGATATTTTCTTACTATTTCCAGAATGAGATTTTCTTCCTGATTTCTGGAAGACTATCAGGTATAGAAGCACATATAGTTTCAATAATTCTTTATTTGCTCTTGGAAACCAGAGAAATTCTTGAAGTAACTTTTTACTCCCTCGTTTCCGGAAGTTTTGAGAGAATTCCTTCTATTTCAGATGCTTTTTCAAAAGAAAGCCCAAGAGGAACTTCAAAATCTTCATATCCACTATGCTTCCTTGATCCCTTACATCCGAAAGATAGGCCCATGCCCTGCCTGTATGCAAGTACGGTACAGTCTCCGCAGATTGAAGCTGCGCCCATTGTATCCATTACTGCCCTTCTTCCTTCCGAGTAGGCACTGGCCTGAACAATGCGCATAGTTTTTTCGGGCTTCAGGAAAAGAATCAGCACATCAAAACTACCTTTGTTCAGAGATAGGGGCTCGACTCTTATAAAGCAAAACTTTTTTTTCAATCTTGGGAGCGATAAGGCTGCATTTTCTGCAGCCTGCGAGTCTTTATATCTTCCGGAATTCAGGTAGTATGCTGCAGGGCTCTTTTCAGAAAAGCCCAGCACATAATCTCCAGGAGAGCAGTTCTGCCCCGAAATAAGGAACACTTCTCCCATACGGGCTTTCTGCACAAGTTCGCAAAAAAGAAAATTGGATTTTTCAGGAAACTTTTCGTCTCCTGTACCAGCTACTATCTCTTCGTTTTTTCCCTCAATACTTTTTTCAGCTTCGCGCCCTACTTTACTCCCGACTTTGCGCCCAATTTCGTGCTCTGTTTCGAAGGTTACACATACAGGCTCGCCGGTCTCCATCAGCCGGCTGAGCTCCGGATATTTTGAAAGAGGGCTTTGGTCGGTGTGCATGTAATTTGCTCCTGTTTTTTCTGGCCTTCGCGCTTTTCTGGCTTTTTCACACGAATTCAGCTTTTACAGATGTGAAAACCGGGCCTCTCATATCTATTTTTTTCTTTTTGCCCGTGATATAACGCTGGGCAACAGAGCCTATTCTCAGGTTAACTTCCGAGGGAACTTTGGCGATTCTTATCCTGACTATATGCTCAGTTGCTCCTGACAGAGCAGCTTCTTCAATTTCTCTGGCAGCCTGGGCTGCAAATGCTTCTATAAAGCGAATTCCTGCCCTTGCAGAATGGTTTTCAAAAGCTTTCTGCCATTTCTTGGTATTCGGAATTCCCATTATATCTCCCTGATAAGCTACAACTTCATTAAAAGCTGCAGGCCCGCAAAGCTTTGTATTTTCTTCGGGTTCGATTACGGAAACTTTTACTTTTCTCCCGCAAACTTCTCCTTCCCAGGCAGGGAATTCACAGGGGCTTGGTTCTTCCCCATGCAGTTCGCATTGGGAAACAATGGAAGCTGCAATCGCAAGTCCTTCTGGAGTTTCGGGCACTTTATCTACAAAAACCTGTTTTGCAAGTTCGCCATCTGACATTTCCCACTCAGTATACTGTGGAATCTGTGGGTAAGTAAGAGAGCGGATATCGGGGGCATCATGAAGAATCATTGCCAGCCTTTCCACTCCAAGCCCGAGATTCATTACAGGATACGGGATATCATATTGGGCAAGCGCTGTTGGGGAATAAATTCCGAAAGTTGCAATCTCGATCCAGCCGTCAGAGTACTTTGAGTTAGAGCCTACAAGTTTTGGATGGAAGGCAAACACCTCGGTCTGCGTGTCAGGAATGTAGTATTTGCTGCGTTTCTCATCGGGTCTGAAAAGGAATTTTTCAAATCCAAACTGGGAAAGGAGCCCTTCTGAAACGGCTTTTCCATGGTCAACAGTTACATCTTCATCCATAATTACGCAGGAAGCCGAATAATAGGTCATGAGTCTTGAGGCATCCTCCTGCTGTTCTCGCCTGAAGCAGCGGTCTACGGAGAAGAAGTGGAAGGGAGGCTCTTGTCTTTCAAGGAGGGCACTGAGAGAAATAAACCAGCCGCTGGTCATATGGCTGCGGAGGGTTTTTGTGCTTGCCTGGGGTACAAGCTCTTTAAATTCCGGAAAAACCTTATCGATCATATCTGCAACAAGGGCGTCCGAAACTCCAAGCACTGTTGAAATTTCGGGCACAAGGTCGTCTCCTTCTATCTTTCCTTTTTTATACGAATGGAGAACCTGCCTTATCTTTTCTACTCCATCGTCGCCTATATCCCCGAGAATCTCTTTTACCTCTGCGGTGCGCTCATCGGAAATCCCAACGTTCGGCCTTGGAAGACCTGCAAGATAAAAACAGCGATCCAGGACTGCAAGAGCTTCGCTTCCGAACTGTTTGTGTACCTCTTTATCATCCACTATCAGAGGGTTCATCATCTCTTCAAAGCCCATTCTTAAATAGGCTTCTCTAAGTTTCTGGATTGTATCGTAAACGGGATGAGCTTTTCCATATTTCAAAGTGGTTCTGGGATAACGTTCGTTCAGGGTAGGTGTCCTGACCAGTTTTTTGCCCTCGTTCCAGGTAAGGTCGAAGTTCTCTTTAGCGTCCCTCTTTATTTTTTCCGGATCAAATTTCATGCATATCCTCTTGTAATAGATTATTGGAATTCTAGGTTATTGGAATTCCAGGTTATTGGAATTCTAGGTTATTGGAATTCCAGGTTATTGGAATTCCAGGTTATTGGAATTTTAGGTTATTGGAATTCCAGGTTATTGGAATTTTAGATTATTGGAATTCCAAGTTATTGGAATTCTAGGTTATTGGAATTCTAAGTCTGTCAGATATATTTCTAAATTGTCAAGTTCAATTCTAAACCTGTTGAATCCAGTTATAAACTGTTAAGTTTAATACTATGACTGTTGTATATAATTATAAATTGTCAAGTTTAATTCTAAATTGATTGACTTGGAAATCCCAGATTCCAAAGTTTAAACAGTTAAACTACCGGACGGCTAGTAATTGTTAAAATAATCAGCGGTTTAATAGTTATCGGGTGAGCTGTATATTAGTGGAAGCTGTATATTAGTGGAAGCTGTATATTAGTGGAAGCTGTATATTAGTGGAAGCTGTATATTAGTGGAAGCTGTATATTAGTGGAAGCTGTATATTAGTGGAAGCTGTATATTAGTGGATTGCGTTTTACGACCAATTTTAACTTTTGCGGTTCAAAAGTGCTGATTTGCTCGATATTTAAGCATTCTTTTATCTAAGGCTATCTAAAGTTTGGATTCCAGATTCCGCATTGCAGTCTCAAGCTTTTTCTGACCAATTGCGTTAACAACATCACCGCGCGTCTTTTCTATTAAGGAGCGGGATACATCGGTTTTTCGTCTCAGTCCTCCGGTTATGGCATCAGGATAGTCAAAGTCCATAAGCATTGCATGGATATTTTCCATTATACCTAAAAACACTTCGGCTTTCTCAAAGGACTCTTTCCTTATAAGGTCCAGAACGTGCCTCCTAAGCTCTCCGACAACATCTCCAAGCCCATTAAGATAAGCTGCATATTCGACTCTTAACTCTTCAGGGGAGGGAAGTTTTTCTCCTTCTTCTTTCAGCAGGCTGCTGAGGACTGAAACCTCTGAATACTCCTGCTGGGCATGTTCTACAAAGCCTGCATGGTAAATGTCAGCATGCCCTTCGAAAAGAACTTCAAGTTTCTCAAGCGCATGTCCTGCGGTTTTGATATTTTTATCTGCCTTTTCAAAGTCCTGGCCGTGCAGAGCAAATGATGCTGTCCTGCATTCCCTGACAACTTCCCGGGAAATCTTCAATCCCTCTTCCCTTATATTGTCCTTGGCCTCAAAATTTTCTCTTATCCGGGCCGAGATTTCTTCAAGCAAGATTTTCATACCCCCTTTATGCTTCTTAGCTTTTTACACGATTAGTTTTTCCGCCTAAAAACTAATTTTCGGCTTAAAACTAAAATAGTTATTATACGTTTTTCTATAGGTTTTCCATAATTCTAAAATCTCATCTAAGAAATTCTCTTCAAATATCTCACGTCTGTGTATAAATTTTTTCCCTGTATGTACTGAGTTCAGAATTTCTTAAATCTTCACCTTCTATAGTCTGAGTTACATCTGAGTTTGAAATTCCTTAAATTTCTATTTTTATTCTATTAATTTTCCATTCTATCTTTCTCAATTTTTTCTATTTAATCCTCTTACATTCTTTTCTATTCAGTCCTCTTACATTCTTGAGTCAACTTATAACCCGATTTTAAAATCCAGAATCCTAATCCAATTCTCAGGAAAAGATATAAAAAAGAAGGAAAAGGGCGTTTTCCTTGTCGATATCCTCTAACTTCCAGAAGACAATCCCAAAATCAGCTTGAGGTAGCTAATAGAATAGTAAGGTTGTTACCTTTTAGTTCTTTTTTTAGAATTAGTTAGAGTTCGGGATTTTTTAGCAAGATCATCTCGAGAGATGTTTTTCTCGGAGCTTGTCTGTTTCCAGTATTTGCTCCCACGCAAATTCTATTTTTATATTTTAAGAATCTATGGCTATATTATTCATCTACAGGATTACTCATCTACAGGATTACTCATCTACAGGGTTACTCATCTACAGAGTTACTCATCTACAGGAATGGTCTCGAGCTGGCTTGAGAGATTCCATATCAAAGTTCTTGTGTGCAGAGGAAGGTTGGGATCATTGCTTATATCTTCGAGAATGGAAATGCTTGATGCCGCTCTAAGAAAGAGAGGTTCGGAGTTGTTGTTCAGTATGTCCATAATTTCATTTACGGAACGCCTGATATTTCTAGGAACTGAAGAATCACTGGTTATACTTTCTAGGACTTGAATACATTGTTTTATAACATCTGCTGAATCATTTGATGACATTCGAATCACCTTCGCAGTTAATTACGATATAAAAATTAGAACTAATATAGCTAATATAGTATAGATTAGTCTAAGATAGGCTTGTTATATAAAATATTATCGGTGATTTTAAAGGTTGCCTCCCCTCAGAGTCTACCAATTATGATTTTGGATTTGTTTCCTTTTTCTAATTTACACAGGATAAATTAGCTTCATTCATATACAGTGAGCTACAGGAAAAATTTTATAAAATAAGTGAGAAGCAAATGCATAAGAAGCCGTGAACAAAGGAAGGTCAGATCTATGGATTCTGAAAAAGATAAAAAAGTAAAGCGAATAGCACGTTTCCTTGAACTAGGGGGCACAATGCTTGCTGAGCATTGTAAAGTCTGCGGGGCTCCAAAATTCCGTTATCAGGGTAGAGTAATCTGTCCTATATGTGATGTCCAGGAAGAGAAGGAGGCTCCGGAACCAGCCGCAGAAGTCCAGGCTCCTGAGCCCACGCCGTCTACAGAAAAAGACAAATCTTCTTTTGAGAGTAAGAAGAGAGTCCAGGCACACAGGCAAAAATCAAGGTTCGGGCCGAGAACCTCGGAAACTGCCGAAGAGGAAAAAGCTATCGAGCCAATAAAAGAGGAAATTCCCGTATCACCTCCCGAAAAAGACGAAGCAAGAAGAAGAGCCCCTGCAGCTCCTAGAGCTTCTACAATTCCTAGAGGTCCTGCAGCTCCTGTAATCCAGGCCGCACCCTCAGAAAGAGCCGAAAAACCCGCGGCAGTATCAAAGGTAGCCGGAGTCCATAGAGACCGGAAAGTACTGGAAGACCTTCTCTTTAGAAAGATGGTCAACATTGCAGATTGCCTTCAGGATGAAACAGATCCGCGTAGGATTGCCGAGGATTTAGAATTAATTGGAAAAGGGCTTGGGCTTATAGAGCGCCTGAGGCAGTTATAAAGGTAAGAGTAAAAAGAAAAGAAAGAGAAGATTTTTTTCGTTACTTTTTTCGTTACTTTTTTCGTTACTTTTTCCATCACTTATCTTTATAGGGAGCCTCAATGAGTTCTCTAATTTTTGTTGCTCTTTTTGGCCCTATTAAGTTTACTTTCTTGAGTTCTTTGGCATCAGCTTTCATAATAGCCTCTACTGAGCCGAAGTGCAAAAGAAGGTTTCTTGCAGCTTTCGGCCCGATGTCTGCGATCGCGGATACCAGGTATTCCTGCTGCTCAGGAAGGGTACTTGTTGACTTTTTCCCGTGGGGATTGACTTCTCTTTTACTTTCTATCTGCTCACGCTTTGCAAGCATTTTTAAAATTGCAGCAGTTTCTTCTTCATCTCTTGAATATAGCAGTGACACTCCAAAATCAATAGCAATGGATATCAAGGAGCCGTAAATAGCATTAGGGTTGATTTGCCTTGAAGTGAAAAGTTCTGTTCCTTCAATGATAAGAACAGGCTTCTGATATACTCTTGTAAGATTCGATAACTGTGCAAAGAGGTTACGTTTTCCATCGATAAGAGAATTTACAAAGTCATCCGTGCGCTTTCTCTCCACGGCAAGGCGGTCGCTTACAACGTAATCACCAATTTCAAGCGTGGTAAAAATAACTTCTACTCCAAGCTTATCAAGAACATTTGCAACTCCACTTTTTGCTTCCCTGAAGTCCACTACTATTTTCAGAGATTCGGGGTTGATTTCTATTTTGGATACTTCTGCAGCAGTTTCAGGTGTGGATTCAGGTTTCTTTCCAGAAAGAGTTTCAAAATAGACAAAGGTTTTTTGTCTTTCTTTTACATTTTCTTCTCTGCTTTTTTCTTCATTCGCCCTGTTGCAATCTGAGCCTGCAGCCATATCCTTGCTGTCTACAGTTAAATTCCCGCTGTCTACAGTTAAATCTCTAACATCTGCAGCCCTGCCTCCGATGTTTGCAAAACTACTGCTATTTACAGCTGCATCCTTATTATCTGCAAAAACGTTGCTATCTACAGCTTTGCCCCTGCTGTTTACAAAACCACTGAGACTTACAGCCAGATTACTGCTTTCCTGAATTGAACCTTTATTTCCCTGCGTTATATTAGTATTTTCGAATCTGTTATCTATTTTAGTCTCATTTTCGAATCTGTTCTTTATTTTAGTCTCATTTTCAGCTTTATTTTGCGTATAATTCGGAATAAAAGTTTCGGACTCAAAGTCTGGAAGTTTCAAACTCTGCTTTGAATCTTTGGGGCCCAGAAGAGCTTCAAGCCCGTGCATACTGTTTAGCATCCTTTTTTCCTTGCTCTTACTGCTCCAGTAATAGGCTTCGTCGCGTGTACCCTTTGTCACAAGTATAATGACTCTGCCTTTATGCTGCCTGCCTGTCCTGCCTTTACGCTGGATGCTCCGGATTTCCGAGGGAATGGGTTCGTAGAATAATACCAGATCCGTGGAAGGGATATCAAGTCCTTCTTCAGCAACTGAGGTAGCTACAAGTACGTTGTATTCTCCTTCCCTGAATTTATCGAGAACTTCCACCTGTTGCTTTTGCGTAAGCCCTTTGTCCTTACGGCGCGAGGCCTGCCCTACAAAACGGATAGGGTCAATTCCTGGAACTCCTGATAGGGCATTTACCACTATCTCTGCTGTGTCCCTGTAGTTCGTAAAAACAATTACCCTGGAATCAGGACTTCCTTTTAGCTGTTTGGATACGAGTTTCCGCGTAAGCTCTAGTTTAGGATGTTCGACCTCGCATTCCTTTACTCTGTAAAGGGCTTTTCTCATGTAGAGATCGTCCATCAGTCTTTTTGAAGCCTTGCTTGCACTGTTTGAAGAGGCTTCAGCATCAAGTTTCTCCAGGTATTTCCTGAGAGGCTCAAGTCCCTGAGTCTCAATCATTTCCACAGCATGGTTCACCTTTATCATTTCAGCAAGCACAGACATGGCAGTAAAAATCGCAGGGTCGCCTCCTATCCGGATTTCACCCTGCAGTTTCTTCTGGAGAAGCAAGAGGTCTTTTTTAGAGACATATTTCCCGCTGCCTACTGAAAAACCCAAATCTCTTACGGTTATAAGCCGATCATCAAAGATTTTTTCCAGATAGCCACGGATTTCGGCCATTTCGGAAGGGAGCTGGACCTGATACCATTCTATCTTTTTTTCCTGCACATAAGGACGGACATCCTTATCTTTCTCAGTTTTCACGGAGACATTTTCAATGTGTAAAGCCTGACATACTTCAGAAATTTTATCATCCGAACTTCCAGGGCTTGCAGTAATGCCGAGCACATGAGGGTTTTTTGCGCTTTCAAAGTATTTTTCCGCAATAAAGGTATAAGCGTAATTTCCGACTGCCCTGTGGGCTTCGTCAAAGGTTATGTGGGTTACATCCTCAAGGCTGATTCTTTTTGTAAGAAGATCATTCTCAATCACCTGAGGAGTGGACACTATCAATTTCCCCTGAGCCCAGAGTTTTTCACGCTCTCCGGGCGCAATGCTGCCTGTAAAAGTGAGAATCTCATTTTCAGGAAGAGCCATTACTTTTTTGAAAAAAGCCGCATGCTGCTCAACAAGCGGTTTTGTTGGGGAAAGAATCAGCGCTTTTCCCCCGAAACGCTGAAGCCTGGAAACAATTACAAAAAGAGCTATAATGGTTTTTCCAAGTCCAGTAGGAAGCACAACAAGGCTTGAGCCTTCGAGGGCTTTTCCTGCAAGGTTCAACTGATATAGCCTCTGCTCAACGGTATCGGGTTTTATCAGCGGGTGCTTCATGAACCCAGGTTTTTCAGGAAAAAGATTCTCGTTCATTCTATTTCAGGATCGTTTCTTTCAGATTAATTTATTTCAGATCAGATTAATTTATTCTGCACCTAATTAATTTCTTCTAAACGTGGTTAAATTTATTCCAGGTCCGATTAATTTATCTCAGATTAATTTATCCGAGGTTATTTGTTTTCAGATTTTTAATTCAATTTTTTAATTTAATTTTAATAAACATATAAAACTAAAAACTTTGCTGCAGGCTTTTTAGCCCACAGCTAAGGAACTACCAGTTTTTAATTTTAGAAGTTAAATGGCTTGCCCGCGGATTCGAAAGCCCTACCTCTGTAAATAAGTTCGTAGAGCGCGTTTTCGATCCCCTGGATAGGTGCCCGGATCTGGCGCATGGAATCTCTATCCCTGATAGTTACAGTCCCATCTTTGAGGGTATCGTAATCTACAGTAACGCAGTAAGGCGTTCCTATTTCGTCGTTTCTCCTGTAGCGGCGCCCGATGGTTCCGGAATCATCATAATTGACAAGCAGGGTCTTTTCCCTGAGTTTTACAATGATATCCTTTGCAGGGTCTGCAAGCTCTTTACGGGTCAGAAGAGGGAGGACTGCAACCTGTACCGGGGCAACTGCGCTTGAAAAGTGCATGACAAGACGGGCTTCCTCTTCTCCCTCAGCTTCACCTTCTACCTTCCCGGCTTCGGATTCCTTCTCAGCTTCTTCTGTGCCTTTAAGCCCGGATTCGGCAACCTTCTGAGCCACGTTTTCTTCGTCATAGGCGTGCTCCATGATACCGTAGAAGATCCTGTCGATCCCATAAGAGGGCTCGATTACGTGAGGGATGACGTTTTCTCCGCTGACTTTAACGGTTTCTTCCGCAAAGTCCACTGCGTCCGAACCGACTGTAAACTCTTCCCCGTCCACGGTAATTTTAATCTCATCCTTGGAGAGCTCTTCTTCGGAAAGCTGTTTTAAGGCATCTGCAACGGCTTTTGCCTTGCCCTTAAAGAGAGGCCCGAGTTTGCCCATGTTCGGCTTTACAACAAAGCGAGTAACCATTTTTGGCTCGTCGTATTCGACATACACGTAAAGCTCGGTCTTGCTAACCTTTGCATGAGCTTTAAGGTCGTAATCCGTCCTGTCAGCAATTCCCACGATCTCGACCCAGCCGAACCGGTCGGTCTCGATCTCGGCATCCCAGCAGTCGATTGCATAATGCGCCATTTCGTCTTTCAGGTGCTGCCTGAACCTGAGTTTTGCAGGGTCGATCCCAACCTTTGTCAGGAATTCGTTGGTAAGTGCAATGTTGTAGCCCAGGACCTCGTGTGCAATGACTCCGGTCTTCACAGCTTCCCGTACAGTCATCCTGAAGGATTCGCCTTCTTCCTGTGCTTTCTGGGAATAGAGTACAAGTTCTTTGTCTGCAAAACGCTCGAAATTGGGGTGTTTCTTGTTGCGCGGGTCAACGAAAATCTCGCACTCGGCCTGCGTGAATTCCCGGAGCCGGATTACACCTTGCCTGGGTGCAATTTCATTTCTGTAAGATTTCCCGATCTGCACGGCTCCAAAAGGCAGCTTGTCTCTGTAGAAGCGGGACAGCCTCTGGAAATCTACAAACATACCCTGCGCCGTCTCTGGCCTGAGGTATCCCTGCCTTCCAGTGCCGGGCCCGATTGTGGTTTTGAACATCAGGTTGAATTCATAGGCGTCGCCGAATTCTCCACCGCACTCCGGGCATCGGATATCGTTTTCCTTTATAACCTTTGTGAGTTCTTCTGCACTCAGGGTCCCTGCGGCTTCCATTACGTTTTGTACAAGGTGGTCGGCCCGGAATGCTTCTTTACAGTTCATGCACTCGCATAGGGGGTCCGAAAAACCTCCTACGTGCCCGGATGCAATAAAGACGTCCTCAATCCCAATTGTCGGGCATTCGATTTCCATAAACCCTTCCTGGATAACGTAAAACTCTCTCCAGGTCTGCTCGATTCGCCTCTTCAGTGTGCTCCCAAGAGGCCCATAATCATAAAATCCTCGGCTTCCGCCATACAGCTCAAAAGAGTTCCACAAGAACCCCCGGCGTTTAGCCAGCTCGAATACCTTCTCGTATGTGTCCATTTTAAAAATCCTCGTGAAATTGATTAGGGGATATCAGATAATTGTAATTTTGATTTATAGGAAATACTAGATGGATAAGGGTATCATTATATTAAATTTACACTGCTCTGGGGTAAGTTGGGTATTATAGATGATCATAGGTACAGATCAAGAAATCAATAACACTGCAAAAAGTCGAGATAAAAAATTTTCCATAATTTTTGAAATTTCAATATGAGTAGAGAGCGTCGCAAAAGTCAAAACAATTCTACAATTGGATAATTGGAACGTTGACTTTAAATATGGTTGTAAGATTTTGCATGAAATTTAGGCAAACACCAACCTTATTAGACATTAATTTATCCCATTTATAGAATCAACTGGACTTTTACGACGCTCTCGAGTAATTTCACAAAATTTAATATATAAAATATCAAAAGATGTGTTAAATGAAATGCCAAAAATTGTTTTTCTGGACTTTGTTATCATTTTTCGTGTTCACTTCCATGCCAGTAGTCTGTCTGGCAGATGAATATAGAGAAATCCAGGCCAGTGAAATTTTAAATCAAATTGAAAAAGGAGAAGATGTAAACCTTACAAACTGCCGCATAATTGGAGAACTCAATTTAAATGAAATTAAGCTTGAAAATATTCCGAATCCAAAGTATAATGAATCATTGAAATCTGGATACTACTACAGTGAAGGGTATTTGGAATCTCACGGAGTAAATATAAAGATTATTAAAAGCAACATCGTAATCCGTAACTCAATTTTTGAAAATAATCTAGATTTCTCAAACTGTCTATTTACTAAATCCTTCTCCTTTGCTAAAGTAAATTGCTCTTCGACAGCTAATTTCAGAAATACTACCTTTGGTGATTCTGCTGTTTTTTTGGAATGTACTTTTGGTAGTTTTGCAGATTTCTCTTTTACTACTTTTGGCGATTCTGCCAATTTTTGTGATTCTATTTTTGGCAATTATGCCTCTTTTAGGGGATGTACTTTTGGCGATTTTGCCTATTTTTCGGGAGCTGCTTTTGGCGATTCTGCCTCTTTTAGGGAATGTACTTTTGGCGATTCTACCTCTTTTTCGGGATGTACTTTTGACGATTCTGCCTCTTTTCAGCATTCTATTTTTGGCGATTCTGCCAATTTTATGAAATCTACCTTTGGTGATTATACCGACTTTACGGACTCTACTTTTGGCGATTCTGCCGCTTTCGTTTTTGCTACTTTCGGCGATTCTGCCGATTTTCGGTATTCTACTTTTGGCGATTCTGCTTCTTTTTCGTATTCTGCTTTTGACGATTCTGCCTCTTTTAAGGAAGTTAGTTTTAGCAATACTTCCGACTTTCAATGGGCAAATTTTGATGACGCTGTCGATTTCTCAGGCACTCTATTTAATGAAGTTACATTAAATGGTACTGATTTCAAAGAAATGCGGGTTAGTTGGAATTCGCTTGAGAACTCACTTGTTTTTGATGGGCCAACCTATGTAAAGTTAATACAAAACTTCCGAAGCCTTGAACAGTTCGAAGATGCAGACGCTGCCTACTACCAATATAGAAAACACTGCCAAGCAGAAAAATCATGGACTCCTTTTTCTAAAGAAGGTTCAAAATGGTGCGATATACTAATGTGGTTTACCTGTGGATATGGTGTAAAACCATTTCGTGCGTTTTACTTAGGTGGTTTAATCGTTTTGTTATTCTCTTTTATTTATCTAGGTTTTCCTACTGCTTCTTGGCGTAATAGAGAAAATGCGGAGAGCGCTCAAAAATCGATAATTAAAACTCTATTTAGATTGATTCCTAAAATTAATTGGCCAAATCCTGGTATTTCTAGATTATCGGACAATAATGATTCAAACCAAAAAGTAACCTTCTGGGATAGCTTTTATTTCAGTATGGTAACCTTTACTACAGTTGGATATGGTGACTGGTATCCTAAAGATAATTTCAGAAAATGGGTTATGTTTGAAGGGTTTTTAGGTTGGATGACTCTAGGTTTATTCTTGGTAACTTTAACGAATGTAATGATGAGACCGTAATTTCAGGAGGTTCAGTTACTTTTAAGGAAACGAACAACAAAGAATTGTTAATGCAAAACCTGAATCTCAAACTTGAACTCTCAACAAAATGCCTCATATCTCTCCAAGAAATACTCTCTGAACCTTACTCTCCAATCATCCGCGATGCCACCTTGTTCAGATTCAAGCGCAGCGTAGAGATTTTTTGGAAACTCATTAAAAATTACCTCTTTGTCCATGAAGGATTTGTCTGTGAGTCGCCAAAGTCCTGTATAAAAATGGTTTTCAAGGTCGAGCTCATGGATGAAGAAGAAACGGTTCAGGCACTTAAGATGATCGACGAGAAAGAAGAGATTAGGCACGTTGCTGAGCACATTAACTTTGAGGAAGTTGCAGAAGAAATCTACTGGCAGGTCGGAGAGTACTGGAAACTAATGGACGAGGTTTGCGGGCGGATCGTTACTAAAGTTGAATCGGATTTTCGGGGCCGACCGGCAGAAAAATAAAGTTGTAAAAACTGACTGAAACTCGCTTCAGCTCTAAACGATGCCCTTGAATTTTTTTCGCTTTTCTTGTTTATCAAGGCTTTTATGTTCCAGCCGCACTGGGCGCGGGACAAAACAGGCTTGAGACGACTATTACTGATTCCCGGGTTTTGATTTTTTGATCTTTTACACCTTATCCTGTTTTCAAGACAAATATTTAAAGATTGAAGCCGAGTATTAATTATGGATGCCATCTCGACTTTAAAAGAGCACGAGAAATTTATCCGTCAAAGGTTCGGAGTCAAAAGAATAGGAATATTCGGGTCTTTTGCGAGGGGAGAGGAAAGAGAAGATAGCGATCTTGATGTGCTTGTGGTGTTCGAAGAAGGGCAGAAAACTTTCGATAATTATATGGATCTGAAGTTTTATCTGGAAGACTTATTTGGACGGGAAGTTGATCTTGTTACCGAAAAGGCACTCAAGCCGCAGTTAAAAGACATCATTATGAAGGATGTCGTGTATGCCTGAAAAAATTTCTACTTTTTATTTCATTCGAATACCCCGCTAGCTTGCAGGCTGTCCGACAATTACAGATAGTAATAAAAAGACAACAAAAAGAGGGCGTTTAGGACCTTTAAATCGAAAAAGAAGGAATTCTGTTATTACCAGTGGTAATTGTCGGACAGCCTGCTTGCAGTGGGGTGCGCCAGCGCAACTTTGATTTTGAGGACATCCTCAAATCGATTGAAAAAATTCGGAGATATCTGGGCAAAGCTTCTTTTGATGAGTTTCTGGAAAACGAAATGTTAATAGACTCAGTAATCCGAAATCTTGAGATAATAGGAGAAGCTGCTTCACATGTTCCTCCTGAAACCCGTGTCAAGTATCCGGAAATTGAGTGGAAAAAGGTTGTGGGCTTGAGAAATATCTTAATTCACAATTACTCTGGAGTTGACCTTGAGATTGTCTGGGATATAATAAAAAACAGACTTGACCCATTAGAAGCAAAAGTAAGGCAGGCTTTTAATGAAGAAGAAATACATTACGACGAATGATCTTGCAGGAAATTTGGAAAAATAATCAGCTATATAATCCCGGTTGAAATTCGATTTTTGATTCTGAAAGCGGCGCTCCAATCTTCTTCTTTCGCCTGATAGGGGTTTTTTCGCTCTATCCCGTTTTGCAGGGCACAGGAAATTAACTTATGAACATTTTTTATTGCCTTATTTTCTCGATGTTTGGCTTATATAACCCGCTTTAAATTTATGATTTGACTCTTCTCGTCATCAATGCTCGGGTTTTATCACATGCCCATCGACTAAAATGTTAATCAGGGCATCTGACTATTATTTGCGTGCTCATATAAAATTCTCTCATACAGGGTCAACAACTTTTAATATCACAAACTTCTAAAGCTAGAGTCGGTGGGGTAAATAATGCATTTTCGATATGAAGATGCCTCTTTGAGATCACGTCGGATAGTGTATACTATGCAGGGTACTTTCGAACATAAAGTGCCTGTTTGAGATCTCGTTGGATTTTTAGGGTACGTACTCAGAGCAATTTCTAAAAGGAAATGCTTTGAGACAGTACCAGATAGAATACATTATGAGTGGGGTTTTAACAAAATGCTATCAACGAGTTTAAAAGAAATCGTAAGATCCGTAAAGGAAAAAAGAATTTTACATTCGGAAAAGCTAATAGAGACGACTCACTGGCTCCATAATCTGGAGTTTCTGGTCGTACGAGTGATGATGTTTGCTATAGGTGTTCACCACCTCTATGTGTACACCATAAAAACTGTGTTCGGAGTTTGATATCTTAACTCAGCTGCACAGTAGGCTAATTCCTTTCGGATAAGAAAAACTGCCTGCCACCAGAAAAACGGTTCCCGGGTCAATATTGGGGAGAACCCGGTGAGGAGATGGCAGTGATTAGCTAAAATTAGGAAGAAGATTGCCATTCGGAGGAAGATTGCAAGTGCCTAACACGATCGGGATTCATGCAACTCGACAAAGAAATCGCAAACCTGAAGCCCCAGATCGCAAAAGTGTAGCACTTTTCAGGTTTGGGCTATTAGGCTTTGATTGTTAGTTGCATAAGACTTCCTGAAAGAAGGAGGATTGGTACTAATCATCTAAATCTTCTAGCTACATTAAACACCTGATGACTTACTCAGTGCCTTTATTTGATACCTCACCGGTTTTAAATGTCATCGGGTTAAAGAATTGCTCTCAGATCAAAGAATTGCTCTCAGATCAAAGAATTGCTCTCAGATCAAAGAATTGCTCTCAGATCAAAGAATTGCTCTCAGATCAAAGAATTGCTCTCAGATCAAAGAATTGCTCTCAGATCAAAGAATTGCTTTCAGATCATAAGGAACCCTTTAAAATATCGTCTCTGGAATAATAACACTGCCTCCGAACCAATAATAATTTGGTTTGAAGAATAACAAAGACTAACAACTTCCTCTCCAGAACAGATTTTAAAGGGAACTCTTCTCAATAAAAACTGGGGCTCGGTAAATTCCAGAGTGTAGCCCCCTAAATTAACTCTTCTTTTTTATGGCATTTTTTCTTTCTTTTTTGCCATCTTATATTTTAACTTTTTCCAAAATTATTTATTATGTACGTAAAACATATATAATATAATGAAATTATTATATTGTAACTTCTGTGATAACCAAACAGGGGAAACCTACTTTTTCAGAAGGAATAGATATGGGTCAGTTAACTGAGGGGTTATCCAGGGCTGTAAGTCAAATCGCAAAGTCCTTAGCTCTGAGTTTATGTTATCGTTAATGGATTAAAAACTTCATAGAACATTATCGAGGCTTTTTGTTTCCCTCGGGGAGTTGTTTTCTGTTGGATCTAAGAATGATAATCTATTACTCTTAAACTAAGGCTATCGAGCTCATATTTTTTGCATAAATTGAAAATTAAAAGGAGATTCTCGAATTATGAGTGAGCTAATAGTTTTTGCATTTCCGAACGATAAAGGTGCATCTGAAATGGATGAAGCGATTAACAGGCTTAAAAAAGAGCAATTAATCACCCTCGATGATGCCGCAATCGTCGTTCGCAACCTTGATGGCAAGGTTAAGGTAAAGCAGGCTGTAAACCTTGTAGGTACAGGTACTGTAGGTGGAGCTTTCTGGGGTATGCTAATAGGACTGCTTTTCTGGATGCCCTGGCTCGGAATGGCAGTCGGTGCCATCACAGGTGCAATTGCAGGGAAATTGACCGATTACGGAATAGACGATGACTTCATCCATGAAGTTGCTGAAACCATCGAACCAGGGGGATCTGCTCTCTTCCTATTGATCTCAAAATGGACTGAAGACAAAGTTCTTGATGAGCTAAGCGCATTCAATCCAAAGGTTGTACGCACTTCTCTTTCTAAAGAAGAAGAACGCAAACTTAAAGCTGCCTTTGGTGCTGGAGAGTAATTGAAAATCATATACAAATAATACAGGCAGTCTAAAATAAAATTTTTAATATCATTAATGACTCCTCTGTTAATAAATTTCTGTGGGAATTAGTTGCTGAAGTTACAAATAAAATCGCATCTCTTAGACTTGAGCAGATAAACTAAATATACTTGCCTTATCAGGTTTTATCGGCAAATTCCCACAATTCATTTTTCTGTCAAGCATTAGTTTAGTTCTTTACTCTTTCTTCAGATTGGAGCAACCGTCCTTCCATATGCGTCGTTCAGTACTATCGCAAGGGCAGTGTACAGGGCTGCAAGACCCACAATGAGACCTACATAGCCAGCTATGATGAGCAGGCCTGCATTTCCCGTTGCATTTACGATAGCTAGCAACATGAACAACAAGAAAAGGGTCACGAATATGAACATTATCGCTTTGCTGCCTAGCTTCAGAGTTGCTATTAACATCACGAAGGTATAAACTCCCCAGATGAAAAGGTAAGCTGCAACGGATATTGGAGTTGGGGCTTCGATAAGTCCTGCTGACGGCAGGAGAAGAAGGCTGGCAAGAGAGAACCAGAAAAGCCCGAACGCACAAAATGCCGTGCTTCCAAAAACGCTCCCCTTTTTCCAGGCCATGATGCCGGCAAAGACCTCGGCAAAACCCCCTAGAAACATTGCCATGGAAACGATCATTGAGTCTACAGGGTAAATTCCTATATAGCTCAGACTCAGTAGAACTGCTGACAGGCCGAGGCCAGTAAAGCCCAGCGGCGTAGGGTTTGCGGTCCTGTCCATTACATGCACATCTGTTGCTATTTTCTGTGTTTCCGCCATTAATACCACTCCCCGGATTTTAAATTCATTTTTTGTAAAGTCTATTTTCATTCCAGTTTTTGATCTTTGTTTGTTTCTCTAGTTTCAAGGGTTAATTCCGAATGTAGTTACTAATTTTTAGCGGCGATTGATTTTTTTTAATAGGACATATATGGTTGAAATGAAAACTCAATAACATTAAACTTTCAACTACCTGAAATGCGCCTTTAATTGTAGCGTCTATTGTGCTTGATTTTCAACCTCGAGTGCGTAAATCCTATTTAAAGTCCTATTTAATATAACAATCATATAACAATCATCAGTGTCGTTTACAGGTTCGACAAGGTCTTCTAACGAAATTCTCTGAATATTTTCACAAATAATATGAAAAAACAATTCGGAAAGGTGCCGGCAACTACTTTTTGTGTGTCGAAACCTTTCGGTTTACTTCCACCCACTGAGATAGATTTTTACCAGTAACTTATATTACTTCATATATATTATTCTTATTATTATATTGATGTTTGGATCGAATATCCCTTCTGGATTTTTATTCCATGCGGCCTTTCCATTAATTTTAAATTATCCGGCAACTTATGGGAAAACTCATGGCTCCAAAAATTCTTGTTACCAATGATGATGGTGTATATTCCACAGGTTTGAAAGCAGCTTTTGACAGCGTTTCGGATCTCGGGGAAGTTACGATTTCGGCTCCTGCTGTCCAGCAGAGTGGAGTCGGGCGTTCAATTTCTATCTTTGAGCCTCTAAGGATCACGAAAACAAATTCTGGAGGCATACTTGCATACTCTGTGGGAGGAACCCCTACGGATGCTGTAATTCTTGGTATATTTACGATCCTCAAAGAGATGCCTGACCTGGTGCTTTCCGGCTTTAACATCGGAGAGAATATAAGCACGGATACTATCACTACCTCAGGGACAATAGGAGGAGCCCTTGAAGCTGCAAGTTACGGCGTGCCTGCAATTGCTGCCTCCATGCAGGTGCTTGATGAAGGCCAGAAATTCGATGATCCCAGGAACTACCATAGAGAGCGTTTCGAGGTTGGAATTAAGGTAGTAAACAGAGTGGCTCAAAACGTCCTGAAGTATGGCATGCCGGAAAATGTAGATCTTCTGAACATAAATATTCCCTATCATGCTGAAGAAGATACCCCTATAGAGATAACCCGCCTTGCAAGAAAAATCTTTAAAACTGATGTTGAAGAAAGGCGTGACCCAAGAGGCAGACCCTATTACTGGATTGCAGGCGACCTTATCCGGGAGGAAGAAGAAGGGACTGATGTGCACGCCATTATGCAGAAGGGACACGTTTCAATAACCCCGATTTCCCTGGATTCAACTGCCAGGATAGAGTTCTCAGAAATCGAAAAATATCTCTAAATATCTCCAGATAACTCTGGATTTCAAATTACTCCGATTTGGAAAACTACCTGGAACCTCAAACGGCTGAGAGTTCCAAAAATTAATCTGAATTACAAAAAGGCAGAAGAAAAGGCATATAATGATTCAAAATTTACCTAAAACGAAAAACGAAAAGAGGAAATTTTGGTTTTTGAGAGATATTGACTCTCTTTTGTCCAAAAAAGCCTTTTTTATTCTTTCAGTTCATCTCTTTCGATATGAATGGAAATTTCCTTCCATTCGCTGTCTATATTATGCAGCGTTTCTACCATTGCTTTAATAACGTCTACTACGATTTTCTGGACAAAGTCATTCATCGGGATTTTTTTCCCATCTACTAAAAGTTCAATATTCACTTTTTTTTCTCCTTGTTGTTATATTTATCTCTGAATCTGCTTTTTTCTCTTTAAGCCTTTTCCCCTTGTTCAAGAATACTGACAGGCATGCAATATGGTTTCCTTCGGCTTACTGCAAGCTTAAGCAGCTTTTCGATCTCTTCAGGGCTTTTTGCTTCCCTGACATCCACAAGGTTGTCATTTACCAGCAGGCAGGGCTTGAACTTCCCGTCTGCTGTGACCCTTAGCCTGCTGCAGTAGGCACAAAACTCCGAGTTGTCCATGGGACGAACGAATTCAACCTCTACCCCATCGATAATGTACTTTCTTCGGTGGTGCAGGTGTCGTATCCTGATTTCACTTGCTTTCTCAGCCAGCCTCTTTTCAAGAGCTTTCGAGTCAATCATGTATTTCGAAAGCCTGGGATCAATGTCCATAAGCTCGATTAGTTGCAGGATAACCATTCCTTTATAAGGCCGGACAAACTCCATCATAGAATCGATCTCGTCATCGTTTATGCCTTTAAGGAGTACCATATTCAGTTTTACAGGAGTCAGCTCAGCTTCAACTGCGCTGTTAATACCTCTGATAACTTTCTCCAGTGAGCCAGGGGGCGCTCCGGTAATCTTTTCATATTTTTCAGGAATAAGAGTATCCAGGCTTACATTTACCCTGTCCAGGCCCGCAGCTTTAAGGGTTCTTGCTCGTTTTTCAAGCAGAATGCCGTTAGTGGTCGCAGAAACTTCTTTTAACGGAGGAAGGCAGGCAAGGATTTCTTCGAAATCCTTTCGAAAAAGCGGTTCTCCTCCTGAGAATTTTATTTTATTGACCCCGAATTTTGCAGCTTCCTTAACAATCCCGCAGATTAATTCGGGTTTCATTTCGTGTCCTACCGGGCCGCAGGTACAGCAATCTGCACCTTCATTATGGCAGTACATGCACGAAAGGTTACACCTATCAGTTATTGATATCCTGAGTCCTGTAACCTTCCGTCCGTAAGGGTCTTCAAGAGTTCTTTTTGAATTTTCTTCTGCAACTTCAGGAGCTTTTTCTGGATTTTTCTGCTTCATGGCTGGTTAAAATCCCCTATTAAATATTTGGCATGCAATTCTTTATTAACTGACAATCTGAGCCTGAATATTTTCCCTGGTTTGCGGGACAAAAATTTCATATTGGGAACGATCCTGGGAACGATCTATAAAATGATCTATAAATGGGTTAGTCCATAGTAATCCTGCTTTCAAATAATTGGCATTTCTGAGAAAAGGCCCGGAATGTCTTACTGGTTTAATTGAATAAAGATACTAATATTGACTGAATAAGTATACTGATATGAACTGGATTCAGGTAATATGAATTGAACATATGCTGATATGAGTATATGATTACTGGAATCCTAAACTAATTATTTAATTTTAGCTATATAAATGAATACTATAATTATCTGATGAGCTTAGTCAACTTTAAAGTTGGAACCTCTGTTCTCAATATTTTTCTGAATCGAACTGTCCTTTACTCAGAGTAAACATAACCTTTTACTTAAGATTAATGTGCATGGATACAAATCTCAGGACTTCCGGATTTTCCAAAAAAGAATCATTCAGCGTGAATTGACATTCCTTGCATAGACTTTTTGATTCTTTCTTTTTTACTCATTTTTTCTGAAAACAACCATAAAGTGCTTAAAACAGCTTAAAACAGCTACACAATAAATTTAATATATTTTAACGGTAATATTCGTCCCTTAGACGATAAAACGAATAGTTATTACAAAAAGGAATGCCCTTGAAGGAAATAAAATCGGAACAAGAAATTGGTTTATGTATACATATTTGGAATATTTACATGAACAAAAATCCAATCTTGTAAATTCATCATTTCTCAGAGGCTGTCTGAATATTATATTTCTCTTATTTTCTTACGTTTTTTATCCGACCTAGCCGTCTAATCATTATATGGATCATAGCAGCATATATTAATGCTTGGCTTGATTCTGTTAATCCTTCGTAG